>Ga0192237_1002_pt1 | contig 208563 bp, 214 predicted proteins | sample Koala_Koa27_E3_FD_131278 | JGI IMG/M metagenome (GOLD analysis project Ga0192237, IMG submission 131278) | Enriched cells from koala feces incubated with labeled cellulose particles, San Francisco Zoo, California, United States - Koala_Koa2-7_E3 ...
AAAGTGAAACGATTAGAATGTGAAGCGTACGGCAATGCGGATATGGTGAAAGAAGATGGTATGTTCGTATGCCAATATTGCGGTGCACGGTATACTGTTGAAGAAGCAAAGAGGATGATGACGGTAACGATTGACAACTCTGATTCTGCGCAGAAAGCATTAGCAAATGCACGTCGTGCAAAAGAAAAAGGAGATTGGGAAGAATGTGAAAAATATTATAATATAGTAGAACGCAATGATCCCAAGAACATAGAAGCCATTTTTTATTCTGCGTATGGCAAGACAAAATCCACTATGGTTGAAGCGGATAAGTTTAAGAAAGAACAAACAATCAATGTCTTGAAAAAATCTGTTTCAATTGTGGATGACAATTATGACACCTCGTCGGAAAAATATGAGAAAAACAAGAAGCTTATCACGCAGATAAATACAGATTTACTGGCTTTGATGAGTGGACAGTTTGTTTTTACACAGACAACGCATACGCAGAATGGAATTACCTATACTACTAACGATTCTAGTTATACACACTATAACTTTTATCAGTTATCGAACGCATGGGTGGAAACGCTGCAAAATATTATTCCTCTTATAACAAAACCTGAAGATTCCATTTATCTTTGGATGCTGATTCGATCGCAGTATCTTTATCAACTGCACAGCGGCCGAAATAGAGGTTTTAAAAAAACGGACAGAGATTACCTGATACAAAAGATCAGCGAAACTGATGAAAAAATAAAAGAACTGAATCCGAACTATCAGCCAGAAGTTTTACCGAAAATAAAATTTGACAATCCTGCAGCAAATTTTTTTAAAGGTCTCTTATGGTTTTTGATTATTTGCGTCGTTCTTTTCGTTCTTTTTATAATGCTTCTGGCACTTTCCGAATAATCCCACCCAGTAAGACCCAATACAAAAAGGCATTCACCAATTTGGATGAATGCCTTTATTTTTTCATTGTTTTTCCGAAGCGTGAAGTTATCTCTTCGAGAACTGTGGTGCACGTCTTGCAGCCTTCAAGCCGTACTTCTTCCGTTCCTTCATTCTCGGGTCACGAGTGAGGAATCCAGCTTTCTTCAATACCGGACGCAATTCCGGATCAAAGACCAAAAGCGCACGAGAAATACCGTGACGGATTGCACCTGCCTGACCAGTTACACCGCCACCAGTCACTGTGCAAACAACATCCATTTTTTCCACATTATCCGTCAAATTCAATGGCTGACGAACAATCAGCTTCAAGGTATCCAAGCCAAAATAATCGTCGATATCTCTTCCGTTGATGGTGATGCTGCCACTGCCCGGATATAACCGAACTCTTGCAACAGAATGCTTTCTTCTGCCTGTACCATAGTAATATTTTACTTTCGATTCGTACATTTTACTCACTCCTTTCCCTTAAAATTCCACTGTTTCCGGCTTCTGTGCCGTCTGCTTATGTTCTGCGCCCTTATATGTCCGCAGACGCTTCAACTGATTTGCACCCTGCGTGTTATGCGGAAGCATACCTTTGATCGCAATCATCATTGCCTCATCGGATTTTTCCGTCATCATCACTTTGTACTGTGTCTTTTTCAGACCACCAATCCAACCAGTATGCCAGTAATAATACTTATCTTCCAGCTTGTTACCGGTCAATACTGCCTTGTCACAGTTGATGACGATGACATAATCGCCGCAGTCTACGTGCGGTGTAAAAATCGGCTTATGTTTACCACGAAGCAAGTGTGCTGCCTTTGCTGCAACACGACCCAGCGGCTTACCGGTAGCATTTAAAACATACCATTTCCGCTCTACTTCGCTTGCCTTCGGCATAGTTGTTGCCATTGTACATTCCTCCATTATGCTCCACTGTGTCACAAGTACACATCATCACACAGAAAAGCAATTAAATTCTATCAAAAATAATCTTATTCCCTCATTTGTATCGGACAAAACGCCATACACAAACGGGAACGGCAGAGTGCAGTTGGGTTAGACTGCTGCTAGCCGGTTTTATGCAAGATTATCACCGGTCTCTCTGACAGTACAAGGATTATTATATCACAATATCAGCATCCTTGTCAAGCTTTTTTTCGTTATTTTCGCACGCAATTTTAGAGAGAATTTTCTTGTGATTTTTATGCATTTTGCCATTTTACTGAAGTTCACTGGCTCTCTGCTTGCTTTTTACTGTGGAATAGAGTATAATAAAAAGAGTAGGATAAAAAAGTAAGGAGTCTTTTTCTTGTTAAAAACAAATCAATATACAGACAATGATCTGTGCTTTCTCTCTCGTCACGCTTATGAAGCAGGAGAAGTACGACTTGCCTTGCACACGGCGGACGTTTGGGACGAACACGACACCGGTTGGGAGCTGCTTCTTGGGACAGAATCCGGTCTCGAATTGGCTGACCCAGAAAACGGTTTACTAATATCCATATCAAAGGCAATCGAACTAGACGCTGCACTTGCACCGCTATTTTTCATGGATGCACAGTCTGAAAAAGCCGCTTATCGAAAAAATACCCAATCTGGGCATTTTGAAGCAGCGAAATTTTCCGACCGTGATTGAGAAGAACTCGGACTTAACTGGTGATCACATAACTGATGTCACCATTCGCACGAACCATGTAATATACCAAACAAGCGAGTAGACATAACACGAAAAAGAGTATCACAACTCGAAATCGAAAGCGAATAAAAGGCTTTGGTTTGTGAATATCATCCACACAACGTAATTTTTTTTGCTTTTTAGACATGGCGTTTGCCTCCTTTGGGAGATTTGTTTCTCTTTTTATTATAATCGATTTTTTTGAGTTTGGCAAGAGGTTTTTCTAATTTCAAAATATTACTTGAAAGGATGGAATCAAAATTGTTTTCTTCAAAAAAGAAATTTGGTACAATACTGTTCAAAGAAGACAGCAGTATCCCGAAACAAATAGAATTTCTAGAAAATAGTTCTGACCCTAATGCAGGTAGAAAAATTAAACTTTTAGAGATAGGAAAACGGGGCGAAGAAGACGTTTTGTTTGAACTCATAAAAAGTAATAGTGGCATTGATATGTTTATCTTGCGTGACCTTTGTCTTTCTTGCTCTAATGATGTGGGTGCACAGATCGATTTTTAGTCATTACGAAAACCCTAATTTTCGTCCTCGAATGTAAAAATTTAATCGGCAACATTGAAATTGATGAAACTGGTGCTTTTATCCGCAATTATAGACTGAATGGTATACCGATTCGTGAAGGAATTTATTCTCCTGTTACGCAAAACAAACGCCACTTATGTGCTATTTATACACTTTTTTTACAAGCAGACAAAAAGACACGCCACTTGTTGCATTGCAGCAATGAACGTGATTTTGATAAAAACTATCAATCGCTCATCGTTTTGGCAAATCCCAAAACTTGTATAAAAAACACAAGCAATGATAAATCCATTGCGAATCAATTGGTTCGTGCGGATCTACTGATTCAAGCTATCGAGAAGTTTTGCGAAGCTTCAAACAATAAGAAACGCAGCGAGAAAGAATGCAGGGAAATCGCAGAAATTTTCAGTCATGCGCATACACCAAAATTAGTGAAAAACGAATTTCTCCTTGTACCAATGCAATCAGAAACGATTGCTACGGAAACAAAAACACCGAATATGATTAATACTGCTAATATTATAGAAAAATCTTCAAATGAGATGATTTATCCAAAATGCCGTTGGAAATTATCCTATGGAAAATATGGATACTATTGCCCAAATCATGATATATGCGGTGTGAAGATTGGAAATGTAAAAGATGTCCGATTGTACAAAGACCAATTATACAGCCTGTTAAATAACACGCCTATCTTGTTAAACATAGATGGAGAAGAAAAAATCATTCAACCAGAATTTAGAACATATAAAAGACAAAATGGAAAAATCGGTTATTGTTGGAAAATCCTTTAATTCTTTTACGATAAATTATTCACTCAGAAAGGAGCAAAACATATGTGTGGTTTTGTAGGTTTTACAAATGACATCAACGATTCCAATCAAGTCTTGCAGAAAATGCTTGACTCGATCCAACATCGTGGGCCAGATGCGGAGGGCACATATATTGACGAGGATATTGCGCTCGGACACCGTCGTTTGAGCATTATCGATGTTACGAACGCAGGCAACCAACCGCTTTACAGTGAGGACGGCAACCTCGTACTGATCTACAATGGCGAAATTTATAATTACAAGGACATCCGCAAGCGACTGCAAAAGGCAGGCTATCACTTTGCGACCCAAACGGATTCGGAAGTCTTGATTTATGGCTATCGGGAATACGGACCGGAACTGTTGCAGCAATTGCGAGGAATGTTTTCTTTCGTCATCTGGGATAAGTCACAAAAATCGTTGTTTGGCGCACGAGATTTCTTCGGCATCAAGCCACTCTATTATGCCCAGATGCAGGATACATTCCTGTTCGGCTCAGAAATCAAAAGCTTCTTACATCATCCCCACTTCAAAAAAGTGCTGAACACAACTGCACTGGAAAATTATCTGATATTTCAGTATTCACCCTGCGATGAAACATTTTTTCAAGGTGTCTACAAGCTGCCGCCCGCCCACTATTTCACCTATCACGAGGGGAAATTCGAAATGAAACGCTATTGGGATGTACAGTTTCAAGCAGACGAAAAACCAGATTTGAACACTTGGGTCAATCGCATTTCGAACACCTTCCACGACAGTGTCGAAGCACATAAAATCGCTGATGTGGAAGTCGGGTCATTTTTGTCGAGTGGTGTCGATTCTAGCTATGTCGCTGCCATCGCAGATGTAGATAAGACTTTTACCGTCGGTTTCGGCAAAGACGAACGCTACAATGAAATCGGTTGGGCAAAGGATTTTTCCACTGCCATCGGTAAGAAAAATTACAACAAGGTTATTACACCGGAAGAATACTGGGAAAAGCTTCCTATAATTCAATACCATATGGACGAACCACTTGCGGATCCGGCGGCAATTGCGCTCTATTTTGTATGCAATTTAGCGTCCCAGTCCTTAAAGGTTGTCCTTTCCGGCGAGGGTGCAGACGAAATTTTTGGTGGCTATAACGTCTATAGCGAGCCGGGTGGTTCCGCCTACGATAAATTGCCACGAGGACTGCGTCGTGGTATCGGTGCTGTCGCCGAAAAAATGCCAGCACATAAGGGACGGAATTTTCTCGTACGCAAGGGAAAAGATCTGGAAGAACGCTTTATCGGCAATGCCTATATGTTCACACCGGAAGAACGAAAATCCCTCTTGAAAATCCGCACCAATGCCCCGAATCCTATGGAAATTACAAAGCCTTTTTACGACAAAGTACAGGACAAAGATGATGTCACAAAGATGCAATATTTAGATTTGCATATGTGGATGGCGGGCGATATTCTACTGAAAGCCGACAAGATGAGTATGGCGAATTCGTTAGAATTGCGTGTCCCATTCCTCGATCGAGAAATCATGGCATTGGCACAACAGATTCCCACACGCTATCGTGTGACACGGAAAGAAATCACAGACGAAAAAACACCCTATGTCACGAAATATGCCATGCGATTGGCTGCAAAAAAAGATACGCCGCCACAGACAGCCAAAACTGCCGCAAAGAAAAAGCTTGGCTTCCCCGTTCCCATTCGGGTCTGGCTGAAAGAAGAGAAGTATTATCAAATCGTACGACAGCGATTTGAAAGCGATGAAGCAACACGGTTTTTCCACACAGAAAAACTCGTGAAACTACTGGACGATCATCGTGCTGGGAAGGCGGACAACAGTCGCAAAATCTGGACGCTGTATATCTTTTTGGTGTGGTATCAGGTATACTTCCCAGAAGATTGTGCGTCAAAAGACGAAGCCTGACTTTTTGTCCATAAGGTGGTGTTGCAATTCATGCCTAGTCATGTAACTTATGCCTATATCCGACAAAATCCTGATATTCGAGAATATATTCGACGAGCAGATTTGTCACTTTCTGCCATTGGCTATACAGAACATTCTTTTTCCCATGTCGAAAAGGTAGCGCAAACAGCGGCAATGATCCTCGAAACTTTAGATTATTCCCCAAGAGAAGTAGAACTGGCACGCATTGCTGGATTTCTCCACGACATTGGCAATGTTATCAATCGCACGGATCATGCCCAAAGTGGCGCAGTAATGGCATTTCGCCTACTCGATCGCCTGGAAATGCCGGTACAGGAAATCTACTCGATTATTTCTGCTATTGGCAATCATGATGAAGGGACAGCACAGCCTGTAGATGGCATTTCTGCTGCACTCATCATTGCAGATAAAACGGATGTACGGCGTAGTCGGGTACGTAATACGGATTTTTTGACATTTGATATTCATGACCGTGTCAATTATGCCGTTGAATATGCCAAATTGCATTTCAGTGAAGATTTGCGTGCAATTATATTGGAGCTAAAAATCGACACAGAGATTTCATCTGTACTGGAATACTTTGAGATTTTCATGGAACGTATGCTGCTGTGCAAACGTGCTGCTCTCTTTTTCGACCGCAAATTCAAGTTGTACATCAACGGCAGCAATATTTTATAACCGGAGGTTATCTATTATGATTTCACCGTATCCCCATCTCATCGACTTAAACGACTACCCTGTTTCTTGGTGGCAACAGGTTCTTTCTCTGGGTGAACAGATTAAAGACCATCCGGAAATCTATGCCGGTGCCTGTAGCAATAAGATTATGGCGACACTGTTTTATGAGCCATCCACTCGTACACAAATGTCCTTTCAAACGGCAATGCTGCGCTTAGGCGGCAGACTCATTGGCTTTGACAATCCGGCGAATTCCTCGGTTTCAAAGGGAGAGACGCTCAAGGATACCACAAAAATTGTCAGCGGCTATGCAGATATTCTAGTGATGCGTCATCCAGTCGCAGGTGCGGCGAAAGCCGCCGCATTATCAGCAGATTGTCCAGTGATTAACGCTGGCGACAGTGGACATCTCCATCCAACGCAGACGCTAACCGACCTGTTGACGCTGCAATGTGAAAAGAAACGACTGGATCACTTGACTATCGGGCTTTGCGGCGACCTTATTAACGGCAGAACGGTGCATTCCCTATTGAAAGCAATGTCCTGTTTTCCAGGCAACCGCTTTATTTTAATTTCCACGCCGGAGCTGCGACTGCCTTCCTATATGAAAGATATTCTCACTGCAAGCGGCTGTGCTTTCGAAGAAATTTCCTCCTTAGAGGAGGCGATTCCAAAGCTGGATGTGCAGTACATGACACGCATTCAACAAGAACGTTTCGCCAGTCGTGAAGCATATCTAGCACAAAAAGACACATATATTCTAACCACAAAGAAAATGCAGGCGGCACGCAAAGATCTAATTGTACTGCATCCGCTGCCACGGGTAGACGAAATCGAAGTATCACTCGATGACGACCCACGTGCAATGTATTTCAAACAAGCACGCTATGGTATGTACGTTCGTATGGCACTCATTATTACGATGCTCAATCTCGACACACATACGACACTGTTGCATGGCAAAACTTTTCCTGGAGCGGCTTGTAAAAATCCAAACTGCATCACCTGCACGGAAACCTACTTACCCAAAAGCTTCCTCTCTATCGGCGATTCACTGTTAGAGTGTGAATTCTGCAACGAACGGCTTCTGATATGATTTTATCATTATTACAAACATAATCCTCTGTATTCAGCGCATTTTGCATACCAAATACAGGGGATATTTCTTCCTGTTTTCAAATTATTTCGTTCCGAAAATCCGATCGCCTGCGTCACCCAATCCTGGAACAATATAGCCCTCTTCATTCATGGTTTCATCTAAACCACCACAATAAATATTTACATCAGGATGTGCTTCTAATAATGCATCTTGCCCTTCTGGACACGCCAGCAAGCACAAAAACTTGATACTTTTCACGCCCATATCTTTCAGATCCTGAATTGCAGCAATCGCTGAAGTTCCTGTTGCAAGCATCGCATCTACCACGATAACCTCACGCTGTGCAATATCGTCCGGCATCTTCGAATAATACTTCACTGCATCATGAGTACCAGGTTCACAAAAAATACCGATATGTCCAATCTTTGCTGCTGGAATCAGTGAAGTGATACCATCAATCAATCCGAGTCCCGCACGCAAAATGGGCACAAATGCCAACTTTCGTCCAGAAATCACATTTGTCCTAGCAATCCCTTGATGCGTCTCAATAGTCACTTCCTTCATAGGCAAATCCCGTGTTGCCTCATAACAAATCAACATTGCGGTTTCTGCCGTCAGCTCTCGAAATTCTTTTACACCGGTGGTTTTATCTCGCATAAGCGAAATCTTATGCTGCACCAGCGGATGATCTACTACATGAATGCCTGCCATGGCACTTCCTCCTTCATTTATTTTCTAATTCGTGAATCATATTCACACGAGTTTCATGCCGTCCGCCTTCAAAATCCGTATGCAGAAAAGTATCCACAATTTCTATTGTCACACCGCTGCCTAGTGTTCTCGCACCTATGCATAAAATATTGGCATCATTGTGAAGTCTTGCATATTTTGCAGAAAACGTTTCAGTACAAAGCGTCGCACGAATACCTTTCACTTTATTCGCAGCAATCGACATTCCCAATCCAGTACCACAGATTAGAATGCCAAAACTACCTGGGGTACCCAACACAGCATCCGCAACTCTTTTGGCGATTACCGGATAATCCGTGTGTTCTCCCTGATAGCCACAATCTGTTACATCCATATTTTGTTCTTTCAAGTATGCAATCACTTCTCGTTTTCGGTCGAAACCAGCATGATCACAGCCAATCCAAATCTTCATATTTCCTCTCCTTTGAAATCATTATATATATTTCATTATAGCATAATTTTCACAACAATGCAAGAAAAATTATTGTTGTTTTTGCTGCAAATCTTTCTCTGCTTTTACTGGTTGCAAATACGCCGGCTGCAGCTGTTCTGGTGTCTCCCATGCAGAAGCATTGGCAGCGGCAAAACAAATACCCGTACCGTTTTGCAACCTTCCAAAAGCCGGCGCAACGACAGCAAACGCATATTTCCGAAACGCTTCTGCTCCATCTCCCACAAACAAAACGGACTTTTGCTTTTTTTGCAGCTTCGAACAAATATCTACCTGTTCCAACATTCCATCCGGCTCTATCGCCGTAACTTTGGACGTATCACTCTCATAAAACCCGACGTAGTAAAGGCTCTTCCGTGCTGCCATCACAGCACAAATTGTCCCATCCCAAGCGAGATTTTGCCATGCCAATCCACACAACGTTGAAACACCAATACAGGGAATCGATCGAGCAAATCCCATTGCCTGTACGGCAGCAATTCCAATTCGCAAACCAGTATATGACCCCGGTCCCTTTGCTACTGCAAATCCTTCTATGTCGTGAATCGTCAGACCAGCGTCCGAAAGCAATCGCTCTGCCAGTGGTAAAATCACCTGAGAATGCGTTCGTTTGGTATATACCACTTCCTGTGCCAAAAAGCATACTTGTTCCGTATCGTATACCGCTGCTGCTGCCATTTTTCCAGAAGTATCAATTCCTAAAATCCGCAAACCGTTCATCCCCTTCTACTACAATTTCTCGCTGTTGCTCTGCAATTTGTCGAAATGTAATACGGATACAGTTTTCCGGCAATTCAGCTTCTATATGCTCTGACCATTCGATGGCAAAAACACCGCTGTCCAGTGGGTAATCATAAAATCCCGTGGATTCTAAATCCGCTTCTCCCTGAATGCGGTACATATCAAAGTGATAAAGAGAAAGTCCGCCGCCGTGATACTCTTGTACTATCGCAAAAGTCGGTGAGGATACCACATCTGGCAATTCCATACCCATTGCCACCCCACGTGTAAACGTCGTTTTTCCAGCACCCAAACCACCAAAATAAGCAATCACGTCACCGGCTCGCAGCTTTGCACCGACTTTTTTGGCAAAAGCAATCGTCTCCTCTGCCGAATGTGTTCGCATAACAAATTTTGACATTCCAACCCTTGCTCCCATTTTAGAAAAGTCCCGTGATATGTCCGTTATTATCGCAGTCTATCCGCAATGCCGCAGGAGATTTTGGCAGTCCAGGCATGGTCATAATATTCCCAGTCAACGCCACGATAAAACCTGCGCCGTTCGACAACGTCACATCCCGTACTGTAATTTTAAAATGCTCCGGCTTTCCCAACTTTGTGGGATCATCTGAAAGTGAATATTGCGTTTTTGCAATGCAAACCGGCAGTTTATCCTGTCCCAACGCCTCGATTTGCGTGAGCGCTTTTTTCGCTTGTGGCGTGAAAATCACGCCATCTGCACGGTAAATTTCTTTTGCAATTTTTTCTATTTTCTCTGCGACAAACCAGTTGGTATCATATAAAAAATGGAATTTTGACGGTTTCTTTTCAATCGTATGACAAACTTTATCAGCCAAATCACGTCCACCAGTACCACCTTTTGTGAACACTTCCGTCAAAGCAACTTCTGCACCCAGCTTTTCACAAAACGACTTAACGAAACTTAGTTCTGCGTGTGTATCTGTCTGGAATCGATTCAGTGCAACAACCACCGGTACGCCATACTTCTGCATATTTTCGATATGCACCTGTAAATTGATAATTCCGTCTTTCAGAGCCGCTAAATTTTCCTCTGCCAAGTCTTCTTTTGCAACGCCGCCGTTATATTTTAATGCACGTACTGTTGCAACCACAACCGCACAATCTGGCTGCAAACCGCCGCAGCGGCACTTAATATCAAAAAATTTTTCTGCACCCAAATCCGAACCAAATCCTGCTTCTGTCACCACATAATCACCCAGCTTTAGTGCGAGCTTTGTCGCACGCAATGAATTACAGCCGTGGGCAATATTTGCAAATGGTCCGCCATGAATTAACGCAGGCGTATGTTCCAACGTCTGTACTAGGTTCGGCTTTATTGCGTCCTTGAGCAACGCTGTCATTGCCCCACTTGCACCCAAATCCTCGGCATAGACTGCTTCACCATCTAGGTTATACGCCACGAGGATTTTCCCAAGGCGTGTTTTCAAATCAGCCAAATCAGATGCCAAGCAGAGAATTGCCATTACTTCCGAGGCTACTGTAATCTGAAAGCCATCACTGCGAGGAATTCCATTGATTTTTCCGCCCAATCCAATCACAGTGTTCCGCAAAGCACGATCGTTCATATCCATCACACGTTTTATCATCACACGCCGCTGATCGATACGCAGTTCGTTCCCCTGCTGCATATGATTATCCAGCATCGCACAGAGTAAATTGTTTGCTGCTGTTATAGCATGCATATCACCAGTAAAATGCAGATTAATATCCTCCATCGGAACCACCTGTGCATATCCACCGCCAGCCGCACCGCCTTTAATGCCAAATACCGGTCCGAGAGACGGTTCCCGAATCGCAAGAATCGATTTTTTTCCATTTTGTCGCAGTGCATCTGCCAAGCCAACACTTACCGTCGTTTTCCCTTCTCCAGCCGGTGTCGGGTTAATCGCCGTCACCAGAATCAGTTTTCCATCTGGTCGATCGGCAGTCTTTTGGTACAGTGTTTCTGATAGTTTCGCCTTATAGCGTCCATAATATTCTACATCTTCTTCTGAAATAGAAAGATTTGCTGCAATCCCTCCAATAGGTTTCATTTTTGCCTTTTGTGCAATTTCAATATCCGATAACATAATATGCACTCCTTTTCTAACCGACCGAGGGCGGAATTGCCCATTTGAAAACATTCTGTTTTATTATAACATTTTTTCAATTATTTTACAAGACCCTTTTTTCCAATTCGGTATTTCACCAAATTTCAACTGTCTTTTCTCCATTTTTTTGGTTCTGAAATACACGTCACTTGCATATAATAAAAACACAAGACTGCCCGATAACAAACGATTGTCAATATCCAGATGAAAGGACCTTTTCCATGAAATCCAGATCTCATTGCCTCTATGCCGTCGCCATGACACTTGCAGCGTTGAGTGGCTGTATCGGAAAAACCGATACTTCACAGCCTGACGATGCCTTATTTTGCGACAATATCGCAGATCATGTGCAAAGCGTCGAACAACTCCACGTTGCCTCTGACACCACCGCAGTAAATACAATCGTCAGTAACAAGCATATCGAACACGATCCAACCTACGCCATGTGGTTTTCCGTCATGGACTACGCTGACATCCTACGTGACAAATCTGCCGAAGAATTCCGCACCATTATGGGCGAACGTTTCGATAACGCCGCAAATATGGGAATCAACACCGTTTATCTCCATGTCCGTGCCTACCAGGACGCCTACTATTGTTCTACGCTTTTCCCGATGGGTAGCTATGCAAATGCCGATTTAGATTTCGATCCACTGGAAATTATGATTGAAGAAGCACACATTCGGAATCTTTCTGTCCATGCATGGATCAATCCACTGCGTGGTCCTGGAACAAAAGCAATGGAAGCCATGGAGGAAAAATACCAAGTAAAGCAATGGTATTCTAATGCCGACACCAATGGCACTTATCTTGTACTAGTAAACAGCTATTGGTGGTTAAATCCGGCTTATCCGGAGGTACGGCAATTTACCGCAGAAGGTGTTGCTGAGATCGTCGAGCATTATGACATTGACGGCATTCACATGGATGATTTTTTTATCCTACCACGGACGACACCTTTGATGAGGCGGCCTTTGCTGCAAGCAACGAAACCGATCGCAGTGTATTTCGTCAAATACAGTGTAACGAAATGGTCTCTCTTATCTATGATACTGTAAAAAATTATGACTCCAGTCTCGTAGTGAGTATCAGTCCGCAGGGAACCATGCAAGATAACGACAACCAGTATGCTGACGTCTCTACTTGGAGCAGCACGGAGGGATATTGCGATGTGTTAATTCCACAAATCTATTACGGATTTGAAAATGAATTTGCACCATTCACAGATATGGTTGCCCTGTGGAATACAATCATTTCTTGTGACAAGGTCGATTTCGTCGTGGGAATTTGTACATATAAGCTCGGCTGTGAAGACACTTGGGCGGGCAGCGGCTGTCAAGAATGGATCGAAAATTTAGACATACCGGAACGACAGGTTTCCTTTCTGATGACGCTAGACAATGTAGACGGCATTGCCATCTACGATTATGACACCACATTTCAACCAGAATCTGCCACAGAGGCAATGGCACAGGAAGTGATCGCTATCACTAATCTGCTTCGAAACAAGTCATAGACAAAACACATCACTTCACTTTCTGAATTGCTGCAAGCAATGCATCTACCTTATCTCGCTTTTCCCATGCAATGCCAAATTCCTCTCTCCCCATATGTCCATAAGCAGCAAGCTTTCGGTACTGTGGTCTTTGTAAATCTAACATTTGAATCATACCGTCCGGCGTCAATTGAAATACCTCTGGAACAATCTTTGCCAACAACTCCTCTGAGACTGTACCAGTCCCAAACGTATCTACCCGAATCGAAACTGGTGTCGCTACCCCAATGGCATATGCCAGTTGCACTTCACAGCGTTTTGCTAATTTCGCCGCAACAATATTTTTTGCAATATATCGTGCCGCATAAGCACCAGAACGATCCACTTTCGTGGGATCCTTTCCGCTAAACGCACCACCACCATGTCGTGCGTAGCCGCCATAGGTGTCTACGATAATCTTTCTTCCGGTCAAGCCACAGTCTCCTTGCGGACCGCCAACCACGAACCGTCCTGTGGGATTAACAAAAAATTTCGTTTTTTCATCAAGTAATCTCTTGGGCAATACAGCTTTGATAACATATTGCATCATGTCACGGCGAATGATTTCCATGCTAACCTCCTGTGCGTGTTGGGTAGAAATCACCACCGTATCAATTCGAACTGGCACATCGTCCTCGTATTCCACCGTCACTTGTGCTTTTCCATCTGAACGCAAATAGCGCAGTGTTTTATCCTTTCGCAGTTCCGCCAAACGCATTGCCAATTTGTGCGCCAGTGAAATCGGCAATGGCATCAACTCTTTCGTTTCATCGCAAGCATAGCCAAACATCATTCCCTGATCACCTGCACCAGTTTCCTGCTGCGTACCATTTCTCGTTTCATAGGCGTCGTTCACGCCTAAAGCAATATCCGGCGACTGTTGATTCATCGCCGTCAGTACAGAACAAGTGTAACCATCAAACCCGTATTTTGCACGGTCATAACCAATATCTGCTATTACCTCTCTGGCGATTTGTGGTATGTCTACCTTGGCACTAGTAGAAAATTCGCCCATACAAAGAACCATGCCTGTTGCAACAGCAGTTTCACACGCTACACGAGCCTGTGGATCTTGCGCCAAAATAGCATCTAACACGGCATCCGATACCTGATCGCAAATCTTGTCCGGATGTCCCTCTGTCACAGATTCCGATGTAAATAGCGTTCTTGTCATAACAATCATTCCTTTCCATTAAAGTCGAGTCTGGATATGAAAAAAAGCACCCGTTGAGGGTGCTGTCAAATTTGTACCAAACCCTCATCTTTCGGTTATACCGCAGGAATTGGCACCGTGCCATATTTTTGGCGCATACAGTCGGTTGCCGGGCTTCACAGGACCTGTTCCTCCACCACTCTTGATAAGGTATAAAAATCTTTATAATATTATTATACTACAGCATTCCCCATCTGTCAAGTGTTTTTTCGATATTTCTCAAAACAAAAAACGTTGCAACTGTATCTCAATCGCAACGTTTTTTTATTTTAGACTTCGGCTTTCATCGTCATCAATTTACTTTTTAGATCAATCGTAAGTCGAGAGAATTACTCCGGAAGAGCATCTATCACCTTTACCAGAAATCTATACAGCGAAAAAGCATCAGTTGCTTGAACGCCATTATCAGAATTACAATCTGCATTCAACAATGCCTGTGCATTCAAATCTACAGAACCATTGATATACTTCATCAACAGAATGTCATCAGCCAGTGTAACTGTACCATCCAAGTTTACATCACCCCAAATAGTATCGCCAGAAACAGTTGTTGTGCTGTCAGTGTCACTCGTGTTATCCGTATCGCTAGTCGAAGTTGTTGTTGTAGTAGTTGTTGTTATAGTATCTGTACTCGAAGTTGTAGTATCATCCGTTGTAGAAGATTCTGTTACCTTAATGGTAGCAGTTGCGGTGTTGCCCTCGCTGTCGGTAACTATAATCTTTGCAGAACCTTCGCCAACAGCTGTTACAATGCCATTTGCATCAACAGTAACAACAGAAGTATCATCGCTGGAGAATGTCAAGCTGCTCATATCGGTTACTGTCTCGCCATTGCTGGTAACAGTCGGATTTGCAGTTTCACCAACTTCCAAGGATGTATCATCATAGGACAGAGACAACGTTCCACGCTCGATGTTCGGAGCTTCGTCGTCAATGAAGGAAACTACCCAGCAGAGCGGAGCATTCCAGTTGATGGTTACTTCGTTTACGGACCATGCTTCTACGTTATCCAGATAGCAAACCATCGGAGCAATTTCGCCGATTGCATAACCCATACCTTGTATCATCGGGTCATTCATGTTGGAATTCTGACCACCGGAAAGAACGCCATAAGGAGCATACGGGAAGTTCGTGTTATCAATCTGACCAGACCACCATCTGTGGTGCGGATACTGTGTAGAATGTTCACCGTAACCAGTTACGAAGGACTGTTCAATGCTGTTTCTGCCCAACAGATAGTCAAATGCAGTGGTAACACCATCGATATACTCTACATCGCCAGTTTCATCATATGCCAGAGCCATAGCAATTGCATTGTTGATAACCATGGAATTAGAACCCCATTCGTAACCGCCTTCTAGGATAACGGTTTCGGTTGTACCAGTGTTTGTGGAAGTATCGAATGTCCATACGCTTGCTTCATAATCCATGCCCTTATAAGGTGTGGAGTAAGAAGATTCTGCCTGAACGTCCAGATAATAGTCAGCTGCATTGATCACCTGATCCTTCAGTGTCTGTACTTCAGACTCAGAGAGCAAGCCCTCTTCTAACATCAAATCAGAGTTTACATACAGAGAGATAGAACCAACGCTGTTCAGAGTACCCCATGTGAACAGGGAAGTTGTACCCTCGTTTTCACCACCATACAATGTTGTGGAAATTTCCAGAGCAGAACCGTTCTCTGTGTCGCCATAAGCACCTGTACCATACTTATAGAGTTCGTCATAGTAATAGGAATCGCCAGTTGTGATATACAGCTCGCAAGCTGCCCAGTAGAATTCGTCAGATACATTGTCGTCGCCATAAGCACCGCCGCCCTTATCTTGGTCAGTCGGAGCATACATACCGCCTTCAACGCCTTCGCCGGTTACAAAACCAACTTCAGAGAAAGGCTGATAGTTATCAACTGCTGCTTCATAAGCTTTTTTAGCTGCACTCAACAGTGTCGAAGCATAAGAAGCATCATAATCCTCAAACAGACGAGCTGCCTGTGCGCAGCAAGCTGCAAAGTTCAGCGTAGCCGCATAAGTAACCGGCTTTACAATACGAAGCGGTGTTGTAGAGCTGTCAGCTCTCTCAACAGTACTGGAGTATGTGGTCGGGCAAGCAGATTCACTGTCTGCATACGGAGCAACTGCCAGTGCTGTCCACTTGTAGTCGTGTACTTTGTGGTAAACCATGCCGTCATCTCTTTGCATCTCTAAGAAGAAGTCCAATTCAACCTGACACTCATCCAGAATATCTGGGATATCATTGCCTGCTTCCGGCAGATACATCAGACCAGAATTGTCGTCCCACTTGCTAGCTACATCGATGTCATTATCCCGATCTACCTTCAGCGAGTGTTCGTACATATTCATCAGTGTCCAGAGGGAAATACCGCCGTTTACAACATATTTACCATAGTCACCTGCGTCATACCAACCGCCGGTAGCATCGATAGAGCCCTTGGAAGTAGAAGGCATACTCGTGTAGATATAAACCCACTCGTCCGTAATGTAACAAGTATCCGGATTGTGGTTATCCTTACGTGCCAGACTTACTGTACCGCCTTCCGCTTCGTCGGTCTGATCGGACGGAATGTATGCCTCCAACGTCTCAACGCCGGAACGTGCCTGATAGAAGTAGTTCAGCGCATATGTCAAGAGATCTTCATCATAATAGGTCTGATACAATTCGTCATCGATATCAAACGCAACGGAGGTCTTTCCTGCAACATTCAGGGTATAATTTGTACCCTCTGTTGTGAAATCGGTGAAGTCGATTACTTGGTTGTAGTTCCAAGCTGCTTTATCATACGAAACAACGCCGTCTGTTATGCCGCTATAAACCACACTACCGCTTGCATCGGTGATGGTGTAGTCATACTGTGTCGTATCGCCTTCATCTACAATCAAAGTAGCCAGCTTCTTTGCGTTCGTGTAATAACCAACCTGGTTTACTTCAACGCCGCTTGCAACATAGTCGTCTTCTACGATATAGTTCGAAGAATTGTCTGTCATGTCGACCAACATCAAGTTGTCGAACATCAAAGTCGTACCGCTGTCGAAGCAGATATCCGAGTTGTACGCAGAAGTACCGCCCAAGTGGAACGTCCACTCGCCGATGCCGGACGTGGTGTGCATATGGCTATCGGAACCATCAACCGTGAATTCCCAAGCCCAAGTGTTCCACTGATTTGTATATGCTCTCAGGTCACTTGCGGACTTCCAGCTGTCCCAACCTTGCCAGTATTCATAAAAAGTACCGTTTGAGGAAGCACTTGTCAACGCACTGTACAGTTCGTCCTGGGATGCGCCTTCCAGATAATCCATAGTCAGCATAGTACCGTTCATATGCCAGTTTTCACAATCGTCATCTGTCATATCACCGAGCTTGGTATAAAATGTACCCTCTGTATCCGTCCATACACTGTAGGTGATACGATATTGGTGTCCCACTTCAATTGTCAGGTTTCTGTGTCGGAACTGACAGTCCCAACGTCCTTCACCACCGTTGCCGAGACCGCCGCAGTTTTCAATGTAAACTGCATAGATACCGTCAACGATATCAAATTTCATGGCACCGGTTGCACTTTCGCAAATATGCCAAGGCAATGCGGAGCCATCTTCGAAGGTACCTTCGCCGGTTTCAGTGTTCAGTGTTTCATCTGCATATGCGGACAAAGCAGAAATTCCTGTAGCTGTTGCAGAAGCAGCCATCACTGCAGCAGAAATCAACGCAGTAATCTTCTTGCCGAGTTTGTTCTTCAGCATAAGTTATCCTCCTTGAAAATTAAAATAGTTGTAGGTTGCCTTTGCTGTGATTTTGAGGGAGGATCATGCACGGTGTGCATCCCGTTCGTTTCCGGTCTCCTTTGCCCATGCCTATGACAACAAAAGCCGAAGACCGTCCGCAAATCGGCGAGCTAGCCAAGGCGACAAAGCCCCAAAAACACAACATTTTGAGTGCATAAATTTATGCACCCCGTCTTTAGATGAGTCCTCGAAAAACCACCGTCATCGCAGTCAAACGAGTGTTTTCATCCGCAACGATCTTTCCAGTTGACGAAGCCGGAACTGATGTACGAACGCAAAAAAGCCAAACGCACATCCTTTCACGTTTGTTATCATTATATCACAATGAAATTTTCTTGTAAAGTGGATTTCTGAATTTCAGTAAACATTACTATACTTGGTATAGATTTTTTGGTGATTTTGACGAAAACAAGAAGTCTTTTTTCCCATGTAAAACGGAAACGAGAAACAACATTCCGCCGTTTCTCGTTTCCGCATTTATTGTCAGGGGTCATAATAAATAACACACTGTACAAAGTTCTCTTATTTCTTTGTACGGTGTTACCAATATGTCGTTCGTTTAGTCGCTTGTCGGCAATGTATCAACCAGCTGAACCAAGAATCGCAGCAATGCCAATGCATCGCTAGAATCTACGCCGGAGCCATAGTTAAAGCAATCTGCATTTGCCTTTGCTTGTTCACTCAAAGTAACGGAACCATCCATCACTTTATTCAAAGCCACAACATCTGCAACTGTAACAGCACCATCCAAGTTTACGTCGCCTATCAAAGACGGTTCTACTGTACTCGGCGATAGTGTGCTGCCGGTTGTTGTGGTAGTCGTCGTGTTGGTAGACTTTGTAGTTGACGTTGTTGTAGTTTGTGTTGTCGTTGCGGTTGTCGACTTTGTAGTCGTTGTAGTTGTAGTAGTCGTAGAAGTGCCGCCGCTGATAACGTAATATACGTTTGAGATATAATCTGCTGCCGGCCAATAGATAGAAACCTTTGTGGTATCTTCGCCGGTGAACGTGTAGCTAACAGATGTCGAACCGCCACTGCCGGTTTGTTGATCCTCTACCCACTTGCTTGCGGAATTATCCCAATAGCCGAAGCCAACGGTGCTGTTTGTGTCGCTGCTATTCACGGTATAATAAACCGTAATCGTTTGACCTGCTTCGCCGAATACTTCAAAATAATAGAAGTTGTAACCATCGTCTGCTTCACCGGTAGAAAGTGTCGGTGTAACGGTACTGCCGGAAGAAGAACCGCCTGTGGTTGCCATAGTGGTGATTGTGGTTGTACTCTTTGAAGTGGTTGTAGTTGTCGTTGTCGTAGAATTCGATGCAGTAGACGAAGTTGTTGTAGTGGTAGTAGTAGTAGAATTACCTGTTGTAGTAGTTGTTGTTGTTGTGGTGGTAGTGGTAGTAGTAGTGGTAGTTGTTGTCGTTGAAGAAGATGAAGCCGTCACGCCGGGAATCGTCGATTCATCGACAGTCGAACCCGTACCATATGCAGCGTACAATGCTGCTACTGCACCCACGAGTGTTGCGTTATAGTCCAGTGCAACTTCGTTCTGGGTATAATCCTGAACAGAATCCACATAACCAGACATATCCGAAGTGGACGGTCCACCCAAAAGTGCGCCAACCAGTACATGACCATCTGAATCATATTCTGTGTTTGTACCCAGATCATCAAAGCTATCATAGCCAGATGCTGCTCTGTGGTGTGCGTTAGAAGCAGAATAGTCATTATAGCCGACAACGAAACAAGTGCTAATGTTATTATCACCGAGAATCATTGCCATCTGCGACTTTGCCCAGCTGTTGTAATTGATATTGCTATAATGGCTGTTGGAAACCAATGCCATCATCTGCAAGGAAGTGTTATACCGTGCGCTGCCCCATGCACCGCTATTCGGCTCTACATAATATGTAGAAGAATCAGTTGCTTGTCCACTGATATAGGTCTTTACCTTTGCCCAGTCAGAAGAGCTGCCTGTGATTTCTGCTTGCAAAATAGCTGTACCAAGGCTGACGTTATTCCAACTCATTGGAGAATAAACGCCCCATTCACAACCGGAAGAACCAGAAGAACCTGCGCCGGAAGTATTCATAAAGGTGTTCAAAAATGTTTTATAAGTGCTGTCGCCGGTTGCCAGATACAACCAAGCCGCTGCCCACGCCTGATCATCATAATAGTCATAAGAAGTGTAGAAGCCGGAAACACCGTCTGTTGCGCAAGTATCATACTTGTCGGAGAATTCAAATAATGCTTCTGCATAGGTCAAATCCTCGCTGTTACCAAAGTTGATATAGTTCACTGCCAGTGCCGCAGCATATTCTGCTGCAATATCACTTGCGCCGTTTGTCGTAGAATATACCGTACGTGTTGCAGTATCTACCTCCGGTGCACACCAAAGCGCATGATCCGCATCACCATTTCCAACCTGGTAGATAAAGTTTGTAACACTGCCGCCAGAAAGCGTGGTGCTATCTTTGAAATATTCTGCGAAATGATCAGTAATTTTCTGAAGATGATCTGTCTGTCCCAATTCGTCGAAGACATCGCTGTATTCATAATAGCTCCAGCCTAACGTCGACGCTGAATACCCTGCCGGCAAACCAAACTTGACGTGGTCACCAGCGTCATGGAATCCGCCTGTTACAGCATCGTCCGTGTGGCAGTCATCACGCCAGTCTATAGACGAATTTTCTGTGGCGTCCCCACACCAGTTTGCATCATAAAAATAGAGCGAATATTGCAGAAGCTTAGCGTAATCGTCATAATCCCCTGCTGATGCTGTCGTTGTTGATACTGCCGACAGTGCAGTTGTTCCGGACAGCAAAGTTACCGCACTAACGACGCCGGCGAGAATTCGCTTTCCGAGCTTTTTTTGTCTTTTCATAAAAGAACTCCTTCCAAAAATTTCCACGGTAAAAAACCGTAGATGCAATACTACCTACACATAAGTATACCACAATTTCAAAAAATTGCAAGAATTTTTTCTACTGTGGCGTATTTTTATTTATTTTGTACAATTCAAAATGAAATAGATTTCGATATTTTGACAAGAATGGAAAATAAGTCAAATAAGCTTTATGCGTACAATCGTTCCTTCAGCCATTTCGTAAAATATATTCTTATCTTTACTGTTGAACACTTTAGATTCTCACGTCTACCGTCTTTTGCAATTGTTCCTGCACCTGTTTCCAATCCGGTATTTCCTTTTCCAAAAAACGATAGAATTCTTTTCCATGGTTCGGATACAAGAAATGCGTGAATTCATGCATCACCACATATTCTATGCCCCGTGGCGAAGCTGCCAGCAGTCGATCATTAAACGTCAATATGCCTCGTTCCGGGCGGCAATTTCCCCACTGAGAAACCATCCGTCGAAATCGAATTTCCTTTGGGAACGCCACACCTCGCTCCTTAAATATGGGGTAGACCGCTCTGCAAAGGTTTCTCACAGCCCGTTCACACGTAATTTTCCACCACCGGGTAAAAACTCTTTCTCGCTCGATTTCTGATGCGCCTGCCGAAACCACCAGCAAAATTTGTTTCTTTCCCGTCTCAACCTGAACGGACGCTTTCCTGCCATTCTCTACAATCAGCGTATAATATTCACCCAAATACAAAACCGATTCTCCCATTTCAAAATGCACCGGATATTGTGGCTTTCGTTCTGCCTCCTCCGCTGCAAATTGATGTAATATCATCAAAATCCTTGCCCGATTTTCCCACAAAACCTGTTCAATTTCTGTAATCGAAACGGATGGGGATGCAGAAACAACAAGTCCTGTCTCCGGACGAATTCGCATATTGATATTTTTCACAAGCTTCTTCTCCAATCGATAGGGAACAGGCTCGCCGTCCAATAGAACCATGTGATTTTCTGTCAAATAGCTTGTCAAAACGTCTATCGTCACCACCTTTCCGATAATTTTCTCATGAAAAGCAGCGATGCAATGCCTTTCCAAAGAGGATTCCCCCAAAGCATAGCACTATGCTGCACACCACATAAAGACCTCCTGTCAACAAAGCTCTTTGTTCAAACAGGCTCACTGCTTCCAACGAGAAGGTCGAAAATGTGATAAATCCACCACAAACGCCTGTTTTCCAAAATAAAATCCACCGTGGAGAGCTATGGCACTCTGAAATCCAGCCAATTGCGACAGCACCGAGAAAATTCGTAAACAATGTTAAAATTGGAAAATCTGCAGTTATCGGAATTATACTAATACCATAACGAAGCATTGCACCCAATCCACCGCCGATCCCTACTACGAGAAACGATACCAATGTTGTCAAAAGCGTATACCTGCTTTCTCTCCGTTTCGTCAAAGCGGCTGATTTGAAAATTTCTTCAAGAATGGAATCAACATTCCCCCTAACGCATTTCCAACAATAACCATCAAGAAGTAGAGCAATGCCCGTGACACATTAGGACACCCTGCTAGGAAAAAATAGAAAATATCTGCGACACAGTGGTTAAATCCAGACAGAATGAATACCATAATTGGCATCACCACCAAAAATAACCCACCCACAAAATTTCTCTTTGTCGCACAGCAACGATGCCCCTCCACCGCAGTAAACATCATCAAGCCACAGAAAAATGCAAGGATAAGACTGCTCAAAAGGCTATCGTCCAATTTCGTTTGCATAGATGCTTGTGCCCGATCTACGAGTGTCACGTCCAAACCAGAAACAGTGGCGTTCTGTGCAAACCGAGTCAAATAAATCAACCCTGCTGTCACCGCAGCCCCTACTGCATTCGCCAACAATGTAAAGAATGTCTCGCCGATATAAGCCTTATCTCGATTGACGATGTATCCAACCTTTCCTGTGTACAGTCCATAGCGAAACTGAATAATGGAAAACAAGCCCAATGAGAATAAAAACGCACCCAAATAACGATTCTCACAAGATAAGTTGACAATACCACCAACACCAATCATCAAACCGGACAGCATACCATCTACCCAAAAAGAGAGCCATCGATTTTTTTGCTCTGTGGACTCTGCCTTTTTCTCTTTCTCTTGTACATTTGGTTCCGCCAAATTTTGATCTGTTTTTTCAGATAATTCATTCATATCCATTTTCTCCCAACACATTATTCTTTTGAAAATAGTCTGACGGCGAAGCACCGTTTATAGAAATTATTTCCAATTTGTCCTGTAAATCCAGCAACAAGAAGCCGCCATCAATGGCAGCACCGCTGCAAAACGCAAACATAGACGGATAAGATTCTTCACAGAAAAAGAACGGTTCACGTCCATTCTTTGGATTTACGCCCACTGTATAAACTTCGTCACCATAGCGAAATACAATACACAAGGCATCCCTGCGGCTTTTTCTCATCAATGCAATCACGTCTGCCGCTGATATGCATACACTTTCACGCTGTTCGTTTTCATTCGATTGCATTTTCATTCATCAACACCTCTTTTCAAAAAACAAGCGGCAAGTGGTTTCCACCTCTTACCGCTTGCAAAGAACGACTTTTTTTACACCGAGCAATTGCTTATTCAGCTGCTTCGACTAGCTTCGAACCGCACTTTCCACAAAATTCAAAGGTATACTTTTCATCAAACCGTGCGCCGCATTGCTTACATACCCGAATTCCTTTCAGAGAAATCAAATCTCCTTGCATACTGGCGATACGACGCTTTCGGTCGTCAATATCTGCGCATAATTCCAATTCCGCTTTATGATCTCCATTGGGGTCCTCATAAAACCGTTTGCCGATTTCCATTTTGAGTTCTTGAATCCGTTCTTTTTCGTAGGCAATTTTTTTCTTCAAGTTACTCGACTCAGCGGCACTTTTCGATGCATCTGAAACGGACTTGCTCGCCTGTCCTACCTTGTCAAAAATTTTCATATTTGAATTCGTCTCCTGTTCATACAAATATTGAAAGGACATTCTTTTGATTTCAACGTCCCTTCGACCTATTTTATTATACAAGATTCACAAAAAATTGTCAAGAGGGAAACGCAATTTTTTTGCTTTTCTTCCAAATTTAATCCCTAGACGGCTCAATTGCCGAAAAACGAATCCGCACTTTCGATAGTTCACGTAAAATAGTGTCACTGTGATAAAGACCGTCCGGCTTTGACAAATCATTTTCTCCGGTTGCAGGCGGTGCAAAGATTTTTAGCGTCAAATCCGCTGCGCCCTTCAAAGGCTTTTCAAAAAATGCACCCATTAGATCGACCGTTTTCGTCTGTGGAGCTTTATAGAACCACTTTCCGTTTAACTCCAGCATGAGATTACTATCTTCCTCAAATACCGCCTCACAAAATATCGGATTCTTTTCAAAGTGCAGTGGAATCGCTACGCCCTCCGCATCTTCGGAGTTACTCCAACGCAGGTTCAGCGGCAATGTCACCTCACCAGCTTGGCGTGTGATTTCCGGCGAGAACCAATCCCGATGAATAATCTCCTTATAGGTTTGCACCACCGGCTGTTCAAATCCGGTATCCGGATTATTCGGATTTTCAATTTCTAAGCCCAGTCTGCCTTGATCACGGAACTGATAGAAAGTGAAGCCGGAGAACCACGTTGCTTGCTTTTGTTCCACCATATCGCAGAACATTTTCACCATTTCCGCCTGCTCATATGCGCCGGTAACGTCGCCATCTGCATTAAACTCTGCCATAGTCATCGGTTTTGGCGTACCACCATTCAAATAACGAAACCGCTCAAAGCTGCGCTTTGTCATTTCAAACGTATCCGCTACGCTGCCACGACTGTGGCTATTTCCGCCCGATTCTGCCACGTCATAAGGCCAGCCCCAATGCAGCGACATATATTTGTCCACAGACCAAATATCTGCCGCCGGAATTGTCTGTGCAAATTCCTTTTCCATCTCCATCTCCATTTCTTCCTTGTCCAAGCTCTCAATACCGCCAATGCAGATGACCGTCTGCACATTCGGTGCCTGTTCCTTGATGATACGAGAAGCACGGACAAAGAAATCTGCTACCTCTTGATAGGTACAGCGTTTATTAAACGAGAACCAGTTCCCCGTCGCCTCATGATTGATTCGCAAAAAAACTCTGCCAAAAGGACGCAAATCTCGCCCGATTGCTGCAAGCTGTTCGTCCGAAACATGGGGATCAATGGTCATAGTCAGGTTGACATCTTGTCCATGCTGGCGAATTTCACGCATATACTGAAATGGTTCGCCGTCGGTATTTCCTTCTAATCCGCCCTTATAGGTGAAATAGTCGTCATAGGGGAAATCCCACGCAAAGCGAACATCAGGATTCGCATGTACGACGCTTGCTCTCCCCGGCCAGCCCTCGTCCAGCGGATAATAGCAATACATCAAGCTTATGCTCCGATGAGGACGCCCCAATTTTTCCAAAATATAATCCTGATTGACATAAGCACCTCGTTCGCTTCCGTCTCCCAAATCTACTGCACATTTTGCTTTACCCATGTGAATACGGTATGCTTCCATAAGAATAACTCCCTTTTATAAATTTGCAGACAGTTCACGTCCACACCTGTTTGTTATATCTTATATTATATCGAATGATTTGTATTGTGTCAAGAAAAATTCTCAATTTTATACATCAAAACGGATTTAGCGGTACAAATAAAAAAATCGCTGCACCCAATTTCAAGGTGCAGCGACTTTACTGTGTAAATAAACACTTAAGATACTTTCTTGTCGGACTTTTTCTCATCGCCCATTTCAGTACGCTTCAACCATATGTGTGCCAAATCTACGGCTTCGTATAGATTGCTGCGTTCCGATTTCTTGACGATGGCTTTCACTGGATTTGTCTCATGGGTTTTCATTTGATAGACATTCACCTTATCGGCAATCTCCATCCCGTCTTCCAACTTTACTTGATGTTTAATTTCCAACATCACAACAAACGGTTCAGACATATAGCCATAATAAATTTGGCAACCCTTTCGTACCAGTGGATACCCTCGATACATAAAAAATTCTTGATTTTGACTCATATCATCCCTCCATTCCTGTTTTCATCAAATCTGCTCCACTGAATCAACTCCAGTTAGAGGAGAAATCTTCATCTGTATTGTTATATTTTTCCATATTGCTCTGCAATGTGGTTAAGTATGACTTACGACAAGTATATGCTGCCTGTCCATCTACTGTAATCAAACAGGTATAATCATCCAATGCATAAAATACCAAGTCTCGACTGAATGAACCGTCTTGGGTTTCCACATAAATTTCCGCTAGAAGATCTCCTTCCGGCTCAGATGTAAAATTGATGGTTTCCGCCGTGGTATTTAATAGGAATGCATAGAACTGCCGATAGCGTTCTGTATCAGTAGTTTCCCCATTCAAGGTGACCACAGTATCTTCATCATCTGTGCCCTCAGCCGAAAAAGTGAAAGTATCACCGTCAGTAATCGTTACGTTCAAGGTTCCTACATTCCAAACATACGTTGCAAGTACAAGCTTAGATGCGACATCCGTCGGTTCTACCGTCGCCCAGATCATATCGTCCCCAGTAACTCGATAAATCACGTCCACGCCCTCTAAATAAGCATAATAATAAGTCGATGTAGCTGCTGTTTCTTCATCCGTTTCTGTCACCGGCTCACTAAACAACAATACATATGTGTTCCCGTCATTACAATCCATGGTAACGACGCCATAGGGATCAGCTAAACCATATTCCTCCATTTCTTCATCAGTTGGAACAGGTACTGCCACAGATTCCGCTGTCAAGCCTAACATACCCGTAACATAATCCGTTGAACGATCCGGGCTCAAATATGCCGGAACAGGAGAAGTCATTACGTGTGTAGCAACCGTACCGCCGGTGTAGTCTTCGTCATCTGCCGTTTCGTCATAATCCAGTTCAAAAATGTAATCCAAGTCACTGCGTTCAACAGTCAAATAGTTGACCGTCGGATAATCGTCTTCATCCGGTTCCTCCAAAATCGTTGTACTGACAAAATCAACCGCAGCATTTTGGAAGTTGGACAAATAGGAAGAAGATACCAGATAAACTATATCATCATCCTCTTCGGCAAAATATGTGTAACTGTCCCCAGAAGCAGTATTCCCCACACGGAACGAATAGCTTGTGCCATCTTCAAAATGCAATGTCACATGAGCAGCAGTATCGTCATCCAAGCCGAATTTTTCTAAATCCGTACATTCCTCTTCCACAATCTGATTTGCTGTCATGGATGCCGTATTGTTCGGCAGCGTGTACAGCGTCGAAAGATAAGTCAAATCTTCCCAACCGGCAATGGCAAAGGTTGCATTTGTTTCATCATCCCCCTCGGTCACCCGTACGACTTCATAGCTATCGTTTGCATTGGTGACATCAATAGAAGTCACGTTATAGGTTTCCTGTTCGGTCAAGGTGATTTCTTCTGTACTGCTTTCCTCCGCTACATCTACGGAAGTGTCATCATCGCTGGAATCTGTTGCCAACAAAGCAGCCGTCACGCCACCCAATGCTACAACCAGTACCAGACCGCCGACAATTCCCAGCGTTTTTTTCCGCATAACAGGTTTCCTCCTCTCGACTTTAACGATTGCGTCTGCGAATGGCTACAACAATGCCGATTGCTACAATGATCAATGGGATAATCCAAATAACAATCCATTTAATGACATTCAATATGCTGTCTGATACGGAAATCGAGGTTGTACTCAGATCCTTTGTGGCAATGACAATGTTATCCTCCTTGCCGCAAATCGAATTTAACAATCCCACGAAATATTCTGCATTGTTATAGGATGCATCCTGCATCAAGTAATAATCCAATAAAGACATAGAACCCAGCACAATGACGTCACTTTCGATAAAGTCGCTTCCGGTGGACTGCTGGTCACGACAGAGTACCATAACTGCATTGCTGCTCCGTTCTGCAGTGCTGGCGTCAAATTCGCTCGTCGTTTCATCGTCAGAAGAAGTCTCCGTCGTATCCGTTGCCACGTCCGTATCCGAATCGCTGTTATCACTCTCACTCGTTGTCGCACTCAACGGATAGCGATAGGATGTCTCTGATGTCGTCAACAAATTCGTCACCGTTCTGCCGTTGTTCGAGGTGATTTCATCAATCGGTTTTGCCAACGGTGCAAGGATCGGCAGACTCGTATTATCGAGATTTCCATTATAGTCCTCGTCGTCCGTCACGCTAACAATGGGGAAGCTGCCGCTTCCGGCAACAATAGACGCCGTCTGCATATTCGAACTTTCATCTTGCACAATGCTATCATCAATCGAAACGTTCCATTCTTTCAAAAATGCGTCCAGATTTGGTGTGTCGCCTTGTGTATAATCTGCAATATAAATCAACTGCTTTCCAAGATTTCCATCGTTATAAAGGAAATCTGTCAGCTTTTCTACTGCATCCTGTGTCAGATCGCTCGTAGGAGCCGGCAATAGAACAATATCATAATCGTCCGTACTCAGATCATCTGTCACCATGTCAATTTCCACGATGTCATAGCCATTTTCTTCCAATAGTGACTCTGCGGATGCAATCGCATAATAGTTTGCATTTGTCGCACTATAGATATAGTCACCGTTAGTACTTGCAATCACTGCCACCGTTTTCGGGTTGGCATCCGTAACATTCATAATGGCGTTGGTCAAAACATACTCGCCCTTGAATTCTGTGAGGCAATCTTCCATAGAGCCATAGCCATAATAATAGTAATACTGATATGCCTCTTCATCGATTTCAAATAAATCCGTCAGGGAGTAAACTTTGATTCTTGAGCCGTTGGTAACAATTACCTGATTCGAACTGATGTCACCGGAATATAATTCTTGATATTTCGCTAGAATATCCGGATCACTGGTGGTATCAAAATAGGTAACGGAGATATGACCCGAATAGCCTGCATAACGGTTGATTGTTTCCGAAATCATCTTATTATAACTATCCGTCTGAAATTCGCTTTCTTCCGTTGAAACGGCAATTTCCACATCTGTTTCCAGATTTTTGATATATTCTATCGTCTCGTCACTAATTTCATAGACATTTGAAGTCGTCAAATCCAGCGTCAGTCCTGGGAAACGTTCGCCTAACTGTGTAACAATCACGTTCACCAGCACCACTACCACGACAAAAATTACCGTAATCGTTGTTGCAACACTGCCATATTTTAATTTCTTTCGCCGTTTCAACTTGTTCTGTCTTTTTTCCTCCGGCGTCAAATCGCCGGTTTTTTTCTTTTTGGTTTCTTGATTCATGCGATTTGTCCCTCCTTAACTCCAACGCCGTCTCTCATAGACACGGACGGTAAAGAAATTGAAAAGCACCGCCGTGCTAATGTAGAAAAGCACACTGGCTGGGTCAAACAGACCCACTGTGAATTCGTAATATCTTGTGTAGAAGGACAATGCATTGAGAACGTCCGGCAAAATCGGTATACTGCTCAGGTATGTAGCAAAAACATCCAGCATATACAAAACCAACAATACAATGATACCCAGAACTGCTGCGACTACCTGATTTTCCGTCAGAGAAGAAATGAAAATCGTGACCGCAATAAATGCTGCGCCGACCAAGAACAGTGCCAGAACATTTGCAATTACAATGCCCCAAGTAACGGTACCGAAAAAGCTTAAAATCACGGCATATACCAACAAAATTGTAATGCCGATGGTGTACATGGTCAGTGCGGCAAAATACTTTCCCATAACAATTCCGCCGATAGAAACCGGTGACGTCAAAAGTCCCTGCTCTGTCTTTTGCTTTTTCTCTTCACTGAACAGCCGCATGGTCAAAATCGGAATTAAAATAACAATAATTAAAAACAAACTTGTAAATGTACTGGACATATCCGTCGTCGCAGAATAGAGAGACCCCGAATAAAAGAAATATCCAGACGTCAGATAAAACACTGCCAAGAAAACATAGGCAATACTGGAAGAGAAAAACGCTCCCATTTCACGTCGATAAATTGCACCCATTTAAGCATCCTCTCCTTTCTCTGCTTCGGTTTCCTCCGATTGTGTTTCTTCCGACTCTACCTGTTCCGCTTTCTCTTTCGATTTCGAGCGGAGAGAAACACGAGGCTTCTGCTTTTCGTCTATATCCAAAGTCTTGTCGTTTGCCGACTTCGTACGATTAACGGCTTCGCCCATTGTGATTTTCAAGAAAACATCCTCCAGCGTCATTTCGCCTTGTTCCATTCTATAAATTGCCCAACCGTTTTCCTGTACCACCTTATTGAGTGCGGGACGAATATCGGCGTCCATTGCTTGTTCAATCTCATATTCGTAAACACCCGGCTCCCGTTCCATATCAGCTCGTACACGTTCTACACCGTCCATCTCTCGAATGATACGAACAACATCAGTTTTATTGCCTGCAATACGAACCGTCAGGCGATTGGAACCAGAAACAGATTTCGACAAATTATCAATGGTATCGTTTGCCACGATTTGTCCATGATCAATGATAACCACCCGATCGCAAACTTCTTGTACTTCCGTCAAAATATGCGAGGAAAGAATAACCGTGTGTTTCTTTCCCAATTTCTTCACCAGCGTGCGAATCTCCAGAATCTGCTTTGGGTCAAGTCCAACTGTCGGTTCGTCCAGAATCAGAATCGGCGGATTTCCAATCAACGCCGATGCCAATCCTACACGTTGGCGATAACCTTTCGACAAATGCTTAATAATTCGATTCGAAACATCCGTGATTTTACAAAGTCCGTACACATCCTTCAAATGTGATTTTCGTGGCAGTCGACATTTTTTCAAATCATAGACGAAATTCAAATAACCGATTACGGTCATATCCAAATAGAGCGGCGGCAATTCCGGCAAATAACCAATTTGTGCTTTGGCTTTGATTGGCTCCTCGAGAATATCAATGCCGTTAATCAGTGCCTGTCCAGAGGAAGAACTGATATAGCCGGTAAGCATATTCATCGTGGTAGACTTTCCGGCACCGTTCGGTCCCAAAAGTCCCAAAATCTCGCCGTCCTCGGCAGTAAAGCTTATATCCTGCACCGCCAGGTAATCGCCGTAGAATTTGGTCAGGTTTTTGACTTCAATCATCTTATGCAATGACCTCCTTTATATTTGCAGTTCCATGTCCCATCAGGCGTTCCAACTGCTTTTTTCGAAATACAAAAGATATTGTAGCAATTCATTGTGATAGATGCGTGACAATCGGACGAAAGATATTCCAGCTTAAGGTTCGCTTAAGGTTTTTTTCGTATTCTTGGACTCTCACGCCTGCATCAGCCGCTTTACACCGACTTGTATGCGTTCCAACGTATCCGCCTTGCCCAAGATAGCGCACAACTCTACGCCACCACCGGGTGTAAACTGTTTGCCTGAAACTGCCGTTCGCAATGGCCAAAGCATCCATCCGTTTTTCACACCCATTTCGCCGATTTTTGCAAACAATGCTTCGTGAATGGTTTCTACATTCCAATTTTCCTCCGGAATATTTTCCAGAACCGGCTGCACTGTCTGCAACGCCTCCAATGCTGTTTCCGGTGTGGTTTTCATTTTTTTGTGACGATACATTTCCAAATCGCATTCTGGCAAAGCGTCAATAAAATCTACCTGAGCTGGAATATCTGAAAATACCTCCGTGCGATTTTGCAATACGCTGCACAAAAGCTGTATATCCACATCTTCTCGCTTTACAGTCTTACGAATCCATGGAAATGCTGCTTCAGCAAAATCCGCCGGTGTCATCTGATGCACATAAGCCGCATTGATGGCACGCAGCTTCTTATCATCAAAAATCGCCGGTGATTTGGAAATGCCGCTGATGGTAAACGCCTGTTTTAGTTCATCCATGCTGTAAATTTCTTGTTCTCCAGTAGGCGCCCAACCTAAGAGTGCAATAAAGTTCATCACCGCCGCTGGCAAATAACCTTTTTCCATTAAATCTTGGAAAGATGCATCACCATTACGTTTCGATAGCTTGTGCGTCTGATCTTTCATTACCGGTGCACAGTGGACGTACACTGGCACATCCCAACCGAACGCTTCATAAAGAAGATTATATTTCGGCGTAGAGGACAGATATTCGTTTCCCCGTACCACATGGGTAATCCCCATCAGATGATCGTCTACCACATTGGCAAAATTATAAGTGGGCATACCGTCTGTTTTCAATAAAATCTGGTCATCCAATGTCTCATTTTCCACAGTAATATCACCGTAGATTTCATCATGGAATGTAGTTGTACTCGTAAGCGGCATTTTTTGACGAATGACATAAGGTACGCCTGCATTCAGCTTCTCCTGTATTTCTTCCGGCGACAAGTCCCGACAGTGACGGTCATACATCGGTGCAATACGAGATGCCTCTTGAATCTTCCGCACCTCATCCAATCGCTCTTTCGAGCAAAAGCAGCGATAAGCCGCTCCAGATTCTACCAATTGTTCCGCATAGCCTTTGAACATTCCCATACGCTCTGACTGTACATAAGGTCCTACCGGTCCGCCAACGTCTGGTCCTTCGTCCCAATCTAAGCCCGCAGTTTTCAAGGTGTCATAAATGACATCAACCGCACCTTCCACATATCGTTCTTGATCCGTATCTTCAATTCGTAAAATAAAATCACCATCCGCCTTTTTTGCAATCAGATAAGCGTACAATGCCGTACGCAAATTTCCAATATGCATATATCCAGTAGGACTTGGTGCAAATCTTGTTCTAACTCGCTTCTCCATAAAAGCTTCCTCCCTGTTACAATATTTTCTGCGTATCACGATTTCTCTCAAAATACGCTCTCGCTTGCTGGGTATCCAAGTGAATCTGTGCATACAAAGCGTCTGCATCGGCAAAACACCGTTCTTCCCGCAAAAAAGCAAGCAGTTCTACTTTACACGGCTGTGCATAAAGATTGCCGGAAAAATCCAGTAAAAAAGTTTCTGCACCGACTTTTCCACCATCGCTGACAGTAGGCTTTACGCCAATATCCGTCACCGACGGATATGTTCCCTGCTTTGTGTGTGTCAAAGAGACATAGACCCCATACTTCGGGATCAACTGACCTGGTGCAAATGCCAAATTGATGGTAGGAACTGCACGGGTGTGTCCAAACGCCGCACCATGTATCACGTTGCCGCAGACAGCATACGATTCGCCTAAAAGCTTTGCTGCAAGCGACACATCTCCCTTAAGTAGTGCCTGCCGAATACGTGTAGAAGAAATCACGCTGTCATCATAACAAATCGGTTCGATTGCCTCGACTGTAAAGCCAAATATCTCGCCAAATTGGCATAAATCCTGAAAATTCCACGCTGCCCTTGCGCCAAAGCGAAAATCTTTCCCACAAAAAACTGTTTTTGCCTGAAATTGTTCCTGTAATACGTGCTGGCAAAATCGCTCACCGTCCAAATCCCGCAAGCGAAAAAAATCGGGACTATACACGGACTGTATTCCACACTGTTCCAGCAACTCCAGCTTCTGCGCATCCGGATAAATATAATGCAGCTTTGCACCCTGCTTTACCGGCAACGATGCTGCCGCAAATGTAAATGCACAGGCGGACAAACCGTTTTGCATCGCATATGATACAGTACGCTTCAAAATAGCTCGATGTCCCAGGTGAACACCATCAAAAAAGCCCAATGCTACGGCACTTTTCATATGTTGTCGTGTATTTGCTGTTTGCAGTTCGATGAGAAATCCGCCTCCTTATTTCATCATGACACAATCAAAAATTTTTCCGCACTTGAAAAAGCTCCGTTTCCCGATTGGCAAAGCCAACGCCAAGAAATTCTTCCTGCGATCCATACACACGGTACAGATCCTGATGTGGAAAAGCCTCCGTGAGCTGTCCAAGCGGCAATTTCACACCATTTCGGTATTGCTGTGCCTGCTGCACCGATAAATGCAGTACCGGATACATCAAAAACAAATGATCCGTGGGAATCAAATGTGCCTGAAGCGTCCCCGCTTTGCAAAACGTCTCAACCTGCGCAAAATCATAACAGTCACGAAGTATAAAGCCACACGCTGCTGTTCGGTACAGCGACGTCATCACAGCACCACCACCCAAAGCTATACCAATATCCGCAAGTAACGTACGAATATACGTACCTTTTCCACAGGATATGGAAAGCTGTGCCGTCTGTGCTGCTTCATCGAACGCTTCAAGCTGTATTGCATCTACTCGGACTTGTCTTGCTGGACGTTCCACTTCAATTCCCTGCCGTGCCAAGGTGTAAAGTCGCTTACCACCAATCGATATTGCGGAATACATCGGCGGAATCTGTAAAATCTTTCCCAAAAATCGAGGCAAAACAGCTTTTAATGCTTCTTCTGTAACATACATATCCGGAAACGCTGCCGTCTGTTTCCCCCAGATATCCTCCGTATCGGTTGTTATACCAAACTGCACTTCCGCACGATACGTCTTATTCTCATCAGGCAGCATATCACACGCCCTCGCTGCACGTCCCACCAGAATTGGCAGTACGCCGGTTGCCATCGGATCCAAAGTTCCGGTGTGTCCTAGCTTTTTCATATGGAGTATCCAACGCAGCTTACCAATCACGTCAAAAGACGTGAAATTCTGTGGCTTATTCATGCACAAAACACCCTGATACGTATTCAGTTCCTGCATTGCTGCTCCATTCCGTGCTGTACCGCTTCCAACAAAATCCTGCGTACTTCCACCTCTGTACCTTTTAACATACAGCCAGACGCCTTAATATGTCCGCCGCCGCCAAAACTTTGACAAATTTGGGATACATCCACCCAGTCTGCCGACCGCATTGAAACACGAAACTTTCCCGTTTCTCGTTCTTTCATAATGATACCCACTTCTGCACCCTCTAATTGCAATGGAAAGCTCGCAATGCCCTCTAGCTCTGCATCTTCAATTTGAAAATGATCTAAAAATTCTCTGGTAATACAAATCAGCACACACTTCCCGTCTAAATATGTTTCCAGACGATCTGTAAGCTGTTGATCGAGCTTTAGCCGTCCCATACTTTTCACGCCAAACATCTTGCGATTAATCCATGAATAGTCTACACCCGGACAGCGTGTCATCAAATCTGCTACTGCCATATGGGTGAACGCACCTGCGTTGTCATACTGAAAACAACCCGTATCTGTGGCAATTCCCGTATAAAGACAAGTTGCCATAGAATCCGTCAGTACTACTTCCGGCAAAAACGCCAGCATTTGGCAAACGACCTGACATGCTGCCGCAGCTGTACCGTCTATATAACCTGCTGCTGCGAACTCTATATGTGAAGCATGATGATCAATACATAAATCCACATTCTTTCCATAGCATGATTCAATTTCTTTTCCTAAGAGTTTTGGATCTGCAACATCAATCGAAAGAATAAATTTCGGAGAAAAATCTTCTGATTCTTCCTTCGGCAGCATGAATGCGTAACGTGCCGGAATCGGATCATTGCAAATCACTTTTGCTCGTTTTCCCATTTGATGCAACATTTCTGCTAAAGCATATCCACCACCAATGCAATCGCCGTCAGGACTGCGGTGAATCAACACATAGACATCCTCACTCTGTTCCAAACGTCGTGCCGTTTCTTCTAAAGTCAGCCTTTGCACGTTGTTGTCACTCCTTTTTCGTATCTGTGTCCGCTATTTCGTCTGTTTCCGTCTCATCCGGCAAAAGTGCCTTCAATTTCCAATTGATTTCTGCACTATGCGCAATGGAGTCGTCGGCAATAAATCGCAAAATCGGTGATTTCCGAATTTTTAAGCGATGCAGCAGTTCTCGCCGAATAAAGCCAGCCGCACTGTCTAAACCCTTGCACGACTCCTTTGCCGCTTGTTTTCCAGAGAGACAGGACACATAAATCTTACACTCTGATAAATCTCGAGATAATTCTACTCGCACAATCGTCAGCATAGGGTCAATACGAGGATCTTTCAATTCCCGAAGAATAGCCGTTAATTCTCGCATCACGTCTTCTTCGGTTCGATTGATTTTATAATTAGGCAATCGTATTCTCCTTCTTTAACTTAGTCCCGATATTCTTCCATCACGAAAGCTTCGAAAATATCGCCTTCTTTAAAGTCACGGAACTTTTCTAGTGTAATGCCACACTCATAGCTCTCACCGACTTCTTTCACATCGTCTTTGAAATGCTTCAAGCTGGACATCTTATCTTCTGCTACCACAACACCGTCTCGTATGACACGAATTTCGCACTGTCTCGTCACCTTGCCATTTAATACATAGGCACCGGCTACTGCACCAATACTGGAAATCTTGTAAACCTGCCGTACCTCCACACGTCCCATCACAACCTCTCGATATTTCGGTGCAAGCATACCCTTCATTGCCGTTTCGATTTCTTCGATAGCATCATAAATCACCCGATAGGTACGAATCTCCACCTTATCTCGTGCGGCTATTTCTTCTACTGTTTGATCTGGGCGAACGTTAAAGCCAATAATAATTGCGTTCGATGCACTGGCAAGCATGACATCGCTTTCTTTGATACCACCAACACCGCCATGAATTACCCGAACTCGTACTTCGTCATTGGTCAATTTTTCCAGCGATTGTGTGACCGCTTCAACAGAACCTTGTACATCTGCCTTGACAATCAAAGACAATTCTTTCATCTCACCCTGTTCAATCTGACTAAACAAATTATCCAGAGTCACCTTCTGATACTCGTTGAACTTCGCCTGCTTCGCTTCGTGTTTCCGCTGTTCTACCAACTCTCTCGCCAGACGTTCGTCTTCTACCGCATTGAATACATCACCAGCTTCCGGCACATCTGCCAGACCTGTAATTTCTACCGATACAGACGGTCCCGCATCGTTAACCACTACACCCTTGTCGTTGGTCATCACACGAACGTGTCCCACTGCTGTGCCTGCAATAATCACATCTCCGGTATGCAGCGTGCCATTTTGTACAAGCAACGTTGCGATCGGACCTCGGCCCTTATCCAGACGTGCTTCAATTACTACGCCCTTTGCACAACGGTTCGAGTTCGCCTTGAGTTCACTGGTTTCTGCCACAAGCAGAATATTTTCCAACAGTTCATCAATGCCTTCGCCGGTCTTTGCCGATACAGGAACGCAGATAATATCGCCACCCCATTCTTCACAAACCATGCCATATTTCGTCAGTTCTTCCTTAACACGATCCGGATTTGCACCCTCTTTGTCCATTTTGTTGATGGCAACAATTACAGAAATACCCGCCGCTTTCGCATGGTTAATAGACTCTACTGTCTGCGGCATAATTCCATCATCTGCTGCGACAACGAGGATTGCAATATCCGTGATATTTGCACCTCTTGCACGCATTGCCGTAAACGCTTCATGCCCTGGGGTATCCAAAAACGTAATATCTTTCCCCTGATACTTCACTTGATATGCACCGATATGCTGTGTGATACCGCCGGCTTCTCCCTTAGTAACGTGTGCATGACGAATCTTATCTAAAATAGAGGTTTTGCCGTGGTCAACGTGTCCCATTACTACTACAACCGGGCAGCGTTCTTCGGTATCCTTCGATGCATCATCTACATCAATCAAGCGTTCCTCAATGGTGACGATGACTTCATGTTCTACCTTTGCACCAAGTTCTTCAGCAACGAGAGATGCCGTATCAAAATCGATTTCCTCATTAATGGTCGCCATAATACCAAGCATCATCAGCTTCTTAATAACTTCTGTCGCTGTGACTTTCAGTCTTGTTGCCAGTTCACTCACTGTAATTTGATCTGGAATCATCACACGCAATTGTTGCTTTCTTGCCCGTTCCAGTTCAAGTCTGCGCAATTTATCCTGTTCCGTTTCTCGCTTGTTGGAATACCGCTGACGAGAACGCTGTGCAGACTTTTGGTTAATCTTCTGCTTCTTAGTGGAATATTTGTCGTTATTATACTTTCCGGCTGGTGCGATTTGTTCATACCGCTGATTATACTTATCCAAATCTACATATGACCCACGAGTATCGACAGTATGACGTTTTTCGGTAGTAATTTCCGAAGATGCCATCTCCGCTTGCATATGCATTCGCTGTCCATGGTCTTGTGCCTTTGCCGCTTGCTTCGGCTGCTTTGCCTTTCGCTCATGGGCCTGTTTTTTCGGTTTTTCCACCTGGGACTTCGGCGTCTGCGCCTGAATTTTATCCGCCGTTGTAGACGGTGGCATTTGCGGTTTTCCACTCTGGGTATTCTGACCATTTCCGTTCAGTTTATTCTGTGCATTCTGGCTGCTCGAACCGTTTTGCACACGACGACCATTACATTCTCCATTCCGCTGTCTTCTGTTCTCGCTGTTGTCACCATTACGCTTTTTCGAACGATGTTTTTCATTTTTGTCTGTACGATTATTATTGTTTCGTTCCGTATTTTTTTCGTGACTGCCGTTCTTTTTCTCGTCGGCATTCTGATTTTGAAAGGGGTTCTGGTTTTTCTGCGACTTCTTCTCCGGGCGTTTTTGTTCCGCAGCGAAATATTTGTCGAAGCTTTCTACTTGTGCCGCCTGCGAATAATACTCCAGTGCCAAATTGATTTCCTCGGTGGTCAGTCCTGTTACACCTTTTTTCTTCACATCGTTTGCATCACGCTGTTGAAAAAATCCAATCAACTCCTGTGTCGAAATACGCAAATCTCTTGCCACATCACTCAACTTAATTTTCTTTGTTGTCATAGGCGAAAATCCTCCTTTTTGTTTTATCGCAATCTTTTGTGGTGCTGCTTCTTTAAAACGCCACAAAAATCGGATAGAAAATTACCTCTAAACTTATGTCATATGATAGACAGTCATTTCAAGCCATTATCATACATTACCATAATTATACCGTTTATTCTTCTGTCTGTGTCACTAATTCCTGAAATCGCCGAAAAAATCCATCGTCACATACTGCAATAACGCCACAAGCACGACCGATAACCCATCCCATTTCTTCTTTTGTAAAAGGAAGCTCTATACAGGGTACACCTTGTCGCCTACACTGAAAACGTGCTTCTTTTTTACTCTTTGATGCAGTATCCTGACACACCATCACACCGCTGACCTGACCTTGCTGCAAATGTTCTGTTACTGGTGCAAGTCCAAGCTGCAGTTTTCCAGCCTTACGACAAATTGTCAGAAGGCCTTGCAAGTTCTGTTTGCAGTGCATGACTCATCTCCTCGTACACATTGTCGGACACACAACATCCAAAGGATCGTTCAAAACGATGTCCTTTTTTTGCAGCGGCAAAACACGCTTCGTTCTTGCATAAATATGCGCCTCTTCCAGACTTCTTTCCAGTAAAGTCAAGCAAAATATTACCATCCGCTTCTTTTAATATCCGAATCAAATCTTTCTTCGGCTTCATCATCTGGCAGCCAACGCATAGCCGCATGGGCACTTTTTTTGTTTTTCCTGCCACAATCTCACTCCTCCGATTCTGTTACAATCTCCGAAGAAGCTGATGTTGCTTCTGTTTTTGACGCAGACGTATCCTTATCCATCTGGATTTTCTCTTGCGCTGCTCCCTTGACTTCCGGATGGGGAATTTCAAATTCCGGTCGAATATCAATTTTAAAGCCGGTCAATTTTGCGGCAAGCTTTGCGTTTTGCCCACGATTACCGATTGCTAGGGATAGCTGATTGTTCGGTACAACAACCGTACAGCTGCGATCATCAGCGGTATTGCTTAAAACGTCCACATGAATTACTTTCGCCGGTAATAATGCATTGGCAATAAATTCCTCTACTGATTCGCTGTAAGGAACGATGTCGATTTTTTCTCCATTTAATTCTTTCGATATAGCAAAAATACGACTGTTCTTCACACCGACACAAGCCCCCACTGCCTCTACGTTCGGGTTATTTGACCAAACTGCGACCTTTGACCGTGCACCCGCCTCTCTGGAAATCGACTTGATTTCTACAATGCCATCATAAATTTCTGGAATTTCTTTCTCAAACAACCGTGCTACCAGTTCTTTTCTCGCACGAGAAATCTTGATGATTGGTTTTTTCTGCTTGTTGGCAATCGCTGTAATATAAACCTTGATCATCTGCCCTTCTTTTAAATGCTCCATGGGAATTTGTTCATTAGGAAACAGGTACAATTCTGTCGAATTATTATACTGTACAGTTATCGTACCGCCATCTTCCACTCGAACAACCTTTACCGTAATGTTGTCATTTTCCAAATCCTCAAATTCGCTGAGAATTCGCTCCCTCGTAATGTCTCGCAAATCGCCCTTGATGGATTGCTTTGCAGACTGTGCAGCAGCTCTGCCGAATTTGCTGATGTCCAAGCGTGTTTCAATAATGTCTCCCGGTTCTGCATCCGGCTGAATTTCCCTTGCTTCCGTCAGGTCAATTTCAGTTTCATTCAACGGATAATCCTCCACGACTGTTTGCGATAGATACATTTCAAAAATTTTCTGTTCCGGATCAATTTCTATACGAATATTTTCCTCGCTGTTGGGATACATTTTCTTTGCAGCTTTCAGCATAGCGGATTTTACCTTTTCAATCAGCAAATCCGGTTCTACAGCCACTTCACTTCCCAGCGAGGAAAGTGCATCAAAAAAACTGTTGTCCATTTATATTAACCTCCTAAAATTTTGCATCACAATATTCCATTTAAAAATCTACCTCGACATACCACCGAATATAAGAAAGTTCTTTCAAAGGCAAAGCAACGGTTCTACCTGATTCCGGCAGTTCCAAGATAATCTGCGTATCGTCAAACGATTGCAGCACACCAACCCACTCCTTTTTATTTTGAATTTTGAGAATCGCTCTCGCACGAACCGTCTTCCCAATAGACACCTCTAAGTGCCAAGGTTGATTTAGCTCTCGTTCCAAACCGGCGGAACCCACTTCTAATACATATGCCTGAGAAATCGGATCTGCCTTGTCAATGACTTCATTAATAGGATGTGTGAGATTTTCGCAATCTTCTATAGTCATTCCCTCAGGACGATCCGCAAAAATATGAAGATACCAACAGGCACCCTCTTTTTCAAAACTGACATCCCAAAGAGAATAACCCAAATCCTCTACAATCGGCTGAACCAAATCACGGACTGTACGTTCGGTACTTCCAAACTTTTTCATTTTCATAAGTAATGTCCTCCTGTAGTGGTCAAAAGCGTAAAATTGCCTTTAGCCTCAAAAAAAGACCAGTGTGAATTCCGGCCTTTCATTGTTATATAAATATATTATATCACACCTAAAAAAAAAAATCAATGGGTTTTTCAAAAAAAGTTGGAAAAACATACAAACGGTTCTGCAAAAGCCGTATATCAGGTGAACATCAAACAGTAACACACATTTTCAGCACAAGCCCAATTGCTTTTTAATAATTTATTCATGATATATATAATACTATAGTAATTATTCAATCATTATTTTCAAAAAAATACTTGACACTTAAAATATTTTATGGTATGATAATTTTAGGCTGCTTTCAAAGAAAAATATGGTTGACAAAGAAAAAGAAACCAAACTGCAAAGGGAATTGGGCGTGGATTTTTCAAAATCGTGAAGAGAAATGAAGTGAATATTATAAATGAATATTGCTATATGTAATGACGTGGAAATCATTGGAAAAGCATTAGAAAACATTCTCACAGAATTAGATCCCACATTGCAAATTTATCGTTTCACATCACCGAAGCAACTAATCATGACAATATCGGAAACACTGCCCATTGATGCCTTATTCATGGACATTTCATTGGAAAATATAACCCACGAAAATGCACCAAATGCGTCGACTCATTCAAAAGAAGCGACAGAAAAAAACGGAATCGATTATGCAAAAGAATTTTCAAAAGAACACCCAAATACGCTTCTTTTTATCATGAGTGGCTACTTAGAACAATACGTTTCACAAATATTTCTAAAATACAACGACCTAAAAATCAGCGGCATTTTACCAAAGCCATTCCAATACAACAACGTGAAAGGATTTTTGGAAAAGATTCGCAAAAAGAAATCCGGCGAGATGCTGGGAAATGAACCGCACTTGATGATCCGAGCAGTTGATCGCTCTACTTTTTGGATAAAAGTGGCAGACATTTGTTATGCATCCATTCAAAATCGTACCATTACAATCACTATGACGGATAAAAAAGTTTACATTTGTAACGGAACGCTCAATGCGCTGGAATCCAAGCTGCCAGATTATTTCTTGCGTTGCTCGCAGGATTATATCATCAATATGTCACGAGTAACTTTGGTGCGAGGAGGTTCTGCATATTTTCAAGAAGTTACAATTCCACTCACTCGTTATCATGGCAGCTCTGTTTCAGAAAAGCGTGCTATGATTTTGAAATCCATAGGAAGATGTCACCTAGATTCATAGAACAATTCCTTTCTAATGTCAGTATCTCCACCTTTGCCCCTTGTTTTTCATGCACGAAAAATTGAAATTAGGGGTTGAAAAATCGGAAAAGATATGCTATAATGATAAAAACAGGCGAAATTTATCGTCCATCATGAAATACATTTTTCTCATGCTTCCGAAAGAAAGGAGATTCTGATATGTCAGATTCCCATAAAAAAAGTCCGCACGAAATCGTTCGCCGCATTCGATTTGATCGTGTAGCGGTGGTTGCAATTCCACTCCTTCTCATCATTATTTTTATTATCGTTCTCTCTCTCCATAGCTGTGGCAACGATGGCGAAGAAAACGAAAATTCTGTAGATATTGCAACACCTGTTGCTGTCCTGGAATCTGACGATGCCGAAGACACACAGACGTCCGAAGAATCTACTGCCACAACAAAAGCCACAACAGCCACAACACAAACAGATGAATCATCAGCAACTGAAATGAATGAAAGCAGTGACAACAACAGTTCCGATTCTGATAGCAGAACAGGTGATAACAGTGCAGCAGGTGAAAAAACTGATTCCGATTCTTCTAATGATGCTTCTGTCGATTCCTCCACAAGTGACGCCAATGGTTCTGATTCCAGCGTCAGCTCCGGCAGCACCGTAACAAATAGATCAGACGATTCTGATTCTTCTACAATTCTGACGCAGCAAATTTCTTTTGTAGGTTACGACGTAGACGTAAGCATCGGCGATTTGATTGTCATCAATAATAATACGGTCTATGACTTTACAGAGGACGAAGAAGATCTTCTCTATGTCTACCAAAATCGCAGTACTTCTTATCAAGTCAGTGACTGGGAAGTACGGCTAACGGCAGACACCATTGACGCTTTGAATACCATGATGGACGTTTATCAAAATGATACAGGCAATCGAAATTTTACAATCTTCAATGGCTATCGTACTTATGATCAACAAGATGACTACTATCATTATGGTGGCAGCAACACGCCAGCCGGCTATTCTGATTATCACAGTGCGAGAAGCTTTAACGTCAAAATTGAATTTGGCGACGGTACTTCAGACTATTACAACAGTACAAAATATCCGGATTATAGCTGGCTTTCCGATAATGCTGCAGATTACGGTTTTATTGTTCGGTATCCAGAAGATAAAACCGACTACACCGGCGAATCGGCTCGCACTTATACATTCCGCTATGTGGGGATTCCCCATGCGGTTTATATCACAGACAACGATTTATGCTTAGAAGAATACGTAACTCTCGTACAAGATTACACTTCTGAAAATCCGCTGGAAATTACTGCTGGCGGTATCAATTATCAGGTATTTTATGTTTCAGAAGCCAGTGCTTCCGGCAGCATCGCTGCACCGGGAACAAATTATACCATTTCCGGCAATAATATGGGCGGATATATCGTTACTTGCTGGTAACTTCGTTTTTCAATCATTCTACCAAAACAGAATCGATCGTGGAGATAATCTCACACGGTCGGTTCTGTTTTCTATTACAGGATTCCATCATTGAAGCTGTCTAGGTAAAATAAAAACAGAAAAAGACAATATTCATGCTTGACATCATTATCCTTTTCTGCTATTTTTGAATCATTCTGAATTCTGCCATACTTTGCACAAGCAAAATCTTCTCCCTGTAATGTCATAGCACCGCATATGCCTTTAAATACAAAACAGCGCATTGTACCCTTGTTTTTTTTATGTTGTTACTAGTATATCATATCCATCTCAATTTGTCAATTTATTATTTTTCAAAATAAGTTCTTTTTCATTTGTTTTCAAAAGTTTTCGTATCGCAGCCATATTGATAAAACGGAATGCATAATTTCTCCCGATTGGTGCAAACTACCTTACAGGAGGTGGTTTCATTGCAAAATCATGAACAGAAAAATTATCATACGAAATCCCGATTTCGTGGATTTTACACAGCTCTAGGAATTAGCATGGTAATGATTGGTGCTGCGTGTTGGTACGCCTATGAACAAACAAGCAAAACACTAGAACAAAGCCTAGATTCTATCACGGAACAAATTGCTGTGGAAACAACAAAAACTTCTACGACCAACAATGTCATTTGGGAAGCAGTAACACAAACGACAACTGCAACGAAAGCTGTCGAAGAGGCAATCGCTGTTTCGTCACAAACGACAGCTACTAAAGCAGAGGTACAAGCCGAATCAACCACAACCGTCACAACAGCTTCTGTCACCCACCAGGTTGTTCCCCCACTATCAGATTATCGGGTTCTCAACGAATTCAGCGGCGATGAGCTTGTAAAATCAGAAACAACCGGTACATGGCAAACGCACAACGGCACAGATCTTGCTTGTGCCATAGATGCAGATGTATATGCCATAGATGCAGGTACTGTAATTTCTGTCACCAACGATGCCCTTTAGGGATATACTGTCACTATCGACCATGACAACGGCGTCACCAGTCGCTATTGCGGTTTGAATGGCTCGCTGGAAGTTCGAGAAGGCGATACGGTGCAAAGCGGTGAAAAAATCGGTATAGTAGGAGACACAGCAGATATTGAAAGCGCATTAGAAACGCATTTGCATATCGAGGTTGCAAAATCTGGACAGTATATCGACCCTTTGGATTATTTTGTATCGTAAGAATCGCCGAACCTCTCCAGGGGTTCGGTACATATTGCGTTTTAGACGCACCTTTTTTTCTGTTCCGGAATATACTGTGACAAATGGGAAGGAGGCATACACATGAAAATTGTGGTGGTAAAAAGTCCGAAACTGTTATCCGGTATCTTTCGGGTGATTTTCAAGATTCGAAAAAAATCGTCAGACGAGACATAATTTTGAAATGCCCTTTTGCAGAGAAGCGAAAGGGTATTTTTTTCTTGTTCCTCGCATAGATTGGGATAGCTTTTTTGGAAAGGAGTCTTTATACAATGAACATAGAAAAATCAGAAGTGCAATTACCTGCTTCAGAGCAGCCATCGGAATCTGTCAGTGACGATTCAATTGCCGCTGCAATCTCCCCTTCACCAGAACCCATTCACCTCTCCAACGATATCCCACAAAAAGTGGAACACACTGACGACGTGGTTCTGACCCAATGTATCCTGTGTATTCTGTTGGTGCTGTTGTGCATTCTACTCCACTGGCTAAAACCAGAGTGGCAATTCGCTTTCTTAGATACCTACCGCCAAGGACAAGATGCCCCGCCAATTTCTTGGCTAAATCAATTTTTACAATCCGTCCAGGCATGGATTACGCCGTGATTTGTTTTTCTCTGCGCTCTGTGACCTTTCTACTGGATTTCAGCTTTTTCTTCGCTGCTGCGCTGACGGCAATTTTAGCAGGCACACACTTTTTTTTACTGCTTTTTTGTGCAGCACTGCTCCACGAACTGGGGCATCTTCTATTGATTTTCATATGCGGTCATTCAATACGATACGTACATTTCAGCAGTGCCGGCATTCTCATACGACCGATACGGTGTTACGACGCTTACTGGAAGGATTTGCTTATTTCTGCTGCCGGACCTGCTGTCAACCTAGCACTTGGCACATGGGCATATCTTTGGAATATGCCCACATTTGCAGCAGTGCATCTTGCTCTGGGATTATTTAATCTTTTGCCCTATTCCCACTTAGATGGTGGCAGTATCATTCATGCTATTTGCGGAATGCTCAACCGTTCGAACAGCAGCTGTCTTTGGATACAAAAAAAAACATCAGTATGTTTTGTACACTGACGCTTTTGGGATTTCTGTATTTTTTCTCCATTCGGAACATATCTCTAATGGGAATGCTGCTCTATCTGCAAGCACTCGAATTTTTCGATAAATAATTATTCGTTCTCTTGCAATTCTTGGAAAAATGTGAAATAATCTTCCCGCTTTTCTTTTGTAAACGTAATTGCAGTCCGTGGATGCTGGTTTAAGTAACCTGTCAGAAGATACTGAATATCATATCCCCAGACAACACCCTCGTTTTTCAACTTCTGCATATCTTCTTGTAAGAAACGCAGCACTGGCTTAATGTCATATTTCGGATTCTTTAAGAAACCAAGCAATAACTCCATTGCACAGTTTCCAGCACCTCTGCCCATAGCAGACATTGTGGCATCCAAGTAGCTAACGCCCATCATGCAGCATTCCGTCGTGTTGGCAAAAGCAAGCTGTTGGTTATTATGGGCATGAATACCAACTTGTTTGCCGTATTTTTCCGCAGCTTCCAGATAGCTCTGTGCCAGCTGACGGATTTGCAGAGGATACAGACTGCCATAACTGTCTACTAAGTAGATAACATCTACACTAGAACGACCAAGCATATCCAGTGCCTCCGCCAATTCGGATTCCTTTGCCTTGGATACTGCCATAATGTTTACCGTAGTATGATAACCCTTTTTGGCACAGGTTTCAATCATCTCAATGGCAGCAGGAATCGTGTTAATATAAGTCGCAATCCGTACCACATCCAAAATACTGTCCGCCTTGTCGGGCAAATCTCTCGCAACGTTGGCACGTCCCACATCTGCCATAACTGCAAGCTGCATTTTGGGATCTAAAATATCCTCCAGCACCTCCCGAATTTGCGCCTCATGGCAAAACTTCCACTTGCCAAATTTGGATTCATCGAACAAATCCGGATCTGCCAAATAACCAATTTCCATTACGTCCACACCGGCATGAAGATTCGTTCGATATAAATTCCGAACAAACTCATCTGTAAATTCAAAATTGTTAACCAATCCGCCATCACGGATTGTCGCATCTAATACTTTTATATCAGGGCGATAAGAAATCATAGTACCCTTGATTCGTTCACTCATATAATTTTCCTCACTTTCGATACTTCCTGTCATGCACAAGCGCCTTTTTCGAGCAAACAGCTCAACATCATTTTAAATATGCACAATATGCACAATGCTTTTTTATTATAACAAATTTCGATTATTTTTGCAAGTGCTTTTTTCATGTTTTTTTCTTCATTGTACGTTTTGGTAGATTTGACAATTGTAAAGCCGTTTTTTTATAGAAAATATACAATAAAAACGCTTTTCGACAGAATCCCTCTATCGAAAAGCATAAAAAATTCGAGAATTTTAAAAATTATATCTTCTGAAACAGGCTCACCTGTTCTAATGCGGACATGGCACAATCATAACCCTTGTTCCCTGCCTTTGTGCCGGCACGCTCTACCGCTTGCTCAATTGTATCCGTAGTCAAGACCCCGAACAGCACCGGAATGCCTGTATCCAGACCCACTTGTGCAATGCCCTTTGAGACTTCGGAACAAACGTAATCATAATGACTCGTTGCTCCACGAATTACAGCACCGACACAAATGATAGCATCATATTTGCCGGACAGGGCAAGTTTTTTTGCCGTAAGAGGAATTTCAAATGCCCCTGGTACCCATGCCAACGTAATATCATCTGCACTGGTTCCATGACGAAGCAGACAATCCTCTGCACCACCTACAAGCTTGATGGTAATAAATTCATTAAATCGAGAAGCGACAATTGCAACCTTTATGCCCTTGCCCTCATACATACCTTCTAAAACATTCATTGGAAAACCTCCGTTTTTCGATAATAGTTTTATCATACCACATTATCTTTAACAGAAAACGAAATTATCATGAATTTTCAACGTAACATCTCATTTTCTAACTTCTCACAGCGCATACTTCTTGTCTCACTAGCATAAAGATAACCTATGACAACACCGTATCATGCCATTGAGCGATTTTCAACGGTGTCTCTATAGTTTTGAAATGAAAAGGAGTGCTGTATATGCAAAGCCAAATCGGACTCAGTACAAAACAGGCGGAAAGTCGTCTACGGCAGGATGGTGAAAACGAATTGGCGGAAGCGACGAAAATGCATCCGTTTCGATTGTTTTTTGAGCAATTCCGAGATGTTATGGTACTAATTCTACTAGCTGCCACTGGTATTTCTGCACTGCTCGGAGAAATTACAGACACCATTACCATTATTCTTATTGTTCTCCTCAACGCCATTTTGGGATTTGTACAGGAGTTTCGCACGGAACAAACATTAGAGGCACTTCGAAATTTGACTGCACCTACCGCCAAAGTCTATCGAAGTGGAAAGTGGAAGACAATCCCAGCGAGAGAACTGGTACGAGGAGACATGATTCGACTCGATGCTGGCGACCAAGTTCCTGCGGATGCTGTCTTGGTGACCGCTGCACAGCTTTCCGTCAACGAATCCATTCTCACGGGTGAATCTGAATCAGTGGAAAAAATTGCTGTGGAGAACGCTGAAAACAATAATTTTGATAAAATGTCAAATGCACTGCATAATCCTCATTTGATTTATGCCGGAACTGCGGTACTCCGTGGAAACGGTAATGCTGTTATTATTGCCACTGGTGTTCACACACAGATGGGAAAAATCTCTGAAATGCTGCAGGATGTAAAACAAGAAATGACTCCACTGCAAAAACGGCTTTCTGGACTGGGAAAAGTCGTAGCAATCCTCTGCCTTGGCGTCTGCGTCGCAGTGTTTCTCGCCGGTATCCTCCGAGGCGAACCGTTTTTCGATATGCTAATGACCGGCATTACCATTGCCATTGCCGCCATTCCAGAGGGACTGCCGGCAACGGTTACAATCGCCCTAGCATTGGCGGTCAGTCGCATGATGAAACATGGAGCATTGGTCAACCGTCTACATAGTGTGGAAACACTGGGCTGTGCAAGCGTCATCTGTTCTGACAAAACCGGAACCATCATGGAAAATCGTATGACAGTTACACATATTTCCACTGGCGGAGAATCATTCGCTGTCACTGGAACAGGATTGCAAATTGCAGGCGGATTTCAACAAAACGGTGTTGCAGTCAATCCCACTGCAAAATCAGTACTGCGAGAACTTCTCATTTGTGGAACACTTTGCAGTATAGCAGAAATTCACATGGAGCAGCCTGCCAAATCTCAGCGAAACCGCAGCTGCCGCACCGATTCCGGCAGCTGGACTGCCACCGGCGATCCCACAGAAGTGGCAATTCTTGTTGCCGCAGAAAAAGGAGGCATTTCTCGTGAACGCCTTTTGCGACAACATCCCGTACAATCGATAGAACCATTTGACAGCGAAACCTGTCGAATGTCCGTTACCGTTGCCAACGGCAGTGAAAATATCACATATTGGAAAGGGGCAGCGGATCAAATTCTATCCCTTTGCCATTTTACATATACAGGAGAAAAAATTGTCCCCCTGACAGTGTCCCATCAGAAGGAAATTCAGTCACAGATGCTGAACTATTCCGATCAAGCACTGCGTGTTCTAGCGTTCGCTAAGCAGGAACAGAACGGCGACGGGATATTTCTCGGTCTTGTTGGTATGCTGGATCCACCTCGTGCTGCTGCAAAAGCTGCCATTCGTACCTGTGCAAAAGCACATATTCGTACCATAATGATTACAGGCGATCACAAAAACACTGCCGTTGCCATTGCGAAGCAAGCCGGTCTGCTTCGTGGAAAAAAGGCAATGACCGGTGATGAATTAGACGCACATACCGATACACAGCTTGATGCCTGTCTGGATGAATACACGGTCTTTGCAAGAGTAAATCCTGCCCATAAACAACGTCTCATAAAAGCCTATCGCAGAAAGGGCGAAATTGTTGCCATGACCGGCGACGGAGTCAATGATGCGCCTGCTTTAAAATAGGCAGACGTGGGCGTCGCCATAGGAAAAAGCGGAACAGATGTTGCAAGACAAGCCGCAGATGTCATCTTAACCGACGACAATTTTGCCACACTGGTCGATGCAGTCGAACAGGGACGCTGCGTCTATGCCAATATCCGAAAATTTGTACGATATCTGCTCTCCTGCAATATCGGCGAAGTGTTGACAATGTTTCTGGGCATTCTCATGGGAATGCCGGTAGTACTTCTGCCAACACAGCTTCTCCTCGTCAACCTGGTGACGGACGGTTTACCCGCCATTGCACTGGGTCTGGAGCCGCCGGAACCTGAGGCAATGGAACAACCGCCACGAAAACCGGACGAAAGTTTCTTTTCCGATGGACTGATGGGACGAATTTTCTTTCGTGGAATACTCATCGGCATTTGCACCTTAGGCACATTTTCTACCGTTCTCCGCATGGAAGGCAGCTTAGCCGCTGCAAGAACAGCCACTCTATGTACGCTCATTCTGTCACAGTTGATACACGTCTTTGAATGCAAATCAGAAAAACGCACATTATTTTCCGTACCCTATGGAAATAACCTTTGGCTCATCAGTGCAGCTCTGATTTCTCTGGGAATTCTTGTAACGTGTATATACATACCCATATTACAGACAATTTTCACCCCGGTATTTTTATCGAAAATGCAGCTTTGCATCGCAGTTGGCTTTTCTCTCATTGTTCCAATTTTTTCTGGAATTTTCGGATGGCTGCAACGGAAATAAGAATGCAGCATTACGCAAATACCGTACAATATGACAACGCACACTGTACGGTATTTATGTTTTATAATTCTGTCACAATGCCGTCTTCATCAATAGAAATACCATATGCAGAAGATAAGCTCTCCATATTACGGTAAAATGTATTCTGCTCATCTGTCGTGTCGTAATAGATAACCTGACAATTGGTCTGTACCGCTGGAATCAGCTGCAACTCCACATCAAAATCATCTGTTGTACCCGAAATGTGCAGTTCTGCCAGCATCGTATCCATTGTCTTTCCATTAAACCAATAATTCCCCATAGAATAGAGGATCGGCTTTCCCTTATAAAATTCTATGCCCTGTAAACAGTGAGTATGATCGCCGATAACCGCATCCGCACCACATTCGATAAGTTCACGACCAGTTTCGGTCTGATATTCCTCTTGATAAGTCACACTTTCTACGCCCCAGTGCATATAAACGACTACATAATCCGCATTGGCAGCCGCTTCTTTCGTTTGTTCATATAATAAGTCGTTACTCTCCGCCGTACGGAATACGCCCGGGGGACCCTCTGTCGCACCTTTGGTTTGTTCTACCCACTCAATCCGTGTACTTGAAAGGAATGCTACTGTAAATCCATCCAGTTCGTAATAATATATTGCGGATGCCTCTTCCAAATTTTCTCCTGCTCCCACATAGGGTATTCCGGCATTTTGCAGTGTGTCCAACGTGTCCAGCAACGCTTCTTCACCATAATCATAAGTATGGTTATTCGCCAGTGACACGATGTCTACACCCAGATCCTGCAATACGCTTACATTTTCCGGATCACCACGAAAGGTATAAGGTTTTCCTGATTGTGCCATACCACGTGTGGAATATTGAAATTCATTGTTGATAAAGCAAATATCCGCTGAGCGCATATGATCTACCAAAATAGAATCGATACACTTGGTAATATCTCGATCCTGGCTAATCCAATAAGCCATTGTACGTGCATCGTCTGCTACACTAATATCACTGGAAAAACAGAGGGTATAATCAAATACGACTGCTTCTGTAGTTGTTACCACTGCGGTAGTCTGTTCCACCGCCACAGTGGTAGTATTCGCCGATGCATCTCCTGTCGCTGCTCCACTACCACTCGTAGCCGCACTGTACGTCTCCACTGTATTTGGATCTAACTGTGCAATTGCATAAATGCCGAATCCTAACACACAGAAAATTAAGACCAGTACAACGATAATGCCAATCAGATAAAATCGATTGCTTCGCAATCCATAGGCATATCCACCCGATCGACTGCGCTTATCATAGAAAAGATCATATCTGGTATCATCATCGTAATCTTCATAATCGCTATAATCGTCGCCATAATCATTGTACTCTTCATATTCTTCATAGTCATCGTAACCATCATCGTCGTACGCCTGCTGATTCGATTGCTTTATATTAAAACGTCTTGTATCATAAATACCATCCTCCTCATAGTCGTCGTAATTACGATAACGTGAATCTTGATTTCGTTTCGATCTATCATCATTATATATTTTCATTCGTTTTTCTATTCCTTTCTTTTTTATCAATCATTCGGATAAAGATAAAGTAGTACATCGATTTCTACCATAAAGTATTCCACGCAATCTGAAGGCGTCAGCGTACCATCTTCTTGAACAAAAGCAATATCAAAATACACAGTATAAACAGCATCAACGGTAATATCGTCTGCAAAACTATTTAGAAACGCTGCAATATCTTCACTTTCCAAATCCATTTCTACTACAAGCAATTCAGCAATCTGATAGGTCTTATAGTCTACCGAATAAAAACCCGTTCCATCCGTATAACAAGCGAAATAATCTTCTAAATATTCCTGATCATCTCCCACCATATATTCCGGCGATATAACAACAGACTGCACCAGTTCCAAATCATTTTGCAAACGTACCGTAGACTCTGAAGTCACCAGATAATTCGCAACTTGATCCACCGATCCTGCATTTACAGAATTTTCCGGCGTTCCACTGGAAACTACTGGTGCTTCTGTAGATTCCGTCTCTGCCGTCATTTCTATTGCTGCCTCATCTGCTTCATCATCCGTATTGTCATCTGTGCGTTTTACGAAATATGCCACCACAAAAAAACGCCACTGCCATTACAATCAGCGTCAAGAGAATCATCACCGCAATGCGAAATCCTTTTCCGCTGCCTCCGGTCGACTTGGCGTGCGTTTCGGTTGTCTCCGTCCTTGGAACAACGTAGGGCTGCACTTTTGTGCCACATTTCAAACAGAACTTTGCCCCCGGTTTTTGTTCGGCACCACATTTTTTACAATACATAGCCGTACAATTCCTCCCTACCAATCAGAATTAAAAATGATACACGCTCTATACATGACCATTTTTATTTTACAACAAATTCCCTTTCATGTCAAGAGACATATATAAAAAAAGAAAAATAAAATTGCCAAAAAAAGACCTCTCTCATCACAATCTTTTTCCATAATAAAAGCCTTATACAGCTTTCTGCATAAGACTTTTGTTTCGATTCGTCGGCTTTATCCCATCGTCTGGTACTTTTTCTTCACAGCACTGACCTTTGTCATCTCTGCCCGATCTGTTGGATACCATCCTTTCGCCTGCATCTTGTCATACAGCGTACTCTGCATACGCAATGACTCATCCAGCGCATGAGAAAATATCTGGTAAACCTGATTGGTACTGGACTCAATCGTTCCGTGCATATACAAATCACACACGCCCTTTTCCAGCAGCAATACGCCTTCCATCAGCTGCTTATCGTCCATGTTCATTCACTCCCTTCGTTAATCCTGCAACAGTCCATAAAAACGCTGGAACATTTGCCGGTGCTGATTTGCCATCTGCAAAACACACTGCTTCAGCTCTGCATCCTAAATTTGTGAGGCGGCATTGTGACATTGGGTCTGAAAATACTGTTCATGTCCCAAGGCGTCCTCTACATACAAGAGTTCTTTACTTGTCATGTTTGCTTCCCTCCAATCGCTTTTTGAGACGAAACGATTCCGCTCGTTCCATCTGCTGCCTTTATTTTGCACCGCCGTACGAATTTTATACGGCAAAATTACAATGATTTCAAGGTGCTTTTTCGTTGAAAACTACATGATTTCGGGGAAATCTTCTCTTTTCTTAGGGTTGCTTTTTTCGGAAGAATGTGCTATAATGCTTTCAGACATTATTTTATAATCAAAACCAAAAGGAGTTCATCATTATGCAAATCCTCCATACCAGTCCAAGTGCGGATAGATTTTCTATGCCGGCAGAATTTGAACCGCATCAGGGCTGTTTAATGATATGGCCTGAACGTACAGACTCATGGCGATGTGGCGGCTGGCCGGCACGAAATGCTTTTGTACAAATCGCATCTGCCATTGCCATGTCTGAATGTCTCACCGTATTGGTAAGCTGTGCCCAATATGAAACGGCTCGCACCATGCTTCCACCAAATGTGAGACTGATAGAAATGTCTACCGATGATGCTTGGGCAAGGGACACTTGTCCGACCTTTTTGCGCAGTCGTGATAAAAAAACCATTCGTGGCGTAGACTGGGGCTTTAACGCTTGGGGGGGATTGGAAGATGGACTCTATTTTCCATGGGATCTGGACAACCATGTGGCACGAAAAGTATGCGATTTATTTCAAATAGACACATACGATTGCCGTGACTTTATTCTGGAAGGTGGCAGCATTCACAGCAATGGTGCCGGAACGATTATAACAACGAAAAGCTGCCTTTGCAGCAAAGGACGAAATCCAGATCTGACGCAAGCCGAAATTGAGGACAAGTTGTGCGACTACCTAGGCGCAAAAAAAGTCTTATGGCTGCCCCGAGGTATTGTAAATGACGAAACAAACGAGCACGTGGACAATATTTGCGCATTCACAGCACCAGACCAAGTGGTTCTGGCATGGACAGACAATACAGATGATCCACAGTATCCTTTATCCAAAGCCTGTGAGGAGTATCTCTCGCAACAGACAGATGCACTAGGACGAAACATTCAAGTTATCCGTCTGCCCATACCGTCGAAGCCAATATGCATCACAGATGCAGAGTGTAAACAACTGGATCTTTGGAATGGTATGCTTACTCGAACGCCCGGGGAACGACTTGCTGCATCTTATGTAAATTTTTATATTACAAACGACAGTGTTCTAGTTCCTCAATTTGACGATCCGATGGATGAAACAGCCTGTTCCATCTTAAAGCGTGCCTTTCCATCCAGAAAAATCGTCCCCATTCCGGCTAGAGAAATTTTGCTGGGTGGTGGTAATATTCACTGTATCACACAACAAATTCCGCAAACTTCATAAGGAGTGATTTTTATGCGTTCCATCAAAGCCGCCGTGGTGCAAATGGCTTGTTCACCGAATCCAGAACAAAATCGTATTGTTGCCGAATCATTGGTGCGAAACGCTGCTGCACAAGGTGCAAATGTCATTTTGTTACCAGAGCTGTTTGAAACGCCCTATTTTTGTCAGGAAAGACGATATGCATCCTATCAATTGGCAATGTCTGTCTATGAAAATCCTGCCGTTGTACAATTTCAACAGGTTGCAAAGGACCTAGATGTTGTATTGCCGATCAGCTTTTACGAGCGAGACGGGCTTTCACTGTATAATTCCGTTGCAATAATCGATGCAGACGGAACAATTTTAGGCGTCTATCGCAAAACACACATTCCAGATGATCACTTTTATCAGGAAAAATTTTATTTCACTCCCAGCAACACCGGCTTTCAAGTGTGGAAAACAAAATTTTGTCGCATTGGCGTTGGAATTTGTTGGGACCAATGGTTCCCAGAAGCAGCGAGGTGTATGGCACTCATGGGAGCAGAGCTGTTGCTGTACCCAACAGCAATCGGATCAGAACCAATTCTTGACGTGGACAGCACAGCTCATTGGCAGCGTTGTATGCAAGGACACAGCGCAGCAAATCTGATGCCGGTACTGGCTGCCAATCGGGTTGGCATAGAATGCATCCTGCCAGATGAGGAAAACAATCAGCAGGCTTCCGCACTAAATTTCTATGGCTCGTCCTTTGTCACCGATGGTACGGGCGAGATTTTACAGCAGCTAAACCAAGAGGAAACCAACATTCTGATTCAGGAATACGACCTAGAAAAGCTTGAACAGGATCGACTCTCTTGGGGCGTCTTTCGGGATAGACGACCAGAACAATACACTCAAATCTGCCATTAAATCATGGCGTCAAATTCACAAGAAAACGTGTTGTACTGTTGTTCAAAAAAGGAATGACGTTCCAATTGAATTTTATGCAAAACGCCAAAATTCTCAAAAATCCCCAAATTATCAGCAAAAAAGCGTTAACATCTCTTTATACGTTCGATATAATAAAAACAATTATGATAAATCGGTGACAAATAGAAACAAATAAAAATAAAAACACAAAAATATTGTCGTGATTCACTTATCAGGAAGAACAAAAAGAATAAATTACGCAAAAAAGATAAAACGATAACAAGCGGCAAAAAAATTGTGGCTGGAAATCCGAAGATGATGGTGTGCGAGGTCGTTCATGATTTTGCATGGTGTCATTTAAATCATATAAAATATCTGAAAGGACGTGAATCCCTTGTCGCACCGCTTACAAAAACTGCTGCTCGCTGCAGCCGGAAGCATTTTCATTACGCTGACTTTTAGTACACTGTCTGCTTCCGCCGCAGAGGATAGCACAGAAGTACTCGAAACTACAACGTTAAATCGATTTGTTGTATCGGATGGTGGAAATCGAGTTCTGGTTGGCAGCGTGTCTTCTGATGCTGTTACACAGGCAGGTTGGTATGTTACAGATGACGGCAGCATATATTATTATTACGAAGACGGAACTTATGCGCAAGAAGAAACTATTTTAGCAGATGGCTATACTTATGTATTCTCTACAGATGGCGTACTGGAAACCGGCTGGCAAACAGTAGATAGAAAGCGCTATTATTATAACACAGAAGTTGGTACACCCATGTTTGGATGGCTAACCTATCTGAATCAGTCATATTATGTAGATGAAAATGAAGGAAAACTAATAGGTGAATAGGAAATCGACAGCACTCGCTATAGTTTTGACAATTATGGCTGTGTGCAAATCGGCTTGATACGCTATTCAGATGGCGTTCTCTATTATTATGATGACGATTTGAATGTTGTGACTGGCTAGATAGAAGAAAATGGTTTAACCTACTATATGACGGAGAATGGTGCAGTAACTGGATTGCAAATTATCGACGACAATACATATTACTTTGATACAGACGGCAGTATGTACTGTGGTTGGCAATTCATCAACGATAATTGGTATTTTTTCGGTACTGACGGCACAATGCAAACTGGTTGGGTCAACGTTGACAACAAAACATATTATTTTGATGCAGATGGTATCATGCAAAGCGGCTGGCTCACCATTGACGGCAGCAAGTATTATTTTGATGATAACGGTGAAATGCAAACTGGACTCGTCACCATCGATGGTGATATCTATTTCTTCGGTACAGATGGTATCATGCAAACAGGCTGGATTTCTGTAAACGATAACAAATATTACTTTGGTTCAGATGGTGTCGCACAAACTGGGTGGGTTGAAATGAGTGGCAATACCTATTATTTCAATACAAGCGGTGAAATGCAGACCGGTTGGGTAACAATTAGTGGCAATACTTATTACTTTAGCACAAGTGGCATCATGCAAAGTGGCTGGATTACGGTTAGTGGCTGTACATATTATTTGAATACAAATGGTGTTATGCAGACCGGTTGGCTTATGCTGGATGGTAATACCTATTATTTTAACGCAAGCGGCGTCATACAAACTGGAATGAAAGTCATTGACAGTGCACAATATTATTTCAATGCAAGCGGTGTTATGCAGACCGGTTGGATTACAATTAGCGGTACATCTTATTATTTTGATACAACTACCGGAGAATTGACAAATACTGGACACGCAGCCGTACAACTGGACGTGCCGGATTATAAACAGTTCGATTCCCAATGGGCAAATACAACCATTACCTATTCTACAATTAGCAAGGTTGGCTGTCTGGCAACAAGTATTGCAATGAAATATTCCTACGAAACCGGAACCAGTACAACGCCGGACAAGATCCTGTCATTATTGACCTTCAGTGGCGATAGTCTCCAGTGGGTTTCCTTTACAAATTTGGGATATACCATGGAACAGCCGGGAACGTCTGTGACACAATCCGTGATGCAGACAATTTATACACAGCTTTCAGAAGGAACACCGGTTATCGTCGGTGCAAAGACCTCCAGTGGCGGTCAACACTGGATTGTTGTTACCGGTTATACTGGTTCTACCGGCTCCTCTTTTTCCACATCTAACTTTGTGATCAATGATCCTGGCTTCAGCTCAAGAACAACATTGAGCGAATATTTGGCTGTATATCCAAAATTATACATGATTGTTTATTAGATCGAACAGTTCCTCATGGAAAACAGTTTCCGTGGGGAATTATGATTTCTACTATTTTTGGCTTGACAAAAACAACGACACTGCCTGCACCCTGGCAGTGCCGTCTTTTCTTTTCACAGATGCTTTGTAGATAAAATGTAAATCTTGCGAAAAAGCACTTGACAACAGCAAAAAAACGTGTATAATAAAATTATTGTTGTATCAAAAACGAACATTGGTGTAGGCGACGTTATGTTTCCTCCCGATCAGCGCTGAAAAACGGAAGCGTATGCGTTTTAATTTTATTTATTTCAACGAACGTCAAGTATTTTTCTTCGACTTTCTATAGAGGGCGTTTGTACAAAGATGTATATTATTTTCATACAATCCTATAAGAGGTTTTATATATTCTGTGCATTCTTTATGGAAATTTTTTCATATTCTTTTTCCTTTAGAAGAGTTGGATTCTAACCTCTAAATAAGATCATTCATGATGCCCTAAAAGTAACTCGGATTTTAGGAAACTTTCGATATGTTTCTCCTGTGTCATTTGGAATTCAAACACAGGTGTTTCATGGTAATCGTTTGTAAAAACTCTGAGCCACAGCCGATTGCGGAAATCGTTCTGCATTCGAAAAACATGAAAATTGAATAAAAGACGCATATGCCTCCACAGTCGCAGTTATGTTATAGAAACCAGATTATAAGGTTTCGGGATAGACAAAATTATAAACTGTCACAAGGAGGTTGTGCACATGAAGTGGCCAATCACATTGGTACTATGTTTGGTTGCTTTGTTGGTCGGTGCCGGAATTTCAGGGTTTATCTGCTATCGAAAGGGCGTACAAAAAGGAATCGAGCAGCGGAAGCAACAGGCAGAAGCTACCATTAGTTCAGCTGAAAAAGAGGCCAGTCGCATTCTGGAAGATGCCAAAAGTAAGGCAGAAACGCAAAAAAAGAATGCACTCATAGAGGCAAAAGATGAAATTTTTAAGCTTCGCTCTGATGCAGACAAGGAAATCAAAGACCGACGAAATGAAATTAGTCGGCAAGAGCGTCGCATCCAACAAAAAGAAGAAAATCTGGACAAAAAAACCGACAACCTGGAACGTCGGGAAGACAAAATCAAAACAAAGCTTCGCCATGCGGATGAAAAATTAGCAGAAGCAGAGGCTGTCAAAGATAGCCAGATGCAAGAACTGGAACGGATTTCCGGCTTGACACAGGATCAGGCAAAGGACTATATCCTACAGCTTCTGGATAATGAATTGAACCATGAAAAGGCTATGAAGATTTCTTCGTATGAACAGCAGTTGAAAGATACCTGCGAGGAAAAGGCACGCAGCTATGTCTCTCTGGCGATTGCCAAATGTGCGGCAGATCAGGTGCAGGAAACAGCAGTTTCTGTTGTGCCGCTGTCGAATGATGAGATGAAAGGACGCATCATCGGTCGTGAGGGTCGAAATATTCGTACCCTTGAAACACTCACTGGCGTAGACATTATCATTGACGATACACCGGAAGTAATTACACTCTCTTGCTTCGACCACGTACGACGTGAAGTCGCTCGTATTGCACTGGAAAAACTTATCGCTGACGGCAGAATTCATCCGACAAAAATTGAAGAAATGGTGGAAAAAGCACGTCACGAGGTGGAACACCGAATTCGTCAAGAGGGCGAACGTGCCGTACTCGAAACAAATGTACATGGGTTGAACAACGAGCTAATCAAGCTTTTGGGACGGCTCTATTTCCGTACTAGCTATCACCAGAACGTATTGGCACACTCCATCGAAGTATCGAAACTCTCAGGTGTGTTGGCTTCGGAATTGGGCGTAGATGCGAATCTCGCACGCCGTGCAGGACTGCTCCATGATATTGGAAAAGCGTTGACTGCTGAAATTGAAGGATCCCACGTACAAATTGGCGTGGATGTCTGCCGCAAATATCATGAATCCGATGAAGTCATTCATGCGATTGAAGCGCACCACAATGACGTAGAACCCAAAACTGCTGTCGCTTGTATCGTACAAGCCGCCGATGCTATCTCTGCTGCAAGACCTGCGGCGAGAAGTGAAAACTATGAAAATTATATCAAACGACTCCAGAAGTTAGAAAATATCTGTGCTTCTTATGACGGCATCGATAAATGTTATGCATTACAAGCCGGACGTGAAATTCATGTCATGGTTGTGCCGGAAGCAATGGGCGATGAAAAAATGGTTCTGGTAGCAAGACAAATTGCAAAACAAATCGAAGCGGAAATGGAATACCCGGGACAAATTAAAATTAATTTGATTCGAGAAAGCCGTGTCGTAGATTACGCAAAATAACACTTTTGAAAATTGCGCACGCACAGCGGACATAAATGATAATGACAGGTACGGAAAAATCTGTATCTGTTTTTTATTGTACAGAAAGGAGTTGTCATTAAGGTTATGCAGACAGTTCTGCAAAACCTCATCTTTAGTTTGAACGCAATAATACCGATTTTTTTGATGATGGTACTCGGTTGGTTTGTCCGTAAGTGGAATTTATTGGATGATCACAGTGTGGGTAAACTCAATCAATTCACGTTCCGTGTACTTCTACCGGCACTGCTGTTTATGGATTTGTCCACTGCCGACTTTCAGTCTATGTGGGATACGAAATTTGTCTTATTCTGCTTTATCGCAACCTGCCTCAGTATTGGAATTGCCGTTTGCTTTTCTTTGTTCCACAAAGAAAAAACAGAACGTGGTGAAATCATACAGGCATCCTATCGGAGCAGTGCAGCGATTTTGGGAATTGCATTCGTCAATAATATATATGGAGAAGCAACAATGGCGGCACTGATGATTGTGGGGACAGTACCACTGTACAACGTGTTTGCTGTTATTGCACTAGAAGTCACAGCTCCCAGAACCGAACACAATACCAATCGAAAAAAGCTTGCACTACAAACACTTTTGGAAGTGGTTACAAATCCCATTATCTTGGGGATTGTCGCAGGAATTCTATGGTCTGTTCTCAAAATTCCGCAGCCGGTAATTCTCTCGAAATCCGTATCCTATCTGGGAAATATGGCGACGCCTCTCTCTTTAATTGCACTGGGTGCTTCCTTTCATTGGCGTGCAGCAAAAGAGAAATTTCCTGTTGTAGTTGAAATTTCCGTCCTAAAACTTATTGCATTCTGTGGTGTGTTCCTACCCGCTGCTATCTGGCTGGGATTCCGAAATGAAGAACTGACTGCAATTCTGGTTATGTTGGGCAGTGCTACCACCGGAAGCTGCTTTGTCATGGCGAAAAATACCCATCATGAAGGAGCAATTACCGCCTTCGCTATTATGGTCACCACCTTACTCAGTGCACTCACCTTGACTGCATGGCTGTTTCTGCTGCGTACTTTAGGATATGTGTAAAAAAATGTTTTGTTGTGTTGTAATATCCAAAAAGACAAGAAAAAGCAACATAGTATCAAAGTACCGTGTTGCTTTTTGATTTTAAAAATCACATCGTTCCCCTGCATCGGAATCGTCTACAATCGCAAACGCATCGGAATTATATGCGATTTGTTTCTTCATAAAATATTGGCGCAGTGCCGCCTTAACGGCACGTTCTGCCAGAACTGCACAATGCTTTTTATCGTCTGGCAATCCGCCTAGTGCATCGTTAATTTCTGCCGCTGTAAGTAACGCCGCACGCTCCCACGTTTGATGTTCCAGAAGCACGGTTGCCATAGAACTTGCTGCAATCGACGTGGCACAACCTAAAGTTTCAAAACTTGCTGCCTGAACTCTGCCGCCTTCGATCCTGAGATAAATCTTTACCACATCGCCACATCCGTCATCACCAATTTCACCGATCGCATCTGCATCATCTATGGCACCGACATTACATGGATTCATAAAATGATCCATGACGACTTCGTTATATCTCATAACTTCTCTTTCCTTCTTGCAGTTCTGTCCAAACAGGAGACATTTTCCGCAATTTTTCAACTGTTTCTGGAATTACCTTCAGCAAATAATCTACATCCTCCGACATGTTGTCCTCAGACAAAGTCAATCGCAGCGCACCACGTGCCAAAAATGTCGATCTGCCTATAGCGGATAGTACATGACTCGGATCCAAAGAACCGGAGGTACACGCTGAACCGGCAGATGCACATATTCCCTGATTATCCAGCATAATCAACAGCGATTCTCCATCGATTCCCTCAAAGCAAAAATGCACATTTCCGGGAAGCCGGTATATGCAATCACCATTTAAAACACTATGTGGAATTTGAGACAACCCTTGAATCAGTTTATCACGAAGATTTGTTAAATATGCCGTATTTTGTTCCATGTGACTACAACATTCCTGTAACGCCGCAGCCATTCCCACAATTCCCGAAAGGTTTTCTGTTCCGGCACGACGTCCTCGCTCCTATGCACCACTGTGGATTATACTAGAAATCGGTACACCTTTTTTTGCATAAAGTACGCCTACGCCCTTTGGACCATGAAATTTATGTGCAGAAAGCGATAGCATATCAATTGACATTTTCTCTACATCAACCAGAATATGCCCAACCGCCTAAACAGCGTCCGTATGAAAAACAACACCTTTTTTCCGGCATACTGCACCTATTTCTGCAATCGGTTCTATCGTTCCAATTTCATTGTTGGCGAACATGACACTGACCAAGCACGTATCGGATCGGATTGCATTCGCCACCATTTCCGCTGTAATCCGTCCATTTTCGGGAACGTCGAGATATGTGATATCGAATCCCTCTTTTTCCAGCTGCTGAAGTGTATGAAGAATCGCATAGTGTTCTATTGCAGTCGTAATAATATGTCGTTTTCCATGCAACGCTCCGTACTGCGCAGCCGAACGCAAAGCCTGGTTATCCGCCTCACTTCCGCCGGAAGTGAAATAAATCTCTCTCGGTGAAGCGTGCAGACAATTCGCAACCTGCTCCCGTGCCTTCATCAATTGCTCTGAAGCCGCCTGCCCCAAATGATGCACACTGGACGGATTCCCATAAGTTTCCCGCAATATCGACAGCATGGCGTTAATTGCCACTGTACTGGGTTTTGTCGTTCCGGCATTATCCGCATAAACTTCTCTCAAATTTCACGCCCTCTTTTATTCATCATCGGATGTCGGTGCAATCAAACGAAAATAAGAATCGATATTTCCATCATATGGCACCTCCGCACCACTGACATTCAAATAAGAAAAAGAATACTGTCGATCGCCATACGTTTCATCTGTACAGTTTACAACAAGCTGTTCAATAGAAATCGGCGTATCATCCATCTCACCAACAACACGTACACGAAAAGCTGCACAACCATTAATGGTCAGATCTTCCCACTCCGTAATTGTAACGGATGTCAGATATTCCTCCAGTGCCGCTTGTTCCGTATCCGCAGTAATCGCTGCAAATTCTTCATCCGTATCCGCCGCTTCTTGTACAATCAATGAAATCGTATCACCGCTGGAATCGGCAGATTCAAACGTTACTTCATTATCCGTAATCACACCGTCAGATGCTCCGGTACTTGGAACCCAATCCGCTGGAATATCAATTTCACAAAGATAATCCGTTCCTGTATAGGTAACCATTTCGTTATCGGGATTAGTGTTTTCTACAGAGCTTTCTTCTTCGTAAAACCCATTGATGTGATTCGAACTGTCACTAGAAGTTTCATCATCATCAGAATCGGAAGCGTCCTCATCCGAAGATTCCGCATTAGAATCAGAAGCCGCATCATCCTTAGATGTGCTATCAGATGCACTGTCAGATACACTGGAATCGGTGGAATCATCGCTTTCAGAAGAATCCTGTTTTCCACATCCTGCCAAAAGGCAGAGGGAAGCTAAGAAAATAGAGAGCATTCGTTTTTGGATATGCATTTTTTACACCTCATTTATTTGTTATGACATCTCTTCTGGTATCGTTTCAGATATCTTTCCATTATAACTCTATTATAGCAAACTCTACAGAAAAAAGCAAGCTATTTTTTATTTTTCAGTCTTAATCCCCCATCAGCTGCGGACGATTCAAAATTTGCATAAACTCGTCCCCAGTTATCGTCTCATGTTCATAGAGATATTTTGCAATTTCGTGCAGCTTATTGATATTCCCTTTTAACAGTTCCATTGCACGATTATATTGTTCGTGAATCATATCTGCCACTTTTTTATCAATTTTCGTCTGGGTTTCCATAGAACAGCTCAGGCTGCTGTCACCGCCAAGATATTGGTTTTGCATCGATTCCATTGCTACCATGCCAAACTCATCACTCATGCCATAACGGCTCACCATTGACCGTGCCAGCTTTGTCGCCTGTTCAATATCGTTTGATGCACCCGTTGTGATTTCGTGAAAAATCAATTCTTCTGCCGCTCTTCCACCGGTCAGTGTAGCAATTTTATTTTCCAGCTCCGTACGAGTCATCAAAAACTTTTCATCCTCATCTACTTGCATCGTATAACCCAATGTACCAGATGTTCTCGGAATGATTGTGATTTTTTGCACCGGTGCCGACTGGGATTGCAGTGCTGCTACCATAGCATGACCCACCTCATGATAGGAGACCGTTAGCTTCTCCTTGTTAGAAAGAACACGGTTCTTCTTTTGATAGCCCGCAATCACGACCTCTACACTTTCCATCAGATCTTCCTGATTCGCTGCCCGCCGTCCCATACGCACTGCACGAAGTGCAGCCTCGTTAATCACATTTGCCAGATCTGCGCCAGATACGCCAGCCGCCGTTCTTGCAACCGCTGCAAAGTCCACGTTGCCTGCAAGCTTAATTTTCTTTGCGTGTACTTTTAAAATATCGATTCTGCCCTGCAAATCCGGCAAATCCACCGGAATGCGCCGATCGAACCGACCAGGTCGCAGCAACGCAGGATCCAGCGATTCCGGACGGTTTGTCGCAGCTAAAATAACAACGCCTTTCGATCCGTCAAAACCATCCATTTCAGTAAGAAGCTGATTCAATGTCTGCTCCCGTTCATCATTACCGCCAAATTGTCCGCCGTCACGCTTTTTCCCAATGGTATCGATTTCATCAATAAAGACAATACAGGGTGCTTTTTCGTTGGCTTGCTTGAATAAATCACGAACCTTTGCGGCACCCATGCCCACAAACATTTCTACAAATTCTGAACCAGAAATCGAAAAAAATGGTACATCCGCTTCACCAGCAACCGCCTTTGCCAAAAGGGTTTTTCCTGTTCCGGGAGATCCGACAAGCAGTGCGCCTTTCGGCATAGAAGCACCAATTTCTTTATAGCGTTCCGGCTTGTGCAGATAGTCAACAATCTCCGCCAAAAGTTCTTTTGCTTCTTCTTCGCCTGCCACATCCTGAAATTTAATGCCTGCGGTAGATTTCACATAGACCTTTGCATTGCTCTTTCCCATACCGAACATCATAGATCCGCTGCCACCGCCCATATGTTCTGTCATTCTCCGTGAAAAAATTCGGAAGACCGCAATGATTAAGACAATCGGCAGAACATAACTAATTATGATGTATAACAATGTACTCGACGAACTGCTTTCAATTTCCGCCGTAAATTCCGCACCGGAGGCGTAAAGCCGTTCCGTCAGTCCTTCGTCTTCTATGACATTCGTGGTATAATAGTTTCCGTCTTTATCTGTGAATGTAATTTCACTGGAACCAATAGAAACCTGATCGATTTCCTGATTTTCTGTCATGCTGATAAATGTATCGTAGGTCACTTCTGTGGTCTGCTGTGAGAACATTCTCGAAAAAACAAATAGCTGCAACAGCAAGAAAACGCCCAGCGCAATTAGCCAAAACTTCACATATGATTTTCTAGGTTTGTTTTGCTCTTCCATCATAAAACTCCTTATCTGCGTTCCGTTATTGGATTTTAGAAATGGTTTGTCACTTATTTGATTTCATATCATAACATATAATTTTGTCGAACGTGAGCAAACTATGTGAAAGTTTGATGATAGTACTGCAATTGAAGTATGAAACGGATATTTTTCTATTTTATAGAATACACTAAGAAAGATTGGGAAAGAAAAAAATATCAAAACAGAAGCAAAAAAATAATTCATCGATTTATAGACAAAAAACGTTGAAAAAGAAAGAAAAGTATACTTTACAAATCCCGAAAACTATGCTATAATAAAAAAAGTATACTTTTTAGGAGGTATGTTATGTTTTTTCCCGAAACTGAGTCAGAAATGCTAGATTTTACTGAAGAAAACGATGTAAAATTTATTCGTATGACATTTTGTGATACATTTGGAAATATGCGGAATATTGCGATTATGCCACGAGAACTCCATCGTGCCATCACTTGTGGGATTCCATTCAACGCCACAGGATTAATGGAAGAAACCCATCAGAATCTGTTGCTCAAACCGGATTCGTCCACACTTTCATTCCTGCCGTGGCGTCCGCAATCCGGACGTGTCGTGCGTTTTTTCTGTACCATTCACTGCATGGATGGTACGCCGTACGAAGGCGATTTGCGTCAAAATCTACGCAATACCATGCGGCAAATTCAAAAAGATGGTTATGAATGCAACATGGGAACACGGTGCGAGTTCTATCTGTTCCAGACGGATATGGACGGGAACCCGACACGCATTCCCTGCGATCAGGGTGGCTATCTGGACGTTGCACCTCTGGATCAATGTGAGAACACACGCCGTGAAATCTGTCTGTCCCTCGATGAAATGGGGTTAAACCCAACGACATCCTGCCACAAACATGGTCCCGGTCAAAACGAGATTAATTTTGCCTGCAGTAATCCTCTGACCGCAGCGGACAATATGATACATTACAAAACCGTTGTCAAGACCATCGCCGCACAAAATGGCTTCTATGCATCCTTTATGCCAAAGCCATTCCCCGATTGCAGCGGCAGCGCACTTAAAATCACCATGGACATAAAAAAAGACGGAAAGAGTATTTTTGGCGAAAGCCATGAATCCATCACGCCGGAGGGACGCTCTTTCATTGCAGGAATTTTAGGTAGAGTACGAGAGTTCACCATGTTTTCTAACCCTACTGTCAATTCCTATGAGCGATTCGGTCTTCGTGCCGCCCCCAGCCACATCAACTGGTCAGAAGAAAATCGAATTCCTCTGATACAGTTGCTCTATGCGCCTGGGAGAGAAACTTCTATCGAATTCCGTTCTGCGGATGCTTATTGCAATCCTTATATCACATTCCAGATGCTGCTCAGCGCAGGCATGGCGGGAATCCGAAATCATGAGGAATTGACGGACACCATGAACGCTGCCTCCGGTGACGATGACTTGCCCACACTGCCAAGGTCGCTGCAGGAATCCATTACACTGGCGCAAAATAGCCGATTTGTACAAAACGTTTTACCGAAAAGCATTGTCCGCAATTTCTCTGCCGCTATGCAAAAAGAGGTAGAGGCGTATCATGCCGCTGGGGATGCACAGGAATTCTGTTTTGAACGGTATTTCTGAAATCCCTATCGCAAATCTCAAAACAGGAGGGGAAAGCGGTGTATTCAGAACGTGCCCTGATTATATCCGGCTCTGATAAAGGGCTGGACGGCGTTGCCAGTTTCTTAAAAGCCAGTGGTTGTCGAACAGTTGTGACAATCTTTAGCGGTAGTGAAGCAAGGCGGACGATCCAATACAACGATTACGAGCTGATCATCATCAATACGCCATTAAAGGACGAGTTCGGTCATCAGCTTGCATTAAAACTCAGTGAAACAACCTGCTCCGGAATTATTCTCATATGCAAAGCAGATATGGCAGAAGAAATGGGCAATCGAACGATTGATTACGGAATTTCCGTAATTTCGAAGCCATTGAACAAAAATCTGTTTCTACAAGCCATCCGCACGAGCATCGGCTTTCATCAGCGACTATTCACCTTACACCGTGAGAATCATAAGCTCCGCACAAAGCTGGAAGAAACACGCTATATTTCTCAAGCGAAATTCTTACTCATTGTCAACCAAGATATGTCCGAGGAATCCGCTCATCGTTACATCGAAAAAACTGCTATGGACACTAGGCGTACACGCAAAGAAGTGGCGCAGGAAATCATTGATAAATACAAATAACATAAAATAACATATAACAAAAGCTGCCGTATTATTGTCAAAATGATGATGCGACAGCTTTTTCTGGCATGATTCGCATCATCGCTGCATATACTAACTTCGGAATACTTGATTCCATTTTTAATAACGGAGTTAATGGATATGTGTGGAATTACTGGAATGATACATTGGGAACAAGATGTAACGAAACAGCAGGTTCTCTTACGGCAAATGCAAAAATCTCTGCAAAAGAGAGGCCCTGATCAGGAGGGTATCTTTTTATCAGGACACTGCGGCATGGCACACACGTCTGGCAGTCATCGACGTGGAACACGGCAAACAGCCAATGAAAACAACACAACATGGAGAAACTTATACCATTGTTTATAATGGAGAACTATACAATACGCCGGAGATTCGCTCGCAGCTTCTACAAGCGAATATTGCACTGCAAACCCACTGCGATACAGAAGTGATTTTAAACGCCTATGCCCTTTGGGGAAGGAATTGCGTACAGAAGCTAAATGGTATTTTTGCGTTCGCCATCTGGGAGCATACAAAAAAACGCTTGTTTCTGGCAAGAGACCGTATTGGCGTGAAACCACTTTTCTTTGCAGAAATTCCAAAAGGTCTGGTATTTGGCTCAGAAATCAAAGCTTTATTAAAGCATCCGGCTGTTCCCCACGAAATCGACGCAAACGGCATTGCAGAAATCCTCTTGATGGGACCGGGACGCACACCGGGATACGGTGTTTTTCGTACTATACGGGAGGTGAAACCAGCACACTGTGGCTATTATACGAAAGACGGACTGTTGCTCTCCCCGTATTGGTCGCTTCACGCAGCAGAACACAAGGATAATTTTGCACAAACTGCTGAAAAAGTCCGTTTTTTAGTATCAGATTCTGTGAAACGGCAGCTGGTTTCTGACGTACCCATCGGGACGTTTCTCTCCGGCGGACTGGATTCAAGCCTTTTATCCTCGCTGGCGTGTCAGAAATTGCAGCGCAAGCACGAAACACTACAGACATTTTCCGTAGATTATCAGGATAACAATCGCTATTTTCAGAAAAGCCGCTTCCAGCCAACGAATGATACCGGCTTTATTCATAGCATGGAACGCTATCTGGGGTGCATCCATCACTGGACGGTATTGGATACACCCATGCTAGCAGCGGCACTCTATGACGCCATGATAGCAAGAGATTTGCCAGGTATGGTAGACGTAGATAGTTCGCTTTTGTTATTCTGCCGAGAAATCCGAAAGCACGTCATAGTTGCACTTTCCGGTGAATGTGCAGACGAATTGTTCGGTGGCTACCCCTGGTATCGGGACGCAGATATACGCAAAAAGAACGGCTTTCTCTGGGCGCAAAGTATTGATTATCACATACAATTTCTAAAGCCGAAATTGGCGGAATTATTGGACGGACATGAATATGTACAAAATGCCTATAACAAAACAATCGCCGCAGCAGAAAAACTGGACGGCGAATCACCATTGGAATCTCGTATGCGGGAAATGATGCGGCTGAATTTCGACTGGTTTATGCAAACGCTGCTGGATCGGAAAGACCGCATGAGTATGTACAGTGCGTTAGAAGTTCGTGTCCAGTTTTGCGATTATCGCATTGCAGAATATCTGTACAACGTACCATGGGAATATAAAGACTGGGACGGCTACGAAAAGGGACTGCTCCGTACAGCTATGCAGGATTATCTGCCAGCGGAAGTGTTGTGGCGTAAGAAAAGCCCCTACCCAAAAACACACAATCCAAGCTATTTAAAAACGGTATCCCAAATGTTGGCAGAGGTGATGGCAGATAAAAATGCACCCGTTTTCCAGATCATACGCCGTGATATACTGGAACGGCTTCTTACAAATCCAGAATCGGTGCAATGGTATGGACAGTTGATGACACGACCACAAATTATCGCCTATTTTGTCCAGGTGAATCTGTGGATGAAAGAATATGATGTGAAAATTCGGGTTTAGGAGGCATAGTTTGTACCGTGAAGCAAAGGCAGGATTTGTTGCTTTTGCTTCTTTTTTTCAACGTTTATATACAATACTATAAAGCATTGTATATAAACTATCATCCCTTATCTTTCTTTTTAAGTATATTTTAAGGTTTCAAAACAATGGCAAGCATTCCAGCTGAAATACCAAGTTTTTTCAAAATCTATTGGAACAGATTGACAAATGTAAAAAATATGGTATAATATTTTTAGAAATAGAAAGGGGGGATTCTAAAATGCACAAAAAGCGAATTCTATCTTTTTTTGAAAGGACTGATTTTATGAAAAAAACATGGGTTTCTGCCCTTTGCGTTTTGTCCTGCATGGCGATCTTTCCATTTTCCGCCTTTGCAGAAGAAGTGGAAATTGACCCACAGACAAAAGAGGCAATGACTGCATCCGCTGATGCCATGCTCCGTACGCTGTCCTATGGCACTTCCTATTCTGTAAATGATGTCGAATCACAAAATATTGATACTTCTTACAATCTGGAGGATGCTTATACGGTTACAATGCTGGAAAGCTATCCTGCAACTACCTATGCGAAAACCGGCGATTTTTCTCAGGTACTGACAGAAGAAACGGAAATTTTTCTTCCCTATTTCGGTGGAGACATGGTCTTTGATGCAGATGGGGAACTGCTCTATCTCTCTATGGATACAGTACCGACACTGCAGACAGACGAGGTAGACGCCATGATTACATTTGACTTATCCGGACAAACCGTTACAGATATCACTTATACCTACTCAGAACTGTATGGTGCGACGTTTGTCTATATCCAGACAACAACAGGCGAATATATCATTCCATATTTGCATATCGCAGGATTGGAAACCGATATTCCGACAGCGGTTTATGACCTGTCCGACTTTATGTCGGCAATGGATGCAACATTCGACGAGTCTTTCTATCAGAATAGCGACGAAATTTATTACGGCAATAGCGTTGTGATGAAAGATGAATCTGCTTCGGCTCTTTATGCATTAACGCCGGTTGTGGCTGAAGAAGCCGTATCAATTTCCGCTGATGCAAAAACCTTTTCTTGGTTCATTCCTTATGGCTTTGCCATCCTAGCAATTATCACTTTCAGCTGTATTACTCTGGGTAAAAAATATATGAAAACTTCAACCACAAGTGTGTAAAATACAAAAATCCTCGCTTTCTGGTGAAAACGCCTGTCCCCTCCCAGAAGCTGACCGGCTGCACCACGTTTTCAAACGTGATGCAGCTTTTTATTTTTCACTCCATTGACAACCCCTTTTCGATATGCTATAATTAAACTGAATTATCTGATTGGAAAGGAAGTTATCTCATGCAAAAAAAATATCATTTCGAAACTCGACAGGTGCATATTGGTCAGGAGTCTCCGGATCCTGCGACAGATGCCCGTGCGGTTCCGATTTATGCCACAACTTCTTATGTGTTTAAGGACTCCGCACAGGCGGCAGGTCGCTTTGGATTGACAGAATCCGGAAATATTTATACACGCCTGATGAATCCTACCAACGACGTATTCGAAAAGCGAATCGCCGACCTGGAAAATGGTGCGGCTGCTTTGGCAACGGCAAGCGGTTCTGCCGCTATCGATTATGCCATTCGGAATATTGCCTGCGCCGGCGACCACATCATCGCTTCTCAAACCCTGTATGGTGGTACATTCAACCTGTTTCTGAACACCTACAAGGAAATCGGTATCGACGTTTCTTTTGTCGATGCCCATAATCTCCAGATGGTAGCAGATGCTATTCGTCCGAACACCAAAGCGGTTTATGTGGAATCTCTGGGAAATCCAAATTCAGACGTGGTGAATATGGATGCAATCGCTGAAATTGCCCACAAAAACGGTATCCCGTTAATCGTAGACAATACTTTCGCTACTCCCTATCTCTTCCGCCCCATTGATCACGGTGCTGATATCGTGGTACACTCCGCCACAAAGTTTATTGGCGGTCATGGAACAGTCATGGGCGGTGTCGTAATAGACAGCGGTCACTTCGACTGGACACAAAATGATAAGTTTCCCGGACTCAGTCAACCAAACCCCTCCTATCACGGTATTGTGTTCGCAAAGGCTTGCGGCAACATTGCCTACATTATGAAGCTGCGTACAACACTTATGCGAGATACAGGCGCAACATTATCCCCGTTCCATTCATTCTTATTGCTGCAAGGACTGGAAACGCTGTCGCTTCGTGTAGAACGACACGTTGAAAATGCACTAAAGGTCGTTGATTTCTTAAAAAATCATCCACAGGTAAAAGCCGTTCACCATCCTGCTCTGGCAACCGGCAGAGAAAAAGAATTGTATGATACCTATTATCCGAATGGGGGCGCATCGATTTTTACATTTGAGCTGAACGGTACAAAAGAACAAGCACAGAAATTCACGGAATCACTGGAACTATTCTCGCTTTTGGCAAACGTTGCAGACGTAAAGTCCCTGGTGATTCATCCCGCATCCACAACCCATTCTCAGATGGCGGAGGATGAATTACTTGCCGCAGGTATATCGCCAATGACGGTACGGCTCTCCATTGGAACGGAACACATCGACGATATTCTCGCCGATCTGGAACATGGATTTGATGCGGTAAAATAATGCGATAATTTTAAAAATATTTTTCATGATTACACCGTAGAGGTTAGAATTGGAAAAGTTCTGACTTCTACATTATTTTGAATTTTGAAAGAGGCACACAATGCAAAAAACGGCACTCGTCACCGGCGCATCCCGTGGTATCGGACACGCTGTGGCAAAATTACTGTTATCGGAACATTACCGAGTGATGGGGATTTCACGTACGCTGCCAATGAATCTTCCGGATCTAATCCCACTGTCAGCAGATTTATCCGATTTAGAACAGCTGCCTCAGGTAGCTGACGAAGTTCTGAATGCACTGGGACACATCGATGTTCTGGTACATAATGCAGGTATTTCCTGTCACGGTTTGTTTCAGGAAATTCCGGAAAAGAAACTGCAAAAATTGTATGCACTGAATCTGGCTGCGCCAATTCAATTGACAAGGCTCTTGTTGCCCTCTATGTTACAGCGGCATAAAGGCAATATTATTTGCATATCTTCCATATGGGGAGAAACAGGCGCATCTTGCGAAGTAGACTATTCTGTCACAAAGGGAGGACTGATTGCGTTTGTGAAAGGACTGGCAAAAGAAGTCGGTCTCTCCGGAATTCGTGTCAACGCTGTATCTCCCGGGACAATCTGCACGGATATGACGATACCGCTGGGTGCAGAAACGCTGAAAACATTAACAGACGAAACCGCCCTTGGCAGACTCGGCACAGCGATGGACGTGGCACAGCTCGTGTCGTTTCTGGCTTCGGATCAATCTGATTATATAACTGGACAAAATATTTCCATAAACGGAGGCGTAATTTAGGAATAGCGACAAATTTTTGACTTTTTCCCTAAAAATTGTGTGATAGTTATGTGAAAAGCCTTGCAAAATCCCTCGAATTGTGGTATATTTAATATTGTTAAGTTTAATTTAAGATGAGATGTATATATCACAATATATACTGGTAATTTATCATAATTTTATGGATTTAGGTGATGATTAAAAAATGAATGAAACGAAACACCAAGGAAGCCACTTTTCCGGATTACGTGCGTGGTTTTTCAGCGTCCACGAAAAATGCTCACACAATACGCTGCGCTATCCCATGACAGGAAGACTGCTCCTTTTCTTTTACCCGATCTTTATCGTCTGCATGACGGAGCTGAATCAGTATAAATATCCAAGCAAGCTGATTCTCTTTATCGCAGAGCATCCGTTGATTATACTGTTCGATATCATCATTGCGGCATTGATTTATATCGGATTGCTACTGCTGTTCAAATCCGGCTGGCTGTCTGCGCTGATTCAGAGCGTAATCTATATGGCACTGAGCATCACGGAATTATTCAAATATAATACAAACGGCAACCACCTCATCATGACAGATATGAAACTGACACGCAGTCTGAAAAGTCTCACGGCATTCGCCTATATCAAAATTACGCCGAGACTGATCTTATACGTGGGTATCTGCCTTCTTTATCTGGTCGCACTGTTCTGGTTCAATCCACGCCTTAAGCGGCGTCTCAAGCTGCGGATTCGTCTTGCACTGGGTCTCGCCTGTCTGATTGCCTGCGTAATGGTTATAATGGTTCCTGCCGTTTCCAACCCGGTTTATGCACTATTTCAAGTAAACACATCCGCCGCAAAAAACATTTTTATTCTCAATGAAAAATTTGAAAACAACGGATTTCTAGCGTTTTTTATGCAGACCGGCTCAGAAAATCTCTCGAATCAGCTGGAAGAACCGGAAGATTATGAAGAAGACAGCGACAGTGCCGTCGAACAGTATCTAGCGGAGGACGTAGAAGAACATGACTTTGAAAGTAGCGTCATGCCAAATGTCATTGAAATTATGTCCGAATCTTTTGCAGATTTCCGCATTTTTGAAGACGAATTAGAAGAACTGGGATATACAGACCTAGATCAGTATTATACTGAATTCGACGAGGCAATTTCAGAGGGATGGTCCGGTACGATGATTGTACCAACCTATGCTAGTTATACCGTCCGGACGGAGTTTGAACTGTTGTTCGGTTTGCCGGTAAAGTCCATCGGCGACCCGAATATGCCCCAGAGATCCCTTCTGAAACGGGAACAGCCGACAATTGTCTCTTATTATAAAAGTTGGGGATATACAACCACATATATACATCCATACCTGAGCAGCTTCTACAGTCGAAAAAGCATCTATGGACACTTCAGCTTTGACACCATGATTTTTGAAGACAACTTTACGGTTCCGATAGAAATGTATGGCGACTATATCGATGACAACATAGTTTATAATCAGATTGAAGCACTCATCGATTCCAGCAGCGAACCACTCTATCTGCATGCCACGACAATGCAAAATCATCAACCCTATACCGACGGCGATAGCGAGGACGAGTTTGTCAACTATCTGGAACACATTCAACATTCCACGGACGGTCTAGCAGATTTTCTGGATCGACTGAACGAAATCGACGAACCCACCATTGTTCTGTTTGTGGGCGATCATTTCCCGTCCCTCCGTGGTGACGACAGTATTTACAATCAGTTAAATATCATCAGTGAAAACTGCAGTATCCTCTACGAACAGACCTATATCATCTGGAGCAACTATGACTTGGACACCAGCAGTCTGTCTGACGAGGCAGTTTCAATATTCTATACGCCCTATCTCATTATGGATCTAATTGATGCACCACGGGATTCCTTCACACAGGCGATGATGGACGAAATAACTGTAGAGCCCGTCTATTCCACCGATTATATCCCCACACAGGAGTCCAACACGATGCTAGATACATTGACATATGACCGCATTTTCGGCAGCATTGTATCTCCCAATGCATTGGCAGAATTATACGGAGATTAAGATTCTATCACCACCACTGACTAAAAGACCGAAAGGAGTGCTTTTATGAAACCCATTACCATCAGCTCATTGGGGACGGCTGAAACCACCGTAGACGAGGGAAAGCTTGCGAAGACAGTGAAGAGCGGTTCGCTGCCTGTTTTCGCAACGCCCATGATGGTGGCTCTGATGGAAGAAGCCGCCTACGACGCCATGACTCCCTTTCTGGAGGAGGATGAGACAACAGTCGGCACAAAGCTGGAATTGTATCATCAGGCGGCAATGCCCTGTGGCATGACGGTTCGGGCAACTGCGGAAATCACCGGTGTCTGTGGGAGAGAGATTATCTTTCACATCACTGCAAGAGATGATGCGAGAGAAATTGGCAGCTGCAATCACCACCGTTTTCTCGTACAGTCGGAACGCTTTTTATCAAAAGCAGAAGCACGCCGCCCACAGGAGGAACGTCTTTGAAAAAAATTACCAGCTTTACGATAAACCACGATTATTTGAAAAGAGGGATGTACATTTTCTGCATAGACGGGGATGTCATCATCTATGATTTTCGTATGAAAGTGCCGAACAATCCGGAACAAGATTATCTTGCGGACGACGCTTTACACACCCTAGAACATCTGTTCGTCACCTATGTTCGGAACATGACGTATTCCGACGATATTGTTTATGTAGGTCCTATGGGATGCCGTACCGGTTTCTATTTTCTAACGAGAGACCGTATTTCTGGCAGCGATGCCATTTGTCTTGTACAGGATACTCTGCACTTCATCATAGACTTTACTGGAGAAATCCCCGGCTCAAAGCGACAGGAATGTGGAAATTATCTTGCCCACAATTTGGATGGCGCAAAAAAAATCGCACAGGAAATGCTGCCGGTTATGGAAGCATGGACATCGGAACAACTGCACTATCCAAAAGAAGTACAGGGAATACAAGATTAAATCTCTATAAAATAATACCTATAATTACTTCGTTACAATCGGCGATAAAAGTCGTCTGGTATGGCGTGTTCCTTGCGTTATGCCTATAATCTAAAAAATCAATATGATAACAAAACTGCTGACAATCCAATTTTCCTTTGTCGGCAGTTTTATTTTAGCTATTATGCGTAATTCTCCGCTTTTGTGGAAAATGGAGAAGATAAAAACGAAATTTTATTCATTTTCATCCATACAATGAAGACAAAAAATTTATTTTATTACCACAGAAAATCAGAGAGAATCTTCTCCGAATCCGATTATACCCTGAGTCTATAATAAATGGAACAAATTGTGTATTAATGCTTTTTCAAAAAAGTATTGACAAATAAAAAAATGAGGTGTATAATATAAAACATAGAAAACATATTGATTTAGTAGGAAATATGAAATCCTACACAGTTCAAACTACACTGCGAGCGGCATTGTTTCAGACGCTCTAATAGGAGAAAAAAATCATGTGTCAAATAAAAGAAAGTGCATTGAAACGGATCGGCATTACAAACGGTATGGCTCTTACTAAGCTGGAATATCTGAGTTAAGCCGGATCTTTATCTCTATGCTGCTCTCTAAAAGAAGGCTCTTACATGAAAGATATTACGCCAAAACAAAATGACCCGCCTTTGGAACGTATTTTGCAGCTCATGAAAAACATTCAATACGGCAGTATTACGCTGATTATACAGGACGGAAAAATTATACAAATTGAAAAAACCGAAAAGTATCGAATTAAAGAAAACTAAACTAATTCATTACAATAAAAAATGAGTGTGAAATCATGCCAAATACGCATCAAGGACAACACCGCACAATTTCCCAACAGCATCTACAGCGTTGGAACGAATTCTTAGAAACGGAGGGATACAGTATGACATACAAAATTGCCGTTGCATCATCGGAAGGAATGCAAGTCAACGAAACATTCGGCAGTGCCACACGCTTTCTTGTTTACACGGTCATGGAAGATGCCATCTCCGCACCGGAAGAACGAATCTATGTTTCTGAATTCGCAGACAAAAATTGTACGCCAGCAAACAGCTGTTGCAATGAAAATGGCGGCGGTAACGGCACGCAAAATTGTGGTGGCAGTGCAGGCGTCATGGCAAAGGTCGCACTCGTAGATGACTGTCGCTGTATTGTCTATCGTAAAATCGGTTTTTAAGTACAAAAGCAACTCGAATGCAAAGCAATCAGCTGTTTTGATGTTAGCTGTTCCATTACGGAAGCACTTGACAAAATTACAGCGTATTATCGTCGTGTCGATCGATATCAATCTTTGCGAAAAGAGTCGCCATAAAAGATTTAAAATGATATAAAATTGACCGGACAACCGGAGGTTTTTTCATGAAACTTTCGTTATGTCCGGTCTTTTTTTCAATCATAGGAGGTTATTAAAATGGCAAAAGTATATTCATCCATCACAGAACTTGTGGGTAAAACTCCACTTTTAGAAATCAAGAACTTTGAAGCAAAACACAATCTAGGCGCAAAAATTTTGGTAAAGCTCGAATATTACAACCCGAATCAAAGCGTGAAAGATCGAATTGCGCTGGCAATGATTGAAGATGCAGAACAAAAAGGTCTATTGAAACCAGGGTATACCGTTGTGGAAGTTACCAGCGGTAACACGGGAATTGGTGTGACTTCCATCGCAGCAGCAAAAGGCTATGCATCCCGTGTCTATGTACAAGACAACGTCAGCAAGGAACGTTTCCAAGTGCTGCAAGCGTTCGGAAGCAAAGTAATAAAGCTGAATGACGAACCGATCATTGCACAAACGCTTGCGGAAACCAACAACGACATCATTGCTGCAATCAATAAGCTGCATGATGAGGTGCTTTTCAAGGAGAAGAACGTCTATTATGTAGATCAGATGCAAAATCCAGCCAATCCACTGGCACATGAGACCACAACTGGACCAGAAATCTGGGCTGATACAGATGGTAACGTAGATATTCTCGTAGCAAACGTAGGAACAGGCGGCACAGTCTCCGGTACGGGACGTTATTTGAAAGCAAAAAATCCAAATATCAAAATTGCTGCGATTCAGCCGGGTGAAAAATCAATTCCAAGTGATGACAACCCCACGCCAGAAGAAATCACCGGCGTACACCCATTTGAAGGCGTACCAAAAGAACTCATTTCCAAAAACATGGATCTTGAAGTGTACGATGAAAAATTTGATGTCGAAATCATTGAAGCATATCGTGCGGCAAGAGAAATTGTCAAAACCGATGGTATTCTCGTGGGAACTTCTTCCGGCGCTGCCATTCATGCGGCTGCACAGCTGGCAAAATGACCAGAAAATAAAGGCAAAACCATTGTGGCAATCTTGCCAGATACGGGTTTGCGATATTTAAGCACCAATCTATTTAATGAAACATATCAGGGTTAAATACCCAAAACCAACGGAGAAAAAGAGTATATCTGTCAATGGCTTTTCGCAGCCATAGCATCAACTACAGATAAAGATCGACCGGACGACCGGAGGTTTTTTCATAAGGCGATAAATGCCATACACTTCGTTGTCTATAGTTTCGGGCGTTCCGGAATCCCGAAAACAGGCAGCACCATCAAACCACCTCTTGCAAAAGAGGACGATAAAGAGAGGTTACTATCATGAAAAAATTAACAAAACTCGCTGCGCTTGCAGCAGCGGCAACACTAACCATCGGCTTTTTCAGCGGCTGCGGTGACGACGCTTCAGACTCCAATAACGCCGCCGAAAGCAGCAGCGACTATGTCTTTAAAATCGGCACTGCAAACAGTTCACTCTGCCTAGCACCACTTCACGTTGCAGAAGATCTGGGTTATTTTGCCGATGAATTCGAAGCCGCAGGTATTTCCTACGAGTTGGTGGAAATCGACATGACACAGGCGGCAGATCTCATTGTATCGGGTAAAATCGACGCTTGCGTGGGACTGGCTGGCTCACTGATTCCACAAATCGACAGCGGTCTGGAAATCGTATTCAGTGCCGGTTTGCACACCGGATGCACGAAATATTATGCTAAGGAGGACTCAGGCATTACAAGTGTTGCCGATCTAAAAGGGAAAACCATCGGCGTTCCAGGCATGGCGGATTCATCCGTTACAGCAATCAAAAGAAAGCTCTATGATGTGGGAATTAGTGTCAGCACAGATAACATGGAAGTGGATTTTGTAGTCTATAATTCCACAGATTTGCCGTTGGCACTGGAAAATGGTGCCGTCGATGCCATTGCCATACACGATCCGATCGCATCTGAAGCGGAAGCCGAATATGGATTCACGAAGATTCTAGATCTAACCGAAGACGAAAAATTCTCCAATGAATACTGCTGCACAACCTTGTATTTCTACTTCTGTGGCAGAGACTTATCCAGAGGCATCCGCCGCTTACACCCGTGCACTCATGAAGGCGTCCGCCTATGTACAGGCAAATCCGGAAGAAGCTGCACAGCTGCAAATTGACAATGAACAATGCTCTGGCGACTTAGAAACCAATTCGGCACTGCTGGCATCTTATAACTACCAGCCGTCCGTTTCAGCAATCAAGACCACGTTCCAAAATGCTTGCTCTGACTTATTGGAAATCGGCGACTTGCAGGAAGGTCGAGATATTGACGAATTTACGGAAGGACACGTGGTCAGCTATGACGGCGTACCAGACAGCTATATTTATAATGAAGACGGAACGTTTACAGAAGTAGAAGTGGACACATAAAGTTCAAGCAATGAAAACGAAGACGAGATAAATGACTGCTGTCTATAGTACAGGGTCATTAAGGGAGGTCTATCCATGAAGAAATCCGTGCAAATTCTGCGGTTGATAATCTATTTGATTCTGCCGCTTATCGCAGTGCTGCTATCGGCTGCGTCCTATTATGGATTCACAGACAACGGTAAGCAGAAATCGACAGCGCATCCATATTATGTCTACGCTTTGGTGGCTTTTTTGGGGATTTATGTTATTGTATTTCTAATATCAATTTTTGTGAAAAAACTGCGACAGCCACTGGTAAACAAAGCACCATTTATCACAGGCGCACTGGTGTTCATCATGCTGTTGCAAATTATAACCGGCAAAACAACGCTCTTGTCAACCTTATACTTTCCATCGATGGATCGCATCATCGGCCTGCTTTGGGAAGAACGTGTTTTCTTAATAGAGAATATTTGGGACTCGCTAAAGCTGTTGGCTGAAGGATTTCTTTGGGGTGCAGTGGTTGGCTTCTTTACCGGTCTGGCACTCGGATATAACAAAAAAGTCGGTTATTGGCTCAATCCGGTGACAAAACTCATCGGTCCTATTCCGACGACTGCATGGATTCCGCTGGCGCTAAGTACATTTCCCACCACACACGGTGCAAATGTATTTCTAATTGCCTTTGCGGTTTGGTTTCCGGTTACACTAATGACGAGCAGTGGGATTCAAAGTACCAGTCAAGTCCATTTTGAAGTGTCTAGTACGCTTGGTGCATCAACATTTTACAAAGTGGTACACGTTGCGATTCCCAGTGCTATGCCGAGTATTTTCCTTGGCATATTTTATGGCACAGTCTCCTCGTTTGCCACACTGATGGCAGTAGAGATGAACGGAAATTCAAGCGGTATTGGATGGTATATCAACTGGCAAAAACAAGTAATGATGTACGATGGTGTCTATGCCGGGCTGATTCTCATTGCGGTAATGTGTTCCCTGATTCTAACATTGATTTTTAGGGTGCGTGACAAGGTATTGGTATGGCAGAAAGGAGTCATCAAATGGTAGGACAAATTTCGATTCAAAATGTCAAAAAAGAATTTGTAAACCAAGATCCCACACAAGAGAATGTAGTGGCACTCAACGACTTTACACTAGATATCGAACCCGGTACATTTGTAAGTTTGATTGGTCCTTCAGAATGTGGAAAATCCACGCTATTGCGTTTAATCGGCGGACTTGATGCACCGAGTGACGGCAAAATCTTTCTCGATAATACGGAAATAAAAAAGCCTGGAAGCGACCGTGGGTTTGCGTTTCAAGGGTCTAACTTATTCCCATGGCTTACGGTAGAGAAAAACATTGCATTTGGTCTAAAGGCACGACATATCTACAAAAAACGCAAAAAAGGACGTATAGGAGTATATTGATTTAGTGGGATTGACCGGCTTTGAAAAGTCTTATCCGCATCAATTATCCGGTGGTATGAATCAGCGTGCATCGCTGGCAAGAGCGTTAGTTGGTCATCCCAAGGTATTGCTTTTGGACAAACCGCTTGGCGCACTAGACGCATTTACTAGAATGAATTTACAGGATGAAATCTTGGAAATATGGAAAAAGCATCACATGACGATGATTATGGTGACACATGATGTGGACGAGGCTATATATATGTCTGACAGAGTTGTCGTTATGGCAGCTCGTCCATCCAAAGTAGAAGCAGTCATCGACATCGACTTGCCACGACCTCGTGCAAGAGCACAGGATACATTTTAGGTATATCGTTCTCAAATATTGGATATTCTCAATTTGGGCGGACACGTGGACAACATTGAATACAATATATAACAAACTATCCCGGAGGTATATCACAAATGGCAATTTCCATTCGAACAACAACAGACGGCATCGACTTTCATGCAGTTGCGCAGTTGCTCTCTTTTTGGGGACTGAGCAACGAAAATGCCGAAACGCAACAAAAAATTTTTTCGCACAGCTATGCGGTTGCATTTCTTTTCGAGAACGACAAGCTTATTGGAACAGGACGTGCTTTATCGGATGGCATCAGTCAGGCAGCAATCTACAATCTGGCATTGGCAGAAGCATATTGCGGGCAAGGTCTTGAAAAACGATTGCTCGATGCGCTGCTTGAACAAGTGATAGGTTGCAATGTAATCTTGTACACCCATCCTAAATGGATTGGATTGTATGAGCATTGGGGGTTTTCTAAAATGAAAACAGGCTATGCCCTGTACACCAATGAAGATGAATTTCGAGAAGAAGGGTTTATTTAATCTTCAACAACCATTGGTGACTTACCTATCCTATTTATATTACTACTCAATTTACTACTCAATCCAAAAATGCTGCGTTTCATTTGCGCAGCATTTTTCTGTTTAGCTCGTAACAAAGTCCGATAAAAGCTCGCTTCACATCGGCTGCGACAAGACCACCTCGCCGCCGAAGAGGTGACCATGGCACCCGCCACGTTAAGTACCTACTCCTCCTTTTCAGAGAAGGCTTTCTAATCTTTTTATTCCGAATTAGATATACCCTTGTAATTCAATCGTTCCTTATTTCTGCACTTTGAAATCGTCCCACCACAGCATTCTCCCACTGATGTGTCTCAACATTTCTACCGGATTGTCGTCGGTGATATTGACACCACGGATACCATTCGTCAAAAGGACATAGGCATAGGCTTCACCGTTTTCCTCTCTGTATCGAATGTCTACCAGTTTGCTGCCACCGTGCTTTTTCAAAAGCTCGGCTAAGTCATGTAAAAATTCTGCCTTGTTCATTCTGAATTCTCTTTCTGGCATATATGCTGTTTCACTCATTTCGTTCGTTTATGCAATTTATTATATACTCATCTCGTTCTCCTGTCAAGTGGTTTTCCCAAAAAAAGATGCACAAATCGACCGATATGTTTTTGTGCATCTTTTTTCGAATCTGCTATTGACATTCTCTCGAAATGTGCGTATAATAAGAATGAGGAGGTGAACCAACTTGGAAAACAATATAAAAGAAATCAGAAGGAAACAAGGAATGCGACAACAGGAATGTGCAAAGGCAACCCATGTTTCCTTAAGAGCATGGCAGAATTATGAACAAGGGACACGGGAACCAAGATTTGAAACGCTCTGTGCGATTGCGGACCTGTTTGGCGTCACCACGGACGACTTGCTCGGGCATGAACTCGCTTCCAACGCATCTGAAGCTTACGATCTATCCGAAGCCACGGAAGAAGATGCTGCGGATCATATATTTATGAGCCTACCACCAGAAATCCGTAAGCTGGTTCTCGATACACTGGCGAAGTTTGACCGCATGAATCAGAAACTTACGCATATGGAACAAGAATTCCGTACGTGTATGCACAATATAACGACAAAGATTGACACCATCGCAGCACGTTCCCGAACAGAAGAACAGACTGCAACGTGGTCGGTGTGTTACAGCGAGGACGCTGTTTCTGCGGGCACTGGCTATGCACTGAACAAATATGAATCTATGGGAAGACTAGACGTTGTGGACACGCCGGAGGCACGCAGAGCGGATTTTGCCGTAAAAGTATCCGGCGACAGCATGGAGCCGGACTATAGCGACGGCGATATCGTCTTTGTCCAACAGGTGGAACAAATTGAACTGGGACAAATCGGCGTTTTCTTCGTCAATGGCTCCGGCTATATCAAGGAATACGGCGGCGACAGCCTGATTTCCCATAATCCCAAATACGATGACATTCAGCTCCACGGCTGCGACACTTTACACTGTTTCGGATGCGTGATTGGCGTGGCGAAATTGCCGTCATAATAAAATAAATATGATTTTATAAAAACAAACCTTGTGCAGGCGGCAATCTCACTATCTCCTCTACAAGCTGTTATGCATATTTCCGCCACTTTTGTGGATAATAGAGAAGATGGAAACGGAATTTTTTTGTTTCCAACCGCAAAAAGGAGGAAAAAAAGATGAAAGCGACTGGAATTGTCAGACGCATTGACGATTTAGGGCGTGTTGTCATCCCGAAAGAAATCCGCCGCACGATGCAGATTCGGGAAGGCGACCCGTTAGAAATTTACACGAGCAATGATGGCGAGGTCATTTTTAAAAAATACTCTCCCATTGGAGAAATGAGCGAGAGTGCCACACAGGTGGCAGAAATTATGCACCGGCTCGCCGAGTATCCGGTGGCAGTATTCGATCGGGATCATGTGGTGTCCGTGTTCGGTGCTACAAAAAAGGAGTGGAACGCCAGACGGGTTTCGCCGGAGCTGGAGGATTTGATGGAGCAGCGGAGGCAGTATTTTTCTGAATCTGGTCAGCCGGAGCTGATGCCTGCGGAAGGCGTTGAAAAGGGTGCTGTGGCGTGTATGCCAATTATTGTGGCAGGCGACGTCACTGGTGCAGTCGCATTTCTGGACAGTGGCACCGGCAGTGCATTAAACGACAGCCAGAAAAGCCTGATTCAGGCGGCATCTCAATTTCTGGGACGTCAGCTCGAAAGCTAGGGCATTCCGACCAAACACAACAAAAACTGCTGCACAACATTAACGCCGTGCGACAGCTTTTTCTTTTATTATTTTCGGATTTATTTTTTTTATATTTTATGCGGTATAAGGCAAGGTCGTAATTTTTCCAATCAGGAACTGCATGAGTATCAGCGCATCGTTTTTGCTCAGCTCACCGCTTTCATCCACATCCGCATTCGCCAGTGCTTCGCTGTTCAGTGCCATCGAATTGACCAGATACTTTTGAAGTACGATGACATCTGTCAGACCTAAAGTCCCATCCAAATCCACGTCGCCGGAGGTTGTTACCTCTGCAACATAGTAAGGATTGAAGCCACCTACCGTTCCTTCTAAATATACGTGTACAATGTCGTCGTTCAACCGCAGAAGAATCAAATAAATCTGCATGATTTTCCAACATTCATCATCGACTTCGTCTCTGTCGTCGAATGAAAAGCGAATTTCTATTCCGGAATAATACGTTTTTTCATAAAAAGATTCTGTTGTTTCATCCAGAAGCCAAATCGTATATTCTTTACCACAAATTTGGATTTCACTAATATATTCTGTTGGAACGCCTGTCACCTCGTAAAACGTATCTAATTCACCCACATCGCTCACATCTTTTTTATACAAGTAATATTTAAAAAAATCCGACAAGCCACATTTTTCTAGAAAAGCGAGACTGTCTTCACTACTGTCGAACCAAAGAAAAAATCAAAAATACGGTAAATACATCATTGATGTGAATCCAGTTGCAAAATAATCTGTAACTTCCGTATCACAATTATCAACTACTTCACTTGTGTGACATTCATCACAAACCGCTTCAAATTCTTCGTCAGACATTGCATAAAAATCTTCAAACGTGTAGTCGTCATAGTATGTCGTATCTGGAATTGCTACATTACGGTATTAATCCCTTGCAGAAGCTGCATATCCCCCAACAGCGATGGAGACTAAAACAACAGACATCAAAATCGCCATCACTTTTTGAAACATTTTTTTCATAATCATGTGCCTCCTATGCGTCAGGCTGCGTCGGCATCCACTGCCAATGCGCCAGTCATAAATTCTTCAAACGTTTCGCTCTGTGCTGCTAATTCATCTGATACTGCGGCTTCAATTTCAGCGATACATTCCTCTGTGGATAATTCTTCACCACTTGAAATAAGAATCTAAGCTTCTTTCATCGTCTGCAAATACCACACTTGCGGATGGCATCAATAGCGATGCTGAAATCGCACCCACAAGCAAAAACCGAATTAATTTTTTCATGACTTTCCCTCCTTAAAAAGAAATGTCAAAATAAATGTCATCATACGATGATTTTTATCATTCCCCTTTCAAAAAAGTTGCATCATCTCTCAATGAATTTCAATGAATTACAACAATTTTTCCTTCACTTTAATTATAATCCTTTTTTTATAAACTATCAAGTAAAATTTTCTCACTATTTTTTGTGCATTTTCACAAAAATTTCACCTGTTTTCTCCCTGTCCACTTCTGTGATTTATTTTCATTTCCCTATTGAAATTAAAAAAATGCTATGGTATAATAGTATCATAGTATCAGAAACAATATATAAACATATAAAGGTGGTGATTCTCATGCTGCACGCTGGCGTATCCACGGCGTGTCTTTATCCCAAGCCCGTAGAGGAGGCACTCTATGACCTAGCTCTGGGTGGGGTGACCCACACGGAAATTTTTATCAACACACATTCCGAACTGCGGCCGGATTTCGTGGGAAATATGGCGGAACTGATGCGGCGGTTTGAGATGACCTGCCGTTCTCTCCACTTCTACACCTGCGAACTGGAAACCCTGATACTCTTTTCCGATTACCCCCGCAGGACGGCGGATTATCTAGAATATTGCCGCCACTATTTCTCCGCCATGCAAACCCTCGGCGCAACTGTCTTTGTCCTCCACGAAAGCCGCATCCCCACGGCGTCTGTAAATCGACAGATCTACTTTGAACGCTATACAAAACTCGCCGAACTGGGCGACCGCTATGGCATCTGCGTAGCATTGGAGAACGTGGCACGGTGTACCAGCGGTTCGCTGGAATTTTTAATGGACATGAAAAAAGCACTGAAGACTCGTGCAAAATTCGTCCTAGATTTAAAACAGGCGGTACGGGCGGGAGAAAATCCCATGCAAATGCTGAAAATGCTGGGCGAAAATATTGTCCACATCCACCTCAGCGACCATGGCGAATATGACGACTGTCTCCCCATCGGAAAAGGACGTTTTCCACTAAGCGATTTTTTGAAACAACTGGAAACCTATCACACCGACTGTTCCGTCATCCTAGAGCTATATCGCAGCGGTTTTCGAGACTTGTCCGAGCTGATTCAAAATTATCACCTGCTGGAAAAACGCATCCAGTCTGCCGAAACGACAACATAAACACACCTACGGCGAAAGGAGATTTCTTATGCACTGTCCCTACTGCGACGGCACGGAAACAAAAGTTCTTGACTCCCGCTCCTCCGAAACCAAAATCCGCCGGAGACGAGAATGCATTGCCTGCGGAAAACGATTCACCACATACGAAATGGTGGAGCGTCCCCTTTTGATGGTGCAAAAGCGTGACGGTTCGTTTGAACCATTCGACCGCAATAAACTGCGCATCGGCATTCTGAACGCCGTAAAAAAACGTCCTATCAGCACCGAACAAATTTCCGATCTGATCGACAATATGGAAGCACAGTACGCCGACGAAATGCGAAGCTGTGTCACCTCTACCGAAATCGGAAACGCTGTTATGGAACATCTGAAACAAATTGATGCAGTCGCCTATATTCGTTTTGCCTCGGTATATCAGGACTTCAGCGACGTGGCAGGATTTCTTGCCGCTATCGGTGCACTGGATCAGCCCACACCTTAAATTTCCAAAAGGAGAAAAAATGAACGGTAATATGAATGACTTTTACGAGAAATATATCAACTCCCCTGACGAGTCGTTTCAATATGATACACAGGACATTCAAGACAACAAAATTTGGGCGGTACTGTCCTATGTGAGTATCCTGTTTATTTTACCACTGCTGGTCAATGATGGAAAATCCCGATACGGTCGCTATCACGCCAACCAGGGGTTTATTCTGTTCCTGACTGAACTCGTGGCAGGACTTGCGAATCTGGCAATCGGCTGGATTCCATTTCTCGGATCCGTGATAAAAACGATTTTATCTTTGATTATCATTGCACTCATGGCGTACGGCATTTTCAATGCCGCAAATGGAAAGGTGAAGCGGTTGCCTTTTGTGGGTCAGCTTTTCGATATTTTCAATCGATAAAACGTTAAAAAATGCCACCGAAATCACCGAACACAGCCACATCATACGTCATTGCACCTGCCAGCGTACCGGCATCGGTACAAATCAGCTCAATATACATCGTGCCACAATCGTCAGCACAGTATGTGTATCGAGTGACGGTATCTCCCAGATATTGCGTTAGGGGAAGCTTTTGCCGTTCTTGCAAGGTGACATATGCGGCATAGTTTTCATCCGGCTGTGCCGGCAGTTTGATCGTATCTGTCGCAACGCAAACTGCATTTCCAAAGCCTTGTTCCTGTAAGAATGTCTGCCGTGCGGCAGAACCTGAAAGCGTAATCGCTGGATTTTCCATATCTCCTTTACTGCTCTGGCTTTTTACGAGCTGTACCAGCCAGATACTTCCAGCGGCAAATCCAAGCGCTCCTAAAACCAAGACACCTTTTTTCATCATACATACCATCTCTTCCCACAATCATCATTTCATTTTCCAGATAATCTATTCTATGAAACGGAGGAACGTTATATGCGTCTGGATAAATTCCTGTCTGTCAGAACCATGTACTCACGAAAAGAATTGTATAAGTACATCGAAAGCGGATGTGTCACACGAAATGGCGTTCCGATGAAACAAGCGAATTTTTCTGTATCCGATAAAGATACAATCGCCCTAAACGGCGTAGAAATTCCAGGTACCACTTACGTTTATATCCTCCTAAACAAGCCGGAAGGCTACGTCTGCTCCGCCGACAAGCCAGGACAAAAACTGGCGATCGATCTGATTCCGCCCACACTGCAACGAAAAGCATTACAACCTGTGGGACGGCTCGATAAAGACTCTACTGGAATGCTCCTTTTCACCGACGACGGGCAGCTTTCTCATCAGGTTCTCTCCAACCGCAGTCACTGCGATAAATACTATCATGTCACGCTTTCCAGATCTTGGAAGCAGGAATATGCAGAACAGATTGCTGCTGGTATCGTGCTGAAAGACGGCACGCACTGTTTACCTGCCCATGCAGAACCGATTCCCCGAACCACCCACGAAATGCTGATTTGCCTCCACGGCTGATTTGCCTCCACGAAGGAAAGTATCATCAAGTGCGCCGAATGATGGCAGCACTTGGAAATCACGTCGAAAAATTGTCACGAATTGCCATCGGCGAGCTGTCCATTCCGCCTGATCTGGCAATTGGAGCGTGTCAAGTGCTGAATCTGCAAGATGTCCAAAAAATCTTAAAAAAAGAAACCAATTTTGCAAGCATGCTACAAATCCTCCGAAAAAATTCGTGATTATTCATAAATACACAGTCAAAATTTTGTGCAAATAACGACTTGAAATTTTTTTCAGAATTTGTTATGATAATAGCATACCGAAAACGATGGCTGATATAAGCCTTTGAGTCGGCTTTCCTAATCCACCTTACGACAGGACGGAAAAAAGACTTGCGTCGGGAAAATCTAGTTTAGGAGGAACTACACATATGGCAAGTTTATCACTTCGACATATTTATAAGAAGTATCCGGGTAACGTAGTTGCAGTTAAAGACGTTAACCTCGAAATCAAAAATAAGGAATTTATCGTATTGGTCGGTCCTTCCGGATGTGGAAAATCTACGACCCTTCGTATGATTGCCGGATTGGAAGAAATCTCTGAAGGTGAATTGTACATCGGTGACCGCTTGGTCAACGATATTGCACCGAAGGACAGAGATATCGCCATGGTATTTCAGAACTATGCGCTTTATCCACACATGACCGTATTTGATAACATGGCATTTGGTCTGAAACTGAGAAAAGTACCAAAGGACGAAATTGCCCGTAAAGTAGAAGAAGCTGCAAAGATTTTGGATCTGACACATCTACTCGATCGGAAGCCGAAGGCAATGTCCGGTGGTCAGAGACAGCGTGTTGCGCTAGGTCGTGCAATCGTTCGGAATCCACAGGTGTTCCTGCTCGACGAGCCGCTGTCCAACTTGGACGCAAAACTGCGTGCGCAGATGAGAACCGAAATCTCCAAGCTGCATAAAAAGCTGGGTACAACATTTATTTACGTAACCCATGACCAGACAGAAGCTATGACTATGGGCGACAGAATCGTTGTTATGCGTGACGGTATCATTCAGCAGACCAATACACCGCAGGAACTTTATGAGAAACCGGGTAACAAGTTCGTTGCTGGATTCTTAGGTTCTCCGCAGATGAATTTTATCGATGCAACTTTAAAGAAATCCAACAACTACTATGTAGAATTCGGCGCAGAAGCAACAAAAACTTCAAAAGCGATAAAATATCAGGTAGAAATTTCGGCAGCAAAGGTTACACCGGCACTGGCAGAATATGTGGACAAAGAAGTTATTTTAGGCGTACGCCCGGAAGCACTTCACGATGACCAGATGTTCCTGTCCAATGCGCATACAGGTGTGATCGACTGCACCGTTGAAATCACCGAAATGCTCGGTGCAGAAACGTTCCTGTACTTAAACTGTGTTGGCATCCCGTTGACTGCTCGTGTTGATCCACGTTCTACTGCTCGTCCGCAGGATGAAATAAAGGTTGTAATCGACCCGAATAAGATTCATCTGTTCGATAAGGAAACAGAAGTTACAATTATTAACTAAGCCATTTTCTTCATCTTTTTCATAGAAGACCACAAAAACCGACTGCCTATTTTTCGACATAGTCGGTTTTTGACAATTACAAATACTGTATTTCTTCAAAAAAATCCAAAAAAATTGCGGATATTTAAGACTTATTTAAGTTTTACCCCCTATAATAAGAGCATGGATTGAAAAATCCCCCAATTCCCCTATATATGAAACTCTGTTTCATATTTGATTTTATCTGTTCTAACGCCGGTCTTTTTTGACCGGCACTTTTTTTGCTTCTATATTCCCACTTTCCGGTACCGATCTCGCTGCGCCACCGCTAAGGCGTCGCAGCGTTCGTTTTCCGGATGCCCTGCGTGCCCTTTCACCCAGATGAACGTCACCTCATGGGTGCGCAGCAGCGGCAGCAGCTGTTCCCATAAATCCACGTTTAAAGCCGGCGTTTTATCTGACTTTATCCAGCCACGCTTTTGCCAGCCGTAAACCCAGCCTTTTGTTACACTATCTACAACATACTTGCTGTCCGTAGTCAATGTCACGCTGCAAGGTTCTTTTAATGCCGATAACGCTGCAATCACACCGGATAACTCCATCCGGTTATTCGTCGTTTCTGCCGCACCACCAGATAGTTCCTTTTCTGCCTTTCCATAACGCAAAACAGCACCCCATCCGCCCGGACCAGGGTTTCCGCTGCAGGCACCGTCCGTAAAAATTTCTACCGCTTTCATAAATTGCCTCCAAAGTGTCAGATTGATACCTATTATAGCATAAGCGATAGAAAAATGCAACAAGTCCTTTCACATCTGCACACAAAACCCCAAACATTTTTACATCTACTTTTCATCCGTCCAACATGAAGCTGTACACCTGCGTTAAAAAAGTTACCGAAAATACGGTTATTTTTTATGATAACGCCGAATTTTTATCGTTTCTCTTGACAAGTGGCAGGGATTATGGTAGACTAAATCTAAGATAACAAGGAAATTTATCCGGTTATCAGAAGCATCTTGAGAAACAGAAAAAAACAGACTTCTAGTAGTTGGGATTCCGACTTCTAGCAAAGGAGGTAATTGTTATGTATGAAACAACCATTCAACTGAACGCCATTAATGATGTGAAGGAATTCGTCAACACCGTTATGCTGTTCAATTATGACATTGATCTGGTTTCCGGTCGTTATGCAATCGATGCAAAATCAATCATGGGTATTTTTAGCTTGGATCTGTCAAAACCGATTAAATTACAAGCACATACTGACGATGCAGACGACTTGGTAAAGGCAATCGACAAGTATATCGTTGACTAAACTAAAAATGTGAAACAATTTCTCCAAGCACAGAGAAATTGCATAAGAATCATCTGATTGCAAAAATTGAGTAGAGTAGTAAGAGGAAAACGGTGCAGCACGAGCGTGAGGCATCGTTTTTGTGTCTTTATCAGGAGGAAATTGCAATGTACGTTTATTTTACTACCTTTGGCTGTAAGGTCAACAGCTGCGAAACCGCCGGAATGGCAGCTGTTCTAGGACAGGCGGGACATACCATTTGTGACAGTCCGGAACGTGCCGACGTACTCGTTTTTAACTCCTGTACCATCACGGAAAGCAGTGACCACCGGCTGCGCAGTGCCGTTGCAAAACTGCAAAAAAAAAATCCAACAGCAAAAATCATCTTGACGGGCTGTTTTGTTCAGGCATACCCTGAAGCAGCAAAGGCAATTCCCAATATAGACCTCATACTCGGCACCCAAAACCGCAGGAAACTACCAGACTATCTCGATACGCTCCAGCGAGAGAATACAACTATGTGCAGCGAAATTCCCACCTACTGCGGTCGAGAAACGTTTGAAACGCTTCCAGCTGCCATGGACAGCAGTCACACACGGGCATTCCTAAAAATTCAAGATGGATGCAATCAATTTTGCAGCTATTGTATTATCCCTTACGCAAGAGGACGCTGCCGCAGTATGTCGCCGGAAGATGTGCGGGCACAGGCAGAATCTTTTGGCGCACAAGGGTATCAGGAACTGGTGCTGTGCGGGATTAACCTGGGATTCTATGGGGCGCAATGGAATGGAAATCTGGCACAGGCAGTACAAATCTGCTGCAGCGTGCCAGAAATTCAGCGTGTCAGGCTCAGTTCCCTCGAACCAGATCGCCTGACACTACAAGTCATCGAAGCACTTTCACAATGTGAAAAACTCTGCCCACAGTTCCACCTCGCTTTACAGAGTGGTTGTGACCGAACACTGCAGCAAATGCACCGACGGTATACCGCCGCAGAATATGCATTACTTGTGGAAACGCTGCGAAAAAAATTCCCGAATTGTGCCATCACCACTGATTTTATGGTAAGTTTCCCCGGGGAGACGGAATCGGACTTTGAAACCTCTCTCCGCTTTGCCAAAGAAATGCAGTTTGCATCTATGCACGTCTTTCGCTATTCACCCCGCCCCGGTACAAAAGCCGCCACTTTTTCCAACCCTGTTTCGGAAGCAGAGAAGCAGCGACGTATGCACCTTTCTCAGGAAGTGGCAAGGGAAAATCACCAGAGATTTTTAAAAGCACAGATAGGAGAACGTGTACCCGTTCTCTTTGAACGGGAACGAGGTGGCTGCCATGTAGGACATACCCCAAACGGCACTGTCATACGCATTCCACAAAAAAATTCAAAAAAAAGTTTGCGCAATCAGATTTTATATGTTATAATAGAATCAGAATATTTAGAGTTACTCTAAATCCCACTTAAATCAAGCAAACGGAGTGAGTGAATGAAAAATGTCTGTTTTTCGAATTTATGTGAAAAAAAAAGCTGAATTTGCGGTGGAGTCCCAATCGAATCTGAACGATATTCTGACTGCACTGCGCCTGCATATCACCGACCTTTCGATTTATCATCGCTACGATGCCGATCACTTAAGTGAAGCGGATTTTCAGCGTGCTATTCCCGGTGTTTTTTCCGAACCGGCAGTGGATGAGATCTATACAGAACTGCCACCGCTGAAAAAAGATCAGCGAATGTTTGCTATGGAATATCTGCCAGGGCAGTTCGATCAGCGTGCAGACAGCTGTGAACAGTGTATCCAGATTTTACTACAGGGCGAGCGGTGTCGTGTACGGACGGCAGACGTCTATGTCGTCACCGGTAACCTGACAGATGAGGAATTCCAGCGTCTGAAGTCCTATCTCATCAATCCTGTAGAACGACGGGAGGCATCTGATGCACTACCGGAAACCTTAGACACCAACTATACCATTCCGGAAACGGTAGAAACCTTAGATGGCTTTATCGAACTGGACGAAAACGGCTTAAAACAGTTTATCGCAGACTACGGTCTGGCAATGGATCTGGGCGATATTACTTTTTGTCAGCAATATTTTCGGGACACAGAACATCGCAATCCGACGATTACCGAAGTACGCATGATCGATACCTATTGGTCTGACCACTGCCGCCATACCACATTTTTGACGCAAATTACAGATGTAAAGCTGCCAAATGAAACGCTGCAAAAGACATATGACACTTATCTGGAAGTACGACAAGAATTGGGACGAGAGGACAAGCCGATTACCCTGATGGACTTGGCTACCATTGCTGCAAAGAAGCTAAAAGCAGACGGTAAGCTAAATAATCTGGACGAGAGCGAGGAAATAAACGCTTGTTCTGTAAAGATCAAGGTGGATGTCAAAGGAAAAGGAGAAGACTGGATTCTGATGTTCAAGAACGAAACCCACAACCACCCGACCGAAATCGAACCCTTCGGCGGTGCAGCGACTTGTCTGGGTGGTGCCATCCGAGATCCGCTTTCCGGTCGTTCTTATGTCTATCAGGCAATGCGTGTCACCGGCGCATCGAATCCCCTCGTGCCGGTAGAGGACACCATCGCTGGCAAACTGCCGCAGCGAAAAATTACTGTGGGGGCTGCCAATGGCTATAGCTCCTATGGCAACCAGATTGGTCTGGCGACCGGTCATGTAGCAGAAGTTTATCACCCGGGCTATATGGCAAAGCGACTGGAAATCGGTGCAGTTTTAGGTGCGGCACCAGCGAAGAATATCCGGCGAGAAACACCTCTGCCAGGGGACATCGTCATTCTCCTCGGTGGAAAAACCGGACGAGACGGCTGCGGCGGTGCAACCGGTTCCTCGAAATCTCATACAGTAGAATCTCTGGGACACTGCGGTGCAGAAGTACAAAAGGGAAATGCGCCGGAAGAACGGAAATTACAGCGACTGTTCCGCAACCCCTTTGTCACACAGATGATCAAACGCTGCAACGATTTTGGCGCAGGCGGCGTGTCAGTAGCAATCGGCGAGCTGACCGACGGACTGGACATCGATCTGAATGCCGTACCTAAAAAATATGATGGTCTGGACGGCACGGAAATTGCTATCAGTGAATCTCAGGAACGTATGGCAGTCGTCGTCGCTCCGGAAGATGCGAAAAAATTCATCAAAGAGGCGGAAAAAGAAAATCTGGAAGCAACCATTGTGGCAACCGTACAGGAAGAGCCACGGCTCAAAATGCACTGGAACGGCAACACTATTGTGGATTTGTCTCGTGATTTTCTGAACTCCAACGGTGCGTCAAAATTCGCTAGTGTAGAAGTTGAAGCACCCGGCGAGGCGACGCCCACATCACTAACCGACAGTCCGGATGCATGGACAGAACTGTTATCCGGTCTGAACATCTGCTCACAAAAAGGTCTGGTAGAACGATTCGATTCCACCATCGGTGCTGGCACAGTACTCATGCCCTACGGCGGTGCATATCAGATGACACCATCACAGGCAATAGCTGCAAAAATTCCGGTACTCAAAGGAGAAACCAACACCTGTTCTCTCATGGCGTGGGGATATCATCCGGAATCAAGCGTACGTGACCCCTACTATGGGGCAATCGATGCTGTGGTCACTTCTGTGGCGAAGGTTGTCGCAGCAGGCGGCAGCTGGCATCATACTTGGCTGACATTCCAGGAATATTTTGAACGTACACAGGACAATCCGAAACGCTGGGGCAAACCAATGGCGGCACTATTAGGCGCATTTCAAGCACAACTAGAGCTATCTTGTGGTTCTATTGGCGGAAAAGACTCTATGTCCGGCACGTTTGAAAATATTAACGTTCCCCCAACACTGGTTTCCTTTGCCGTATCTACAGCAAAAGCTGGCAAGATCGTTTCTACCGAATTTAAGGAGGCAGGAGATAAGGTCATCATGCTCCGCTCGTCTGTCAACGCAGACGGCACACCAGACTTCGACAGCATTCGCAACACCTTCGACGCAGTAGAAGAAAAAATTAAGGCGGGCAGAGTCAAAGCAGCGTGGGTCATCGACTTCGGAGGTGCAGCAGAGGGCATTGCAAAAATGTGCTTCGGTAACGCAGTAGGCTTTACGTTCTCCCGTCAGCTGACAGACGCTGAACTCTTTGAACCATGTTGTGGCGGATTCCTGCTGGAAATGTACGGCGAACCGACCGAGAACGAACTGGTCATTGGCGAAACCACTGATACTTCCGAAATCGTCACACCGAAATATACCCTGCCACTGGAAAAACTCGTCTCCGCATGGAAGCGAAAATTAGAACCGATTTTTCCCTGCTGTATCGTCACCAAAAAAGAAACACCGGAAGCGTTCTCTTATCAGCGCAAGAATACTCTGACGTCAAAAGTGAAAAGCATACAGCCCAGAGTTTTGATTCCAGTTTTCCCAGGCACAAACTGCGAATACGATACAGCTCGTGTTTTTGAACGTGCCGGCGCAAGACCACAGATTTTCGTCGTCAAGAACCTGTCTGCGTCTGCACTGGAAGACTCTGTTACCATGTTTGCCGCTATGATCAAACAGGCACAGATGATCATGATTCCTGGTGGCTTCAGCGGCGGTGACGAACCAGAGGGAAGCGGTAAATTCATCACTGCATTCTTCCGCAATCCACAAATTCGAGATGCTGTACATGAATTGTTAAAAAATCGGGATGGCTTAATGCTGGGCATTTGCAACGGATTCCAAGCTTTGGTAAAATTAGGTCTCGTGCCCTTTGGAGAAATCATGGACATGACGGACGTCTCTCCGACGCTGACATTCAACACCATCGCACGGCATCAGTCCATGCTGGTGAACACAAGAATTGCATCGAATAAATCCCCATGGTTATATCAAACGGAGGTCGGCGATATGCACACTGTGGCAATTTCTCATGGCGAGGGACGCTTCGTTGCTCCACCGAAACTACTCGCAGATCTAGCAAAAAACGGGCAAATTGCTACGCAATATGTAGATTTGGACGGCACACCGACGATGGATATTCACTACAACCCCAATGCCTCTGCACTCGCAATCGAAGGAATCACTTCGCCAGACGGCAGAGTCTTCGGTAAAATGGGACACAGCGAACGAATTGGAAAAAATCTCTATCGAAACGTACCCGGCGAAAAAGATCAAAAAATCTTTGAAAGCGGCGTCGCATATTTTCAGTAAAATTTAAAATAATCACATAAAAGCACGCAATCCAGAGATTTCTCTGAAATTGCGTGCTTTTTCTATATCTGACAGTATCTAACAGCCGCTGGTCGCCGCTTCCAATTCCTGCATCATCCGCCGAGCCTGCTTTTCTGACAGTGCAATCAGCTTAAATCGCTGCTGTCTCGGTCCATTGCACACCAAATACAAATGGCACAATCCGTAATGTTTTTGCAGCGGTGTCTGCCGAATATCCATACGGACGATATTTTCCCGACTGACCGTAATCGTGTGAAATATGAACCCACGACTAAAGTGCATTTGTACCTTTTCCTGATCCATTGCAATGGACTGATGAAACATAGACACTACTCGAACAAGCAAAAACCAGCTGAGCGGCAACAAATACATAAATCCAAAAAAATGTATCCCCACCCGAAATGCCGGAAATAACCAGGTCGCTATCATTTGCGCTACAAGTGTCACCAAAATCGAAATCACCGGTGGCCAGACAAACGACCAGAGAAAACGCAGCTTCGATTTTGCCTGTACTATTGGTGCTTCCAGCTTAGGAGATACATGAAACTTTTCTAGAATTTCCCAGGAAGAACGCTTGCTGACCAGCGGAATCAGTACCGGCAAGGTATCCCGACGACTACCGTACCCGGGACAGCGAATGTGCAGGGAAACCATGCCGAAAAGTTTCATAATCAGATTTTGTCGCAAATCCGTAAAAACAATTGCCGTTTCTCGCAGATGAAAGTGACGGCGGTTGAGCAGTCCTATGTGAATGGAATAAAATGAACCGACAAAGCAAATCCGAAAATTCGCATAACGAAGCATATTCCGAAAAAAGGACAAAAGCCAAAGTACAAGTATCACAATACCAACTGTCAAGCCAATGCGTGGCACACCGACAAAAATTGCAGACGCTCGTTCTGTAGCATCCTCCAGCAATTCCCGTGCCTGAAACTCTTCTAACAGCTCCGACACCACCTGTTCCCCTTGAAAGAAAAGGATGGCTACATAAATTGCACCAGAAGAGCTGCTGGAAAACAAAGCAGAAAACAAAAAAACACGCCACGCCGATGTGTGATACGCCGTTGTTTCTCCATCGTTGCCATATAAAATCGCAATATGCGGACGCAAACGCCATAAATCATGATCATATAGAATCAATGACATATTCGACTCTGATAAATTGCCGGAAGCAGTACTAATTTTCAAACGCACAGCGTGAAATGATCGCAGATAAAACGGATGTTCTTCTACAGATGCCATGATTTTTGAAAAAGGGATTTCAATTTCCTGTTTCAAAAAGATTCCACTTTGTGCATGAATCGAATCTTCATCAAAAAAATAGCTGCAACAATACCAGCGAAACGTACTAAAGCAAATGATCAATGCAGCAATCAACAAATCGAACCATGCGCCCTTTCCCCAATCAATTAAATTTTGAATAGAAAAAGGGTAGAAACGCAGACTACGCAGCAAAGAAAATATCAACAGCCAGACATTCTTGGCACTATACCGCAAAATCTTGATGGGATGTTCGTGATAACGAACCGCATTGGGGTGAGTATACATAAAACAAAACTCCTTTAAAAGTCAGAAAAGTATTTTCCCTCTTATTCTTCTTCCGCCAGCTCTTTCGATATTTTTTCTTCCGGCACATCATATTGCGCTTGATGGTAAACAGTATGCTGTAAAAAAGCCTGTATTTCCTCCACATCGCTTCGACGTAAAAACGACAAATAAATAGTTCCCCCATATGCGTGTAACGGAATGAAATTCATTCCTGTTTTTTCTGACCACGGTGTCCGCAAAACAGTACTATATTGCAGGGCTTGCGTCCGCATCACCTGTTCCTGTAAAAAGACAATGCCGCTACGTTTCGTGATGTGCGTTGCCATAACGGTATAAGAAACCGACTCAAACCACAGCGGCAAAAAAATCAATGCAAAAAAAACTGCTGCAACGCCCAACAAAACCGTCAGTACCCACAACAGCCACCGAGGCAAAATCGACAAAAAAAACCAAATCATAAGTATCAAAATCAGTATAGCAACCGGTGTTACCACTTGTAAAATATGCTGTGCATGACGATCTGCGTAATATTGTTTCATTTCATTCTCATCTCCTCACATATCTTCTCAAACTTCCACATATATATTATAACCCGATTTCAAAAGTACGTCAAGAAAAATTTTTCGATTTTTGTCATATTTGATGATTGAACATGGAGGTGAAGAACGCATGGAATTATGCAATCAACTGGCTGACCTCGTCTGGGGTTCCGGTCTTTTGATACTGCTATTGGGAAGCGGACTCTACTTAAGCATTCAAAATCGTTTTTTTCAACTGTACGATTGGAAACGAATCCTCCGCACTACCTTTGGCAGTTTTCACTTCAGAACCAATCATACCTCTGACGATAAATGGCAAAGTCAACTACAGACTTTTTCCACCGCACTGGCAGCTGCAATGGGAACGGGAAATCTCATTGGCGTGGCAACAGCGCTGCGTCTGGGCGGTGCAGGTGCGATCTTCTGGATGTGGATTTCAGCACTGCTGGGCATGATGTTGACTTACACAGAAAATCGCCTGAGCTGTCGCTATGCCACAGGAGAAATTCGTGGTCCGATGGCATATCTTCACTTTGGTCTGCATACACCCTATCTTGCGGTAATCTATGCGATTTTTTGTATTGCAGCTTCCTTTGGCATGGGAAACATGACCCAAAGCAGCGTTATTGCCTCTCTCGCAGAATCGGCTTTTTCAATACCGCCATGGAGTACAGGACTTTTCATCACACTCATTCTCGGCATTATCCTCCTGCACGGTGCAAAAGGGATTGGCAGTGTTTTACAGTGGCTGATGTCTATACTGGCAACCGGATATATGCTGGCAGCAGTTCTTGTGATTTTATTGCACCTATCCGCTATACCAATGACACTGCGACAAATTCTACAGGGAGCGTTTGGTCTGGATGCGATAACCGGCGGTGTCTCTGGTGCGGCTCTGCGACACGCTATGACAATCGGTCTGCGCCACGGCATTTTTTCGAACAAGGCAGGTCTCGGCAGCAATGCCCTCGTACACGCCGGAAACGACTCCGACGACGGGGTATTACAAGGACTCTGGAGCATGGTAGAAGTGGCACTGGATACACTGGTATGCTGTACCCTGACGGCACTGGCAATTTTAACAAGCGGTGCGACTGCCAAAACCTCAGGTGAACTGCTTGTCGCCGGATTTTCATCTTTGTTTGGTAGCTACACATCACAGATTCTGGCAGTCATCACCGCTCTTTTTGCCATGTGTACCTTGATTGGCTGGAGCTGCTGCGGGGAACAGGCAGTGCGCTATCTCTTCAGCAGACATTTCGGAAAAACGGCTGTTTCCGCCTACCGCCTGCTGTTTTGTCTGATTGCAGGACTTGGAACCGTATGTTCTCTCGGTATTGCATGGGCAATTTCCGATATCGCAAACGGTCTGATGGCATTTCCAAATCTGCTGGGGATTTTACTGCTATCTCGTCTCAAGAAACACCTTATTTCCCAAAAAAAATGTCTTCTGTATCATGAAAATTGTCCAAAATGAGAATTTTTCAAAATTATCATTGACAAGACGCCGTAGAAATCGTATAATAATATCATGTATTGTTGTACGTGTTTCAAGGGTGCAGTTCTGCGTATACTCAAGCATCACAAATTTCATACCCAAAACCAAACAAACGATAAAAAATTACGGCACGGGCAAAAGGTAGACAATATCACCCTGAATAATTTAAGCCTCTCGATATAGAGGAACGATTCTCTTCATCTTACACTAGTTTATACATATTTTATACATAAGGTGACACTGCAAATCCAGTGACGCCCAAAAATCACTTTGGAAAAATCATGCAAAGCAAATGCTGTCGCTATCGAATCGGCAAATCATGATGAAAATGAGAGCGTTAGAATCCCGAAGATTTGTAACAAACTATCGAATATTGCAACTCTTATTATTTAAAGAAATGGAAACCGTGTAATCATAAGAAGTATATATTCCATTCCTGTAAAAACAGGTTTCAACAAAAATCATGAAACGTGAAACGGCTAGTCATACAATGACATGGCACAGCCGCTCAAAAGCGAAATAGTAAAGCGAAAATTGGCAGATACCTCCATATCTACCCGCTTCTGCATGGCTTTCCAAAAGAAAGCGAGGAAAATTTTTTGGCTACAGAAAAAGAACAATGGGGCAAGGGCAGTTCCCAGACACAAGTGCAGACACATAAGCGCAGCTATAGCACACGTCCCAGAACACAGAACAACGACTACAAGAACAACTATCGCAATCGATCGACCGGCATGACACCGTCTGCACAACGCACCAAACGGGATTCTCGGCACAATACGCCGGTACGGATTATTCCCTTAGGTGGGCTAAACGAAATTGGAAAAAACATGACTGTGTTCGAGTGCTGCAACGATATGTTTATTTTGGACTGCGGTCTTGCATTTCCAGATATGGATATGCCCGGCGTGGATCTCGTTATTCCGAATTTCAGCTACGTAGAAGCAAATAAAGAACGGCTGCGTGGCATTGTGATTACCCACGGTCACGAAGACCACATTGGCGGTCTTGCTTATTTTTTAAAAAAAGTCAATGTACCAGTGTATGGCACACGCATGACAATCGGACTAATTAAAGGGAAACTGGAAGAGCATGGCATTTTAAAGCAGTGTAAGCTCGTGGAAGTAGAACCGAGAAAGACAGTTCGCATGGGCTGTATGGCAGTAGAATTTATCAATGTGAATCACTCTATCCCTGGTGCCGTAGGCATGGCGATTCATACGCCGGCAGGAATTCTGGTACACACCGGTGACTTTAAGGTAGATTTTTCTCCCATTGACGGCGAGATTATCGACCTCGCCAGATTTGGCGAACTAGGAAGTCGTGGCGTACTTGCATTGATGGCGGATTCAACCAACGCAGAACAGGGAGGCTTTACCAAATCGGAACGTACGATAGGCGGTTCTTTTGAAAAGTTGTTCAAACGTGCAGAAGGCAAACGGATTATTATTGCTACATTTTCCTCAAATGTACACCGTGTACAACAAATCATCAATCAGGCACAGCACTATGACAGAAAAGTCGCTGTCTTCGGACGAAGCATGGTTCACGTCATGGAAACGGCACAGGAACTTGGCTATCTGAAGGTCCCGAAGGACATGATTATTGATATTGAAGACATGGAACGGTATCCCGACGAGAAAATCGTTCTGATTACTACCGGCAGCCAAGGAGAACCCTTGTCTGCACTGACACGAATGGCAATGAACAGTCACAAAAAGGTTTCGATTACGCCAAACGATTTTATCATTATTTCGGCAAAGCCAATCCCAGGCAATGAAAAATATGTTACTCGTGTGGTAAACGAACTGATGAAAACCGGCGCAGAAGTGATTTATGAATCCATGTATGAGGTTCATGTTTCCGGTCACGCTTGTCAGGAGGAACTGAAGCTCATTCATGCTCTGACAAAACCGAAATTCTTTATCCCTATGCATGGCGAATATAAGCATCTGGTAAAACACGCTGAAATTGCCAAGTCTATGGGAATGCCGGAGGAAAACATCTTAATTGCCAGCATCGGAGACGTCATCGAAACCAACGGACAGACTATGCGTATCGTCTCCCAAGTACCCGCCGGACGGGTTATGGTAGATGGCTTGGGCGTAGGCGACGTCGGCTCCATTGTCTTACGTGACCGAAAACATTTGGCGCAGGACGGCTTAATTATTGTCGTGATTGCGATCGACCGTATGGCGAATGCCATTGTTTCCGGTCCGGATATTATCTCCCGTGGTTTCGTCTATGTACGGGAATCGGAAGAACTGATGGAAGAAGCACGAGAAATTCTCAATAAAACACTCAGTCGCTGTTCCAATCACGATCTAAAAGAATGGGGTACGTTAAAAACAAAACTGCGTGATGTGCTTTCCGATTTTATCTACGAAAAAACAAAACGCAGTCCTATGATTCTTCCCATTATTATGGAAATCTAAGACAAAAGGTGAAAAATTCCATCGAAAGGAGAATGCACTATGAAATCCAAAACGCACTGTAAGGCGTTGCTGATAACTGGAATCGCTTGGCTCATTAGCATTCTGATTCCACTGATTTGCGTGATGACACGTGCATTTCCCCAACGATGGCTGGAAATATTGCTGCTGCTGCCACTGTTGCTGGGTCTGCTGCTCTGTCTGGAGTGGTATCAGCTTCGACGGACAGAACGACAGGAAATCGTTGCCGTTCACGGTGGCATTGAGAGCGCAGGCATGGCAGTATTGCAAAATATGGCATTTCCTATATTGCTGACAAATCACAACGGTGAAATCCTTTGGCACAACGAGATTTTCGGCATACGGTTCACTCAGAACCGCAACGTCATTGGAAAATCAGCACAAGATGTCATACATCTAAACCTGTCTACTCTGGATCAAAACCGAGAGCTGCTGATGGAACACAACGGATTAAGCTATCGGGTTCGTGCCTTTCGAAGTGTACAGGATGAACAGGCGATTATTGCAATACAATTTTTAGAAATCACCGATATTATCCGATTGCAGGATGAACAGTCAAATTCTCGACCCTGTATTATACTATTGGTAATCGACGGCTATAACGACCTGCTCCAATACGCCAGAGAAAGCGAAAAAGTACAGGTATCCGCTGAAGTGGAACGAGTATTGGAACACTTTATGCAGGGGACAGATGGTGTTGTACGCAAGGTAGAAAACGACTTGTTCTATATTATCATGGAATCTCGTCATCTACGGGAAATTGAAAAGAATCGGTTTCACATCCTCGACGAAGCAAGACAAATTCGCATCAACGACCATATGCATATCACTTTTTCCATTGGTGTAGGAGACGGTGCAGCTTCCCTTGCGGAAAGCGAAAAATTTGCCAGACAATCCTTGGATATGGCACTGGGACGTGGCGGTGACCAGGCAGCTGTGAAAACAGAAAACGGTTTCTGCTTTTTTGGTGGTGCTTCAAAGGGCGTAGAGAAAAAATCAAAAACAAAAATTCGATCCATCGCCTTGGCGATGCAGGAATTGATTGAAAATTCTGACCAAGTATTCCTCATGGGACATCGTTTCGGAGACTTAGATTCTATCGGGGCGGCGTGCGGTCTGGCTGGTGCAGTACAACTGATGCAAAAGTCGTCGTATATTGTGGCGGATCGGCAGAGCTGTCTTGCGACACAACTCATCGACCGCATGGAACAGTATCCAAACGGTCCGACGTTTATCGAACCAATCGATGCCTTGGCACAGGTGACAGACAACAGCTTGTTGATTGTGGTCGATACCCACAACAAGGATATTTTAGAGAGCGTGGAACTATATCATGCGGCAAAGTATGTAGTGGTCATTGATCATCACCGAAAGAACGTCAACTTTATTGAAAATGCAATAATTTTCCACCACGAGCCATACGCCTCATCCGCCTGTGAAATGGTGACAGAAATTATCCAGTATTTTCGGATGGACGCGGAAATTTCAGCAACGTATGCCGATGCACTGTTATCGGGAATTATGCTGGATACGAAAAATTTCGTCATGCGTACCGGTGTACGAACCTTTGAGGCGGCAGCGTATTTGCGTAAAATTGGTGCAGATACCATTCAGGTGAAAACGCTGTTTTCGAACACCATCTCCATGTACTCCATGCGTGCACAAATTGTCTCACATGCAGAATTGTATCACAACAACGCCATTTCCGCTGTAAAAATTCCCGATGAAAACGGCAGAGTATTGGCTTCTCAGGCAGCGGATGAGCTGCTCAGCATCCAAGGAGTTGAGGCTTCCTTTGTCATCTATATGGTAGGCGACGGTGTTTCCATCTCCGCACGCTCCATGGGAAACGTGAATGTACAAGTCATTATGGAACAATTGGGTGGCGGCGGTCACCAAACTATGGCGGCTGTGCAAATTCCAAATTGTAATATACAAGAAGCAAAGGAACAGCTATTGCTGATTCTGGAGGCACAGGAAAAACACCAAAAATAAGAAAGGAATGATTCATTGTGAAAGTCATTTTTTTACAGGATGTCAAAGGCTCTGGAAAAAAGGGCGAAATCAAAAATGTTGCTGACGGATACGCCAGAAATATGCTCTTAAAAAAAGGACTTGCTGTTGAGGCGACGACAAAAAACCTGTCAGAGCTTGAAAGCAAACAGGCGTCTGTCGCACATAAAATCGATGTAGAAAGGCAAAATGCACAGCAGACTGCCGACCGATTACAAGGGAAAACCGTCGTTGCAAAAGCAAAAGCCGGAAATGGCGGCAAACTTTTCGGTGCAGTGACCGGTGCGCAGATTGCCGCTTGTATCGAAGAGCAATACCACTGTAAAGTGGATAAAAAGAAAATTAGCCTAAAGACTGACATCAAAAACTTCGGCACTTATGATGCGGAAATTCGACTATACAGTGGTATTTCCGCAAAAGTCGTTGTCGAGGTAGTCGAGCTTTGAGGCACACGAGCGTAGAGCAAGGAATGCAATTATTTCTTACTTTTCTCTGTTCAATTGGAGGTGTACGCATTGGCGGACTATATGCCAAATGAAACGGCTGAGCTGCCTTTCAGTTTAGAAGCGGAACAAACGATTTTAGGGGCAGTCCTCATCGATTCGTCTGTATTACCGGTTGTACTGGAGACGATTAAACCGGAAAGCTTTTTCCAAGAACAACACCGTGCTATTTTTCAGATTATTTTTCAAATGTTTACTGCCGGTGAAAAAGCAGATATCATCACGGTTCTGAACGCCGCCATGGCACAACGAGTATTTGAAACTGCGCAGGAAGGGCGTAGTTATCTGGCTGCACTGGTTGAGCTTGTTCCATCTACTGCCAATATTGAAAGCTATTGCAAAATTGTTTCTGAAAAATATTATATTCGATGTCTGGCATTTGCAGCACGTGATATCCTACAGGATATTCAAACCGGTGAAGCCTCGGCGGAGACGATGCTCGATATGGCGGAACAGCGTATTTTCGATATTCGGCAGGGAAAGGATATCCAAGGGCTGGTAAAAATCGGAGACGCTGTCTGCGAAGCCTATGATCGCATCGGGAAAATTGCAGGTCCAGATAAAGAAAAATATCTAGGTGCAAAAACCGGCTTTCATTATCTGGACACCATCACTTCCGGTCTGAATAAGTCCGACTTAATCCTGATTGCCGCTCGTCCTGGTATGGGTAAAACTTCCTTTGCCGTCAACATTGTCACAAATGTGGCACGACACAACAAAGATAAAGAAGTGGCGATTTTCTCTCTGGAAATGTCAAGGGAACAGCTGGCAACACGAATGCTCTCCACAGAGTCTTTGGTCGATTCCAACAAACTTCGCAGCGGTTTTCTTACCGGCGATGACTGGGTACGCTTGGCAGGAGCAGCAAGCAACCTCTCCGGCTTTCCAATGTACATCGACGACACGGCAAGCGTCACTGTACAGCAAATCAAGGCGAAGCTGCGCCGGATGAAGAACTTGGGACTGGTAGTCATCGACTATTTACAGCTGATGGGTTCTACGCTGCGAACAGATAACCGAGTATTGATTATTTCAGAAATTACACGGCAATTGAAAATTATGGCGAAAGAATTGGATATTCCGGTCATTGTCCTTTCCCAGCTTTCCCGTGGTCCGGAAAGCCGAACCGATAAACGACCGATGCTGTCTGACCTAAGAGAATCCGGTTCTATCGAGCAAGATGCTGATATCGTCATGTTCCTCTATCGTGATGCCTATTATAATAAAGAAAGTCCCACACCGAACATCTCCGAATGCATCATTGCGAAAAACCGACATGGTGAAACCGGCACGGTTCAGCTGAAATGGGACGGTCAATTCACACGTTTCACAAGTCCGGAGATTCACAATGAAGCCTAAGCAGAATTTATCAAAGCGTGTGCTGCAGCAGCTACAACAATATGATGTGATAAAAGCCGGCGATCTTGTTTGTTGTGCCCTGTCCGGCGGTGCCGACAGCGTTTGTTTATTACGCATACTGCTGGAACTACAAGATACGCTAAAATATCAAGTAACGGCGATTCACGTAAACCATAATCTCCGTGGAGCGGAAAGTATACGAGATGAGCAGTTTTGCCGCACACTTTGTGAAAATCTACAAGTACCGCTAAAAATTGTTTCCTGTGACGTTGCCGAATATGCTGCGCAGTCACATACCTCTATTGAACTTGCAGCACGAACCTGCCGCTATGATGCTTTCCAAAAGGTAGATGCAGATTGGATTACTACAGCGCACAACGCAAATGACAATCTGGAAACGATGATACACCGTATCATTCGTGGAACATCCCTTCACGGACTGACGGCAATTCCGCCGAAAAACGGTCGTTTTTTGCGCCCCCTTTTACAAGTCGACCGCAAAGAAATTATAACATACCTCGAAGTGCTGGATCAGTCGTATATGACGGACTCTACGAATTGTTCTGACGCCTATACACGCAACCGGATTCGACATCATATTTTACCACAGATGGAAAAAGAAAATCCAGCAGTCACCAGAACAACTGCTCGTACCATCGAAAGTCTGAGGCGAGACAACGACTATTTACAGAGCGAAGCAAATCGTGTTTATGCATCATGCCATCAGACAGCACACACATTAGAGCATTTGAACGATTATCATCCAGCTCTGCAGATGCGCTGTTTCGCAAAACTTCTGGATGAAGAACATTTGTCCTATGATGCACAGCTTTTGGAACAACTGATGCAGCTCTGTCGAACGGGTGGGAAGCGAAATTTGACACGCAATGCCACTACACAGGTTTACGCCGTAGCAAAAGTGGGCAGACTCTGTCTGGAGATTGTTTCAAGACAGCCTGTACCGGAAAAAATCCCCTTGTTGCCAGGTGAAAATCGACTTTATCCCGATTTTCTTGTGACAGCAAGAGTAATCACTCTACCACAAGGGGAGAAAAATGAAAATTTGGTAAAAACAGCAATTGTTCATGAAAAATTTGCAAATTACTGTTTCGATTATGATAAAATAATGGGGAGCTTATTTCTCACGCCACGAATTTATGGCGCAAAAATGCGCCTTTCCGGACGTACATTTACTTCCTCTCTAAAAAAAAGAATTCAATCTGATGTACCGCCTAAGCAAAGAAACACACTACACTGGATAACAGATGATTTGGGCGTTGTTTTTGCGGAGTATATTGGCATTGCCGATCGAGTGAAGCCAGACAATACCACAAAGCGTCTGCTCATCATCGAAATCACAAAAGACAACATGGATAAAAGTCATGAAAAGTTGGAGGCTGAAATATGAAACGCCTGGACGAAAATATCGCAAAAATCCTTTTGTCACAAAAACAAATTCAAGAACGTGTGCATGAAATCGGCACACAAATTGCCGCCGACTATGCCGAAAAAAATCCTTTGATGGTTTGCCTGTTAAAAGGATCTTGTTTGTTTTTTTCAGATTTGGTTCGAGAAACACCTATACCACTGGAGTTGGATTTTATGCGTGCTTCCAGCTATCACGATGGCACGCAAACTTCTGGAACGGTACAGTTTGAAATTCCTTTATCCCGGAATTTGGCGAATCGTCATGTCATTTTGGTGGAGGATATTCTGGACACAGGCACTACACTTTCCGCAGTATTGCCAGCACTGCAGCAGCAAAAGCCGATTTCGCTGAGAATCTGTACGCTGCTGGATAAACCGAGCCGCAGACGCTTTCCCATAGCTGTAGACTACTGTGATTTTGAAATTCCAGATGTTTTTGTCGTCGGATACGGCTTGGACTACAACGAAACGTATCGTAATCTGCCATATATTGGCGTGATGCAATAAATAAAATAAAAAAAGATTGGAGTGGATGGTCTTTGAAACAAAAGAGAAGTCACGGCATTGGAACATATCTAATTATTGTCCTATTGCTCGTCGCAGCACTTATTTTTCTGCTGCCAAACCTAGGAAGCGATACAGAATCGTACGAGTATTCTGAAATCATTCAATACTTTGACGATTGTGAGGTCACTGCTTATACGTTGGATTTGGGAACCGGCGAATTGGAAATGACGCTGGAGTCTGGAAAACAAATCACCTACAGTGTACCATATATCAACCAGTTTTTAACCGATACAAAGCTGTATCGAAAGAAATACAATGCAAGTCACGATGAGCCATTGCAATATGACTACTACGAAGCTTCTGATTCCTCGTGGTTGTTGACGGTCATTCCAACAGTTATTCTCGTTGCGATGATGATTTTCTTGTTCATCTTTATGATACGGCAGGCAAACGGCGGTGGAAGATACTCCTCGTTCGGAAAGGCGAATATTAAGAACCAAGCGAACACACGGAAAGCAACCTTTGCTGACGTAGCGGGAGCAGATGAGGAAAAACACGAGCTGGAGGAAATCGTGGATTTCTTGAAAAATCCACGAAAATACAGCGACATCGGGGCACGTATTCCGAAAGGCGTTTTATTGATGGGTCCTCCTGGTACTGGAAAAACTTTACTTGCGAGAGCTGTTGCCGGTGAGGCGGGTTGTCCGTTCTTCTCCATCTCCGGTTCGGATTTTGTAGAAATGTTCGTGGGTGTAGGTGCTTCACGTGTCCGTGATTTATTCGATCAGGCGAAGAAAAATGCACCATCCATTATCTTTATCGACGAAATCGACGCCGTCGGACGACACAGAGGTACCGGTATCGGCGGCGGTCATGACGAACGAGAACAGACTTTGAACCAACTTCTGGTAGAAATGGACGGATTCACCGGAAAAGATAATGTCATCGTCATTGCCGCTACAAACCGACGAGATATTCTCGATCCGGCACTGCTCCGACCGGGGCGATTCGACCGACAGATTACAGTGGGCTATCCAGATGTTAAGGGACGGGAAAAGATTTTACAGGTGCATACCAAGTCCAAAAACGTCGGTCCAGATGTGGATTTGGAAACCATTGCAAAATCGACTGTCGGGTTCACCGGTGCGGATTTGGAAAACCTCGTCAACGAAGCTTGCTTATTAGCAGCACAAAAAAATAAAAAAGCGTTCACCATGGAAGAAATCCAGGAGGCTACCATTAAGGTTATCGCCGGACCGGAAAAGAAGTCCCACAAGGTGACCGAAAAAGAAAAACGACTGACTGCATTCCACGAGGCTGGTCATGCTGTCTGCACCTACTACTGTGACCATCAAGACAAGGTACACCAAGTATCCATCATTCCGAGAGGTATGGCTGGTGGTTATACCATGTCCCTTCCGGAACAAGATAAGATCTTTGTTTCAAAACGTGAGATGGAAGAAAACATTGTCACCCTGCTGGGTGGACGTGTGGCGGAACAGCTTGTGCTAGATGATATTTCTACCGGTGCTTCCAACGACTTGGAACGTGCCACTTCTATCGCACGCAGCATGGTAACACGCTATGGTTTCAGTGAGAAAATGGGACCAATTGTCTACGGTAACGATCAAAACGAGATGTTCCTAGGAAAAGATTTGGGTTCGTCGAGAGATTATTCCGATCGTGTGGCTGGAGAAATTGATGACGAAGTTCGTAGAATCGTAGAAACGGCATATGCAAAAGCAACCGAGATCTTGAAAACATATATGGATCAGCTCCATTTGTTGGCGAAATATCTGATCATTCACGAAAAGATTGAACGGGAAGATTTCGAAACATTGATGGCTGGTCAGATGGATCCATCGATGCTTGAAGAAGCACCAAAACCGAATCCGGATACACCAACACAAACAGATGCCAATACCCCAGCAACAGACTAAGAGGCATATAAATCTAACAGCTATAGAAAATATTTCTTCAAAGTGTGCAAAAAGGACGCCATTTGGCGTCCCTTTTGCGTATAACAAAAAAAATTAACGGGTACACACCTTTTATTGACGTGTATCCGTTTTTTATGGATGATTGCTTTAGTCTTTCAAGATATCTCCATCGGACGTCGAATCGCTGCCATTTTCCAGCTCGATTCCCTTTTTCTTGTTCTTTTTTGCAAGCTTCGCTTCCTGCTTTGCTTTCGCAGCAGCCACCTTTTCTTCCTGTTCTCGCTTCGCATTTTCCGACACAGTTACATTCTCTTGTACTGCCCAAGACTTGATACGGATTCGATTGCGATTCGAACCGGTTTCAATCATAATTGTATCCTCGCTCACCTTAACCACAAGTCCTACAATACCACCAATCGTAACAATTTCGTCACCCTCCTGCAAACTACTTTGCATCGCTTTTGTTTCCTTGTCTTTCTTCCTTTGCGGACGAATCAAAATGAAGTACAGTACCACAAATATGAGAATTAAGAAAATAATCGATGACCAGCCCGTAGACGAAGAATTTGAAGAATCACTCTCAGCGAATGCCGTTATGCCACACAACGTACCAGCGAATCCAGCGGTAGAAAATCCTAGTGCCAATTTTTTTAATTGTTTCATTTTACTCAAACCTTTCCAAGTTTAGACAAATCAACGCTTTTCATCCACGTGAAATGCCACTGTGTTCAGTCGGAAGCCTTGGGACACAGTATCTCGTCAATTGATGCTGCAGCCGTCTTTCCAGCACCCATCGCCAGAATTACCGTTGCTGCACCGGTTACTGCGTCTCCTCCAGCATATACCTTTTCTTTTGTCGTTGCCATGGTGTCTTCATTTACCACCAGACAGCCCCAGCGATTTGTGTCCAGTCCCTCTGTTGTGGAAGAAATTAGCGGATTCGGCGATGTGCCAATAGACATAATGACCGTATCCACGTCCAATACGAACTCGCTGTCTGGTACTTCTACAGGGCAGCGTCTGCCACTCTCGTCCGGTTCTCCGAGTTCCATCCGAATACACTTTAAACCGCAAACACGACCCGTTTCGTCTCCGAGAATCTCCACTGGATTACACAGGTTCTTGAAATCAACGCCTTCCTCTTTCGCATGGTGTACTTCCTCCACACGGGCAGGCATCTCAACCTCCGAACGACGATAAACAATATAGACGTGTTCTGCACCCATACGCAGCGCACTTCTCGCAGCGTCCATTGCCACATTGCCACCGCCTACAACGGCAACTGCCTTTGAGCGAATGACTGGCGTCGCATAGCGTTCATCGTAGCCATGCATCAGATTGATTCTCGTCAAATATTCATTGGCAGAGCAAACACCCACCAGTGCTTCTCCGGAAATGTGCATAAGCCGAGGCAACCCTGCGCCGGAACCGATAAAGACAGCATCATAGCCCGCCTCCATCAGTTCGTCAATAGATAAAATCTTGCCGATGACCATATCCGGCTGAATTTCCACACCAAGTGCCTCCAACGTGTGAATTTCCTGCTGCACAATTTCTTTCGGCAGACGAAATTCCGGAATCCCGTACATCAATACACCGCCTGCCACATGAAACGCTTCAAAAATCGTCACCTGATAGCCTCGCCTTGCCAAATCACCTGCACAGGTGAGTCCTGCCGGTCCACCACCAACCACAGCAACTTTTTTGCCGTTCGGCGTTATTTCCGCCTGCTTCCCACTATAACCGTTCTCTCTGGCATAATCCGCTGCAAAACGCTCCAGTCTGCCGATTGCCACCGGTTCACCTTTTTTACCACGTACGCATTTCCCTTCGCACTGATTCTCCTGCGGACAGACACGACCACAAATTGCCGGCAAGCTGTTGGTTTTTCGGATGGTATCATATGCACCCTCGAAATTCCCAGACGCAATTTCTGCAATAAAATCCGGAATTTCTACGCCTACCGGACAGCCATTCACGCATGGCTTTGCCTTACAGTGGAGACAGCGTGTCGCTTCTTCCTGTGCTTGCTGCGCCGAATAACCCATTGTCACTTCTTCAAAGCACGTTGCACGTTCTTTCGGGTCACGTTCCGGCATAGGTACTTTTTCCGTCGCCATATTAAATTTACCTGCCATCACACTTCCCCCACTTTCTTCAATCTACATTCGTGCTGTTCCTGATCACGGTAGGTACTATTTCGGTGCATCAGTTCCTCAAAATCTACCTGATGCCCATCAAAATCTGGGCCGTCCACACAAGCATAGCGAATCTCGCCGCCCACTGTCACACGACAGCCACCGCACATTCCCGTACCATCAACCATAATTGGGTTCAAAGACACAAGTGTCAAAAGTTCATAGGGTTTCGTCACCTGACAGACAAATTTCATCATGGGTACGGGACCAATGGCGATAACTACATCATAGTGCTTTCCTTGATCCAACATTTCCTGTAACACATTCGTCACAAATCCCTTTGTTCCATAAGATCCGTCGTCTGTACAAAGATAAAAATTGTCACTGCACGCACGGAATTCGTTCTCTAAAATTACAATGTCCTTATTGCGGAATCCTGCGATCGTATCCACAGAAATACCTTTTTCATGGAGATATTTTGCCTGTGGATATGCAATCGCACACCCAACGCCACCGCCAATCACACAGACCGACTTAGCGTCATCTGGAATTTCCGTTGCTTTTCCTAAAGGTCCTACCAAATCCTGAATCGAATCCCCCGCCTGAAGTGCGGCAAAGCGTCGTGTACTATTGCCGACGATCTGGAAAATCAACGTGATTGTTCCAGCCTCTCTATCATAATCCGCCACAGTCAAAGGAACACGCTCTGCAAATTCGTCCAAGCGGAAAATAATAAACTGTCCCGGCAAAACCTTCTTTGCAATCAATGGTGCCTGCAGCTTCATCTGTACCACTGCCTCGTTCCACTGTTTTCTCTCTACAATTTGAAACAACCTTATCACCTCATTTTTTCGCTATACCCAAATGCCACTTTTTTTCGAATGACGTTCTCTTCTATCAATTTCAATCCGAAATTCAGATGTAACAAAACAAGCCGGATCGTGATGCCCCGGCTTGCTTCTCCGCTTTCCGATCCAGAATCCCTCTTTCTCAACAAAAGCGATCTTACTCTTCTTCCATTGTCTGCGTTTCCGCAGGCTTTTCAAATGTGTCCATATTCAAGTCGCTATAATCGAATTCCAGAATTTCTCCGCAATGTGGGCAAAAAATCTCGCCTTCCTCCAAAGCCGAATCGCTCAGGGCAATCACATTGTTACAAAAAGGACATACTGCCTCATACAGCTCTTCCTCTCCCTCGTCTGTTTCTTCAACAGCTGCATTCTCATCGAAAACATACTCTGAAAAATCAGGAATACCCTCATCACCGTCATTAAAAAGAAGATCTTCTACGTCTTCGAGATCTTTATCCAGTGATTCGCAAACCTCTGTCAATTCATCAATCTGCATCTGCAAATCTGTGATGTACGCAGTCATTTCCTGCATTACTTCTAGGACTTGACCCAAAACCTTTCCCTCTTTGGTTTTGGTCAGATCAAGTTCCATCCCATCGACCATACCACGTAAATAAGCCATTTTATCCGTCAGGTTCATATTCTCGTCCTCCTGTTTGGTGGAATCAGATTTTTCAAATACTTCTCGTATTTGGAAAATTTCTTTTTTCAAACGTATTTATACACGCTCCATGTATTCGCCCGTTCTCGTATCAATCCGAATTTTGTCGCCCTGATTGATAAATAGCGGCACTTTAATTTCTGTACCCGTTTCCAGAACTGCCGGTTTCGTTGCGTTCGTCGCAGTGTCGCCCTTAAAGCCCGGATCTGTCTCAGTAACTTCTAATTCTACAAACGTCTGCGGTTCTACGCCAAAGACATTTCCCTTATAGGAAAGTACTTTTACTTCTTCGTTTTCTTTTACAAAACGAAATGCGTCGCCGAGCTTCGATTTGTCAATCGGCTGTTGTTCATATGTTTCCATATCCATAAAGTAATACAAATCGCCGTCACTGTAAAGATACTGCATATCCTTTCGTTCAATATAAGCCGTCGGATACTTGTCCGTCGGGTTGAACGAACGTTCTACTACTGCACCGGTAATGACATTCTTATATTTGGTACGAACAAACGCAGCACCTTTTCCGGGCTTTACGTGCTGAAATTCAATCACCTGTACCACATTTCCGTCCAGTTCAAATGTGACACCATTTCTGAAATCGCCTGCTGAAATCATAAAATGAAACCTCCGTAAATTTTTCCTTTGCAATAATCGAAAATCACAAAAACACTTGCAATCTCCGCTCAAAAAACATTACTATTTATATTATACACTATATTTTCGCATTTTGCAAGCCTTTTACAAAAAGTTTTTGCGGAAAAGCGAAAATTTATCCTTCTAACACGAGTAGCTCTTTCGGCGCAAGCGTCAGATTTTCACAGCCTTCCTCCCGAATCACCACGAAATCCTCAATTCGCACGCCAAATTCTCCAGGAAGATAAATCCCCGGTTCTATCGTCACCACGTTTCCCGATTCCAATGTTGCTTTGGAACCTGGGGAAGCGTTGGGATACTCGTGTATTTCCATTCCTACACCATGTCCCAGTGAGTGTCCAAAGGCATCACCATATCCAGCATCCGTAATTACATCCCGTGCAATCTTATCCAATGCTCGTCCGGTAATACCAGCTTTCACAGCCTGCAACGCAGCGGTCTGTGCCGCAAGCACTGTTTCGTATATCTGACGCATTTTGTTGCTGGGTCTTCCCACACAAACCGTCCGTGTCATATCGCTATGATAACCGTCCACCATTGCGCCATAGTCCATCAATACAAAGTCGCCTTCTTGAATCAGCCGTTCTGTGGTCGGAACTCCATGAGGCATAGACGTTGCTGCACCTGTGAGTGCAATCGTTGGGAAAGACTCCCCCTCCGATCCAAATCTTTGCATGGTGTCGTTTAACCGCATCATCACATCCCGCTCGGAAATACCCAGTCTGAGATAAGTCAAAATATCTTGAAAGGCTGCTTCTGCAATGCGTTGTGCTGCCCGAATTTTTTTTATCTCCGCTTCCGATTTCACCGTCCGGCAATGATAAATGGCACGACTGAGCTTGTCACTGTCATCTAATTCCACTACATTCCGCAGTTCCCTTTTCAACTTATGATATTCACTGAGCGTCATGGTCATCGCTTCTACAGAAAGCGTTTTCGCATGGTGCTGTTTGAGTAAATCTGTCAGCTGCTTTGTTAATTCGTGCTGTTCTATCACAGTGCAATGCTGTACAACCTGCCGTGCTTTTTCGATATAGCGAAAGTCGATAATCAAGTACGACTCCTCTGGAAAGCAAAGAAGCGTTCCCGCCGAGGACAGCATTCCAGTAAAATAACGTCGGTTGGTATCTGACTGAATCAATACTGCATCACAATAGGATTTCATCTGTACCATCAAATCGGAAATTCGTTTTTCCTCCTCCAACATTTCTCCCACCTTACATCTCTGAAAGTGCCTGTAATGCCAAAAAATAGCCGTTCGTTCCGAATCCGGCAATTGTGCCTGCGCAAACCGGACTCAGAACCGAGTGAGAACGGAACTCGTCTCGTGCATAGATATTGCTGATATGTACCTCTACACATGGAATACGAATGTCATGAATGGCATCATGAATCGCATAGCTATAGTGGGTGTATGCACCGGCATTGATGACAATGCCATCGAACGTCTTGCGTGCGGCGTGCAATTTATCGATAATTGCGCCCTCGTGATTGGACTGAAAAATTTCGCACTCCAATCCCAATTCCTCTGCACGATCTAAAATCTGGCGATTCAGCTTCGCATAAGTCATTTTTCCGTAAACATCCGGTTCTCTCTCCCCCAGTAGATTCAAGTTCGGTCCATGAATCACCAAAACTTTCTTTATCATAGAAAATACCTCCCGCTTAAAAACAGTCTATTTTTCTCCATAAATTTTCCGTGGCAAAAACGGCAGTTCCAGCTTTCTCTTTATTTTAAAAAAGCGTGTGGTTTCCATCTCCATAGGAAATACAAAAATACAGGGTACCCGAAACAGATTTGCGCCCAATACATCAGTAAAAATCTGGTCGCCTACCGCAGCCATTTCCTTTCGCTTCAGTCCCATTTTTTTCGTACCCTCTCGATACCCTTTCGTGAGTGGTTTTTTCCCTTCACAGATGAAGTCCAGCCCTAAACGCTGTGCAAAAGATGCTACACGTGGCGGATGATTATTGGACACCAGACAAAGCCGAATTTCTGCCGCCTGCATTCTGGTAATCCACGCTTCAACGCCGGGTGCAGGCACAGGATTATCATGAGTAGTCAGTGTGTTATCAATATCCAGCAGCAGTCCCTTTACGCCCAACTCTTCCAGTATGCCGGGCGTGATGTCACAAACACTGCGCAGTGCGATTGTTGTTCGAAATAACATTTGGCTTTATCTCCTTTCTCTTTTATTATAAAGCATATCCATCGCAAAGACTGTCGAAATTTTACACATTATTTGAAAATATCCAAAAAAGCAGGCGCACTCTTCACAAAGTGCGCCCGCTGCTGTATCATTAGCACGAAAGTCCGACTCTCATCGGGACTCATTCATCAATACTTCCGCTTACGAGCAGCTTCAGACTTCTTCTTCCGCTTTACCGAAGGCTTCTCGTAATGCTCTCTCTTGCGAACCTCCGCAATGACGCCGTCCTTTGCGCAGGATCTCTTAAAACGCTTCAGTGCGGTGTCCAAAGACTCATTCTTTCCAACACGAACTTCTGCCACTTACATTTCCCTCCCTTTGCCGCAACGGCAGAAGATAATTCTCCATTCGGCTCCATCCGAACTTCAAATCTATACCAACGGCAGCTTTTTTCATCAGCAACCGGGTAAAAGCAATCTTATCTAATTTTACAATATAATATATTTTAACATATCACAGGGCAATTGTCAAGTGTTTTTTCAAAAGAATTTTCACTTTTGTTATTTTACCACAAAATTCACAAGTTTCTTCGGCACATATATCTGCTTTACCACATTTTTCCCTGCAATCGCTTCTACAATTTTCGGTTCTTCCTTCGCTTTAGCCAGTACCGTTTCTTTATCGGCGTCTGCATCAATTTCCAACTTTGCCTGTACCTTGCCGTTAAGTTGTACAACAATTTCAATCGTGTCATCCAAACACTGTGCTTCATTGTAAATTACCCACGCCTGTTCGTCGAGTATTCCATCACAGCCAATGCGCTGGTAAAGCTCCTCCGAAACGTGTGGTGCAAAGGGATAGAGCAAAACCAAAAAATCACGAAACTCCGCCTTAGTGATGCTCCCCACATCATAAATTTGATTGAGCAGTGTCATCAGCGCAGCAATCGCCGTATTAAACTTCATGGATTCGATATCTTCTGATACTTTCTTGATGGTCTTGTGCATAGCACTACGCAGTTTATCGCTATAGCTGTCGCCGTCTACCACCTTGTCTTGTAAATTCCAGATCCGATCAACAAACCGTTTGCATCCTTTCACACTGCTGTCGCTCCATGGAGCTGCTTTTTCATAGTCTCCCATAAACAGTACATACAACCGCAGCACATCTGCGCCATAGACATCCACCACATCATTCGGGTCAACCACATTTCCTCTGGATTTTGACATTTTTTCGCCGTCCGAGCCTAGAATCAATCCCTGCGCCGTCCGCTTTGCATACGGTTCAGCCGTAGGAACGAGCTTTAAATCATAGAGGAACTTATGCCAAAAACGAGAATAAATCATATGGCGTGTCACGTGTTCCATACCGCCGTTATACCAATCGACCGGCATCCAATATTGCAGCGACTCTGCCGAAGCAAATACCTTATCATTTTGGGGATCACAATACCGCAAATAATACCAGGATGACCCTGCCCACTGGGGCATTGTATCGGTTTCACGCTTTGCTACAGCACCGCACTTCGGACATTTACAGTTGACAAAGGAATCGATTTTCGCCAATAGACTTTCTCCATCCGTTCCGGGTTCAAAGTGTTCTACCGGCGATAACCGCAGCGGCAGTTCTTCATAAGGCACTGCAACCATTCCACACTTTGAACAATGTACAATCGGAATCGGTTCGCCCCAATATCGCTGCCGATTAAACGCCCAGTCTTTCATCTTATATTGTACGCCTTTTTCGCCGCAGCCCTTTTCTTCGAGAATTTCCAGCATCTTCGCAATGGCATCCTTTTTGTTTGAGATTCCATTCAGCATATCGGAATTTACCATTATGCCATCGCCGGTATACGCCTCTTTCGAGATATCGCCGCCTTGGATGACTTCTATAATGTCAATGCCAAACTTTTTCGCAAATTCATAGTCACGGCTGTCATGGGCAGGCACCGCCATAATGGCACCTGTGCCATAACCCATTATAACATAATCCGAAATATAAATAGGAATTTCCTTGCCGGTAATGGGATTCACCGCCGTCAAGCCTTCAATTTTCACACCTGTTTTTTCTTTTACCAGCTGTGTCCGCTCAAACTCCGTCTTTTTGGCGCAAATCTCTTTGTATGCATCAAGTGCATCGATATTTGCAATGCTGTCCCGATATTTCTGAATGATGGGATGTTCTGGTGCAATTACCATAAAAGTAACGCCATACAGTGTATCCGGACGAGTGGTATAAATCCGCAATGTTTCGTCCTGTTCCTTTATGGAAAAATTCACAAAAGCACCGGTAGATTTCCCAATCCAGTTTTGCTGCTGCAATTTCACGTTGGGCAAATAATCCACCGTTTCTAACCCCTCCAGAAGCTTATCCGCATATTCCGTAATCCGCAGATACCAGACTTCTTTTGTTTTCTGAATAATATCGCTGTGACACACGTCACACTTACCGCCTTGAGAATCTTCATTCGACAAGACCACCTGACAGCTCGGACAGAAGTTCACAGACGTCTTATCCCGAAAAACCAAACCATTTTCAAACATCTTCAGGAAAATCCACTGTGTCCATTTATAATACCCTTCATCGGTGGTATCAATCACTCTCGACCAGTCAAAAGAAAATCCAACACGCTTGAGCTGTCCGGTAAATTTTTTGATGTTCTGATCTGTCACTTGTCTGGGGTGTACGCCTGTTTTGATTGCCGTATTTTCTGTGGGTAAACCATATGCATCAAACCCGATGGGAAACAGAACATTATAGCCTTGCATTCGCCGCTTTCGGCTGACAACCTCCAGTCCGGAATACGCCTTAATATGTCCGACGTGCATTCCGTGACCGGACGGATAAGGAAATTCTACCAAAGTATAGAACTTCGGCTTATTGTGATCCTCCGATGCACAAAACGTATCGTGTTCGTCCCAATATTTTTGCCACTTCGGTTCTATTGTGGCAAAATCATATTTGTCGCTCATTGTTCAAATCGTTCCTTTCATCCGCAGCGAAAAACGCAGTCATATTTTGTATCACGTTTCGCCATCCGCTTGTGTTCAATCTGTGTTTAGTCGTTGTGAAAAAATGCACGCACATTCTTTTCAAATACTAACACCACCGCTGCGCCCAGATCTACAATACCCTCTAAAAGGTAAAACCAGTTGTCACTGAAATTGCTGATATTGTTGCCAACGTTTATCAGGAATACCAACACCAAATATGCTGCCACAACATACTGAATGTAGTATTGGATAAACGGAATACGCTGTGTCAGCAGTACAAAAGCCACCACTGCGATAATCAGATACACCACATTTCCAGCTGAAATATTGATAATTAAATTCAGCACTGCTTTTAGTACCATATAGATACTAATTCCATAGACCCACTTTTGCCCTTTTTCTTGCATAAAAAACATTCCTCTCTTTGTTTAAATTTTATCCGGCTTTACCCAAGCGGAAATATCCACCGGATCGCCGTCTGCCCAAAGTCGTTCCAACTGATAGAACGACCGAGTCTCCTTGTAAAAAATATGCACAATTACATCGCCATAGTCCAGAACAATCCAATTTGAGCCGTTTCCTCTTCCCTCACGATGCAGCGGCTCCTTACCCACTTTCGATGCCTGATATTCCACCTCGTCTGCCAGTGTCCGTGTCTGGGTTGTGCTGCCACCGCTGGCAATCACAAAATAATCGCCCAAAATCGTCAAATCCTCTACGTGCAAAACTTGAATATCCTCTGCACGCTTGCTGTCCAATGCTTTTACAATCAATTTCAAAAATTCTTGTTGCGTCATACGAATTCTCTCTCCTTGCCTTATCGGCTATTGGGCACCGTCGTCGGTGTCACCCTTATTAATATCCTCCAGTGTTTCTTGTGTATCGTCATACACCGTCGAAAGATAAGAACCCTCCGGTACCAGTTCTACAATAGCACTTTCATCCACGTAAATTTCGTTTTGATATGGATGGAAATAACCATTGAGCAAATCCACCGTCGCCGATTTGTGAATCGAATAAACCGACTGTGCAGAACCGTCACCTGGATAATAATAAGCACCTTCACCCGGAACCATAAAAACATTTACATAATCCAATGTCAGCCGTTCAGACGCAAAATCTGCAATCATGCTAATCTGTTCCAGCGACAAATCTGTAGCAATCCATTTATTATTATAGATTTCCGTCATTACCGAATACAGCTCTATCTGTGACATATCAAGCATTTTTTCCATCATCGCCGCCAGAAAAATTCGCTGTGCCTTGACTCTGCCAATATCGCCCTCATCATATCCGTGACGGAACCGAATAAACCACTCGGACTGTTCACCCGTCAAGACCTGTTCTCCCGCCGGTAAAACTTTGTCCGCTTCATAAACAATTTCTTCCGACAATGTAATCGGAATACCGCCAATGGAATCTACAATATTTGCAATATCTTCACAATCCAGCTTCACATAACAGTCAATGTACATACAGAAGCAATCTTCTATGGCATTGACGACACGCTGAATTGGTGTCACACCAGTCTCCTGTCCGCTGCTATAGATGCTGTTAAACTTCGCCGTCGAATACGAAGCATAATCGGGCATATAGCTATCTCGTGGAATTTGTAGAATATTCAGCGTTCCTGCAATCAAGTCGAACTGAAAAATCCAATTCACGTCAGAAAGATCACCGCTTTCATCCATACCCAAAAACAGAATCGTGTACTGTCCCTCAATAATTTGGTCGAGATCCAATCCGTCAGTGTAATCCTCTTCCAAATCTTCTTTCAGGTTCAAATCCACCGTACTGTCATAACTCGCTTTTGAAAGCTCACCCTCCTGTTCTACCAGCGGCTGCCAAAGCTTCCAATATTTCAGCACGGAAACCTGTTGTGTCGTCGTTATATTCCCTGTTGTTTTCTCATAGCGGATAATCGGAACATTTAACACCATCACGATAATCAATACAATAGTAGCCAGCAGTGCAACGACTGTAATCAGCGCATCCGCCCACTTTCTCTGCCGCACCTGTGTACCGAAACGTGTAGATGTCTTTTGGCGGTTGGCACTGCGCTTTCTCTCTTTTGCATGAGACTGTTTCGTCTTTTTCCGCTTTTTATCGTATTCTCCCATTGCAGCGGAATCTGCCATCGCATCATAGGAGGCGTTATAGTCGATATCATCGTCATAGTAGTCTTCTCCATCATATCCGGCATCGTACATATCCATTTCCAGATCGTCATATCCGTCTTCGTATACGCCGTCTTCCCATTGATCGTCCTGCATCGCATCAATCCTTGCCCTTGCACGACGATATGCCTTTTCGTCATAAGCCTGTTCTTCATTCGGGTTGGCACGATCGTTCTCCTGTCTGCGATTCCCTTTGCTCATAAGTGCTTTTTCATCCTTCCTGCTGTAACGCCGTCAACATCTCATTATAAGCTTCCACCGTGTAGTGTGGAATTCTCGCCTCTTTACGCAAAAGCTTTTTCAAGGAATATTCCAATGCATATAGCATCCCCACATTCAAGCTTTCCATGGCTTTCCGTCGCATCACATCCACATCGGAATAACTCCGTTCTTTTGAAATCATATCCGCCAGATAAACAATTTTTTCCAGCTGTGACATTCCCGCACGACCTACTGTGTGAAAACGAACCGCACGGAGTATATCCAAATCCGTCACGCCGAACTGTTCCTCCAATCGTACAGCACCGGCAATGCCGTGCCAAACCTTAAACGCTTGTCGTTCTTCTTCACACACCTGCATTTTGGAACGACACACCAGTTCATACTGCGTTTCCTTCGGATCTTCCTTTGAAATATCGTGTACCAATCCGGCAAAGAACGCTTTTTCCACACTGACACCACCATAGCGTTTCGCCAACCTTTCGCTTGCCTCCGCAACATTACGAGAGTGTACATAGCGTTTCTGTGAAAGGTGTTCTTTCAGATAGATGTCGTATGTTTCCCATTCTGTCATGTTATGATTCCTTTCTCATCTGATCTTCTTTGTAAAATCCATGTGATATGATATATTGTACTACTTTTTGCGGCAAATAGCAAGAAAAATTTTCTTGTTTTTTGCATTTTTCACGAATTTTTGTAGAAAAAACCGTAGAAACCGGTGCCTCGCACAAAAAGATTGTACCATATGGCGAAAGCCTTTCCTGCTGAATTGCTATCTTTTCCTGATCCGCATCGCTTCGTGCCAATACGCCAAGTGCAGCATATTCCAAAAATTCTTCCCAATGATACCACTGTTGAAACTGTAGGAACATATCGCTGCCCATGAGCCAGATGAGCTGATGGTTGGGGAAACACGTCGAAAAATGTCGAGCCGAAAATAAGCTATAGCTGACACCTTTTTGCTGCAATTCAAAATCATCTACACGACAATCCGAAAAATCTTCCACTGCTAATTGACACATAGCGTATCGATTCGCCGCCGACACCATATCTGTCTGATGCTGTTTAAAAGGGGAAACCCTTGCCGGCAATAAAATCACCTGTTCTAACTGTAACTGTTCCTTTGCAGCCGACATCAAGTGAAGATGTCCATTGTGAATGGGATTAAAACTACCACCAAACAGTCCGATTCTCGGTTTCGCCATCAAAGCTGCACCACCATATTTTGTGGATTGCGCTTAAACAGGATAAATCGACTGCCGATCACCTGTACGACTTCTGATTTCGTCGCCTCCGCCAGCTGTACAGCCGCCTCCTTCGCATCCAAGGGACAGTTGTCCAGCACACGCATTTTAATCAGTTCTCGCTTTTTCAATGCATCTTTCACCTGCTGTATCAATGCCTCCTGAATGCCGCCTTTTCCCACTTGCAAAATTGTCTCATACGTACTGGCAATACCACGGAGTGTGGCACGTTGTTTGCTTGTTAACATATTGAGAAGCTCCTTTCTAGGTATTTCTCCAGCTGCCGCAGTGCCTCAGCACGGTGACTCATCTGATTCTTTTCCGCTGTGGAATATTCCGCCATCGACTTTCCGCCTACGTAGAACAGCGGATCGTACCCAAAACCATTTTCGCCACGCAGCTGTGTTCCAATTATCCCCTCACATTTTCCTTCAAAGAAATGCTGCTTTCCATTTTCATCCATATAACAAATGGCACAGATAAAACGTGCCATACGCTTTTCTGTTGGCATATCCTTAAGCATCTCTAACAACTTGTTATTTCGCTGGGCATCTGTGGCATCTGCACCGGCAAAACGATGGGAGTATATGCCTGGCGCACCGTCCAGCGCATCTACTACCAAGCCGCTGTCATCGGCAATCACTGCACAATGAAGTGCATCAAATACCGCCTGTGCTTTTATGGCAGCATTTTCCTGAAATGTTGTGCCAGTTTCTTCTACGTCCAACTCATACCCCACCTGCTTTTGAGATAATGTCTCAAACCCAAATGGTTCCAGAATGCTGCGAATCTCTCGAAATTTTCCGGCATTGTTCGATGCAACAACAATTTTCTGCATCACGACACCTCCTCATTTGTCTGAAACAGTGCTTTGACAAAATCGACACCACAGAACGGCTGAAGATCATCAATCTTTTCCCCTACGCCAACAAGCTTCACGGGAATTCCCAACTCATTGCGGATTGAAACAATAATTCCACCCTTTGCCGTACCGTCCAGCTTGGTCAGGACAATGCCAGTAATGTCGGCAGTCTCCTGGAACAGCCGTGCCTGGTTGACAGCATTTTGACCCGTTGTCGCATCCAGAATCAGCAATACTTCTACATGGCTATCCTCCGCTTGAGTCGTGATTATTCGATTGATTTTCGATAGTTCCTGCATCAAGTTTTTCTTGTTATGCAGTCGCCCAGCTGTATCGCAAATCAGAACATCGCAATCTCTCGCCTTCGCCGCCTGCACGGCATCATAAACCACTGCACCTGGGTCAGAGCCTTCCTCGTGCTTAATGAGATTCACCCCAGCACGCTCTGTCCATACCTCCAGCTGATCGATTGCTGCTGCACGGAACGTATCCGCCGCTGCTACTAGAACTTTTTTGCCTTCGTTTTTTAGCTGATAACATAGTTTCCCGATGGTAGTCGTTTTCCCCGCACCATTGACGCCAATTACCAGAATAATGGTCGGCTTTGTTGGATATTCCAATACAGCATCCTCGCCCAACATTTCCGTAATAATCTCCTGAATCATACCCATAATTTCATTCGGGTCTGTTACACTCCGCTCTTTCACACGCTGTCGCAGCAAATCGCATATTTCCACCGAAGTTTCCGGTCCTAAGTCACTCATAATCAGCGTTTCTTCCAGCTCATCAAATAGCTCGTCATCTATCCTCGTAAAACCGCTTAGGACGCCCTGAATTCGTGTCATCATGGCATCTTTCGTCTTTTTTAGTCCTTCTCGCAGTTTCGAGAAAAGTCCCCTTTTCGGTGCTGACTTCTCCTCTTCTATGATTTTTTCTGATGTCTCCTCCGATTCTTCTATCTCCTCGGATTCCTCTTCTTCGTCCAGTACTTCCGCATCGTCATAATCTTCTTCCACTTCGACGCCTTGCGCTTGTAAGGCGGCTTTTCGTGCCAGTTCTATCGCCTCTTGCCACATTTCGTCCAGTTGGACTGCTAACGCAGCATCTTGTCGTGCCTTTTCAATTTCATCCTGTTCCTGTTCTGCTCTCGCCTGAAGTGTCTCTGACGCAATCTGATCCGCTTCGGCAGCAATTTCCTCGTCCGGCGGTAAAATACGTACATCGCCCTGCGCTTCTTGTTTCCGCTTCCAAAAGCTTCCCTTTTCTTTATCCTTTTTCTTTCGATCAAATAAGCCCATAATCTTTACCTCCGCAATCAGCTCTCTAGTTCTGAAAATTCTTCTTGTTCCATACGCAATAGCTTTGAAACGCCGTCCTCTTGCATGGTTACGCCATAGAGTACGCTTGCTTCTTCCATGGCACTGCGTCGATGGGTCACCAAAATAAATTGCGTCGTATCCGTGAAATTTCGCAAATACTGCGCATACTTCCGCACATTTCCCTCATCAAGTGCCGCATCAATTTCGTCTAAAATACAAAACGGTGACGGATGTAAGCGTAAAATCGCAAAATATATGGCAATTGCCACAAAAGACTGTTCCCCACCGGACAGAGAAATCAGATTTTTAATCACCTTTCCCGGCGGTGCAACTTTAATTTCAATGCCCGATTCCAGTACATCGTCCGGATAAGTCAACTCTAGTCTCGCATCGCCGCCACCGAATAAATCGACAAAAATCTCTTTGAAATTCTGATTGATTTCCGTAAAGCTCTCCGAAAATATTCGCTGCATTTCCGTCGTCAAGGAAACAATCAAATCCTCCAGTTCTCGCTTCGCCGTCTGTGCATCTCCCATTTGTTCCGACAAAAAGCGATAACGTTCCGACACCTCCTGATATTCCTGAATAGATGCCACATTCACAGAACCAAGCGCACGAATCCTCCCTTTGATACTTTGCAGCTGTCGCTGTGCATCCTGCAAGTCATCCAGCGGTTTTGCAAAATTTTGTGCCTCTGATAGAGATAATTCATATTGTTCAAACAGCTGTCGAACGACACCATCATAATCCCTCTGTGCATTGCTCTTTCGCTCGTCAATCCATTCCATCTCGCCGGAAAACCGTTCTTTTGCAGTATTCCACTCCGTAAGTCCCGACTGCAACTGCCGCACATTACTATCCTGTTCATCATGAATTTGCTGCCACTGCTGTATTTGTTTGCGGCTGCCAGACTGTGCAGATTTTAATTGTTCCAATTGTTGTTTTGTCTGTTCCAGCTCCGCCTGTTTTTCCGTAATGCGCTGTTTTTGCAACATGCTATCTCGTTCAATTTCCGTCAATCGCTCTTGCAGCGACTTCTGCATATTCCCCTGCTGTCCAATTTCCCGTGTCAAAATTTCCATGTCTTTTTCTACGGCAATCACCTTCAATTGCAATTGTGTTCGCCGATCAGATAGCTCCGCCTGTTGCTTTTGCAGTTCATCCAGCTGTATAGTTTCTTGCCGCAGTGCAGACTGTGCCGCTTGCATATCCGCTTCAACTTGAGATAACGCCTCTTTGGCAGATGCTACCTTTTCTGCCGACTCCTGCTGCCGTTGCAAAAACTGATCCCGATTCATCTGCGCCTGCTGCAAGTGACTTTCCGCCTGCTGTCGCACATAGCCACATTTTTCCATCTGCGCATTGGCGTTGACACTTTCCGATTCTGCAACTCGACATTGCCGCTGCAAAGTTTCAAGCTGTCCTTCTAGCTGTACGGACTGTTGCTGTACTTTTTGAAACGCAGCTTCTTCTCGCTTCAAGTCCTCTTCCAGCTTTTTCACCTCACCGGATAGCGTGTTCAGTTCTGCCTTTCTCGTCATAACGCCACCGGAACGCTGTGCCGAACCGCCGGTAAACGAACCGCCTGCATTGATAACCTGTCCGTCCAGTGTCACAATACGAAATCGATAGCGATATGCCTTCGCCAGTTCCGTCGCCACATCCAAATCCTCCGCTACGACAATACGACCAAGTAAAAACTGCACAATTTCTCGAAATTGTGATTCATATTCCACCAAATTCGCTGCAACACCTACAAAACCGTCATACGACTCCAAACCAGACTCTTTCCATTCACGACCACGTACAGAAGTCAAGGGTAAAAACGTCGCTCTGCCTGCATGATTTTTCGCCAAGAAGCGAATCCACTGCTTTGCGGCATTTTCATCCGTTACAATTAAATTTTGCATAGCACCGCCCAATGCCGTTTCGATTGCTACGCCGTATTTTTGCTGCGTCGTGATACGCTGTGCCACTGTACCATATACACCGTGTGGATGACCACCGTCCGCTCGCAAAACCGCTTTGACACTTCCAGTGAACCCTTCCATATTTCGTTCCATATCCTGTAATAGCTTCTGCCGCTGTCGCTTTTCACGAAGTGCAAACGTGGCACTATCTCGACTGCGCTTTCCTTGCTCCAGTAGCTGTATGGCATTTTGATAGCGCATTTGAAGACCCTTCTGTTGATTTTGCACCTGTGCAAATTTTTCCTTTGCCTCCTGTGCCTTATCCTTTGCCTCCTGTACCGCCAACAATGCACTGTTATACTCCTGCTGTAAAGCATTCTGTCGGGCAGCTTGCTCTGTCACCCGCACTCGCAGTTCCTCCTGTTGTCCAGCTGCAGTCTGCCACATCACACGCAGTTCACTTTGCCGCACATAAAGTGCTTGCAGTGCCGTATTTGCCTGTTCTGACTGACTGCCCTGTGCCGATGCACGCTGTTCCAGCTCCTTAGCGTCCTGTTCCAGCCGTTCCTGTTCCAGTGACAACGACTCTCGCTTTTGTCGCAGCTGTACCATCTGTACGCTCAATCCGTCTAGCTTTGACGTCATCTCTTCCGCTTCTTGTTTGGTCGATTCCATCTGCTGCTCCAAGCTGCATATGGTGTCTTCTCCATGATGTATTTCGTTTTCACAAACTGCCAAAGCTGCCTGCAACTGTGCCGCCTGTTCTTCTGCTGCGGCAATTTCCTGCCGGAAAGATTCGATTTTTAGCGTACTTTCCTGCATTTTTTGATAGCCTTTTTCTATCTGCTGTTCTGTCTGCTGAATTTCCAAACCGGTGTTATCAAATTGTGCCTGTATTTTCAAATAGTCGTCAGACATCTCTTGTATTTTCGTACGCAGATCCGACAATCGCCGTACCCAAAGGGAAATTTCTAGTTCTTTTTGCGACTGCGCCATTTCTACATATTGTTTCGCCTTTTCCGATTGTTTTCGGAGCGGTTCGATTCGGCTTTCTAATTCCGAAACAATATCTGTCAGACGATTTAAATTTTCCTGTGCCGCATCTAATTTTCGCTGAGCATCTTCTTTTTTATGACGAAATTTCGATACGCCTGCTGCCTCTTCGAAAATATCCCGTCGGTCAGTGCTTTTAGCACTGACAATTTCCGCAATCCGCCCCTGTCCAATAATTGCATAGCCGTCTCGTCCCATGCCGGTATCCATAAATAATTCTGTTACATCTTTTAAACGCACCTGTTTCCCATTGATGCGGTACTCACTATCCCCGCTGCGATAAAGCTTTCGGGTGACACTGACTACTGCGCCATAATCATCGCCAAGTTCGCCGGTTTCATTGTTGATTTCCAATGTAACTGTCGCAAATCCCATAGACTTCCGTGACTTTGTTCCGGAGAAGATAACATCCTCCATTTTGTTGCCTCGAAGTGTTTTGGTAGATTGTTCCCCCAACACCCAACGGACGGCATCGCCAATATTGCTCTTTCCGCTTCCGTTTGGTCCTACAACACCGGTTAAACCCTTGTTAAATGTCAATTTGATTTTATCTGGAAAAGATTTAAAGCCTTGTAACTCCAATGACTGTAAATACACTGAATCACTCCTATTTCTCATTTTTTACAATTTTTTGTGATTTTTTACTTGTCAAGTCATAGCTCTGCTCCAACAAAAACTGCACATCTTCTTCTGAAACACTACCGTTCAGCAGAATCGTCAACCAATGCTGCTTATTCATGTGATACGCCGGAAAGCACCCGGTCTTTTCCAACACAGAGCCAAGCATCAGCGGATCACATTTCACATTACAAATATCCACCATCTCATCTGTCGAAAATCCCAGCTTTTTTGCAGACACTTCCATCACCAAACAAAACCACTTTCGATTTTCACGATGGCGAAATACTGCCGCATTCGGCATACCTGCCCAGAGATATTCCGGCTGTGCGCCGAAACTGTTCCGTACCCACTGCATAAGCCACGCTCTATCTGTACGCATTGCTATACCTTCACCTCACACAAAATAACGTACCGCATAATATGTTCCGCCCAAATCCGATAGTGGTACCAATTCATCCGCCTCGTGTAAAGAATCCACGCAATAATATTCTCCATCTATCACCTAAACCAGCACCACATAATGCGTCATCGTGCTGAGCTTCACCCGCAAAATTGGACAAATTCCCTCTTCGAGCAACGCTTCTAATTCCCCATCTTCTACCTCTGTAGCGTCTTCACGCACAACTGTCATTCCTGTTACTTCCTCTAACGTATCCCACAAAATATTCCCCTCGCTGTCATAACCACCGTTTTCTGTAAGGAACTGGTTCACCTCTCCAGCATCTGCCATGGTGGATAAGCCGTTGACAGCAATTTCTTGCATTTGGAGTACCACTGCAACGCAGCAAGTAACACATCCGGAATCCGCCATTGTATACTGGGAATATCCTAGAGTATTCGACCCCCATGCAGGGTCATCCTGACGAAAACAAACCACCCGATCCAGCAAACTTTCCTGTGCCGTTTCTGTCGTCATGGTAGTTGTCGCTGCTGTTGTTTCTACTGTGGTATCCGTTGCTTCCGTCTGTGTCGTTACGATGGAATCGTCAAAGTACACATCATCGCTAATTTCAGTACAGCCACAAAAATTTGCTGTCAAATAAAGTGCAATTCCTGCACAAATGAATTTTCTCTGTATCATGATAGGCTCCTTTTCGTAAATCAATTTTGCCAGTCCAATTCCCTATCATTTTTTATATGATATGATAAATACAATATCGCTTTCCATTAATTTGTGCAAAGCCATGTGGGATTTCCGCTGACTCCCGCACAAAAAGCGAAATGCCCCGATTTGCAAGTTCTTTTCGATTTGCACTATGCTGTTCGATTAGCTTACTTTGCGTTCCCTTTGCCGTAATTACTTGAAGATTTGAGGTGCTTTCCTCTTGTACGGCACGAAACAGTATACGCAAATAAAGTCTCGACTCCACCATTTCCCGATACGCCGGATGGTAATAACCGCCTACGTAGTTTTCATGCAATCCAGGTGAATCGTGGAGTCCTAATCGAATCACTCGAACGCCGGCTTTTTCACAAATACAAAGTGCATCGGCACAAAAATCCAGCATTTCTTCCTGCGTGATACATGGATAACCGGTCTTTCCCCAAATCTGCGCCAAATCCGTCCCTTTCAAGATAACAGTCGGGTAAATTCGCAGCGTTTCCGGCTGACACGCCAATAGTTGATAAAGCGTTTTATATTCATCCGCTAGGGTGCTGCCATATAGTCCCGTCATCTGCTGTAAACCAAGTGAAAAGCCAGCTGCACGAATTTGCCTGCTTGCAGTGCGTACCGCCTGTGCCGTATGACCACGCCCGTTTTTTTTTGAAGTACATCGTCAAACATACTCTGTGCACCCAGTTCAATTGCCGTCACATGATAGACCTGCAGCCGTTCTAAAATCGTTGCATCAATGGCATCCGGTCTGGTAGAAATGCGAATACCATCAAATTTTCCTTTCTCCAAAAATGGCTGTACTACTTCCAGCAATGCCGTTTGATATGCCGTATCCACTGCCGTAAAGCTGCCACCGAAAAAGGCGATTTCCGCATTTTGTAAGTTCGGCGTTTTCGCTAACATCTCATCACAGGCTTTTGCGACGCTTTCCGGTGCAGGCGGATTTTGTGCGCTGCTAATCGCACGCTGGTCGCAAAAGCTGCACCGATGGGGACATCCCAAATGCGGAATAAAAAACGCCAGTGTCTTATGCTTTGCCATAACCCATTAACGACAATGCCTCTTTTGCCGCAAGCTGTTCCGCCGCTTTTTTGCTATGTCCTACACCTTTACCGATGACGTTAGAATTCAGACAAACCTCTACAGTGAACGCTTTGTTATGATCCGGTCCCACCTCATCTACTAAAACATATTCTACCCTCTCCTCCGGGTTTTTCTGAATTACCTCTTGCAGCTGTGTCTTATAATCCTGAAATCCCACTGGTTCTTCAAACTCCGGATCCTTCGGAATAAACCGCAGAATATGACGTTTGGCTGCATCCATTCCGCCGTCCAAATAAATTGCTGCAATCACGGCTTCAAAGGCATCTGCTAAAATCGAAGAACGCTTTCTGCCACCAGTGTGTTCCTCACTCTTGCCCAAGAGCAGAAAGTCGCCCAAATGAATCTCCTGTGCAAAAATATGAAGTGCTTTTTCACAGACCATCGATGCACGCAGCTTCGTCAGTTCTCCCTCTGATAAATTCGGGTATTTGTGGAATAAAAAATCGGATACAACAATGGATAAAACACTATCACCCAAAAACTCTAATCTTTCGTTACTGTTGCGACTCTTCCTCTTTTCGTTTGCGTAAGAGGAATGGGACAATGCTTCCAATATCAAATGCTTGTCCTGAAAATGATAGCGAATATAACTTTCAAGCTTCTCAATATCTACATATTCCGTGTATTCCATAGTAAAAATCTCCTTTCTCCGATATCACTTTGCCGCTTCAGCGATAGCATCTATCACTTCGCCCGTCACACAATCCTTCGCCTGGCGAATGGCATTGAAAAATGCCTGTGCATCTGAACTGCCGTGTGCCTTGATGACCGGCTTTTGTACGCCCAGCATCACAGCACCGCCCACTGCCTTATAGTCCATTTTCTTGGTCAGTGCTTTAATTTTGGGTAAAATGAGCAATGCCGCCAATTTCCCGGATACTCCGGCAAAGAGATTTTCTTTCATCTCTGTCGCCATAAATTTCCCCATGCCCTCATAGAGCTTTAGGGCAACATTTCCGGTAAAGCCATCCGTTACTACCACGTCTGCCTCGCCAAAAGGCAGCTGTCTCGCTTCAATGTTACCGATAAAATGTACCGGTGCTTCTTCCATTTTTTGATACGTTTCCAGATCTAATTCTCTGCCTTTCGTTTCTTCGGCACCCACATTCAACAGTGCCACTCGGGGCTTTCTGACGTGCATAACGTGCTGCATATAGGCACTGCCCATGATGCCAAACTGTACCAGCATTTCCGAACGACAATCGTTATTTGCACCGCCGTCTATGAGCAAAAACGGCTTTTTCTGCGTTGGCAATACCGGTGCTGCGGCGGCACGTTTGATACCAGGAACACGTTTCACCAAAACAGATGCCCCCACAAGTAATGCACCAGTACTGCCGGCACAGACAAAGGCATCGCCCTTTCCATCATGTAGTGCCTCCAGTCCCACGGCAAGAGAGGTGTCCCTATGCTGTTTGAGCAGCGTTGTTGGCTCTGCGTGAATATCAAACACCGATGGCGCATGGAGTATTTCTAAGCCATCTAGGGACAACTTATTTTTCTCGGCACATTTCTGAAGCTTTTCCATATTACCCACCAGTGTCACTGTTACATCTAGCTCCTGTGTGGCTTGTATCCCACCTTTGATAACTTCTAACGGTGCATTGTCACCGCCAAAAGCGTCAATCAATATATTCAAAGCATATCACAGCTCCTTTTTCATCCTGATTGTTTTCTGATGTTTTTTATGATGTTTATTTTTATTTTATAAGGTGGTACATATATATAATCCACCCCATAATATTTTAGTGCATTTTTCCCGCTTTGTCAAGGGATGGAATGTATGTGAGGGAAATTTTTTGTGAAAATCAGATGAAAACAGTCCTTTCTCGTACGCAAATATGAGAAAGCGATATTCCGACTGACGAATGTAAACTTTTTTCGGAAATATCAAAAAAGGGTTGCAATTATCATAGGATTGTGCTATAATAAATTATAATTTTTTGAATCATGAGGAGGGTTTACGATGAAACACATTCAAACCATCAACGCAGCTAGTCTAAAGGCTTCTGCAAAAAAAGGTGGCTGTGGTCAGTGTCAGGCTTCTTGCCAGTCGGCTTGTAAGACCTCTTGTACCGTAGCGAACCAAAAGTGCGAACACTGAATACGGGAAAGCACATACAAAACAACATGAGGAAGGGACAACTTTTGTCCCTTTTTTCGCATGTAACGAATTGACAAAAAATATAATTTTCCGTGTAGCCGGAATTTGAGAAGGTAGAAAATATGATTCACAAATATAAATTAGGCAATGATAATATTGTCCTGGACGTAAACAGTGGCGGCGTCCACGTAGTGGACGAACTGACTTATGATATGCTGGATAACATCGCTCCGCCCTTCGCACCAGTCTGTCCAGAAACAGTTGTCACAAAACTCTCCCGTTTCTACGACCGTGCGAACGTTTTATCCTGTTACGACGAAATTGTCGAAGCAGAAAAAGACGGCATTCTCTTTGCATCAGACGACTACGAGCCGTACGCCAAATTTATGGTGTCCTCTCCTATTAAATCTATGTGCTTGAATATTGCTCACGACTGTAATCTGCGCTGTCAATATTGTTTCGCTTCCACCGGCGACTTCGGCGAAGGCAGAAAGCTCATGACATTCGAGACTGGTAAAAAAGCAGTGGATTTTCTGCTGGAACGCTCTGGCGATCGAAAAAATTTGGAAATGGATTTTTTCGGCGGCGAACCTCTGATGAATTTTTCCGTTGTGAAACAAATCGTGGCATACGCTCGCTCTCGTGAGGCGGAATATGGCAAAAAATTCCGATTTACCATCACGACAAACGGAATGCTGCTGGACGACGATAAAATCGACTTTATCAACCGTGAAATGTCTAATGTAGTACTTTCCATCGACGGCAGAAAATCCGTCAACGATGCAATGCGTAAACGTGTAGATGGCAGCGGAAGCTACGACCACATTTTTCCCCTATATCAAAAACTGGTGGCACAACGTGGCGATAAAGAATACTATGTCCGTGGTACTTACACCAAAAAAAATCTGGATTTCTCCAATGACGTTTTTGCTCTAGTTGAGGCTGGATTCGATCAGATTTCCGTGGAGCCGGTAGTTGCTGATCCGCACGAGCCTTATGCCATCACAGAAGAAGATTTACCACGAATTTTTCAAGAGTATGAATGGCTGATGCAGCGAATGTTCGACTATGAAAAATCCGGAAAAAAATTTAACTTCTTTCACTTTATGATTGACTTGGATCAAGGTCCATGTGCTATCAAGCGGCTTCGTGGCTGTGGCTGTGGAAACGAATATGTGGCAATTACACCAGACGGCGATATTTATCCCTGTCACCAGTTTGTCGGCGAAACAGCCTATAAAATGGGCAATGTAGACGATGGCACATTTGATGAGACAATGAAAAGCGACTTTGCGAAAGCACACGTCTACAATAAACCGGACTGTCAAAAATGCTGGGCAAAATTTTATTGCAGCGGCGGCTGCAACACCAACAATTATCAATATATGGGAGACATTCACAAATCCCACAAGATTTCCTGTGAAATTGAGAAAAAAAGGTTGGAATGTGCAATCGCCTTGAAAGTCCTGCGCATGAGGCGAGATGCAATCATTTCAGACACTTAACATATTTATCCTGATGCAGAAAGGAAAAGGTAAAAATGGAAAGCAATCAACAATCCCCGTTTTGCGGCAGACCCATTCGCTTCTCCCACGGCTTTGAAAAAAGCAATGTTGGCACATGGATCGTCACAAGCAGAGATGAAATCCTGCACTATCAAAGCAATTACATCGACGTCTACGACATCGGCAACGGCAAAGCACAGGTGCAAAATCATGCCATCACCCAAGGCAACAACCGTTTTCTCGATGCCTTTGTAATGGATCGCACCTATGCCTACACCGCTATGCTTGGGGCAATTTGCGGCGACGTTGCATGTTCGGTCTATGAGCATAACAATATCAAGTATATTCCAGACAAGGACAATCTTATCGCCGAAAGGGCACGCTTCACAGACGATTCTGTCATGACGCTCGCTGTGGCGGAAGGAATCCAAAACGGTCTGACAAGCTGTGGCAAACGCACAGACTTCACGGAAAGCGATATTGACGTGATAACAGTTGCCGTTCAAAATGCTTTACAAAAATATAGAAGACGCTACCCCCGTGCCGGATACGGCAGCAGGTTCAGAAATTGGATTTATATGGAAAATCCAAAGCCTTATCACAGCTGGAGCAACGGCTCGGCAATGCGTGCTTCTTATGCAGGATGAGCGGCAAAAACGCTGGAGGACGCAGAACTTTTCGGAGAAATTTCCGCAAAAGTCACCCACGATCACTCATATGGTATCAACGGAGCAAAAGCTGTAGCAGGCAGTATCTTTACCCTGCGAAACGGTGGTACGAAAGCAGACGTCGCCACATATGTGTCGAAATATTACAACATAGACTTCACGCTGGACGAAATTCGGGATGACTATCGTTTTGATGTGTCCTGTCAAGGCTCAGTTCCGCAAGCATTCGAGGCGTTTTTTGAGGGTGACAGCTTCGAAGAAATTATTGCACTTGCAATTTCCATCGGTGGTGACAGCGATACCATTGCCGCTATTGCAGGAAGCGTGGCAGAAGTCATCTACCCCATTCCGGAAAAGATGCGAGATGCCGTATTAAATCGCCTAAAATATGATTTTAAAACGCCTTTGGCGCAGGCGATTGATTTTCTAGAGCTTTGATTTATGGTTGACACCGAGTACACCACCGCTGCAACTACTGAGCAGCACGAAAATTGGTCGTAATGGTCCGCCGAAATCGCCTTGCTAAACCAGCCCAACAACCAACAATACAGAAAAAAAGGCAATTCCACAAAATAATCCCGTTTTAAAACCGTGTCGCCGTCTATGGTATCCTACAAAATATCCCATAGTATAACCAGAGAACAGCAACGCTACTGCTGCCATACAGGAAATCATCCAATTCGGTGCATCGGTAAAAAGCATCATTCCAGCAATTCCAGCAAGAATCGGGCAGAGAACCGCAAAGCCCACCAAAAGCGACAACGGCAAATACCACAAATGCCGTTCACATAAACTTGGCGGTTTCGACGGTCGTCTTGTAATAAGATTCGCTTTTTTCTCCACAACATACACCTCCAAATAATGAAGCCTTTGTTATCATATGGTCATTCCTTAAAAATCAGAACAAAAAAATAGCACGCACTTTTCTTGTACGTACTGTTTTTATTATGTAATATATCAATAATTTCCTGATGTATCCTCCATCAATGCAAAAGTAATTTTGAACGTCTCATAGCTGCCGTCCTGATTATATCGCCGACAAACCGCTTCTACACTGTCGCCTGCAACCTGTCCATCAATCGCCGCCATAACTTCATCATAAGTCGATACGCTCTGTCCATTCACCTCGATAATCATATCGTTCTCCGCCAATTCGGTGTTCGAAATGTCACAGTCCGCTGCGATTTCGGTGATCCAGATTCCATTTAAGGATTCCGGTATATCTTCCATTTCTAATTCTTCTGCAAAGGCAAGCTGCACTTCATCGGATTCCAGCGAAATGAAAGTAATGCCAACACGCACACGTCCCTCTACATATCCATTGGAAATAAGATCCTCCACAATGGGAATCACTTCGTTAATCGTAATGGCAAAGCCAAGACCCTCATAGCTGGAGCTGACATACTTCGATGAAGTAATGCCAATCACCTGACCGTACATATTCACCAACGCACCGCCGGAATTTCCCGGGCTAATTGCCGCATTGGTCTGGATACAGTTCATGTCAAATCCGGTAGAATCGGAACGAATTTGTCGGTTCAAGCCGGAGACAATTCCGTTCGTCACCGAGCCGGAAAGTCCGGCGGGATTACCAATCGCCACAACGGCTTCGCCCAATATCACCTCGTCAGAATCACCCAACGTCGCAGCAGTCAAATCAGTAGCATCAATCTTTATTACAGCCAAATCAGTCTTGCTATCGCTGCCGATCACCTGTGCACGGTATTCTGTCTCATCACTAGTAACCACAGAAAAAGGTAATCCGTCCGTAATAACGTGCGCATTGGTGATAATATAACCGTCTTCAGAAATAATAATTCCAGAACCGGTACCATCAACTAATGTATAATCCTCGTCGGCATAGGTATAGATTTCTACAATCGATGGTCGTACCGCCGCAGCCACACCCTCGACCGTATATGTACCATCTTCGTTTACGCCGGTCTCTGTCGTATCTAAGTCCGGCTTACTCTGCTGTTGAATCACAACATTTGTTGTGCCAGTAGCAACAACAGCAGTTCCATTTGTGCTATAGTTGCCAGTACGATACGCCACAATATCGCTGCCAATACAATAGAGCAGCAATAGTGCAACAAGACAAGACGCAATTTTTAACCAACGGGTTAATCGCCTGTCTCGCTTGTCCTGATTTTTTCCCTGTGTGTCCGATGCCGGCGGCATCTGCGGAGGCGCATTCCAATTTTGATATTGCGGTGTACTGTTTTGACACCAGTTTCCGCCATAGGTGGAATGATTGCTCCCAGAGTTTTGTCCATTTCGCCAATATTCTGCATATCCTGCATTTGGATTTGGCGGTGGGATTGCACCATTTCCGCCATAATACCCATTATAATAGCTGTTGCCATAACCGTAGTTTGTATGTGAATTCAGATTTGGTCTTCTATAGGGATTTTGCGGCGGCTTAGGAGTAGGTGGTGTGGACACAGCCTGATCAGGCATAGGCGTTGCCTGTGGAGGCGGCACTTGTGACATTGCTTCCGATATCGGTGCAGCCTTTTGTTCCGCCGATTCTTCTGAAACAGGTGGGTTTTCTCTCGTCTCGCTTGTTTCCGATTCTGGTTTTATATTGTCCATCGATAGCATTCGCTCCTTTTTGGTATATGCTAACACATTTTCGGCAGACGAATTTCAAATTCCGTCTCTTGTGCTTTCGGACTGCGTGCTACAACCTGCCCGTCATGCAGCTGTACAAGCCGATACACCAAATTCAATCCTAATCCGAGACTGATTCCCACTTGATTTTGTGGTGCGGTATCGAAAGATTGATAAAACCGTTCAAAAAGTTTTTCCTGTTCCTCCACGGAAATATCGCTGCCCGTATTGCACAAGGTCATACACCATGTGGTATCAGTCTCTGAAAAATGAAAGGTAATCGTTCCATTTGTATTGACAAATTTCACCGCATTTTCAATTAAATTGAACATCACCTGTCCCATCAAGTCAGCATCGGCATAAATTTGTACGGTAAGGTCATCCAGTCCTTCTATGGCAATTTGTCGTTTTTCTAGGCGGCTCTGAAAAAGGAGCAGTGTCCGAAACGCCAAATCATTCCACGTCAGCCAGCTGCGATGAAGCTGCAGCGTTCCCGCTTCCAACCTTGATAAGTTTAGCATTGCAGTAATCATCTGATTCATGCGCTTCAGTTCTTGATCCACCACAGACAAAATTTCGGTCTGACGTGATTTGGGGACAGCACCATCTAAAATGCCCTCCACATAGCCGGAAATTACCGTAATTGGCGTCCGCAGCTCGTGGGAGACATTCGACAAAAACTGACAGTTATTTTCCTGTGTCTGTGCCGTTTTCTGAAGCAGTGCAGAGAGCAGCCCTGACAATTCTTCCCACTGCGTTCCAACATAAAGAGACGGATCCAGTGTCGTAGATATTGTCGATTCTGCATCAAAGTCGGACAGTGCCTGGCGCAGTGCAGAGAGAAATTCTTCTGGAACTGCCACGGCTTAGTCTGCTTCGTCCGATTCGAACTTATAGCCAACGCCCCAAACGGTACGCAATGACCACTTGTCCGAAACGCCCTCCAGCTTTTCCCGCAGCCGCTTAATATGTACGTCAATCGTCCGAGAATCGCCATAATACTCAAAACCCCAAACCTCATCCAAAAGTTGGTCTCTCGTATAAACACGATTCGGATTCGATGCTAAATAAAAGAGCAGCTCCAGCTCTTTCGGCGGTGTATCCACAACCCTGCCATAAACACGAAGCTCATAACGTGTCATATTCACAGTCATATTCTCATAACGGACTTCCTTGACTTCGGACTCCTCCTGTGCGGTGCCAACTCTGCGTGCAATCGCTTTCATTCGTGCTAAGATTTCTTTCACATCAATCGGTTTTACCACATAGTCGTCAGCACCCAATTCTAATCCCAACACCTTATCAAAGGTATCCCCCTTCGCAGTAATCATAATAATTGGTATACTCGATTTCTTTCGGATTTCCCGACAAACCTGCCATCCGTCCTGTGTCGGAAGCATTACATCCAGTAAGACAATATCCGGCTTCAGCGCATTGAACTTCACCAGTGCTTCATCACCATCATAGGATAAAATAACGCTATACCCTTCGTTTTCCAGATGCATTCGCAGCATATCACAGATATTCGGGTCATCATCGACTACCAATACTTTTTCAAATGCCATAACAATTCACGCCTTTCCATATTTGTTTTTTCATAACAAAAGCTTGTACAGGCAAGCTATATCACTTGAAACAAATATTTGATTCTTATACGAATTACGGTACATCAAAGTACCGCCGTCCATCAAAACCACCTTTTTCTGTCACTCTGTCATTTGTCCCCCGTAAATACAGCAAAACGATAATATGACAAGAAAAAAGACAGATTCAAAGAACCTATTTTATTATACTATATCTATGTGGTCAATGCGTGTTTTTTTTATGCAATATTTATGTCTGAATTGTAAAATGTGAAAATTTTGCAATTTTGACTTCTTTAAATAATGACTATTTTTCGAAAGTGGCTACGTTTTATCCAAGAAATTTAAGAAAAATTCATTTTATTTCATTCGTCAAATTGCATATCTTCTCATTTATCTTTCTTCAATATTTTATACATCTATCCAAATTTGAAAAAAATTGCAGAAAAGGACTTGATTTTTTTTGAAAAGCTGGTAAAATAGTATTAGCACTCAAGGGACAAGAGTGCTAATAGCTTTTAGCTTTAAGTGATAACGAATGCAATTGGCACTGCCTTGTATTCAAAAACGGAAACAGGAGGAATTGATTATGGCAATGAAACCATTGGCAGACAGAGTATTGATAAAGGTTCTGAAAGAACAAGAAGAAAAGACCGCAAGCGGCATTGTTTTCTCCACGAAGAATCCGGCAGGCGTTCCGGTGAAGGGCGAGATTGTCGCTGTTGGTGACGGAAAGCTCTCACCGCACGGCGAGGTTATCCCAATGCAAGTAAAGGTTGGCGATATTGTTTTGCTGCCACAGAGTGCAGGTCAAACGATTAAGCTAGACGGCGAAGAACTGACGCTGGTTTATGAAAGCGAAATCTTCGGCATTGCGCAGTAACACATCAGATGATGTACATCTAATTTCAATTTTCCATTGAACATGATAAAAAGGAGTTTTTTGAATTATGGCAAAAGATATCAAATACAACGCAGAGGCTAGAGAAAGCCTAGTCACCGGTATCGATAAGCTGGCTGATACCGTAAAGATTACCCTCGGTCCAAAAGGCAGAAATGTCGTTCTAGATCGGGAATATGGCGCACCGCTGGTAACAAACGACGGCGTTACGATTGCAAAGGACATCGAGTTGGAAGATGCCTATGAAAACATGGGAGCACAGCTTGTAAGAGAAGTTGCTACAAAAACCAATGATGCTGCCGGCGATGGTACAACGACCGCTACGGTTTTGGCACAAGCTATCATTCATGAAGGTACGAAAAACATTGCTGCCGGTGCAAACCCGATGATTTTACACAAGGGAATTGCAAAGGCAGTGGATGCAGCAGTAGACAGCATTAAATCCAACTCAAAGGACTTGAACGGCTCAGAAGACATTGCACGAGTTGCAACCATTTCTTCCGCAGACGATGCAGTCGGCACGCTGATTGCAGAGGCTATGGAAAAGGTTACGACTGATGGTGTAATTACGATTGAAGAAGGCAAGACTGCTGAAACATACAGTGAAGTAGTAGAAGGTATGCAGTTTGACCGTGGTTATCTGTCTCCGTATATGATTACAGATCGGGAGAAAATGAAGGTAGTTTATGATGATGCACTGGTATTCATCACCGACAAAACCATCAGTAACATCAACGACATCCTGCCGATGCTGGAACAGATTGTCAAAATGGGAAAGAAGCTTTTGATTATCGCAGAGGACATCGAAGGCGAAGCATTAACCACGATCATTCTGAACAACCTGCGTGGCACATTCAAATGCGCTGCAGTCAAGGCTCCTGGCTTCGGCGACAGAAGAAAAGAAATGCTTCAAGATATCGCAATCTTGACCGGCGGTACAGTATTGTCTTCCGATCTTGGCATGGAACTGAGCGATGTGAATGTAGATATGCTTGGTCAGGTAGGTCAGGTTGTCATCGACAAGGAAAATACCATTCTTGTTGGCGGTGCTGGCATAACCGAAGCAATTCAGGATCGAATCACCGAAATCAAGAACGAAATTGCTGTTTCTACTTCTGACTTCGACAAAGAAAAAATGCAGGAACGCATTGGAAAGCTGTCTGGCGGCGTCGCTGTGATCAAGGTTGGTGCTGCAACAGAAGTTGAAATGAAAGAAAAGAAGCTGCGAATTGAAGATGCACTATCTGCAACCAAGGCAGCTGTAGAAGAAGGTATCGTTGCTGGTGGCGGAATTGCACTCATCAATGCAATTCCGGCAGTTGAAGCAATTTTGCCAGAACTGGAGGGTGACGAAAAAACTGGTGCACAAATTATTCTTCGTGCATTGGAAGCACCACTTCGCCAGATTGCAGCAAACGCCGGCTTAGAAGGCAGTGTTATCGTTGATAAGATTAAGAGCAACGGTACAGTTGACTATGGCTTTGATGCCTACAAGGAAGAATATTGCGATATGATGGCTAGCGGTATCGTAGACCCGACAAAGGTAACACGGAGTGCATTACAGAATGCAGCTTCCATTGCTGCTATGGTACTGACGACCGAAAGTGCAGTGGCAAATTTGCCGAAGCCAGAAGCTCCGGCTGCACCGGTGGCTGACAGCGGCATGGGCGGTATGTATTAATCTGACAATTCACTGAAATCACCTGTAATTCTTCAGTAAAAAAGCTGTTTGTCCAAAAACAAACAGCTTTTCTTTATGTCCTTTATGAAAATATCGACTCCAGCCACTCGACACATTTTAACCGAATCACATATTTTTCGTGATGCTCTAGCATATCTCGCTCTTCTTTCGAAAAAACAGTACTTTCTGTTTCATCGTCTACTGTCACATCCGCAGCACTGGGGGAGACATAGTGCCGGATACATGACACACCACCAATTCTGCCCCTGTGCCGACCCAATGGCAATGCGCAATGTGTCGTACGTTCCGGCTGGCATGACTAGGTCTTCATATGTTCGATCTTCAAACGCCATTTCTGTCAACTCCACTGTCACGGGATAATCATACCCACACGCCTCTACTATGTCTTGCGCAACCTCCTCTAGGTCGGTAAGGTGTGCCGAAACCATGCACTCCACATCACCCAGATCCATTTCCGTACCATCTAGCAGTCCCGAAGTGTACGCTAAAACACCGTCTCGCACCTTCAGTTTTAACGCCTGGTCATCAATGCTATCGGAATTCGCCAAAATGTGCAGTCGTAAAATGCTGCTCTCCAGCTGCTGCAAGCTATTCGCTGTTTGACTTAGCGTTGCACAACAAACTGCTCCGGTAAAACCAATCAGCATTGCCATTTCCAATTTTTTCATGTCTCTCACCTCAAGGAGAGTATGGACAACGTTCGGAAAATTATACAAAAAAAAAGATACGCCCTTGCTCCTGATATTTCAGAAAATGGGCGCATCCTTTCACTATACCACTTTGTCGATTCCGTTATCGGTTATCGATCGCAGCCACAGCCGTCACCATCACCATCACCATCTCCATAAGACTGATGATTACTGTTCTGGCTGTTCTGCTGCTTTTTATGCTGTTTCTGCTGAGACTGACGGTTCTGACTGCTCTGCTGCTGCTTGTTTTGCTGACTACTATTTTGCTGGTTGTTTTGATTGGACATCTTAAGTCTCCATTTCTCCGCACGCTGCGCCTGTACCATAAAGCTGCTTTGCGTGCGGTCAAGACAGCATACTATTTATCGGGTACAGTGGCGGCAAGCGTTTGTTTCGCCGCCGATGGTAGTATACCACGAGATCTGTAAAATATACAGCCAAACACAAAAACTGAAAAAAATTTCAAAAAACGCTTGACTTTTCATTTTGAATTTGATATAATGAAATCGTTATCCTTGCTCGTAGAAGATTCTACGGGCGAAATCCAAAAGGAGGTGTGTTAGAATGGCAAAGAAACAAGAATCTTATGAACTGATGACAGTATTTAGTCTGAAGAACGGAGAAGATGCCGCAAAGGAATTGGTTGAAAAATTCCGAGAAAAGATTGCGTCTTCTGCCACTCTGGAAGAAGTAAATGAGTGGGGCAAGCGGAAGCTGGCTTATCCGATCAACGATGAACCAGACGGTTATTACACAATTTATACGTTCACTGCTTCACCGGATGTTCCGGCTGAAATCGAACGTGTTCTGAACATCACCGATGGCGTACTTCGCTCTTTGACAACTGTTCGATAAGCAATACGAAAATATAAGCAGAAATGGAGGGGCTGATATGCTGAATCGAGTTATTTTAATGGGACGGCTTTGCGCCGATCCGGAGCTGCGGCAAACGCCGAACGGTGTTTCGACCTGTCGGATTAGTATTGCAGTAGATCGTCGATATGCAAATAAACAAACCGGTGAGCGTGGAGCGGATTTTATCAATGTGGTATGTTGGCGGCAGACCGCTGAATTTGTCACCCGTTATTTCCACAAGGGTAGCATGATTATTGTAGAAGGCAGCTTACAAAATAATAATTACACCGATCAAAACGGCATGAAACATTATGGTATGGATGTTGTTGCAGATAATGTTTCGTTTGGCGAAACCAAGCGTGCGGCAGAACAAAACGGCGGCTATCAAGGAGCTTATCAACAGCCAACAAATTCACAACCGCAGCAGTCCTATGGACAACCTTCGTATCAGCAGCCGGCAGCTTCAACAAATCCGACAAACGACTCCGTACAATTGGGTAGTCTAGATGATTTTGAAGAGATTCTGAGTGACGGCGAAGTCCCGTTTTAATGCAATATTTTGATTACTGTCGAACGAATACGAATTCAGTAGATAGGAGGATAGATTTATCATGGAAAGAGAAAGAGCTCCAAGAGGCAAAAGACCGAGAAGAAAGGTTTGTATGTTCTGCGTAGATCACGTAGAGCGCATTGACTATAAAAATATCAGTCGTCTGCGCCGCTGTATGACTGAGCGTGCAAAGATTCTGCCTCGCAGAGTCACCGGCACCTGTGCATTTCATCAGCGTGAACTGACAACTGCCATTAAACGTGCAAGACACATTGCACTATTGCCTTATGTCAGTGACTAATTGTACAAAATAAATTTCGCTAAAAAGCATTTCGGATATATACCGAAGTGCTTTTTTCACCCCTTTTGCCGATTTCGCATATCCTAAAAGCAGAAGGTGACACGCAGATGGAATGGATTCTTTGGCTGTGTCTTTTGACTTTTCTGATTTCCAGTACGTGGGCAGCGTTTCGCATCAGCAGACGCTTCTTGCGAGAAGATCTGCCTCCTATAGTAACACTGGTATTCCTCGACCATGTCGAAAACGCCGATGACATCCTTGCTGCACTGTCGTTGCAATTCTTTTTGACAGATCCTGTAGCAGAGTCTGTCTGGCTCGTTGACAGAACGAAAAATGGACAGTTGAATCCCCTATGTACGGAATTTTGTAAATCACATACGGGATTTTTCTATTGTCAGGGTGCAAATTTCGAAAAAATTATTGGAAACATACAGAACTCGCAAAAAAATGATTGCAATTTGCCGAAAAAAAAGGTATAATAGTAGAAGATGCCCTGTAAGATGTCGAAATATAAAAATGGAGGGACGTTTTTTGCAAATCGAATCACCGGAATCACTACATATCGAGGGAACAGTAGAAAATGTCCTCTATTATAATGCGGAAAACGGCTACACAGTTCTGGATCTGGACGTAGGCGGTACCCCAATTACCGTAGTTGGCGAGCTTGGAAATGCGGAAGAAGGGGAACAGCTTGCACTCGATGGTGTTTATGTCAGTCACCCTCGCTTTGGCACACAGTTCCAAGCACAATATTGGGAACGGAAACTGCCGGCAGACGCCGTAAATATCCAGCGTTATTTAGCATCTGGTGCAATCAAAGGTATCGGTCCTGCATTGGCTCGCAAAATCGTCGGTCAATTCGGCGATAAAACGCTACAGGTCATTGAAAAGGAACCGACACGATTGTTGGAAATTCGTGGCATATCCCCTCGCAAATGTGAAAGCATCACTGCTGAGGCAAAACAAATTTTCGCACTGCGCAGACTGATGGAGTTTTTACAAGTCTACAACATTCGATCCAAATATGCTATGCGTTCCTATCAGAAGTGGGGCAACGGTGCAATCGATATGCTAGCGGCAAATCCCTATCTGCTCTGTTCTACAGGCGTGGAACTGGATTTTGGAAAGGCGGATACCGTTGCACGGGGCATGGATTTTTCCCCTACTGCACCGCAACGGGTGCAAGCCGGAATTCATTATATTTTACAGTATAACGCAGGACGGGGTCACACTTGTATCCCCTATCTGCAACTTTCCCAAAAAGCTTGCAGATATTTAAAAATTGGTGAAGCGGATTTCGAGACGGCTTATCAAATGGCACTGGAAGAAAAAACAATTTATCGATACGAAAAAAAAGGACGTGATTTCGTCTATTTAGCGGATTATTATATTGCAGAGCGATATATTGCTGACCGGATTCGGGTTATCATGGATTTCAGTGCGCCAACGGATCGTACAGACTTTAACGCCATGATTGATACCGTGGAAAAAGAATCCAATATGCACTATGCAGATTTACAACGACAGGCAATTATCACAGCATTGTCCAGAGACATGGTGATTTTAACTGGCGGTCCTGGAACGGGAAAGACCACAACACTAAACGCCATAATTTCCCTTTATGAGAAACAGGGCTACCGTGTGATGATTACTGCTCCAACAGGACGAGCAACTAGTCGAATTTCCGATTTGACAGGATATGAAGCAAGTACCATTCACCGTATGCTCACGGTAGAATTTGACATGAGCGGCAATATGCGCTTCCAGCACAATGAACAAAATCCTCTGGACTGCGACGTTATGGTTGTAGACGAAATGTCTATGGTAGATGTACAGCTGTTCGAGCATTTGCTCCGTGCGCTGCGATTAAGCTGCAAGCTAGTTTTAGTAGGCGACTGTGATCAGCTGCCCTCCGTCGGGGCTGGAAATTTACTGCGAAATCTGATCGACAGTAATCAAGTTCCTGTAGTGGCATTAACAGAAATTTTTCGACAAGCGCAGCAGTCTAGTATTATCACCAATGCCCATAAAATCATTCACGGAACATATCCGGATCTGACCCAAAAGAATAGCGACTGTTTTTTCTTTCAGCGTTTACAACCGGAAAAAGCGAAAGAACTGATGGTAGAGCTTGTACAATCCAGACTTCCAAATGCCTATGGCTATTCTCCAAAGGAGGACATTCAGGTAATTACACCTTCTCGCAAAGGTACAATGGGCGTCGTGGAACTGAATCACACACTACAGGAAACATTAAATCCGCCTGCAACAAACAAGCCTGAGGTGCGATCGCCACAGTATACGTTTCGTGAAGGCGACAAGGTAATGCAAATTAAAAATAATTATGATATGATATGGCACAAGGGCGGTGAAAACGACACCGGTATTTTCAATGGGGATATTGGCTATATTCGTGCCATCAATCGCCATACGCAAGAGGTCGTGGCAGACTTCGAAGGAAGAACTGCCACCTATACCTTTGATCAAATGGAACAGCTGGAATTGGCATATGCGATCACAGTACACAAAAGCCAAGGCAGCGAGTTTCAAGCAGTTATCCTGCCGCTGCTCGGGGGATATGAAAAGCTATATTATCGAAATCTATTATATACTGCCGTAACACGAGCCAAGCGGCTTCTGATTTTTATTGGATCTCAAAAAGTAATTTTTCAAATGGTGGACAACAACCAACGTATGAATCGATATACAGGTCTACAGCAAATGCTGTTAGGCGATTCCGAATACAGCGAATGAATGATAAACAATTGTATTTGTCAATTGTTTTCATGGAATATAGAAGGAGCTACAAAATGGGTAAAACAGATATTGGCATTGATTTAGGAACGGCAAACACCGTAATTACCATTGGAAAAAAAGGCGTCGTTCTAAGCGAACCTTCAGCCATCGCATATCACACCAAAACAAAAGAAGTGTTGGCTGTGGGAAAACGTGCATATCAGATGATTGGGAAAACACCGAATTATATTGAAATAGTGCGACCCTTGTCCGGTGGTGTCATCTCGGACGATCGTATGACACAATTTATGATTCGAGAATTTATTCTAAAAGTCAGCGGTCACCACCTGACAAAGCCTCGCATTATCATTTGCGTGCCGTCATTTATTACAGATGTGGAAAAACGTGCCGTAGTAGAAGCAGCAATGAGTGCAGGTTCTCGAAAGGCTTACCTCATTGATGAACCGATTGCCGCATTGATTGGTGCGGGCGTCAACATCGGAAAGGCTCGAGGCAACATGGTAGTGGACATCGGCGGTGGCACAACTGACGTGGCAATTGTATCTATGAACGGTATTGTCACGTCGCATTCCGTCCGTGCTGCGGGGAATACACTGGATCAGGCAATTATACGCTATATGCAGACTCGATATAAGCTGCTCATTGGGGAACGCACGGCGGAAAAAGTGAAAATCGAATTGACCAATCTATACGATCCACGAGCTGACCGTACCATGTGGGTCAAGGGCAGAAATTTGGTCAGTGGATTGCCAGAGATGCAGGAAATCAGCGAACTGGAAATTTTTGAAGCGATCGAAGACAGCATAGCGGAAATTATTGAAGCAATTAAAACAGTACTGGAGGAGACACCACCAGAGCTGGTGGGGGATATTTACGAAAACGGTATTTTGATGGCGGGTGGCGGTGCAATGTTGGGTGGACTGCGTAAGCTGGTAAATCGGACGCTACAGGTGAAGTGTGTGGTGGCAAAGGATTCGATTCACTGTGTCGCAAAAGGCACGGCAATCGCATTCCGAAAAATGGACACGCTATTAGACGGTTTTGAAAATATTGCAGTATATCAATTCAAATAAAAAAGTTTTCTTTAAATTTATACAAAGATTCTGCATACGTCTTGACAATCTGCTCGTTCGGTGGTATCATAGGAAAAGAAAATAATCCTATTCATCATCTATTTTTTACGGCAACAGGAGGCATATAATATATGAAAGTAGTTGTCATCGGAAACGGAAAGGTCGGTGAAGACCTCTCCTCCGCATTGGTCGGCGAGGGGCATGACGTTACCATCGTCGATTCTGATCCGAACTGCTTGACAAAAGCACAAAACACACTCGATGTCATGTGCATCGATGGAAACGGCGCAACCACTGAAACGCAATTAGAAGCGGGCGTTGATAAAGCCGGACTATTTATCGCTGCAACACCCTACGATGAATTAAATATTCTCGCTTGTTTGATTGCCAAACGACTTGGCGCAAGGCAAACAATTTCCCGTGTGCAGACGCCGGAGTATTATCGGCAAATGCACCTAATTCGAGATGATTTAAGACTGTCCATGATTATCAATCCAGAGCTTGTAATGGCGGACGAGATTTTTCGTATTCTGATTTTTCCTTCCGTTGCAAAGGTAGAGGTGTTTGATAAGGGAAAGCTGGAACTGGTAGAATATCACTTGCCGGATAAGACTTCCTTGGCTGGGTTATCCCTACAGGAAATCTATAAAAAAGTCAAAACGAAATTTTTAATTTGTGTAGTCCAGCGAAACGGTGACATCTATATTCCGGACGGGAATTTTATTTTGCAGTCCGGCGACCGCATTCACATAGCGGCAAATCATAAAAATATCGAACGCTTTTTCCGTATTAGCGGCTTTATGAAAGATAAGGTCAAATCAGTCATGATTGTAGGCGGCGGTACGGTGTGCTATTATCTGGCGCAGCAGCTCATTAACCTTGGCATGAAACTGAAAATCATCGAAAAAGACAAGAATCGCTGCATGAAAATGGCAAAACTTTTGCCAAAAGCTGTAGTGATTCACGGAGATGGCACAGATCAGGATTTGCTCATCGAAGAAGGCATCCGTCATGTGGATGCTTTTGTGGTACTCACCGATATGGATGAAGAAAATATGATTCTGGCACTATTCGCCAAAAGCACCACGAACGCAAAAGTCATTACAAAAATCAATCGGGACAACTATTTAAAGCTCGTATCCGGTCTGGAACTGGGCAGCATTATTTCGCCGAAATATCTAATCACAAACAATGTTCTCAGCTATGTGCGTTCCCTAAAAGCCGCAGCTGGCAGCGAAATCGAATCGCTGTACCACCTTGTAGGCAATCAGGTCGAGGCAATTGAGTTCCGTGTCCGAGATAAAATCCCGGGACTTGTGGGAATTCCACTAAAAGATGTGACGCTCAAACCAAATATTTTGATTTGCGCTATCATTCGAAAGCGAGATACAATCATTCCAGACGGCAGTGCAACGATCGAGCCGGATGATTTGATTATAGTAGTATCCAAAGATTATCATTTTTCACAGTTAAAAGATATTTTAGACTAACGGAGTGATGAAATGAATACGGGAATTGTGATACATTATTTGGCAAAAGCGATGTTGATTGGCACTTTGTTGTTCCTGATCCCAGCGGCAGTCAGTTTATGCTATGGAGAATATTTTTGTGCGCTGATATTTTTGTTAACTTGTGCTGGAACAGCAGCGGTGTTCGGGCTTTTCTCACTGTATAAACCCAAAAGACAACAAATCCGCACACGAGAAAGCATGGTAATTGCCGCCTTGTTATGGCTGATATTTTCCGTGGTGAGTGCACTGCCATTTTACTTCACCGGTGAGATTCCGGATATCTGGAATGCAATTTTTGAAAGTGTCTCCGGTTTTACAACCACCGGTGCAACGATTTTGTCTGATGTAGAATGCTTATCTCACAGCTTATCCTTCTGGCGTTGTTTTTCCCACTGGATTGGTGGCATGGGCGTTTTGGTACTGGCGATTGCCATTCTCCCTTCCTCTGGCGACGCAATTTATTTAATGCGTGCAGAATGTCCCGGACCGTCCGTCAGCAAACTCGTACCAAAAGGAAAAAATTCCGCCCTATATCTCTATCTCATCTATATCGGTTTGACACTATTGACATTCTTGTTTCTGCTCTTCGGTGGAATGCCAGTATTCGACAGCATTTGTCATGCCATGAGCGTTGCGGGAACAGGGGGATTCAGCATCAAAAACGCCGGAATTGCCGCATATGGATCCGCCTATATCGAGGGCGTGCTGACCGTGGCAATGATTTTATTTGGAATCAATTTCAGCTTATATTATTTTATCCTGATGCGGCAGTTTCATGAAGTAAAAAAGAATACCGAAATAAAGGTCTATTTAACCATTATGGCACTGGCGACCATATTGATGATGTGCAATACCTATTCTATCTATCAAAGCGTGGGAAAGACGTTCCGTGCCGTTATCTTTCAAGCTGCATCGATTATGACTTCTACTGGTTTCGCCACAGAAGACTTTGTACAATGGCCCATGTTCTCTCAGATGATTCTATTGTGCTTAATGTTCATAGGCGGATGCAGCGGTTCGACTGGCGGTGGATTCAAGGTTCAGCGTGTGGTACTTCTGGGAAAAAGTGGACAGCTCTCCCTACGGAAGTTAGTATACTCAAATTCTGTCAACACTGTCAAATCCGATGGCAAAACGCTCAGTACAGACGTTGTACACGGTGTCATGCGCTATTTGGTCATTTATCTGGGAATTGCAGTTTTTTCCGTGCTTCTACTATCCCTCAAGAGTGAAGACTTTACTGCGACAGTCTCTTCTGTGCTTTCCTGTCTTAGCAACAACGGTCCTGCGCTGGGAAGTTTGGGACCTATGGAAAATTATAGCGGATTGTTCAACCTTTCCAAAATGGTTTTATGTGTTGATATGCTGCTGGGCAGGCTCGAATGCTTGCCACTGTTGATTTTATTTATGCCTGCCGCTTGGAGACGAGATTTTTAAAGAAAAAACGTATGATTGAACCAAAAATCATGCGCTTTTTATGTTTCCTCGTATTACAATTATAAAATTATTCCCACTCTATTGTAGCCGGCGGCTTTGTGGTGATGTCGTATACTACTCGATTCACGTTTTTCACCTCGTTGACGATTCGAGCTGAAACGATTTCCAATACTTCATAGGGAATTTTCGCAAAGTCAGCCGTCATAAAGTCCGTGGTCGTGACACCCCGCAGTGCCACGGTATAATCATAGGTTCTGCCATCTCCCATAACGCCAACCGAACGCATATTTGTCAATACGGCAAAATATTGGTGAATTTCTCGGTCGAGTCCGGCTTTTGAAATTTCTTCTCGGAAAATCCAGTCTGCATCTTGTAGGATTTGAAGCTTTTCATCTGTGATTTCGCCAATAATACGGATTGCCAATCCAGGTCCAGGAAACGGCTGACGCCATACCAAATGACCTGGCAGTCCCAATTCAATTCCCAGCTGCCGTACCTCGTCCTTGAATAATAGCCGTAACGGTTCGATAATTTCCTGAAAGTCCACATAGTCCGGCAAGCCGCCGACATTGTGATGAGACTTAATGACAGCTGCATCGCCGCTGCCACTCTCAATGACGTCCGGATAAATTGTACCCTGTGCCAAAAAGTCCACAGTTCCGAGCTTTTTCGACTCACGCTCAAATGCACGGATAAATTCTTCACCAATCACTTTACGCTTGGTTTCTGGATCAGAAATACCGTTTAATTTTTCCATAAAGACGGCTTTCGCATTTACACGAATGAACTGAATATCCTGTCCATGAAAGGCAGCTTCTACCTCATCACCCTCATTTTTCCGTAGAAAACCATGATCCACAAAGATACAGGTGTGCTTCTTTCCCACAGCCTTCGAAAGCAGTGCCGCACAGACAGAACTGTCTACGCCACCGGAAAGAGCCAACAAGACTCTGCCATCTCCGACCTTTTCTCGAATCTGTTGAATTGCCAATTTTGCATAATTTTCCATTGTCCAATCGCCAACACAACCGCAAACCTCTTTCAAAAACTGATTCAGAATGGTCAAGCCGTGTTCGGTATGGTTCACTTCCGGATGAAATTGTACCGCATAAAGTTTTCGCTCCGGACAAGCCATTGCCGCTGTAGGGCAATCTTCCGTATGCGCTATAATTGAAAATCCCTCCGGCACTTCAGAAATGTAGTCCGTATGACTCATCCAAGAAATCGCCGTTTCCGGCAGTTCTTCTGCTTGAAACAATACGTTTGATTTGTCATATATCGTCTGGGTCTTACCGTATTCTGACGTTTCACAGGGGACAACACTGCCGCCTAATGTATACGCCATCAACTGACAACCATAACAGATTCCCAAAATCGGGACGCCACAGGAAAAAATTCCCGGATCAATATGGGGTGTATTTTCATCTGTGACACTATTCGGTCCACCAGTGAAAATAATTCCCACAGGCTTTTTTTTCAAAATTTCCGTCAACGGTGTGGTATAACGTACGATTTCGCAATAAACACCACATTCTCGCACACGACGTGCAATAAGCTGATTGTACTGTCCGCCGAAGTCCAGCACCAATACCAGTTGATTTTCCATAATAAAAGTTACTCCTTTTTAAAGGTTAGAAAATAAAGAATCGAAATGAAAATCTATCGCCTTTCATGAATGGACAATGATGTCATCTTATTTCGCTCCATCTCTTCGAATGACTGCGAAAACCATTTGAAAGAAGATTTTTATATCAAGCCGCAGACTGCGCTTTTGAATATATGTAATATCCAGATCTACCCATTCCTGAAACGGCAAATCGCTTCTGCCCGCCACTTGTGCAATTGTGCCGAGTCCCACTTTCACCGTCAATCGATTCATCTCATAGGGTGTATATAACACCACCTCCCGTGGGAGAGGTGGGCATATTCCAATGATGGACATATCTCCTTTCAAAATATTCCAAAGCTGTGGAATTTCATCAATTGACGTCTTTCGGATAAAACGCCCGATTTTTGTCACACGTGGATCATGTTCCACTTTAAACGCCTTTCCATCCGTTTCATTTTGCGTCTGTACATCTGCAAATTTCTCTTCTGCATCCACACATCGAACGGAATTTATACATTCGAAAAGGCTTTCCATTCTCTGTCAAGCGGATTTGAGAAAACAGCGGCGATCCGCCATCTTCATTCCAAATCAGAAAAGCAACAATGGCACTTGGAATCGCCAGAATAATCATCCCCAAAGCCGACAAGACAATATCGACAAATCATTTCACCAGAAAGTATAATTTTCCACCAGCCGGTTTTATAGTTGCATATTTTAGTGTCTCCGCTATGCCAGTAGAAAGTAAATCCAGTGCACGATCGTCAAATTCCAAAACCGGATAAGAAATCACACCCTTTGGATTTTCTTTTAAGGATTGAATTGTGTACGCAGAAACAAATTCTTCTGTAATATTACCTCTTTTTTGAACCATCTTTCTATCTCCTAATGTTCATTTATATCATAACCATTATAACACAAAACGAATCTTGTTGTCAATCTATATTTTGCGTATTCTTACGCATTTATAATATACTGAAAAATCGCCTTAGCTACACCGTCCGCATCATGAGCAGCTGTCACAACATCTGCTGCTGCCAGACACCGTGGCGTAGCGTTGGCAACCGCTACACCCAATCCGGCAAATTGAAGCATTTCGCTGTCGTTATCTGCATTGCCGCACGCCATAATCTCTGCCGGTTGAATCGCCTCTTGCTGTGCCAAAAAACGCAGTCCATTGGCTTTTCCGGCGTTCTTATTGGCAATTTCTACCATTTGCGGTACAGAAGAGGTCACATACACCTCCGGCACTATTTGACGTACCTTTTCCGCTATGCGATCCCGCAGGGTTATATCAGCACAAATCAAGTCGACGCTCTCTATTTCTTGTATATGCGTCCGAAAAAAACGGTGCATATCTGAAACCGGCTTTCTCGTTCGCTGTACATATTCCACCACATAGTCACTTCGTCGAAAGGCAGCCGGATTCGCAACATAATCTGCCGGTGCGTACATTTGACCATCAATTCCCACTTCTAAGATCACTTCTGGTTCTTGTTGCCAAAGAGACAGCACCGCTTCTAGAGCTTTTGCGCAAATATGCAGCTGCTGCAAGCATTTTTCTGTCCCCATTTCAAAAACCGCTGCACCATTCGACACAACACCATAGCGAATGCCGGAAAATTTTCGGATTTCCTCCGGCAGTGCGATCAGCGATCTGCCGCTTGCAGCCACGAGAATAATGCCCTTTGCAATAACCTGTTCCAACGCTTGCCTTGTTATATCGGTTAATTCACCATTTCGATTCAAGGTCGTCTCATCAAGATCCAATGCGAGTAGTTTCACTTTCACAACTATTCCTCCATTTCCGACAAAAGTAAATCCCCACCAAGAACAACAAGGGAAACAAGACCGCAACAAACAGACCTATTTTTAAATGGTTTCCAAAAGCCTCGGATATGATTCCCACCATCGTAGGACCACTGGAACAGCCACAGTCTCCGGCAAGTGCCAGCAGTGCAAACAATGCCGTTCCACCTTTGGGACAAGATTCCGAAGCAAGACGAAACGTTCCAGGCCACATAGCTCCTACTGAAAAGCCACATAAAATACAGCCACACAAAGACAAAATCGCATTCGGTAACAGTGTCGCCAATAAATAGCTCCCCACGCACAATGCATCACTGATATACAAGTAGACAGTCAAGGGAATTTTCTTGCTGAGCTTCGCTTGCAGCACACGGGAAATGCCCATAAGCACTGCAAATCCACAGGGACCAGCTAAATCCCCAGCCGTTTTCGATACTTGAAGTCCACTTTCCGCAAAGGCAGATGCCCACTGACTCATTGCCTGTTCCGCTGCGCCAGCACAGAGCATAAGCAAAACAAAAAGCCAAAATAGCTTCATTCGAATCAGCGTGCCAAGGGACATTCCCTCACCGTCCTCAACGAGAGTACGAATCGGCACTTTGGAAAAATACACTGCATTAAATAGTGGTATCATTGCCCAAAGGATACTGAGAATCCACCAATTTTCCATACCAAACAACGTAAAAAAGAGCGTAGATAATAAAATTACCAGAACACATCCCCAACAATAAAACGAATGTAAAATACTCATTGCAGCGGTTTTTCGATCATTCGGACAAGCCTCCACAATGGGTGAAACCAAAACCTCGATCAGTCCGCCACCAACGGCGTAAAGTATAACAGCAATGCAAATTCCAGAAAATGGATGTAACAAAAGTTTTGGCAATATACCAAGTGCAAGAAATCCCACTGCAGCAAAGATATGTGCTGCGACAATTGCGATACGGTAACCGATGAAATCCAGAAATTTGGTAGAAATCAAATCGACAAGAAGTTGAACGCCAAAATTTAACATAACAAGAAAGCTGATTTGACTGAGTGATACATGATAATCCTGTTGTATAGTGACAAAGAGAAGCGGCAAAAAACTGCCTGCAATGACTTGGGTGATATAACCGATATAACAGGCTATCGTCGTATGCTTAAAGTTCGTACGAATCGACAAGAACACTCCTCCATTCCAGTATCGCTCCACTTATTTTAGCATAACCTTCCACAGAATGTCAAGCACAATGCAAACCGTTTCCTACACAATCTTCGGAAATACATGAAAAAAGATTGACATTTGACGCAAAATCATGTATAATAAGAACCGTATGAAGATTGTATGAAAATTTCGACGACATAAAATATGTGCCACGGCAAGAAAGGTTGAATCTCAAATGGAAAAATCTAGCCCTGCATCCATCAATGTAACCGATATTATGAAGGATATTCGAGAGGAAATCAAAGAAAAGGGCTATAGCAGTGATATGCTCTCCTTCGCTGACGTTCCCCTCGATGTTCAGGATACAGATAATATGGCTCGATTCGATACTGATATTTTACATAGCAACGTGGAGTATCTCTCCCACAGCTGTACTGCAAAGCTCGGCAACCCAAACACTGGAAATCCCTTTGCACGGTTCTTCAAACGCCTTGCCGTGCGTATGCTTGGCTTCTATCTAGAACCCTATGCTGACAAACAAAACAGCTTGAACGCCTGCACGGCGCAAGCACAGGAACAGGTAGAGTTATATATTCAAGAATCTAGAATGCATAGCACACGGGCATTATTAGAACGAATCGAAATGCTGGAGCTGCAACAAAAGAATATGCGCATCAATATTGATCAAATGCAGGAACAAATTCGACTGCTCCAAGACAAGCTGTCGGAGGAGGAACAGGAATGAAGATTCTCCAAATTGTACCTAGTATGCATTTGACATATTCTATATGGGAAGAACTGGAGAGTATCGCAAAAATACTACGGGATATGGGCGTGCAAACCGGTGTCTATTGCGACCAACCCACTCGATATATGACAGAACGTGGCATTTTGCCCATTGCACAAAATTTTCCGAAACTAAATGGAGAAGATGTGTTAATCTATCACAAGTGCATCAACGCTGCGTTACAGCTAAATCTGTCGGAATTTCCTTGTCGAAAGTTGATGCGATTCCACGGTTGTATACCACCCATTGATTTTCACAAGTATCACACCAAACTGGAATTCGATGCCAAAGACTGTCAGGAAGAACTCTGCGAGATTGCGCTGGAAATTGACTATTGTGTTGGTACAACATCATTTCACAAATCGATGCTGCAGGTTCTGAAATACGAAGTCCCTATTGCCATCTGTCCGCCAATCACGACATTTCAAAGCTTTCTCAAAACGCCGGATTCACAAATTTTAGAACAGTATGAAGGCGATAATTGTGTCAATTTTCTCTATACAGAACCTCTGATGCCCCAACACCATGTGGAAGACGTTATTCAGATTTTTTATTATTATCAAAAGTATTGCAATGCGCATTCCAGACTATTTCTCGTCGGCGATGACACAGAAGTCAAGTATTACACCCATCAGTTGAAACGCTATGTAGAAGCTTTAGAATTGGATCAGGTGATTTTTACTGGCAGAGTAACGGTGACACAACAGCTGAGCTATTTTCGCCTGGCTAACCTATATGTAGATGCCAGCGGAAATACAGAATTTTGTCTGTCGCTGATTGAAGCCATGTATTTCGGCGTCCCAGTTCTGGCGAACGACAACCTAAATCATCGATTTATTTTGGGAGAAGATGCATATTTTTACAACAATCCGGACGATCATGCCGGTCCGTATGCAGAATTAGAGGCGGCTCTTCTGGCAAATCGTATTTTGACAGATTTGAATTTGAGACGAGAAATCATCGCAGAACAGCGACGACAACAGCAAAAATTTTCCTACAACACGCTGAAACAGCAATTGCAATCTATCTTACAAGATTTCCTCGAAACCGTTTCTCCCCGACAACGACCAAAAGGGAAAATTATGTACTAAACGCATTTCCGACGAAAGGCAGGTGTGATAAAAACATGAGAAAAATCGGCTTTGTTATCCCATGGTATGGGGAACACGAACCAGACGGCATTGAAGCAGAACTGCGAGAACTGGTGGCACGGTTGCAAAAGGCTGGAACAGAGGTAGAAGTTTTGACGACCTGTATTCAAGGCTTCCGCAGTGATTGGAACCGAAATTATTATGCCGCAGGCACGTCGCTGGTGAACAATATTCTGGTGCGGCGGTTTCCCACTTATCGGAGAGATACCACGGCATTTGAACAAGTCGTCCGAAAGATGAACGCCGGTCAGCACTTATCCCTGTCCGAAGAACAAACCTATATTGAAGAAAATATCAATAGTCCACAACTTTATGAATACCTATTGACGGCAGAAGAAGAATATGCACTTTATGTTTTTCTCCCATACGCTTTTGGAACGACTTATTCTGGCATTCAAATCGCACTTGAAAAATCGGTGATGATTCCATGCTTTCAAGATGAAGCGTCACTTTCTATGCGCTTATTTCGACAGGAATATGTACATACCAAAGCCATGATTTATCACACTGCAACGGAAATGGAACTGGCAGGACGTGTCTATGACTTTTCGACCACGGAACAAATTTGTATTGGAGCAGGCGTTGAAACGGAAATTCAAGCGGATGCGACAATTTTTCGCAAGGCATTTCAAATCCACCAACCGTATTTGCTATACGTAGGACGTAAGGACGCTTCCAAGAATCTACCGCTGCTGCTGCGCTACTTTGCAGAGTTGAAACATCGTCATCCGGATAGTCCTCTACAACTCGTACTGATTGGCGAGGGAAACACAAAAATTCCCGTTTCCATACAGGACGACGTTTACGATTTGGGATATGTGACCGAACAGGATAAATACCACGCTATGGCGGCGGCACTCGCACTCTGTCAGCCCTCCGGTCAAGAGCGATTTGCACCTGTACTCATGGAAAGCTGGCTCTGCGGTAGACCTGTTCTCGTTTCCGCAAAGTATGCCGTCACAAAGGATTTTGCACGCCGTACCAATGGCGGATTATATTTTCGAAATTATTTTGAATTTGAAGGCAGCATACAATACCTCCTTGAGCACCCAGACGAAGCGAATCAGATGGGCGAGAATGGAAGAGATTATGTACGCACCCATTTTAATTGGCAAAGGATCATCAATCGCTATCAGACTTTTTTTCAAAAAATAAGCGGAGAGGAGTAAATCTATGAAACGAATTGCACTAATCAATCCTCGCTATGGTCTGGAGGCTAGCGGCAGCGCAGAGTATTATACTCGCATGATTGCGGAACATTTGGCAAATCGCTATGAAGTCGAGGTGCTGACGACAAAAGCAATCGACCCTTCCACTTGGAAGGATTGGTATGCGAGAGATGTGGAGACGATCCACGGCGTAACCGTATGGCGATTCTCCGTGGAAAAACTCCGTGCCATCGACTTTACAGAATACAGCGATGCCTACTTACAGGAAATGGCACAAAACCATCGTAACCTTTCAAAAGAACAAACTTGGTTTGAAAAACAAGGTCCTTTTACTCCGAACTGCATTCGCTATATTCGCAAGCACAGGAGAAACTACAATAAGTTCATTTTCATCGGTTTCGATCACTATCTGACTACTGCTGGACTACCAGAGGTAACAGATCGGGCAATTCTCATTCCGGCAGCAGCGGAAATCCCCTGTTTCCACTTTCTCACTTGCGAATCCCTTTTCATTAAACCAAAGGCTTTCGTCTTTTTCTCCGATACCGAACGAAAGCTCGTACGACGACGATTCCCACGAACAGAACCAATTCCCTGTGAAGTGATGGGAACAGGCGTTGACGTCCCATATCAGGTGGACAGCAATGCTTTTCGGCAACAGTATGGTCTGGCAGACCCATATTTATTGTATGTGGGACGTGTGGACGAAAGCAAAGGCTGTCCGAGAATGATCCGTTATTTTATGGAATATAAACGCCGCTGCGGTGGTAAGCTAAAACTGGTTCTTATCGGAAAAAACGCTTGCCACATTCCTGCACGACCGGATATTTTATCCTTAGGATTTGTCTCAGATGAGGAAAAATATGCCGGAATGGCAGGTGCAAAGGCACTCTTGGTGCCCTATGAACAAGAGCGAATGTCCATCTCCTTATTAGAGGCAATGTCTCTGTCCATTCCAATTCTGGCAAATGGTTCCAACGAAATTCTGCGGCAGCACTGTATCGACAGCAATGGTGGACTCTTTTATCAAAATTACTTTGAATTTGAGGGTGCAGTGCAATATCTTATGGAGCATTCCATTGCATATATGCAGATATGTGTCAACGCAAAAAATTATGTGATGAAAAATTACGGCTGGAAACGAATTATGCAAAAATTTGACCGGTTGATTTTAAAATAAAAGTACTTGTAACAGAAAGGAAATCGTTTTATGGACGCTACCACATTCCCCATTAGCATGGGATACCACATCTTTTTTGGTGTTGTCGCCTGTCTCTTTTTCCTGATGCAGTATTATCGGCTGCGCAGACCTTATCAGCTTATCTTGGCTATCGCAATGCCCGCCTCCCTCCTTATCTACATCGATACGTCAAATCAATCGCTGTTTCATGCGGTAGGACTGTTCGAGCTTGTTATGCTCCTCGGTGCAATCATACTCTCGATTGTATTTCGTATACGGCGAGGAAAGGACAAAAATATGTCTGACGTCGACACGGATGCCGATGCAAACGAAAAAATAAATGCACCAGACACCTTAGACACAGACAAAATCGCCCCAAATCAGCAACCACGCAAGTCTGCACAAAAAAGCAGCACAGACGAACTCGACGAAAAATAGGAGAAACTTTCTATATGATCCAAATCACTTCAAAAAAACGTATCGTGCTGAAATTGGGTACTTCTACTCTGACTCATAAAACTGGAAAGCTGAATATTCGCCGTATGACAAATTTGGTACGAATTCTCGCTGATTTGCACAATGCTGGAAAAGAACTATTGATTGTCTCCTCTGGCGCAGTAGGCATGGGTATGGGAAAGTTAAACCTCTCGGAGCGTCCCAAAGATACCCCCTCCAAACAAGCGGCGGCGGCTGTGGGACAGTGTGAATTGATGCATATCTACGACGATATGTTCGCCAAGTATGGTGTAACCGTGGCACAGATTCTATTGACAAAAACAACGCTGTCGAATGATCGACTGCCCCATGTACAAAACACCATTCATCGGCTTCTGGAACTGGGCGTGATTCCCATCGTCAATGAAAACGATACCGTTGCAATTGACGAACTGGAATTGGAAATCGGTGAAAACGATTCTCTTTCTGCAAAGGTTGCCGTGGCGGTTAATGCAGATTTGCTGATTATTATGTCCGATATTAACGGCTTATACTCCGCCGATCCTCGAAAAGACACGGACGCACAGGTTATTCGTGTGGTAGAAAAAATTGACGAGAAAATCGAGCAGATGGCAGGCGGCTCCGGAACATCACTGGGTACCGGCGGTATGGCGACCAAAATCAATGCAGCTAAAATCGCCACTGAAAATGGAATCGACATGGTGATCATGAATGGCAGAGATCCAGAACAGCTTTACGCCCTGTTTGACGGTGAACCGGTGGGGACACACTTCTTATCCAGTCGGACAAAAGGGTAATTTTAGAAGAAAACATCTGAAAGGAATGCAGAATCATGATGCAGATTCAATCGGAAAACGATGCAAAAGAATTTTTTCTTCGCTTCAACGGTGATCGGCGTGCGATGTATGATTGCAGTTCTGAAGCGGAACTGGATGCATATTTACATTACGCTACAGAAGAAAACGAAAGAAAATGGCAAAAAGAAGAATTTTTTGAACACTATCAGATGATTTTCTCTGGGCACCATCATAATATGTACCATTTTCAGAAAATGATGTCCCTCTATTTGGGCTGTTGGTGGGAGTCGCTGTACCGTGTAGGACAGATTTTGTGGAGTTGTCCGCTGAATGAAAACAATGCAGGGAAGATTTTTCTGGAATTGATGAAAGTGGCAGATAGTGACTACCCCTATACAGAGGAACAGCGCATTGCTATGTTTACGCTTGCAGACAGCTTCATTGAAAAATTTCATTTGCATGGCAAATACGTTTGGTATCAGCGATGGTATAGAATGCGTATCCTCGGCGTAAAGAGCTTTGCAGAAGCGGAAGAATTTTTCCGAAAAGAATACGGCTTTCCACACTTCCGTACAGAATTGGCAAAGGAAAGCTATGATAAATGGATAACACCTAAAAAGAGAGAAGCTTTATGTCAAGATTATTTTGAAGATATTCTCCGAAATGGAAATGATGACGTAAAAGACCATCAAACAATTTTCCGATTGTTTTTGGAATACGATATGGCAATGCAATCTAATGTACAACAGCTTTATAATTACCTCTATTTCTATGCAGAACGCATTCGCCGCTGTTTCTGGTGTGACGTGGCACAGTGGATTGTTTTAAAGCTGACACCCATTCTTTATGAAAAAAATTTCGTAAACCAAGCACGGGATTTTCTCATTCTGGTCAACCAATTGGTTTGGGAAGACGCCGCCTTGGACGATATACCTTTTTATCGAAAGGATATAAAGGAACAAACCATCGCACAGCTGAAGCTGTATAATGAAAAGGAACAAATCAAACCGGCTGTCTCTTAACTGAAAAGGAAGGAATTGACTATGAATTACGCTGAAACCCTAGGCGCACGGGCAAAGACGGCAGAACTTGCCATTGCCACTGCTACACCACAGACAAAAAACCATGCATTAGCTGCCATTGCAAAAGCTTTAATGGAAAAACAAGATGAAATTCTTGCCGCTAACGAAATCGATTTAAAAGCAGCACAGGAAAACCACATGATCTCATCTCTGCAAGATCGCTTAAGATTAACAGAATCGAGAATTATTGGTATGGCGGACGCAGTGCAGCAGCTAATCGCAACAGAAGACCCCATTGGCTCGGTAGACTGTGGTACAATGCGACCCAATGGTCTGCAAATTCTAAAAACACGTGTGCCGCTGGGCGTTATTGGTATTATCTTTGAATCCCGTCCCAATGTCACTGTAGATGCAGCGACGCTCTGTTTAAAAGCGGGAAACGCTGTCATTCTCCGTGGTGGAAAAGAAGCAATTCACTCCAACAAAAAACTCACCGAAATCATGCGAACCGCTGTCGTTTCAGTGGGATTACCCGCAGACATTATCCAGCTCGTGGAGGATACTTCTCACGAAACAGCAGCCGATATGATGCGATTGAAAGGCTATTTAGATGTACTGATTCCCCGTGGCGGTGCCGGATTGATTCAGGCTGTCGTAAGACAATCCTCCGTACCGGTGATTGAAACTGGCGCTGGAAATTGCCATGTATATGTAGACGCCTGCCTTCATGGAGAAGCCGACTACGAGATGGCAGTACGGATTATCGACAATGCCAAAACCCAGCGGCCTTCTGTTTGCAATGCCATCGAAGGATTGCTTGTACATGAATCAGTTGCAGAAAAATTATTACCCATGGTGCAAACAGCGTTACACACTCATAACGTGACCATCTATGGCTGTGAGAAAACACGTGCTATTTTGGGAGACGAAATTCAGACTGCAACAGAAAAACTGTACGATACTGAATTCGACGACTATAAAATCACGGTAAAGGTTGTCAAGGATATTGACGAAGCAATGGCACATATCGCACGCTATGGTACAAAGCATTCAGAGTGCATCATCACCCGTGATTTGGACGCAGCACAGAAATTTCAGCGTGGTGTAGACGCAGCGGCAGTTTATGTCAATGCTTCCACACGTTTTACTGACGGCGGTGAATTTGGATATGGTGCAGAAATCGGTATCTCCACGCAAAAACTTCACACAAGAGGGCCAATGGGTCTGCACGAACTGACGACCGTAAAATACCTGATACAGGGCGATGGTCAAATTCGTGAATAAATTTATCATACAAATAAAAAACACGCTGTTTCTTTCTACAGCGTGTTTTTTCGTGTTCATCAACTGGTGCACCTAACAGGACTTGAACCTGCACACCTCTCGGTATTAGAACCTAAATCTAACGTATCTGCCAATTTCACCACAAGTACATCATTTATATTATAACACACTATTTGGCTTTTGTCAATCCCTTTTTCAAAAAATTTAAGACTTATACGTTAGAATTCTTCCTCCTCGTCATCGTTCTCATCCTGTTCAAAATCGTAATCTTCAAAAAAATATTCCATTAATAGTTCCTTTGCATCCTCACTTCCATGGGATGCCGCACGTCGAAGCCACATCTGCGCTTCTGTTTCATCTTCATCAATACCAGTTCCATTTAATAAACACATTCCCAACATATATTCCGCACCGTCGTGTCCCTGCTTCGCCGATTGTTCAAACCATGCCACAGCCGTTTCATCCTTTTCTTTGTCATCTCCTGTAAATAAACAAATGCCAATTAAATACATTGCCTCCGGATTGCCCTGTGCCGCAGCTTGTTCAAACCAAGCCAAAGCCGTTTCGGTATCGTCTTCTTTCTCCATATAATAACAGCCGATCGCACTTTGTGCTTCTGATAAACCCTGTTGTGCCGCCTGTTCAAGCCAATATAGTGCCATCTCTAAGTCAAGCTCTGTACCGTCACCCTCCTGATAACAGGTACCTAGAGCAAACTGTGCATAAGCGTTCCCCTGTTTTGCCGAAAGCTCCAGCCAATACACTGCTTGTTCCGCATTCTGTTCAATTCCCGTACCAAAGTGATAACAGCTCCCCAACTGGAACTGTGCCTCGTCTTCTCCTGCTTTTGCCGCTTTCTGGAACAACGCCACAGCATACTTCGGGTTGGATTTCATGCCTGTTCCCTCCAGCGCACAAATTCCAAGTTGACATTGTGCCAATACATCGCCTTGTGCAGCTACCTTTTTCAGCCAATAAACTGCCTCTTTATCATCCTTCGGATTCATAGACTCTTGATAGAGTAAGCACATCGCCAGTACAAATTGCGCTTCTGCATTCTCTTGCTGTGATGCACGCCGAAGCCACTTCAGTGCTTTTTCCTCATTTGGTTTTGTCCCACGTCCAAAGTGATAGCAATTCCCTACCATATATTGTGCCTCAGATATTCCCTGCCGTGCCGCTTTCTTGAAATAATCAAACGCCGTTTCTTCATCCGCTGCAATGCCGTCTATACCATTAAAATAGACATTCCCTAAATTATATTGTGCAGCAGCAAATCCATCGTCAGCAGACGCTTTCAGCCAGTATATCGCTTGTTTTACGCTTTTTTGTGTACCGATTCCACTCAAATAACAGCGTCCTAACATATTCTTCCCTTCGGCATTGTCAAGTGCTGCTGCTTCTTTATAATACGCAAAGGCTTTTTCCAGAACAGTTTCAACTCCGTCACCATCTAAATAGCAGTTCCCAAGGCTTACCATCGCATCTGCTTGCAGCTCTGTTGGAGCGTCCTTTTCTATGATAGTTCTCAGCCAGTGCAGAGCCTCTTCCGCAGTGATTTCAGAAAGTCCCATTTGAAAATACCCATTCGCTAGGTCAAACATGGCGGATGTATTGCCCGACGCTGCTGCATCTTCTAATAATTCTAATCCTTTCGCAATATCCTGTCTCACATACGTGTCCGACCAATAAAGCAATCCAAGTTCCTCCATTGCCGCAGGATTTTTCAAATCTGCGGCTTCTTGTAAAAACGCCACGCCTTGAGAAATCGATTTTGGATCATTCTCTTGTTCCAATAGAATATGTGCCAGATAGAATAGCGCATAGGGATTCCTCGCCTTTGCCGCATCTTGAATGAGCTGTATACCACAACAAAGCGCTTCTTCATCCTTCACTTGTTCTTGACGCATAAAATAATATCTGCCAAGCAAATACTGAGCAAGCGAATTCCCTTGTTTCGCTGCCTTTTGCATCCATTCTGCGCCCATTTGCCATGATGTTTCCACTTCCATCTCATTTTCCGAAGATACCAACGCAGTTCTACACCAAAGGAACGCACCCCATAGACATTGCGCTTCTGAGACACCCTGATTTGCTGCCCATTCCAAAAGCTCTCGCATCACTTGAAAAGAACAAGCCGGTTTTCCATTTTTGATACAGAGGGCATTCACATAAGCAGACCGTGCATCTGCGTGTGTCCCATTCCCACTTTTTATTTTTTCTTGTAGTACTTGAATCGATTGCAAAATTTGTGGTTCTGTAGCTTCATCATATATATCAGTCGGCATCGGAAATGCATTATCTATGATAAATTGTAATTCTTGTATCAATTTTTCATCTTCCATATAGCTTGATTACCTCCAATCAAAAGTACATTACTTTAGGCAATGTAGTATATTATAATGGAAAAGCAGCAAAATGTCAAGTAACAGGTAAAAATATAAGCAAAATTCGAAATGCCTTGAAACAGAAATGTAAGCAGAAATATTTTAAAAATATAAAAGAAATCAAACAGCAATTCACATTTTTCGGAGATTAGATTGTGAATATTCTCTTAATTGTTGAGAATTGGTCTTGACAAGCTTCGCTTCCTCATGTTATAATTTATACAGAAAGTGATTGATACCACATGAAATGTGTTCACGCTTTCAAAAACGAATAAATTAAACGGAGGAAATGCACATGAAAAAATTTATATGTACTATTTGCGGCTATGTTCACGAAGGTGAAACAGCTCCGGACGTCTGTCCACTGTGTGGCGCACCAGCAGAAAAATTCCGAGAGATGTCAGAAGACAAAATGGAATGGGCAGATCAGCACGTAGTCGGCGTGGCAAAAGATGTCGACGAAGAAATCGTAAAAGGTCTGCGTGAAAACTTCAATGGAGAATGCTCTGAAGTTGGTATGTATCTGGCAATGGCTCGAGTCGCTTTCCGTGAAGGCTACGCCGAAATTGGTCAGTACTATGAAAAGGCCGCTTATGAAGAAGCAGAACACGCTGCAAAGTTTGCAGAACTCCTAGGTGAGGTTGTCACAGATTCTACCAAAAAGAATCTGGAATTGCGTGTCGCTGCTGAAAACGGTGCTTGTGCTGGTAAAAAAGCACTCGCTACGAAAGCAAAACAACTGAACCTAGATGCAATTCACGACACCGTTCACGAAATGGCAAAAGATGAAGCAAGACACGGCTGCGCTTTCGCTGGACTTCTAAAGCGGTATTTCGGTGATTAATCGCAAGAGAAGACAATAGAAGAATTTTCCTATCTTTTCTTTTTCATATTCATAAAAGCCCATGCATATGCATGGGCTTTTTTATTGTACTCGCCACGGATTTTCTCTCTCCTCTGCATCGCAGACTGCTCCTCGCAACGAATCTCGCACCATGGTCTCTACACATTGTTCCGTATAAAATGCCATATGATGTGTCACAATAACATTCGAATAGCTATTTAATAATGCCAGACCTTTGTTATGAAGCAAGGTTTCTCGTCGGTCGTAATAGTAAAGCTTCAATTTATCTTCCACGACATCCACATCTGCACCACCGACTTTTCCGCTTTCCAAAGCCGTAATCAATGCCATCGTATCCACCAACACACCTCGTGCAGTATTGATGAGAATCACGCCATCTTTACACTTCGACAGCATTTTTTCATCTACCATATATGAAACGTCTCTGTCGTAGATGGCGCATGAAGCGAGAGGATATCCGATTGTGCACATAATTCATCTAAAGAAACATATGTTGCATATTTTGCGGTTTTCTCGTTGGGGTATGGAGAATACGCTAAAATACGGCAGCCAAATCCGGAGAGAATTTCAATCAGTCGTGTTCCAATTCGACCGGTTCCCAGAACGCCAACAGTCATTTCCGACAATTCCCGACCAATTAAACCATTCAGTGTAAAATCCTGCGCCGAAAAGCGACGATCAATAGACCGCATCTTTCGAATATACATAAGCATTAACATGACAGTATACTCTGCTACACCGTCCGGTGCATAAGGTGTATTGGCAATTCGAAAACCGAATTCCTGAGCAGCTTCTCCGTCAATATGGTCATAGCCAATGGTTCGTGTAACGATATAGCTACAGCCCTGTCGATGCAATTGTTCCAAAAGTGTACGATCAATTGGCGTTGTGATGACATTGACGTATGGGCATCCCTCCGCCAGATGAATATTGTCCATCGTCGGTTTTTGGGTCGTATAACGAAATGTAAAGCCGTATTTCGCAGCAAATTTTTGAAATAAAAGCAACTCGTCAAATTCACGGCAGCTATAAATCATCATCTGTTTGGGTTTCAAAAAATTCACGTCCTTTATATATCTGATTATGTGCTATTTCAACTGTGGCGCAATTCGGCGTTTTCCTGTCAATTGTTCTACCGTCAGTTTCAATACGGTTGTGCGCTGTATTGCACCCACTTGCATTGGAAGAGATTCTAATTGAAATTGTCGCAACAGTGCAGTCAAGCCATGCTTTTTTTCTTCATCCGATACAATTTCCAACTTTCCTTGCCCGATGACACTTTCATACGCCATCGAACAGCCACACGCCGTTTCACTTGTTATCAATTGTTGTTCACAGTCCATCTCAAAAGCAACATTCGGATTTTTTGCAAGCAAATTTAACTTTTTCCCTTCTCCTGCACCATGAAGATACAGCATCACTTGCTCATTTTCCACTTCCATGCCAAAATGCATCGGCACAATATATGGAAACGGTGTATCATGCAATGCAATCCGACAAACGGTACACTTTCGCATAATTGCAATCATTTCTGAAAATTCTGTGATCTCACGATCTACTCTGCGCATTTTTTCCATCCTAGTTTAATTCCACAATTGTCACACCGTCCTCGCCTTCCCCAAATGTACCTAGGCGAAACGACTTGACATATTTCATTTGCTTTAACTTCTGATGTACCGCTTTTCGCAAAAGTCCGGTTCCCTTACCGTGAATAATCGTTACAGTGCCAATGTGTGACATAACCGCTTGATCCAAGAAAGCTTCCATCTCGTAAACACCCTCATCGCAAGTAAAGCCACGAATATCCAGTTCCATTGATCCACGGCGTTCCGCTTTTGTAGAAATACGTCCCGTTTTTCTCTGCTTTTGTTTCTGTTGACTTTTCTGTTTTTCCTCTACACCAGCAACTAGCCGCAGCTTTCCGATGGGTGCTTTCGACCGCATGGCACCCATCTGTAAAAACACCATACCATCCCGATCTGGTTTTCCAGCAACCACTGCTTTCTGCTGCGTGTCTACAAGCAGCACCGTATCACCAACTTGCAGTTCCCGTGGCAATTGATAACCCTCGTCCGCCACCTCGGTAACGGGATTTGCCGTTTCGTACATCTTGCGAAAGCCACACTTCACATGACCCTTTGCTTGAATGACGTCCTGTACAAAGGATGCTTTTTCCTTTTCTTTACGCAGCTGTTCCAATTCCGTCAGCATCTCGTTAGACTGTGCTTTTGTGGTCTCCACAATCCGCATTGCCTCTAATTGTGCCTGCTCCATAACATTTGCACGATCTTTTTTCGTCTGTTCTAGCTCCGCTTTCAATGCAGCTTCATGTGCCTGTGCTGCCTGAAGAGACGCCTCCACGGCAACTTTTTCTTGTTCCAATGATTTTCGTGTCTGTTCCAGCTGCTCCACAGCCTGTTCAAACCGCAAATTTTCGCCACTAACAAGCGATTGTGCCTGTGTAATAATATCCTCCGAAAGTCCTAACCCCGCACTAATTGTAAAAGCATTGGATTTTCCCGGAGAACCGAGAACCAAACGATAAGTAGGCTTTAACGTTTCAATATCAAATTCACAGGATGCATTTTCCACGTCAGGCTGTTCTGTCGCATATAATTTCAGTTCCGGATAATGGGTAGATACCATTAGCTTTGCACCGTTTTGCTTTAAGCGTTCTATCACAGCCTCGGCCAGTGCTGCACCCTCCACCGGATCTGTACCAGAACCCAATTCATCCAACAATACCAACGAATGCGCATCCGCCTGTTCTAAAATCTCAATCACACTGCGCATATGTGCCGAAAATGTGGACAAGTTTTGCTCAATGCTTTGCGTATCGCCAATATCTGCCAATACATGGTCAAAAACAGAAATTCGACTGCCCTCCGCTGCTGGAATCAGCATACCGTTCATTGCCATAAGCGTGAGTAACCCACAGGTTTTCAGTGCAATCGTTTTACCGCCGGTGTTCGGACCGGTGATAATGAGTGCCTGATACGTTCCGCCAAGCGTAAAGCTGATGGGAACTGCCTTTTTATAAGGAATCAGCGGATGACGAGCGTTTTTTAGCTGTACCACACCATCGTCCGTCAACGTTGGTGCAAAAGCGTGCATTTGCTCTGCCAATCGAGCTTTCGCAAAATAAAGATTCAATTCTACTGTAATTTCCGTACCGAAAATTATGGTATCCGCCCATGTGCCACAGTCTGCACAAAGTGATTCGATAATTCGCTCGATTTCTTCCGCTTCTTGAATTTCCAGCAGGCGAATATTATTATTCGCATCGACCACCGCAATCGGCTCAATAAAAATTGTCTGTCCCGTCGCTGAAGTGTCGTGTACCAGACCGGCAATTTTTCCACGATGTTCCGCCTTCACTGGCAATACAAACCGTCTGTCACGAATTGTCACACGACTATCCTGTAGACAATCCTGCACCTCCTGCCGCTTCATCATATGGTCTAATGTCTCACGCAGCTTCTGCTGCGCACGACTTTGCTTCCGCCGAATGTCCGCCAATGCTGGACTCGCCGCATCAGCGATTTCCTCCTCCGATAAAATCGAACGTTCCAGTTTCTCCAACAAAAACGGTACTGGCACAATTCGAACAAACCAATCGTCTAACACCGACTCTACACCAGCACAATGATCATACCAATCGCTCAAAGCCTGCAGCTGCCGCAAAATCGTGGCAATTTCTAAAAGATCTTTCAGCGACAATCTCGCACCCGATTTTGCACGCCGCAGGCACATCCGTTTATCTTGAATACCATAAAATGGTGGCGTACCAAACTGTATAGACAGACGCAACGCATCACTGGTTTTCTCCTGCTCCGCTTGCGCCTGTACCAAATCGGAAGTCGGTTCAATAGCTTTGATTTTTTCTCTGGTCATTTCATTGGCTGCCAAATTAGACAGCATATCCAAAATCTTATGAAACTCTAATATCTGTTCATATTGATTCATGTTGCGCTTCTCCTCGCTGCTCTTGTGCAGTTCTTTCCGCTGCGATTTGGTGATAAAAATCCAGTGCTGGAATCTGTAAGTCCAAATGATAGCGTACAAACGCTTCTGTACAGCGTCCCACTGCCGCTAAATTTTTTTCGCCCAGATTCCATGAAAAAAGCCGATGAAAATCGGCAAAAACAATATGCCGCATCGCCTGCAGTCCTGATCGCTGGAGTAAAATCGGCGATGGCAGCGGATCAGCCGCCTGACAAGCCGCACAGTGAAAATAACCGCTTCTCGGGGAAAAATAAAGCGACTCCGGCAAATAAGTGCTGCAACGCCGGCATATGAGTAAATCCGGCATCATACCAAGCTCCGTCATCAATCGCAGTTCAAATATCGGCTTTAACAGGTTTTTCGGTCGTGTTCCTTCCTCCAAATAATGCAGTGTATTCAGCATCAGTCGAAAAACTTGACAATTTTCTTTTGGCACATGAAACTCCTGCACCGAAAATCGCACCAATTCACTGAAATAAGACGCTAAACTCAATCGAGACAGCGAATCCCGCAGATGATAAAAAATATGAATCGGCTGTACTGAATCGAGATAATAACGTTCCTTTCGGGATGCGATACTAAAGGTGGCGTAGGAAAACTGCTGCACCGTCAAGTTGGCACTCGTCACCTTTTGAGAGCCTCGCACATAGACCTCCCGTAAGGTGTTATGTGCCGTCAGAATATCGATAAATCTTCCCTTTTCGCCGCTGCTCCGCTGTACCAGAATCAGTCCTTGATCCGTCTCCACCAGATGGATTCCCCTTTCTATGTGACTCACTTTGTATTGCAAGTCCAGTCGTCTGCCGATAATGCAGATAATCATCTACGTGTCCTGTCATACAAAAAATATCCCATGCATCCATTTCGATTCCTCCTCGTTTGAAGATTACGAAATTAGGATATGGACAGGTGCTGAAATTATGGCTGGAAATAAATGCAATCTCCCTTTTAGGCGATTTTCCTACTTTTCTTCCAATCCAAAGTTCCGAATCAAGCCCTCTCGATTACGCCAATCCTCCTTAACCTTTACCCAACAGTGCAGATTAACCTGAATATAGAAAAAATGCTCCAAATCTTTTCGAGCCTGTGTAGAGATTTTTTTTAACATTCCGCCATTTTTTCCAATGAGAATCCCCTTATGTGACTCTCGCTCACAATAGATTGTCGCATCGATGTCTAAAATATCTTTGTCTTCACGCTCTTTCATCTGCTCAATAGATACCGCAATTCCGTGTGGGACTTCGTCACGGAGCAGGTTCAAGATTTTTTCCCGTATCATCTCCGCAGCCAGTACTCGCTCCGGCTGATCCGTGAATTTGTCGTCAGAAAAATAATGTGGAGCAGGGGTCGCCAAGTGAAGCACCTCCTGTTCCACCCGATCGATACCGTCCTGTTCCATGGCACTAATGGGAATTGTGGCAGAAAAATCATACGCCAGATTCAGCTTTGCGATTGTACCCATCAGCTGCGATTTATCCTTACATAAATCAATTTTATTCAGTACCAAAATCACAGGCGTTTTCGCTTGCTTGAGAGAGCAGAGCAGCTGTTCTTCCTGTCCCGAAAGTGGTCTCGTGCAATCTTGTACAAATAGCACAGCATCCATATCCGCCACCACATTTTGTACTACCTTCAGCATTTGATGACTCAGTTTTGTAGTCGGTTTATGCAATCCAGGCGTATCGATAAACACCATCTGAGTTTCTCCAACAGTTTTGATTCCAGTAATGCGAGTTCGTGTGGTCTGCGGCTTTGCGCTGATCGAGGCGATTTTTTCGCCGATTATAGCATTGAGCAGTGTCGATTTCCCAGCATTGGTATGTCCCGCCAACGTCACAAAGACAGATTTTGTCATATGCCTTCTCCCTCTGGCTGCGTAAAGGTTGTTTCCTTTGAGATGCCCAATTCGTTCAGCACAGTTTCTTCTTTTTCACGCATTTTTTGCTTCTCCAGTGGACTCGTCTCGTGGTCATAACCAAACAGATGCAGCATGGAATGTACTGTCAAAAATCCTACTTCCCGTTCCAACGAATGCCCATAGACGTGTGCCTGATGCATTGCCATTTCTAGTGAAATCACGACATCTCCCAGAAGTGCTGCTCCAGTTTCTTTATTGACGTCATAATGTCCATCTTGTCCCAGCGGAAACGACAGCACGTCCGTTGGTGCATCCTTTTGGCGATAACTACGGTTCAACTTTTGAATCTCTGCATTGCTGACGAAAGAAACACTGACCTCAGCGTCTTGATGAAAGCCTTCTGACACCAAAACCGCTTGACAACAACGGCGAATCAACAGCCGGATGCCTACCGGAACACGAACGACATTTTGATTGTTTTTTATCATGACTTTAATCTTGGACATAATTATGGATCTCCTCCTATTTTATATTATATATTATGGGAATTTATGGGGCTATTCTTAAGATGCTTATAATTGGCATCCGATTTTTCATAGGCTTTGATAATATCCTGTACCAATTTATGGCGTACCACATCACAATTTTGAAATTGACAAACAGCGATATTTTCTACATCCCGTAAGATTTTCGCCGCCTGTACCAATCCACTCTTTTGCTTGTCCGGCAAATCAATTTGTGTCGTATCGCCCGTGATGACCATACGACTCCTTTCCCCCAGTCGGGTTAAGAACATCTTCATCTGCTCTCTTGTGGTATTCTGTGCCTCATCCAGAATAATGAATGCATTATCCAATGTGCGTCCACGCATATACGCCAAGGGTGCAACCTCAATCGAGCCTCGCTCTAGGTGCCATTGAAACACCTCTGCACCCAACATTTCAAACAAGCCGTCGTACAGCGGTCGCAGGTAAGGATTCACCTTATCCTGCAAATCTCCCGGCAAAAAGCCAAGACTTTCGCCTGCTTCTACCGCAGGGCGAGTGAGGATAATCCGATTGACCTCCTTGCGCCGAAAGGCACGCACTGCCATCACCACCGCCAGATAGGTCTTCCCCGTACCGGCAGGTCCGATTCCGAAGACAACAGTATTTTTTTCGATCGCCTGCACATACTTCTGCTGACCCAGCGTCCTCGCTTTCACCATCTTTCCGGAAGCCGTTAGGCAAACCATACGATCGTCCTCCATCTCCGACAGCTGCTGACCGGAACCATTATCTACCATGTCCGCAGCATAGAGTACGGCTTGTTTGGTCACCGGCTCTCCTTTTGCAGCCATTCGCAAAATCGACGTCATGACGCTTGCTGCCAATTCTGTCTCTGCGTCACTGCCTTGAATCCGAATCGTGTCACTGCGACAGATAATCGAGGTATGATAGCGTTGTTCCAACAACTTTAGATTTTCATCAAAGCTGCCGCAAACCGACTGAAACTGCGTGCTATCCTGAATTGAAATGCATTTTTCTGCCATACGTGCTGATACGCTTCCTTTCTCAATTATGCGATAGCATTTTCGCTCTCCGTCTCATTTGTCAAACCTGCAGCCAGGTCAGAAAACCAAACTTGAATTTGATAGGCATCCTGCAATGTAATCGTGCCATCTGCATCTGCATCCATATAATACTGCTCCTGCTGTATTAAATCCACCGAAACGCCTGCGCACTCCTTAGAATAAGCAACCATAACCAAATAGGCATCCTGTATCGTAATACTGCCGTCTCCGTCTACATCCCCTAGAATCCAATTATCATCCTGTGCATTTTCCGTTGTCGACATGGTTTCCGTTGGCGTAGTCGTCGTACCCTCTGTTGTGCTTATAGATGGTGTCGTACTCGTCGCAGGGGTAGTTGTCGTTCCTGCTGGCACAGTTCCCGTCGTAGCAGCCGCTTCTGTTGAAGCTGTGGTTGTCGCCGACATAGTTGTTGCTTCAGTTGTGGTCGTTACTGTAGTCGCTGTGGACACGCCGCCTGAAGCATTATCCTCTGTCGTTTCCGTTGTTGTTGCAAGCGTGATATATGAGGGCAATGTCACGAAAGCACTCGTTGTATCCGTATTCGTCGCTTCTTCTGATTCTGTCGAATCTTCACTGGTTGTTGTTACAGTTGTTGTGAATATTTCCGATGCCTCTACCGTCGTCTCTATTGTCGTGGTCGTCACATATCCAGAATCGTCTGTGTCATCTGTACCATCAATGGAATCATCGCTTTCTGTCGTTACATACGCTTCAAGGAGACATAAGAAATAAAATCCATAAATCTCTGCATAGATTTCCATGGTAGAGTTACTGTAACCGGACAATATCGTCTCTGCGGGATAGACGTCAGAAGAATCAGGATAGCTGCAATCCATGCTTTCCACCGTCACAAATGTTAAAGCGATGCAATTCCAGAATGCCTTATCACCAATTTCCATCAATGATTCCGGCAAAACGACGGTTTCCAAGCTTTCGCAATCCCAAAAAGCACCAATGCCAATGGTTTCTAGATTTTCTGAAAAGACAACCTCTGTCAAAAAAACACAGTCTTGAAATGCATAATTACCAATACTTTTAATTGTATTTGACAAAATCACTTTTTCAAGGGAAACACAGCCGGAAAATGCATTGGATGCAATAGAAGTCATTCCGTCTGACAGTGTCACAGTCTGTACCGTATCGGCATTTGATAAAAAGCTATTTGCCAAAAGCCGTACTTCTTCTGGTATCGTAATATCCGATTCTGTTCCCTGATAGAGAAGCAAAACACTGCTGCATATGACAAAATCATCTGTCTGTGATAAAATATATCCCGTCTGCCAAAAAGCATCTTTTCCCACAGAAGTGAGACTTTCCGGCAGCGTCAGGCTATTTAAGCTAATGCAAGAAGCAAATGCATAATCGCCAATTTCCTGCAATCCCTCCGACAGTACCAACGTATATAGACTCATACAGCTATTGAACGCATAGCTGCCAATTTTTGTGATACTTTCGCCAAGCGACACTTGCTGCAATGCCTTACATTCATAAAACGCATAAGCCGGAATCGTTGTCAAGCCATTGCCGGTCAAGAGTGTCGTCAAAGAAGTACAGCCAGAAAACGCTGCCTTCCCCATTTCTATCAAACTATCTGGCAGCTGAATCCCGTGAAGCCCGGTACAATTTTCAAGCGCCGATTTCTCAATATATTCCAAGTCCGATGAAAGTATCACATACTGCAAGGAAGTACAACCATAAAAACACTGGTTTCCAATCCGCACTACAGAATCCGGAAGCGTAAGTTCTGTCAAAGCTGTATCCGCATAGAACAGCGCATCAGACAACACCTCCGCCGTCTCCGGCAGCGTCAGCGTATCTGCATCTGTTGCCAAGAGTTGTACAACAAGCCGATCGGATAATACTGCAACATCTCCAGTACATTCTTCCAGCCATGCTGTACCAGATAGAATCGAACTTCCTACTTCTTGTACGCCCTCTGCTCCAGTAACCGTCGTTAGCGATGTACAATTTGAGAATGCACAATCTCCAATGATCGTGACACTTTCGGCGATGTCTACCAACTCTATCGTCGTGTTTTCCGCAAATGCATTATCTGCAATTTCTACTATCGAACAGCCGTCTATTTCCTCTGGAATCACGACAAAAGTGGTGTCTTCTGCCAAACCAGTGACGATCAAGTCTCCCTCACTCGTCGTCGTACAGTAGAATCCACCGCATTCCAAAGTTTCATCCGCCGTATCATCCACAAAAATCATGCTTTGTGATGCTACGCACTCGGATATTGCAAAAACAACCGCAATCATTCCTGCAATCCATTTTCTCCATCTTTTTCATTGCATAATCCATTATCCTTTCGCTGTGGCGTCTTATGTTTTATCTTTTTCTCTCATAAGAACGCCGAAAATAACCTTACAAAATTTCCCCTAACATCCGTCAGCACTCTGTGCGAACGCCACCATTACTGCATATGCATCCTGTGTATTAATACATCCATCGTCATTATAGTCTGCGGCATAGATTTCGGTATCGGTTAATGTCTGTGGCACACCTGCGGAATCGCTTGCAAACACCACAAGGATCTGATAAGCGTCCTGCACCGTTAAAATGCCGTCTCCGTCATAATCCCCACGCATCCAATCGAGTGCAGTAAACTTATGCGCATATTTTATCGCATAAGTATTCGCAGTTGAAACGACCATGCCATAAATATCCGCTTGTTCAGATAATGTTGTACTATCATCTGCAATAATGCACTCCGGATTCAAAATCGTAATCTGCGTCAGGCTCGTACACCCATCAAATATCCCAACGTTAATAACCGTGAGACCCTGCGATAAAGTAATCGATTCCAATGCGATACAATTTTGAAACGCATAGTTCCCAATCGCAGTGACTGACTCTGGAATTGTCACCTCTGTCAAAGAAACACAGCAGCTAAACGTCATATTCTCAATCGTCGTCATATAAGCGGACAGCTTTACACGTGTCAATGCCTTGCAATAGCTAAACGCATGATCGCCTAACGTGACAACGCTGTCGGGCAAATCCACTTTTTTCAAAGAAGTACACCAATGGAACGCATACTCTCCAATTTTAGTTAAATGCTCCGAAAACGTGATCGTTTCCAAATTTGTACACTGGTCAAACGCAAAAGCGTCAATCACCGTGAGATTTTCCGAAAAAGACACGAAACAGACCGTTTCACATCCAGAAAACGCATAGCCACTGATACATCGAACGGTGTTCGACACAGCTACGTCGCTGTCTGCGCCACGGTACGCCAAGAGAATTCCATCACCGGCGACAACGAAATCATCTGTCTGATACGCCAGCCACGGTGTTCCCTCTACAATCCCCCAGCCAATTTCTGTAACGCTGTTCGGAATCGTCAAATCAGTAAGTGCTGTACAATCCTTAAACGCATAAGCACCGATTTTTACAACGCTGTCCGGAATTGTGACGCTCGTAAGACGTGTACAGTCCTTAAACGCATAGTTGCCGATTTCCGTCACGGAATAGCCATCAATTTCCGCTGGGATTTCTGCTTCTGTAATCGAGGTACGGACATCTTGAATCACAACTTCGTTGGAGGAGTTGATTGTGTAATAAATATAATTGTTGTAAAGCATTCTGTCATCGTTATCATCCGCATGGACATTCCACTGCATACATGGAAAGGCAAAGAAAGAAAGCAGCACCATAGCAAACATGACACAGATTTTTCTATAAAACGATGTTTTTATCAAACGAATCCCCCTTTTTTCCGTTATCAAAAAATTTTCTAATTTACCATTTTTATTATAGCATATTTCATAAAAATCGTCAAGAGAAAAATTTTCGTTTTTAAAAATAAAAAAACTACTGTCGAAAAAAACCGACAGCAGATATTAGAAATCAAGGTGATGACAATCGATGTCAACACACGGACTAAAAACGCCTAAAGGATTATTCTGCACCGTCTCTTTTCAAAATAGCCACTACCGTGCGCAATAAAATTTTGAAATCAACCCATGCGGAACATTCTCTTATGTACTTCAGATCCAACTCCACCCACGTATCAAACATGATATTGCTTCTGCCGGAACACTGCCAATAACAGGTGATCCCGCCTTTTACATCCAGTCGATGTAATTGGTATGGTGTATAAGATTCCATCTCTTGAGGGAGTGGCGGTCGAGGTCCTACGAAGCTCATTGTCCCATTCAGCACGTTGAAAAACTGTGGAATTTCGTCCAAACTCGCTCGCCGCAAAAAGCGACCGATTTTCATCACACGAGGGTCATTTTTCATTTTGAATACAGGACCGTCCGCTTCATTCTGGCTGCATAATTCATCAAGCATTGCCTCAGCATTGACGTGCATCGTGCGGAACTTGTACATCGTAAAAAATCTGCCGTCTTTCGTCACACGAGTTTGCTTGAAAATCGGATTGTGCCCATCTTGCAGAAAGATAAGCAGTGCGATAATCAGCATAGGAATCGCCGAAATCACGATTGCAGCAATAGAACCAACAATATCGAAAGAACGTTTTGCAATCCGATACCCATATCTATTTTCATTTTTCGCCCTTTTTCGTTCTCTGTAATATGTACGACTGTCATATCTCTGCTGCACATCTACAGGAGTAATTTCCTTCTCGTCTAATAAGTATCCTAAATTTTCCATAAAAGTCCTCGACCTCCTACAAAGAAATCTCAGAACCATTCCATCTGAGAAACGCACCGCACGGTGACATATTCTCTAAAATTGTCCTGTATTTCATGCTGTCATCGTATCAGCCGATCCTGACACGCATTTTTTAATGGATCTTTGGTATCGTTTCAATTGCAATACCCAAAACCGGCTCCCTCACACAGTTTTGCGTAAAATTATTATATCACATTTCGTTGGCTTTTGTCAATACATCAAATGTATAAGATCAAACAAACACAAACAAACAAATTTAGGCATTTTTCTCAAGATAATACCGTATATAGCCCTGCTGTATCCTCTTTTTTGACATATTCTGGTGTTTGCTCCACACGCACCTTGATTTCCTTTTGACCCATTTGGATCTGTATAATATCACCCGGCTTTACTGCATAAGATGCACGGGCTTCTTTTTCATTCACAAGTACTTTTCCAGCATCGCAAGCTTCGTTCGCAACAGTACGACGCTTGATTAGCCGTGAAATTTTCAAATATTTATCCAGTCGCATTCTGAATTACATCTCCTCCCACACTTCGTTCATATCGCTGTCGGTTTTTAAACTTTTCTCCTCTGCTTTTGCAAAGCGTGTGATAAACTGTTTCGTGGTATCGACCAGTATCTGTTCTGCGGAGAAACCATCTTGCTGTGCGATTCCAGTACAGCAAAAGAGTAAGGTACCCACAGTATGTGCGATTTCCTCTGTATGCTCCTGCGGATCGGCTTGGCACAACACCGCAATCGCCTCCTGCATTTGTGACAATAGCGCAGAACGTTCCAAAATATCAAGCTCCGCTTTTGCGGCACGCTTATACACCTTCTGTGACCGCATCAGTGCCGGCAAGGTTTTCGCCACAGCTTCCAGCGTTTGCGTACGGGTCGTCTGGTGTTTCGATTGTTCTTTAATGGTATCCCAATTTTTCAACACCTGTTCTGTCGTATCTGCCTGTACAGTATCAAATACGTGCGGATGCCGTTCCACCATCTTTTCACAGATTTCGGTGCAGACGTCGTCAAAGGTAAAATGACCCTGTTCCTGTTCGATTTGAGTATGAAAAACCACCTGAAGCAGCACATCGCCCAATTCCTCCTGCAATAGCGGCGGTTCTTTTCGATCGATGGCTTCGATAACCTCATAAGTTTCTTCAATAAACTCACTGCGAATGGATTCGTGCGTTTGTACTTTATCCCAGGGACATCCCTCCGGACTGCGCAAAAGCCGCACAATTTCAATCAAATCCTCGATATGATACCGTTCTTTTTTTTCGTATGGAATCATATGCTACATCACTCCTGTTTTCCGCCCTGTGTTTTCATTATCTTGCGTCCACAAAACCGATTTTATGATACACCTTTTGTACAATTTTCGAGGAATACGCCAGTGCCTTTGCATCCGACTGGGTATAACATTCATTCAGATACTTCCTATCTCCAATCAGCTTCGCATAAGTTTCCTGCATTGGTCGCAGATGATCCGCAACTGCCTCGCCCACTGCCATTTTAAAAGTACCATAACCTTGCCCATCAAATTCCCGTTCAATGGCGTCAAAGTCTTTTCCCGTCACGCTGGAATAAATGGTCATCAAATTATTGATGCCGTCTTTCCCCTCTGCATAACGAACGACAGTGTCGCTATCCGTCACTGCACGTTTGCACTTACGAATGATCGTATCCTTATCGTCCAAAATCAGAATACAAGCATTGGGATTCGTGTCTGATTTGGACATCTTTTTCGTGGGATCTTGCAGCGACATCACTTTTGCGCCAACCAGTGGAATATATGGTTCAGGCATCGTAAAGAAATCACCATATCTTTGGTTAAAACGCTGTGCAATATCCCGTGCAAGCTCCAAGTGCTGCTTTTGGTCAACGCCCACCGGCACAAGATCAGTGTTATACGCCAGAATATCTGCCGCCATCAACACCGGATAGGTGAACAATCCTGCATTCACATCGTCCGGATGCCGCTGACTTTTGTCCTTAAACTGCGTCATACGTGACAGTTCTCCAAATTGCGTGTTGCAGCTTAAAATCCAGCTAAGCTCCGCATGGGTATGCACATGGCTCTGGATAAACAGCAGCGACTTTTCTAAATCAATGCCGCACGCCATTAGCAATGCGTATGCCTGCAGCGTATTCTGCCGCAGCTTCACCGAATCCTGCCGAACTGTGATAGCGTGCATATCTACAACACTGTAAACACAACGATATTCGTCTTGCAGCGGTCCCCAGTTTCGGATTGCGCCGATATAATTTCCCAGCGTAAACACGCCGGTTGGCTGGATTCCACTGAAAATGAGTTTTTTCTCTGTTTGTTCTGCCATTTTGGAACTTCCCCTCCGTTTATTTTTGGGTTCTCGCTTTTGCACGATCCTTCATTTGCGCTGCATTCAGCTCTTGCATCAAACGCTGGTAAAGCGCAAAAACAGACTGCAAATCACTGCTTTCATCTTTTAGCTCCGTGGGCAAAAATGCTTTGCGATACGTGCCGTTTTTAGTCAACAGGAAAATGTGATGTTCCCGTCCGATGGGAAGATCCAGCTTCTTCGTACGTGTTGCCTCTCCTAAGATTCGATTGGACTGTGCCACGAGTCCTCGGCCAAGCTGAACCACGGTAGAATAACGCTGCGATGCGCCAGTGTAGGAACCGCCGTTATTGAAATACAAATTTGCCGCACCATTGATATATATCACCAGTGTAATCAGCGTCTGCGGATTGACCGGCATATCCACAACGAGACCATAAACCGTATCATTCATGGATATGAGATTTTGAAATTGTTTCGACGGAAAGTGCAATGCTGCACCTCTTGTCATCAAATAAGACTCTGTCACCAAGTAGTGATTCTGCGGTGTCTTTTTCTTCTGTGTCTGTGCCATAAGTAAAAAACTTCCTTTCAACAAATTTTACATTTCTAATTTTTCTCTACTAAAATTGTTTTCTTTTCTGCTCAGAGATTCAAAGATTAGAAGCTCGATTTCTAAACACTAGTCGTCATTTTTCCTAAGATCTTTATACCCTTTGTGATTTGCGCATCGGTAGGTGTAGAATAATTAAGACGAATAGAATGACTCTCCGCAGATTCATCCACCAAGAACGCATTCCCCGGTACTACTGCAATTTTATACTGCTCCTCCGCCTGTGTGCAAAACTTCGGCATATCCCATTCGTCCGGCAGCGTACACCAAAGAAACAAACCGCCTTCCGGCATTTCCCACTGGATTTTCGGAGAGAAATATTCCCGAATGCCATCTGCCATTAAATTACACTTCCGACGGTAGACATTATGCAGTCCTTCCAAATAGCTGTCCATGTCCATCTGTTCCAAAAAGGCTGTGCAGATAAGCTGCGCCCAGATATTGGAATGGACGTCGGAAACCTGTTTGCAAACAGTAATTTTCGAAATCAGCTCCGGTACTGCACTGACATAACCCACACGCAAGCCAGGTGCCAATATCTTTGAAAAACTTCCGGAATAAGATACTCTGCCCTCCGCATCAAGGCTTTTTATCGATGGGATCGGATCGCCAGAAAAACGTAAATCGCCATAGGGATTGTCCTCGATAATAACCAAATCATAACGACACGCCAGTTCATACAATTTTTTTCGCTTCTTAAGGGACATAACCCGCCCGGTAGGATTCTGAAAATTCGGAATCACATAGATCACTTTCGGACTCGCACTCTTTTGAATGGCATCCTCCAGTGCATCCATATCCATGCCGTCCTGTTCCATCGGAATTCCCTGCAAGTCCACGCCATAAGAGCGGAACGCATTCAGCGATCCAATAAAACTCGGAGACTCGCAAAACAGCGTGTCACCCTTATTGAGCAGTACCTTACACGCCAGCTCGTTCGCCTGCTGCGCACCGGAAGTGATAATCAAATCGTCACGATTCGGATCAAAACAGTGCTGTGCTGCCATCCGCTGTTTCAAAAGCTCTCGCAGCTTCGGATAGCCCTCTGTAATACTATATTGCAATGCCAAAACTGGATCTTCTCGTAAAATCTCCGCAGAAATTTTTTCGATAAACTCCGTTGGAAATGCTTCCGGTGCCGGATTACCGGCAGCAAAAGAAATCACATCAGGCATTCCAGTAAATTTCAATATTTCACGAATCGCTGATGGCTGCAGCGATTGGACATTTTCTGAAAATGTATATTGCATAGTCAAAACTCCTTGGGTGTAATTCGTGACCAGAGCGTGCAGCAAAACGCTAGCTCCAGTCCCTATACCCTATATTATAACACATATTTTCTGATTCGGCAACATAAATTTTTGAAAGAAGGCCATTTTTTTAGAGAAATTTTATTTTTAGGAGCTTCGTATGTTAGAAAAAAGTAAATCCTTTTGGAAAGACTCGGCAATTTTGCCGATTTCCGCTGTGATAACAAAAGTGTTTGGTGCATTTTTTAAAATCCCCTTAACAAACATACTCGGCGGAACTGGCATGGGATATTTTAGTAGTGCTTATGGGTTGCTGCTGCCCATTTATGCACTATCCGTCACAGGTCTGTCGGCATCCATCTCACAAGCAGTTGCACGCAGTGCAGCTATGGGAAATTTTGCAGAGGTAAAGAGAATTCACCGCATTGGGGAAATTTCTTGTGGGATCCTGGGTGTTATTCTGAGCGTTATCATATTCGTACTGGCGAAACCTTTTTCCGTGCAAATTGCAGCGCAGCCCTATGCGGTATTCTCTGTGCTAGCAATTGCACCGGCAGCTCTGTTTGGCTGTTTAACAGCGGTAGAACGTGGCTATTGGGAAGGGCTGCAAAACATGACGCCAACTGCCGTGTCTCAGGCAATAGAGGCTCTGGTAAAGCTGGGATTGGGACTATATTTTTGCCAATGGACACTTCAACACGCAGATATTCTCTGCCGATATGTCACGGCTGACGTGCCACTGACGGCACTAGCAGCGGCAGGAGCTGTCTTAGGCGTAACGGTGTCTACGCTGGCGGGCTGGCTCTATTTCGGCGTACGCAGCGTCTTCATAAGACAAAAAATGCCGAAATCTGACCCAAAAATGACCGTAGCATCTGTGAAAGTAATTTTTCGGAGACTGCTTTATGTGATGATTCCTGTGGCATTGGGATCGCTGGTGACAAACTTGACATCGTTTCTCGATCTAGTTACCATGATGCGCTGTCTCGGAAAAGCACAGCTGCTCTATCCCGATAAGCTGATCGAACGCTTTGGTGCACTTGCAAAAAGCACCGATTTCCCTGCATTTGTCTACGGCTCTTTTACGAGAATGGCGGTGACAGTTTTTAACTTAGTGCCGTCTGTAACCAATATGCTTGGAAAAAGTGCGCTGCCTAGTGCTGCTGCACTTTGGACAAAGTCGGATAAAAACGGAATCGCAGTGCAATCACAAAAGGTCGTCGCCACTGTAGCAGGTATGGCTTTCCCAGCTGCCGGTTGGCTCGGCGTACTAGCTGTTCCAGTGATGGAGGTTCTCTATAGAGAGCGACCGGAAGAGGCGTTCCTTGCGACGCAAAGCCTCCAATCTCTTTTGCCAGGTATGGTGTGTTTGTGTCTTGTATTCCCCTTGTGCAGTATTTTACAAGGCATTGGAAAAGCAATTGTTCCCGTCGAGTGTATGCTCATAGGCGTCGCTGTCAAGCTGGCAGGCAATTTGATACTCATTCCACAGCCGGCGTTTTGTGTCAGCGGTGCCGGAATCGCAACAAGTGGATATTATCTGATTATACTACTCTTAATTAACGGAAATTTGAAAAAAGCCGTGGGGCAACCTTTAAAACTCTTCCGAAAAATATGGCAGCCGGCACTCGCAGCAACGGGCAGCACAGCAGTCGTGTGGGTGCTGCGTGACACTACAGTACAGTGGAACTTATGGCTCTCGCTGGGCTTTGTGGGCATGATCGGCGGCATAGTATATCTGGGACTGCTTTGGATACTCACCGGACGAAAAGTACCTACAGCTGTCAGATTACAGGAATAACAACAATTCCCCAAAGTCAGCCTGTTGGAAATATTGTCAATCGCACTAAAATATGAACAAGAAATAAATTTTTGAAAAGTGCTTGACAAGACATTTTCGTTGTGCTATAATAAAGTAAACAAAATAAAGAAGAGCATTCCGTTCTCACCGTTTGACGCTTTATATTTAGTCGAAATGGTCGATATCAAATTTTAACACAATGCTGTAGAAACAAAATTGGTTTTACTGTATTGTGTCTGAAATTTAGGGCTGCTCACATGATGTGAGCATTTTTTATGCACGATTTGTTTGAAATATAATGTTTGGAGGTGCTGGCTTATCAGCAAACAGGAACTGCAGATTAACGAAGAGATCCGAGAACGTGAGATTCTGGTAATTGATCAGGACGGACAAAAACTCGGAACCATGTCTGCAAGAGATGCACAAAAGCTCGCTTATGAAAAAGATCTGGATCTGGTGAAAATTGCACCACAGGCAAAACCGCCGGTGTGCCGGATTATGGATTACGGAAAATACTGCTTTGAACAGCAAAAGCGGGAAAAAGAAGCCCGCAGAAATCAAAAGGTTGTTTCCATCAAGGAAATTCGAATGTTTTCTGCAATTGATACCCATGACTTCGAAACCAAAGTGAACCAAGCGAAAAAATTTTTGCAGGGCGGCGATAAGCTAAAGGTATCCGTATGGTTCCGTAAGCGTGCCATTGCACATCCTCAGATCGGCGAAGAACTGCTGAAGCGTTTCAAAGAAGCGTGTGCAGAAGTCGGCATTGTTGACAAGCCTGCAAAAATGGAACGCCGCAGTATGGTCATGTTCATTTCACCAAAAACAGCAAAACAAGCAGGAGGAAAATCTAATGGCAAAAAATAAGGTAAAGACACATTCCGGTGCAAAAAAACGGTTTCAGAAGACAGCTTCCGGAAAACTGAAATATCAAAAGATAAATAAGCGTCACAGATTGACACAAAAAGATACGAAGCGGAAGAGAATTGCTCGTACTGCTGGCATTGCAGACACCACAAATGCAACAGCACTGAAAAAGCTACTGCCGTATCTATAAGCAGTAATCCAAAAACGAAAACACAGAGCAACGGAGGTAGAATATTATGGCACGTGTAAAAGGTGCAATGATGACTCGAAAGAGAAGAAATAAGACCCTGAAGCTGGCAAAGGGCTATTGGGGCAGTAAGTCGAAGCACTTCAAGATGGCAAAACAGGCAGTCATGAAGTCCGGCAATTACGCATACATTGGCAGAAAGCAAAAGAAACGGGGATTCCGCCGTATTTGGATTACCCGTATTTCCGCTGCTTGTAAGCTAAACGGTATTAATTATTCACAGTTCATGAACGGCTGCAAAAAGGCTGGCATTACGTTGAACCGTAAAATGTTATCTGAAATTGCAATTCATGACGCTGCTGGCTTTACAGCAATTGTAGAACAGGCAAAGGCTGCACTTTAAAGCGTATGCCTTAGAATAACTCAAGGAACACGCTCTATGATGAAAAAAGAGCGTGTTTTGTTATATCCAGAGGTCACTCGGGAGGAAATGGAACATTGCAAATCATTACTTCGCCAGAAAATGCACAAATCAAACACTATCGCAAACTCGCTGCTTCAAAAAAGGAACGGAAATTAACTGGTTTATTTGTATTAGAAGGACTTCGACTGGTGTTAGACGCTGCAAAAAATGGTGCAAAAATATATCAGCTATTCTGTACGGAGGATGGCTTTTCCAAATGGGAACAGCAACGTCCGCCCTGTGCCATACCCTGCACACTGCTGTCTGAGAAACTAGCGACGATGCTTTCACAAACAGAACACTCTCAAGGTGTCTATGCCATCTGCGAAAAGCCGAAATCTTTGTCTATCAACGCCTTTTTCAAGAAGAAAGGACTCTATGCGATTTTATATCAAATACAAGATCCCGGCAATGCCGGCATGATTCTTCGAACCGCAGACGCCATGGGAATCGACGGCGTCGTGTACTGCGCCTGCTGCGATATTTATAATCCCAAGGTGGTGCGTGCAACAATGGGGTCGCTGTTTCGTATTCCAGTTTGTCAGGTTGATGAAATCGAGTCCGTTTTTGATGCCTGCCATCGAGAAAACATCACTACCTGTGCAGCGGTAATAAACCCTACAGCAGAACCTGTAGGTCAGTGCAGCTTTACACAAGGCACTGCCATTCTCATTGGCAACGAGGGAAATGGTCTTCCACCGAAAACAGCACAACGCTGCGATCGACAAATTACAATTCCCATGCACGGCAATATTGAATCGCTGAATGCGGCAATGGCAGCCGGCATTATCTTATGGGAATTAAAGAATGGAGTAACATCTCATGGAGAATCGAATTGAAACGATACACGATCTACTATGGCTGCAAATGGTGTTCGGTGCAGGCAGTCCCCGTATCTGGGAGGTCGTCAAACATACCGGTTCGCCGACAAATGCACGACAAAATCTGTGTGATCCGGAACAACAAAAGAAAATCCGACTGACAGAACGACATCTGCGCCGCATTCGACAGGTCACAGACAATCACATAGATGAACTGATGGAACGCTGTGACAAGCTGGGCATTTCAATACTCACCTATTATGACAGTATCTATCCGAGAAATTTGCGCATGATAACCAATGCGCCAATCATTTTGTATTATCGAGGAGATATTTCACTGCTGGAAAGCCACTTGCTTCTGACTGTCGTAGGTACACATAACCCTACAGATTACAGCCTGCGTGTGGAAAAACATATTTGTAATCAGCTGGTACAGTTTCACTTTATTCTGGCCACCGGATTTGCCGTAGGAATCGATATTACTGCCAATCTGTGTGCTTTGGCACATGACAAGCCAAGCATTGCGTTGATGGGATGCGGATTAGATGTGGCGTATCCGCCGGCACACCACACGCTGAAAGACAAAATTGCCGATAATGGTCTGATTCTCTCGGAGTTTTCTCCGGGAACATCGCCACATCCATCAAATTTTCCTGCACGCAATCGGATTTTATCCGGTCTTTCGGCTGGAACACTCGTCGTTTAGGCACTGGAACGAAGCGGCGCACTAATTACTGCGGAACGGGCGATGGAACAAGGCAGAGAAGTTTTTTGCATTCCACCAGCAGATATATTTGACAAACGCTATGCCGGTGTGATAAAATATCTTCGTGACGGTGCAATACCGGTGTTCGACAGTCAGGATGTGGTTTATTCCTACTATAACCCAGATGTTGCAGACTTGATCGACCTAGATGCACTGCTGCAAGCCGCCGAAAAAGAGGAAAATTCAAAATTTCATGCAAACCCGTCATCACAGGAATCTCCCACAATCGAATCACGAGAAACGACACCTAAACACGATACATATTCAGAAAGTCAATCTGCATCGGATATTACAGCGAATAACCAGACCCAAACGGACAGCCTCGAAAAAAAGATCTTATCTTTATTACAAATGCATCAGGTAATGCACATGGATCAATTGGCAGAGGCAACCGACACCACCATACAGGAACTAACGGCAGAGCTGACGGAACTGGAGATTTTCGGAAAAGTGCAGCGAATCCCCGGAAAGCAATTTAAGCTGCCATAATCAATCAGAAATCATCTCACTGCAAAGTGAGAAATCAGAAGGAAAGAGCGTATGTCAAAATTAGTAATCGTAGAGTCGCCGGCAAAGGCGAAAACCATTCAAAAATATCTGGGCAAGGGTTATGAAGTCATTGCCTCCATGGGTCACGTCAGAGACTTGCCAAAATCAAAGTTAGGCGTAGACGTGGAAAACGGCTTTACGCCACAATATACCAATATGAAAGACAAAGGCGACGTCATCAGAAAGCTAAAAACAGAGGCGAAAAAGTCGGACTTTGTTTATCTGGCAACTGACCCGGATCGAGAGGGAGAAGCAATCTCCTGGCACTTAGCACAGCTTTTAAAACTGGACATGAACGGCAATAATCGTGTGGAATTCAACGAAATCACCAAAAACGGCGTCAAAAATGGCATGAGCCATCCGCATAAAATTGATCTGGATTTGGTCAACGCCCAACAGGCACGCCGCATTCTGGATCGCTTGGTGGGTTATAAACTCAGTCCATTTTTGTGGAAAAAGGTGCGTCAGGGATTGTCCGCAGGCAGAGTACAGTCTGTGGCGGTACGATTGATTGTGGATCGGGAAAACGAGATTCGTGCATTTGTACCACAGGAATATTGGTCGATTGATGCAAAATGCAGTGCGCCACCATCGAGCGCAATATTTGCTGCAAAATTGATCAAGGTAGACGGCAAACGTGTAGATAAAATGGAAATTCCGAACAAAGAAGCCGCAGATGTCCTTTTGGAACGGCTGAAAAACGCAAATTATACCGTACAGAATACCAAAAAACGTGTGTCAAAATGGCATCCTGCGCCACCGTTTATCACTTCTACCTTGCAACAAGACGCCTCCTATCGCCTGGGATTTCAATCGAAACGTACCATGAAAGTGGCACAAGAACTATACGAAGGCATAGAAATCGACGGTATGGGTGCAGTGGGTTTGATTACCTATATGCGTACCGATAGTCTGCGCATTTCTGATGAGGCACAAGCTGCGGCAGCACAGTATATAGAGAATACTTTTGGTGCAAATTATTTACCACTGCAAAAGCGTGTCTACAAGACCAAGAAAAATGCACAAGATGCCCACGAAGCCATTCGTCCCTCATTGCCGGAGCTGACACCACAACAGGCAAAGAAAAATCTGACACCGGATCAATATAAACTCTATAAGCTCATCTGGGAACGCTTTATCGCCAGCCAGATGGCAGATGCAGAAATGAACACCGTTTCCGTGGATATTGAAGCGGATCACTGTTTCTTCAAAGCAACGGGTTCGTCCGTAAAATTCGATGGATTTACTGCCGTCTACGACAACGACAAAAACGAAAAAGGCGAAAATAAAAACCTGCCGGAAATGAAGGTGAGGCAAAAAATAAAATTACAGTCCCTCGCTGGAAATCAACACTTCACACAGGCACCCCCACGCTATACCGAAGCAACGCTCATTAAAGCACTGGAGGAAAACGGAATCGGCAGACCGAGTACCTATGCGCCGACCATTACGACAATTACAAGTCACCAATATGTAGAACGAGAGGGAAAGCAACTGAAGCCGACTGTACTAGGAGAAGTGACGACAGACTTGATGAAGGAACATTTTCAAAATATCCTCGATGTCAAATTCACGGCTCAAATGGAAAATAACTTGGACGAAGTGGAACAGGGAAAAAAAGGCTGGATGGAAACCTTAGAAGAATTTTATGGAGATTTCTCTAGGACACTAGAAACTGCCGAAGAAAAAATGGAGGGCAAACGAGTCAAAATACCGGACGAGGAAACTGATATTGTCTGCGAAAAATGTGGCAAGAACATGGTCATCAAAATCGGAAAATACGGTCGGTTTCTTGGTTGTTCTGGATTTCCAGAATGTACGAATACAAAGCGTATCGTTCAAGAAACATCCGGCATTTGCCCGAAATGCGGTAAAAAAGTCATGGTAAAAAAGTCCAAACGTGGACGGACGTTCTACGGATGCGAAGGTTATCCAGACTGTGATTTCGTCACATGGAATGCTCCTACAGAGGAAAAATGTCCCCAGTGTGGCGCAACGCTTTTCCAAAAGGGTAAAAAGTCGGGAACGCTGCTCTGTGAAAAAGAGGGCTGTGGCTATTCACGTCCATGCAATGGAGGTGCATAAACGATGGCAGATGCGACAGTCATCGGCGGTGGCTTGGCTGGATGCGAGGCAGCATGGCAGCTGGCACAGGCGGGACATCATGTGAATCTCATCGAAATGAAACCGCAGCAATATACACCTGTACATCACTACTCGGGACTAGCAGAGTTGGTTTGTTCCAATTCACTAAAAGCAAGCCGGTTAAACTCGGCAGCTGGTCTACTGAAAGCGGAAATGGAACGGCTGGGGTCGCTATTAGTACCAATTGCAAAACAATACGCTGTACCGGCTGGAGACGCACTGGCGGTAGACAGAGAACGGTTTTCAGATGCTGTCACCAAAGCCATTCGCAATCATCCGAATATTACACTGTCAGAAACAGAAGCAACTGCGATTCCGAATACGCCATGTGTGGTTGCAACAGGGCCGCTGACGGCTGGCATACTGGCGGCAGAAATCGAAAAACGCTGCGGCAAACCCTTAAATTTTTTTGATGCGGCAGCTCCAGTCGTTCGGTTCGACAGCTTGAATCCAGAGAAAATCTTCTTTGCCGCACGCTATGGCAGAGGAGATGCAGACTATATCAACTGTCCGATGAATCAAGAGGAATACGAGACGTTTTATGAGACATTGATTACAGCAGAACGTGCGCCGCTGCACAAATGTGACAAAGCGGCATTTCGAGTTTATGAGGGATGTATACCCATTGAGGTATTGGCATCTCGTGGAAAGGATACGATGCGATTTGGCCCGCTCAAGCCGGTGGGACTGACAGATCCGAAAACAGGTCATCACCCTTGGGCAGTGATACAGCTGCGGCGTGAAAATCAAGCGGGAACGCTATACAATCTGGTGGGATTTCAGACGAACTTACGCTTTCCAGAGCAAAAGCGTGTTTTCTCGTTAATACCAGGACTGGAACGGGCAGAATTCCAGCGTTATGGCGTCATGCATCGCAATTCATTTTTAGATAGTCCACGGCTGTTAGATGCGGACTATCGGCTGCGTGGCACAACAGTTCTCTACTTTGCAGGACAAATGACTGGCGTGGAGGGATACATGGAATCGGCAGCAAGCGGCATTTTGGCTGGAAAAAATTTGGCGAGAACGCTGCATGGCAAGCCATCACTCCTATTGCCGGCGGAAACCATGATGGGCGCACTGGCACATTATATTAGTGGATATACCGGCGGCGATTTTCAACCAATGGGCGCAAATATGGGCATCCTGCCGGAATTGCCGGAGCGCATCCGTGGGAAACAGGAGAAGTATCAGGCGTATGCGGAGCGGAGCCTCGCAGCATTGGAAGTGTATCTCAACGCAAATACGTAACGACAAGAAAGGGCGGTAAAAATGAAAACACAAAAGCCACTCGCCATACTGGTCACGGCGGTAATGCTGTGTAGTCTCGCTGGCTGTGACGAGGAGGATTCGTCCAGTCGGCGACTCGTATCGACAACGAAAGCCACGACAACTACGTCAACAACCACGACGACCACGACTACTACAACTACGACAATGACGACCACTGCCACCACAATGAAAACTACTGCCACAACAACAGGCGAAAATAAACTGGAAGAAGTGACGTCTACAACGGAGTATAGGGATGTTTATATTGTTACCGATTATATGGCATACAAACCCGTCATCTACTTATATCTAGAGGAAACGACAGAAGTGACTGTGAAACTCGATCTCCGTGGAGAGCTGACTTGTACCTATCCGGCGTATGACGACGGCTGGGTAGTGACGGCGCAGCCGGACGGCACGTTGACAAATCTCGCCGACGGCATGGAATATTCCTACTTATACTGGGAGGGCGAAACGGATTCCCAGTGGGATATGTCTGAGGGATTCGTCATAAAGGGAGAAGATACGGCGGAATTTTTACAGGAGACGTTAGCAGAAATCGGTCTGATACCGAGGGAGTACAACGAATTTATCGTCTACTGGCTGCCACAGATGCAGGATAATCCGTACAACCTCATCACGTTCCAACAGGAGACGTACACGGAATCGGCTGAACTGGAAATTACGCCGGAACCGGATAGTGTATTGCGTGTGTTCATGGCATTTCAAGCACTGGAGGAACAGATAGAAGTGGAAGAACCGGAAATCGAACCCTTTACCCGTGAAGGCTTTACTGTGGTAGAGTGGGGCGGTACGCAGGTGAAGTAAGGGCAAATTTTACAAAAAAATTCGATTTTTTTTTGCAGGATAAACAAACTTTTCATTATCCCCTTGACAATGGCAAGGGGATATGCTATGCTTACTGTGTTGTATCGTTAGTACAACACCTATTACAGAGAGGCAAATTTACATCTTCTATTTCAAATTTCCCGAAAGGAGGTTTGCCATGTTTCAAATTGATCCACTATCCCGCACGCCAGTCTATGCACAAATTATCGCACAAACTGAACGCTTTATTTTGACTGGTGCTTTACCACCGGAAAGTCAAATCCCATCTGTACGAAATCTCTCTGTCACACATTCGATCAATCCCCGCACCATTTTGAAAGCCTACAACGAATTGGACAGTCGGGGGTTGATTCAAGCAGTCCCCGGAAAAGGCTATTTTGTCTGTCGGGACGCCTGTGAAAAACTACAGCAGGAAGAACGTCGAAAATTGCAGGATTTGTTAAGACTATTGGACGAACTGATTCTCGCTGGTATCACTGAGACAGAAATCTCCGCCTGTGTTGCACAGGCGTTTGAAAAAAAGAAAGGAGAAACCTCCAAATGATTGAAGTTCAAAACATTACAAAGCACTTCCAAAATTTTACCGCACTGGAAAATGTCTCCTGTTCCATTGACTCCGGCTGTATCTATGGCATGGTCGGTTCCAATGGCGCGGGAAAATCAACGCTGCTTCGTGTTCTCGCCGGCGTCTATCAGGCAGACAGCGGCAGCGTCCTCGTAGATGGACAGCCGGTTTGGGATAATCCAAACGTAAAAAAACAAATCGCCTATGTCCCAGACGAGCTGTATTTTTTAAGCGGCAATTTAAACCGCATGAAACAAATGCATCTGGCACTTTATAATGATTTTGATTCGTCACGATTTGACACGCTCTGTAAGAAGTTAGAGCTGCCGCAAAATAAGTCCATCGGACAATTTTCAAAAGGAATGCACCGTCAGGCAGCTACCATTCTCACCTTGAGTCGCCGTCCGAATTATTTGCTGTTCGATGAAACGTTCGACGGTTTAGATCCTGTTATGCGGCAATTCGTAAAAAGCTTAATTTGTGATGATGTGCTGGAACGAGGTGCAACAGCAATCATCACCTCCCACTCGCTAAGAGAACTGGAAGATTTGTGCAATCAATTGGCTCTGCTCCACAAAGGTGGGCTGGTGCTGGAAAGCGATATTGAAAACCTCAAGACCTCACAATTTAAAATTCAAATCGCCTTTTCTTCCCCTTTCGACAAAGAAAAATTTTCTGGAATCAAAATCGTACACTTCGAAAAAAGCGGCAGTGTAGCAAACCTCATTGTCAATGGTGATCGACAAGAAATTGTAGAAAAGCTCCGTGCCATGTCGCCCATCTTATTGGATGTACTGCCACTGACACTGGAAGAAGTCTTCACCTATAAAATGGAGGCACTCGGCTATTCCTTTGGTGAATTGGATACGGAACAAAAGGAAGAAAAACCTGATGAAAACAAACGCTAAAAAATGTGGCTTACTTCGAGAGGGCTTTCGACAATGCCAGATGATTGGAATTTGTGCGCTGGTTTTGATTTTGCTGCTGGTCATTTTACAAGCAATATCCGGCTATATCGACTACTCCAACGAAAACAGTCTCTACACAGCACAAGCCTATCAAATGAACTTGGGTGCGCTGCTCGCAATCCCTATGACTTTTTTCATGATGCTGCGGCTATTCCGTTTCTTAAACAACCGTGCTGCATCAGACTTTTATCATGCACTGCCACACAAACGACTGTTCCTCTATGAAAGCTTCATAGGTGCCATTATACTATGGATTCTCATTTGGGTGGTCGGGTCTATGCTGGTGACAACGCTTCTGTGTTGTATGCAGCCAAATCTACAGCTATTGTACAACACCATTTTGCCCTACACGCTGAGTGTTATTTTCATGTGTCTGCTGACCGCAAGCGGCACACTATTGGTGATGGGCATTACCGGAACCGGCTTTACGAACGTGGTATTATCTCTTGTACTGCTATTTATACCACGATTTTGAGTGGCATATTTTCAAATGCTACTGCAAAACTATCTGCCATTCTTTTTAAACAGATCAAACACTGGTTTCTTTTCAAACAGCAGCAACCTCCTGTTCTCCCTACTGGCAAGTATATTTGACTTTTCCAATAACTTTACCCTTTCCAGTGTCTTAACGCCCACTTGGAAGCCACTGGTTTACACGCTGCTTTTGTCGCTATGTTATTTCGGAATTGGCGGCTTCTTCTTTCAACGTCGCCGCAGCGAAGCCGCAGGACAGTCTGCACCGTCAAAATATTTGCAGCATTGTTATCGCATTCTAATTACCATGATTCCCTACCTGTTTTTCACGAGTGTTCTCACCCTAGAGATAAAACTCGGAAACGCCGTCGATGACGCTTTCCTCTATGTGATTATCTATGTCCCAATCGTACTCCTCTACTTCGTCTACGAGCTGATTACAACCAGAAAGTGGAAAAATCTCCTCACTGCAGTTCCTGGACTAGGCATTGTTGTTTTACTAAACGTTGGAATACTTTTTGGCGTCAATCTGGCCTACAATCAGATTCTAAGTAATCGTCCCGACGCCTACGAAATCGAAAGCATTTCCATCTATCAAGGGAACGACTATGATTCCGATTTCTATTTCACCTTCTCAGCATATGCAGGAATGTAATCCCAAAATGTAAAAATCACAGACGAAACGGCAATTACACTTGTATCTGAATATCTGAACGAAAACTTAACTACATGGGAATCGGATCACGAAAAATATTATAATCAATACTACAACTATGATTTCGACGAAAGTGACAGTAAATCATCTTACACCGCTTATTGTGTGGACATTTGCACCGACAGCAGCACGATTTCTCGTATCATTTTCTTTCCCACAGATGCAGTGGAACAATTAAGCGATGCGCTGCAAACGAACGAAGCATATCGGGCAATTTGGTATCAGCTTCCGGATTACGTGGAAAATACGCTATACCTCGATAGCGACTACAATCTTTCTCAAGCGGATTTGACAGAAATTCTGGAAAGCTATCAGGCAGAACGATTATCCTGCGATTTCGATACTTTGTTTACACAATCCGACGACACCTCCGACGAGTATCAAACCCTGACCTATACATTCCAAAATGGCGGAAGCTCCGCTTTACTGGAATGCATCCTGTCGGAAAAACTGACGCCAAACACATTACAGCTCGTTTATGACAAGATTTCCACAAGTCAAGTGGAGAATGTGGAAAACCTGGTGGAAAATATTGCATGCAAAAATCCAAACATATACTACACTTTTTCGGCAAACGCCTATGACTATAGCGTCAGGATGGATTCAGAACAATACCGCCTGAACATGGATGGCGACTTAGATGGAGCCATTGCTGCTGACCAAGACCTGTTGCAACTGTTCTGGTCTTATGTAGATTTGGATGCATCACTGACAGTAGGCGAACCCAAAGTGGTGATTTACGCTTATGATGCAGAAAACGGCATAGACACGTCAATGCTTTTACCCATTGATACAGCTGTTTTTGCAGATGATACCATTACAGAAAGCAACGCATTTTCGCTATATTACTACAATGAATCCGCTGGATATATTTTTATAAAATAAGGGCAGCACCGCACAGAGCAGAACAAGCACTGTGCGATGCTTAAGTATAATTGAGGCACTTCTGGATAGAATAAGTGGAAAGTCTCACAGATTTGATACAAAGGAGCATATGATGCAAACGCTAAAAAAACGGCTCGCTTGGATTCGCCTATTTCTCATTCTCCTATTTTCCATTTCCGCCATCTGGCTTGCACTTCTCTCACAAAAATCAGGTTATATCCAAACTGCCATACAACAAAGCACCTACACAGTCACCGCAGGTACAGCAAACGGTACAATCTATGACCGAAACGGTACACCATTGGTCAACGCCACTACAACCTATCAAGCGGTAGTCAGTCCTACTGCGGAAGCAGTGGAAGCACTCCTTCCACACGTTCTCGACAAAACGTCGTTTCTGTCTAGCGTGGAACAGGGGATGCCCTTCGTCTGTGAAATCGATACTGCTGAAATCGACTGCGCTGACGTGACAATCTTAGAAATTCCAGAACGCTACGCTGTTCCTGTTCTGGCGCAGCATCTCATCGGCTACACAGCAGACGGCGTAGGGGTATCCGGCATTGAAGCTGCATTCGACAATATCCTCCGCAGCGAGACCTCTCGCTGGAGTGTCACATTTTCTGTGGACGGCACAAGCGGTGTTCTCTCTGGTGACAATTTGCAAATTCGCTACGGTGCCAATCCAACCTATGGCGTTATCACAACGTTAGACGCTGATATACAACGCCTATGCGAAACTGCCGGCGCATCGCTGGAAAAAGGCTGCATCATTGTGATGGAGGTAAATAGTGGCGATATTTTGGGAATGGCAAGCTTCCCATGCTATTCCGTCGATAACCTGTCCGCTGCGTTAGAGGATGAGAACAGTCCACTTATTAACCGTGCGCTTTACGCTTATCCAGTGGGGTCAATATTTAAACTCGTCACTGCTACCTGTGCCAAAGAAAGCGGCATTGCATATCGCTTTCAGTATGACTGCACCGGTGTCATATCCATTGGCACACAGGAATTTCACTGTAACGATCGAAGCGGTCATGGCATACAAAATATGCTGGAAGCAATGCGCAGCTCCTGCAATCCTTATTTTATCGCCCTCAGTCAGGAACTGTCTGCTATTACCCTTTTGAACATGGCAAAATCATTGGGATTCGGCGAGGAAATTGTTCTGGCATCTGGTATCACTGCATTAAGCGGCACACTGCCCACTGTCTCACAGCTGAATATTCCAGCAAAACGTGCTAATTTCTGCTTCGGTCAAGGAATTTTAACCGCAACGCCGCTGCAAATCGCCCGCATGACCTGTGCGATTGCCGGAGACGGCAGTCTCCCCATGGGGCGACTAATTCTCGGGATAACGGAAAATGGCAGAGAGATTTTAAACGAGGAAGAGGCTGCTTTTGAAAGTGGTATTTCAGAAGAAACTGCCGCTTTTTTACGTACACTCATGTGCTATGCTGCTTCAAGCGAGGATTTTGAAGGCTGTCCGAAATATTTAGCAATGGGTGCAAAAACTTCTACTGCACAAACCGGACGCTATGATGAAAATGGTGTGGAATACTGCGACGGCTGGGTCACAGCTTTTTTCCCTTCCCAATCGCCAAAATACGTGGTGACCGTTTTGGCAGAGGACGATGGTTATGGAAACGACTGCGCATCCCCAGTTTTGCGTGAAATTGCCGCAGGAATCATGGCGTTAGAAAGCCCATGAGGAACGAAAAATCCCACCCTATCAGCATTCGATAAGGTAGGGATTTTATTTTTAGCGTGCGCTTTTTACTGCCGCATTTCGTGCAATTTTCATCATATCCAAAAATGAAGTCTGTCGTTCTTCCGCTGTAGTGTATTCGTTTCGCAATGGACAATCTGACACTGTCACAATACAAAGTGCCTCCGCACCCGCTTCCGCCGCATTCATATACAGTGCCGCAGCCTCCATTTCCGTTGCCAAAACACCCATTTTTGCCCACTGTGGCAACGGACTCGGTTCCCGATAAAACACATCGGTAGAAAGCAAATTTCCCACCTGCACCGGGATTTCCAGTTCTTCTGCCGCTTCTACTGATGCCGCAAGTAGACGATAGGAAGCGATAGGTGCAAATGTACCGGGCAGTGCGTATTGTGCCGCATAGTTGCTGTCTGTACAAGCCGCCTGTCCCAAAATCACGTCACGCAATTGCACATGATCTGCCACGCCGCCGGCAGTCCCTACACGAAAAATCCGCTTTACGCCGTACACATGGTACAACTCATAAGAATAAATCCCAATAGATGGCATTCCCATACCACTACCCTGTACGGAAATCGGCACGCCTTCATATGTGCCGGTATAACCATACATATTCCGTACGGTGTTATAGCAAACCACGTTTTCTAAAAATGTTTCTGCAATAAATTTCGCCCGCAGCGGATCCCCTGGCATCAAAACCGTTTCGGCAATATCGCCTACATTCGCCGCATTGTGTGGTGTTCCCATCATTTCTCCTCCTGCCTTATGTGATCTTTAAAAAGAAAACGGGACGGACGCCGCATTCCTCCTGCTGTTCTAAACCATCGGTCAAAATTGTACCCGAACTCGTCACAACCGCAGCCATCTCCCCATCTCCGGGAGACCGCAGCCACCACCAGTCGCTGACACTGCGCTGTTCCTCTGTTAGGTATCGTTCTACATCATCGATGCACAACATAAAAATTCGATCATATGTATCGTTTCCACCATCGGTACCATAAACTGGATTTCCAAAGTTTTTCAGGTTTGCTAGGAGAATTTTCTCCTGTTCCATCTGCGTAAATGTGCTGAAAAATTTTTCATTCAACCATTTCCGCAAGGTACACCGTTCCCATGTAACATCGCCCTCGATTTCGCCTGCCTCTACGTCATCATCATCAAATTCAAATTCCGAATGATAAGCGTGTCTTTCCTCTAGTACGTCAGCTGAAATCACCAGTACATGGTCGCCGTAATTTTGTAAAATCAGCCACGAATAACCACCAAATTCCAGTGTATTGCCTACTGCATATGAAATCATAATGTTCCACCCCTCTTTTCAATTACCGCCTTTTCCGTCTGAATTGAAGCATCATTTGAGATACTGCGCTAAAATTGTAGATGGTCATAAAGATTAACCCTACAGCCAATATCAGAATCCACATCGGCGGCTCGTCCACTACGACAATTCCCAGTAGGAATAATATCCCCGTATTCACGATAAACTTCGCATGATTCACCGGAAAATAAATATACCGTCTTGCATCCACAATCCGAATACAATAGCTAACAAAATAGCTAACGAATGTGGCGATTGCCGCACCCATAATGCCCATTAGGTAAATTAAAACTATATTCAAAACGATATTCACCACTGCCGCTATAAGAGACGTCCAAAACGAATGGGTCGTGTGCTGGGTGGCAGTGTAGACGCTGCTCAGAAATTGATTAAAGCACATCATGGTGACGCCTACAATCAAAACCGGCGTATAACGATACGCTTGCGCATACTCTGCATAAGAACTGGAGTCAATTAGAATATTTGACAAAATTTGTACAAAAACAATCAGGAATGCACCGGCAATAAACATAAAGGATTGATAAGTGTCAAATATTTTTTGATAAAATCGTCCTCGATCCTTGGAATCTACCTCTTCAATGGCAGACATATTCCACGCTTGAAAAAAGATAGTAGAAATCGTCGAGATGAGATTTGGAATTTTAGAAGATACGCTATAGATTCCGGCTGCCGTTTCTCCGACTAATCCACTGGGTCCGGGCATATAACGGATAAACAGTCGATCAGAAAATCCCGTTACAAGCCACAAGAGTGCTGACGGAATCAACGGAATAGAAAACCGCAGCATCGTTCGGGTGATCCGCTTATCCAAATATTGTAAGCTAAAAAATCGACGAAGTCCTGCCGCCGCCCACAAGAATAACCCCGAACATAAATCCGAAAGAATGACTGACAACATAAATCCGGTAATACCCATATGCAAACCGGAAATAAAAATCAGGTTAAACAAAAACAGCGTCAGTGCTGCAGTAATACCGTCAAAGGCAAACAACCGCAACAGCCCTCGGGCACGGACAAATTGTTGTGCAATTTGTCGAAATCCGGAGGTGATACAATAAATCATCAGTAATAATACATAACCATCCGTATAGGGCAACAGTGTCAGGAATGGTGTCAGTACCAGTAGTAATAAAACTCCTCTGCCCTCCGCCACGCAAGCAGAGGTGAAGACCTTTCGATTGTCATAATTTCGGTCAATCCCATAGCGAATGACAGCGTCGGCAATAGAAAACGTAATCACCGGAATCAAAAAATTCGCTGTCAGTTCCAACAGTTCTTTCGTGCTAATATCACTAGGGTTCAGATTCGCCGTATACAGCCGTGTCAGGAACAACAGCAATATTTTCGAACCAAAAGAACCCACAGCAAAAATCAGCGTGTTGGTTACAAGCTTTTTATACTTGTTCATGAAAACCACCTTTCGTGTATTGCTTTGGCATAGTGAAATACAATTAACTGCTTAAAAAGATTTTTCAGTATGTGCGAATTATTTTTATTATACTACAAATCTTCAAAAAAGAAAAGACTTTTTCTTCTACTTCTATTTCTCCGTAATTTATGACAAATTCAGATAATTTTTTCATATCAAAATTAGATTTTTCTCCAAACTTTTCATTTTGTGCAACATTTTGAAGGTCTCAAAAGTGTAATATAGTGAAAAAGATTTTTCTGCTGTGAAGAACAGCAGCCATTTTGTACGAATTTAAAGCAGAAAGGTAAACTCGTTCAAAATGGGAAATGGACATAAATGGTATCAAGTGGACAATCTCTACAAGATACGTTTCCGCAAAACGACGAATTGTGACAACGACAAATATGCTTATGACTGGACACTTGTCGGCGTCTTTCGCCGTCTGTCATGCGCAGCTGGTTTTGTCTTATGGCTCCTCTCTGATGCAAATATTTATACTTGAATTTTGGGAGTAAATCTGGTATAATAATTATGGAAATTGAAATCGCATCATAAGAGAGGGATCGGACAGGCAAAAAGCGGATTCTCCCTCCTTTCTTGGCTTGTACTTTCATGTTATATAGTTATATAAATATAAAATCGCAAAAGCACAAGAAAAATTCATTTGATTCGAGGGGAGTGCTTTTCTTGCCGAATGAAACGGCATTTGCGCAGTTTTATGCACGTCACGTAGACGCAATTTACCGCCTCTGTTGTATCCGGTTGGAAAATCCTTCCGACGCAGAGGATATTACACAAGAAACCTTCCTTCGTGCCATGCGGAAAGATGGTCTAAAAGATGGTCTAATAGATGATGATGAGCACGCAAAGGCTTGGCTGATTGTGACGGCAAATAATCTTTGCAAAACCGCAAATACCCATTGGACACGAACACAACGAACAACCATTTCAGACTGGTCTGACGCAATCGGCGTTGAGGAATCACCAGATAAAGAAACCTCCCGGACACTTGAGGCAGTTTTAAATCTGCCGGATCAGTATAAAACCGTGATTTATTTGTATTATTACGAGGGATATTCCGGTGCCGAAATTGCGAAAATGCTACAAAAAAAGATTCCACCATACGCTCTCTGCTGCGGCGTGGCAGAAAGCTTTTGGAAAAAAATTTAGGGGGTGAGCAAAATGCCGACGAATGACCCGATGCAAAAGAAAATTCAAGAGGCACTGGAAAAAATTCAGCCAACCGAAGAAGCCAAAGACCATATGTACCTAGAAATCATGCGACGCAGTGCGCTGGAGGACATCGCCAAACGAGAAAAAATACAGAAAAAGCCTTGGTACTTGCGCTGGCAAACCTCCGCAATCGGAACCGCTGCGCTAGCGTTTGCGATTATCTTTACTGCTGCAATTTATACGAGAATACCACAAAATGGCGACGAACAGGTTGCTGTGATTGACAGCGAAAACATACAAACCACAATCGTGACAGACGAGACGGATATTCCGGCGACAACAACCGACACAGATGTAAACGACGAAAATGCATGGCAAGGACAAACAGCAACTACAGCTGTGACGTCTGAAAATTCTGCCATTGAAACAGAAACAACGACAGTAACACGAACCGTCTATTCCAATGGCGATAATAGCAGCGAAAATAGCGATTCGTTCACGACAACAGCATCCACAAATATTACTGCTGCTGTAGTCGCACAGACTACAACACAAACCAAAACGACAACCGTCACTATAGCAAAAACTACCACAAAAAAGACTACAAAGGCGACTACTGCTATAACGACTCGTACAACAACACAAACAACTCGTTTTACTTCAGTGCAGACGACGGATACAGATGCAAAACAAACAGAATCTACAACAACCACAACACAGGCGTCCCTGACCTTGCGGCAGAGTATTTTCCTCTACTATGAACTGAATTGGAATGGTGTATGGTATGATACCCAATATATCACCATCAGTAGCTTGGATATTTCTAATTATTTGGGACCGGCAGTAACAGAAGGGGCAGATGTCGACGATACGTATACGGTCTTGGTATATGAAATCGAGTGTGTCGATACATCCGAATCGTTGGTGGTACAGTATGCTGGAAAAGATGAGTATTATATTTTCCAAGCCATGTCTTAGAATTCTTGGATTTTCCTTTTAAAATAATAAAATAAAAAGAAGAGCAATATCGGATCGGTTTTGACATTTCCTACGGTATTGCTTTTCTTTACGTGGTTTTCACTTCACATTTGCTTTCAGTTTTCGTACTTCACTAAAATATCCCCGTCGCAAATTTCTGTATCCCCTAGGGGTATGATAGACTCCGTCCCTCGGCGTATCAATACAACCAGCTCCTCCTTGGGCAGCGATAGCTCCGCCAACGTTTTCCCATTTCATGGGTGTTCCGCCGTAATCCTTACTTCACACAACGGCACTGTCAAACGCAGCTTTCCGTAATATCCGGCAATAAGTACCACCGTATCCCCTGCCATCAAAATGGTATCACCACGGGGAATCACACTATTTTCGCCACGCTGTATGGTTACCAGCATCGTGTCCGGCGGTAAATCGAGGTCTCGCACCGCCATGCCAACCCACGCATTTCCCGAATCCAGCAATAGCCGCATGAGCTGCAACTCCTTTTGCTCAGTATAGTCTGTAAATGTTCTTAAAGCATCGCCGGTTTCATCAATCATGTCCAGCTTTTTCGCCACAAAGGGAAGCAGCGTCCTCTAAATTGCAATAGAAAACAATACCACGCAAAACACCAAATGAAATAAATCATATTCGAGTACCACACCCTCCGCCACAGCCATCAATGCAAAAATAGCCGAGGTTGCACCACGCAGTCCCGCCCAAGATATGAGCAGCTGCTGCCGCAGCTTTCCCCGAAATGGCGTCAGCAGGAAGCCTACCACCATCGGACGTGCCACTAGTGTCAGAAAAGCAGCAATTCCTAGTGCAGGTAACAGAAGATCCAGCATCTTGGATGGCGTACAAAGCAGTCCCAATAGAAAAAATACCATCATTTGCATCAGTCCCGTGATACCATCGAAAAAATGTACCTGGTTTTTCTTATTGGGAATTTTAGAATTTCCAATAATAATACCTGCGATATAGGCACTCAGATAACCGTTCCCGCCTACAAGCGTAGGAAGCGCATAGGAAAGCAACGCCACCGCCAGCATGAACACCAAATCAAAGCCAGAAGTATCAAAGCGAAACCGACGCAGAAAAAAATACCACTACCAAAGCAATTCCCACACCAAAATCGATGCCAAGTACAATCTGCATGAGTATCATGGAAATCATTTTTCCTGCAGTGACGTCCGTGTGCATCATATTGAATAAAATTATCGTCATAAGATACGCCACTGGATCGTTACTGCCGCTCTCCACTTCCAAAAGCGACGCTGTACCGTAACGAAGGTTCAACCTTTTAGAACGCAAAATAGAGAATACAGACGCTGCATCGGTTGAACCTAATACAGCACCTATGAGCAATCCCTCCAACCAAGAAACTGACAATAGGAAATGCGCAAAGACGCCTACCAGTAGTGCCGTCAAAAATACACCCACGGTGGAAAGCAGTGCCGCACGACCTGCAACCGGTTTCGCCGCACTCCATTTCGTTCCGAATCCACCGTAGAAAATAATAAATATCAATGCGACGGTGCAGATGTTTTGCGTCATGGTGTAATTGTCAAACGTTAATCCTAAAATACCGTCCACACCACAGAGCATTCCCACTGCCAGAAATGCTAAAAGCATTGGAACACCAACACGTGCAGTCAATTTGTTGCAAAGAATGCAAACAATCATCACAAGCGAAAGCAACAGCAAAAGTATGTTTAAGTATCCGCCCTCCTCGTGGTGTGTTCTAATTCCGTGGCAGTCATTGATACCGCCACCACCTGCGATGCACCCTTTGATTTCAACAATCCGGCACAATGACGCATCGTGCTGCCTGTGGTCAGTACATCGTCACAAAGTAGAACCCGATAACCCGTCAAGTCCACATTCCGAATCCGAAAATGTGCGAGATTGTGCGGACGCTCCTCGGCTGAGAGAAGATGCTGCATTTTTCCAGTACCATCGTCCCAGAGAATATCCTTTCGCAGTGAAATGTGTGACAATCGAGATAACTCTTTCGCCAAAGCCTCCGCCGGATTCAAGCAGCGTTTGAGTTTCTTCCACTTACCCATCGGAACCGAAACAATGCAATCGGACGATTGCAAAAGTGTATCCTGCAAAATACGCTCACTTAACTGTATGGCACAATATTTGGCAAAATTCACACTTTCCGCTCGTTTCATAGATAAAATCCCATTTTTGGCAACACCGTGATAAAGTGCCACAATCAACGCCCTGTCGTAGGGCAAATCGTCGCTGCACAGGCACTCCGACGGTCGCTTTCCATATCGAGGACAAAATATATCTTCTGTTTGATCCATTTGCCATGTGCAGGTTTCACAGAGATAATCACGCCACGGAATCAACTGTCCACAACAGGGACAACGATTGGGGAAAAAGATATTTTGGAGAAACATTTTATAGTCTTGTGACATTTGTTTTCGCATTGGCTTCACCTCAAAAATATTTCTTCTCTTTTTATTATAACACAGTTCCACAGAAAAACCAACATTTTTTTATAAATCCAAAGAAAATCAACCCTTTCCCGAAAATTTGAAAAAATCACTTGACAAAATCACAAAATCCAGTTATACTATTTTTATACGTATATCATGATATGTTATTGCGTTATAAAGAATATATTTCAGCTTTTTTCTTTTTGACACTACATTCCATATTCCATGAAATATAATCGTGTCGCTATTACATTTGGAGGGGATTTTTTGGCTTTTTTAAAAAAATTGAAAAAAATGGATAAAATCTTAATTGGTGTCGGCGTTGCCTTGGTTATCGTTTTGGTCGTGGTAATCATCTTTTTTGAAAGTGCTGACAAAGTCACTGCACCGGATAATATTCCTATGCTGGAAGTGACGACGACAACGGAAACGACAACAACAACCACCACAACGGAAACAACTACCACAACGACGACCGTTACTTATGACTATGAAATGCAAATCGACATGGACAAGGTCAAGGAATATCACGAAGCAAACGAAGATGTCGTCGGCTGGGTCTATGTGGGCGATACGGTAATTGACTATCCTATTGTACAAAGTGACGATAACGACTATTATCTAGAGAGAGATTGGCAAGGCAACTCTAGCCACTCCGGCAGTATTTTTGAGGATTTCCGTGGCACAATTGGTGAAACAGAACACACACTACTCTATGGACATAATATGGCAAGTGGTGCTATGTTTCACGCCGTAAAGAATTTCAAAGACGAGTCTTGGGGCAACGAACACATCTATTTTGAAGTTGCTTCGTTGGATACACGTTATCTCTACCGCATTGTTGCTTGCTCTGTCTTGAACGGTTTAGAGGGAGCGGATTTCGAGTATTGGAACTATATTACACTGGACGAAGAGGAATACGACGATTTTATCGAAACCATTCGAGACACGGCTCTCATTTGGTATGCGCCGGAAGATGATGAGCCGGAATACGGCGACAACCTGATTGTGCTGCAAACGTGTAACTCCGGCTCTGACGACGGTATCCGATGTATCTTATTCGGGCAGTGTTTGGGTGAATATTGATGCATTTTCGCAGCAAAATATCAAAAGCTGCTGTACCGAATTGGTAACGGTGCAGCAGCTTTTCATTATGTAACTTTTAAACGTATATACAATTGCTTTGACTTATTTTAGCTATATTTCAGACATGAGATTAAAAAAAATTGCAATCCACACCAGTATGGCTATTACGATACCAATAATACCTAAAATCAAGCCTGCTTTTGACTTACCGTCTATTGGAAAATTCATTGTCTGTGATTTTTTTACAGATATTCTGGACAATACAATCGCAATAATGCCACAAATGAAACCAACAATTTGCAGTGGATAGAATATTCCAATTAGGGAGATAATCCCTAACACGAGCGATGCCGTCGCTAACCCTTTCCCTGGATTCATAATATAACATCCTCCTTTCCCCAAAAGATGACTGGTATTATACCAATTCAATTGTATCATAATATTTATATTTTATCTTTTTTTTTTTTTTTTTTTTTTTTAAAATTTTTTTTTTTAAAAAAAAAAAAAAAAAAAAAAAAAAAAATTTTTTAAAAAAATTTTAAATTTTTAATATAAATTATTTTTTTAAATTATATTTTAAGTTTTAAGA
>Ga0192237_1001_pt1 | contig 162868 bp, 145 predicted proteins | sample Koala_Koa27_E3_FD_131278 | JGI IMG/M metagenome (GOLD analysis project Ga0192237, IMG submission 131278) | Enriched cells from koala feces incubated with labeled cellulose particles, San Francisco Zoo, California, United States - Koala_Koa2-7_E3 ...
GCTGGTTCAACGAGGTCTATGTGCCAACGTCCCTTACGACAAGAACAAAATCTGGAGGAACAGAGTCTGGCACGGATCCGGTGGGCTAAGTTGACTGAGGGCGGAGCTTCGGCTCCGCTCCCCCCCTATGATGGATGTTTTTTCATGGCAGTAACAAAGACAATCAACATTGACGGCATCAATACCACCTTCCGCGCAAGCGCGGCAATTCCGAGAATTTACCGCATCAAGTTCGGCAGGGATATCTACAAAGACCTGCGCTCCCTAGAAAAGGGCGTGGGCGACGGCGATGAAGAGAACAGCAACCTGGATATGTTCAGTCTGGAGATGTTTGAGGACTTGGCGTGGGTAATGGCAAAGCACGCTGACCCGTCTGTGCCGGATTCCCCTGACGAATGGCTGGAGCAGTACAACACTTTCTCCATCTACCAGGTTCTGCCGCAGCTCATTGAACTGTGGGGGCTGAACACACAGACGCAGGCGGAGTCCAAGCAAAATTTCAAAAAAGCAGCAGAGAGATAACGACTCCGCTCTTTCTGCTGCGGTGCGTCCAGCTGGGGATTTCAATCCGTGACCTTGATCTGCTTACCATCGGCATGGTCAACGATATGTTCGTGAAAAGCCACAACGATGAGTACGATTATCCTACGGCGGCTACCCAGGAGCAGATGGACAGATTCTAACAAAGGAGGTGGGGCCACATGGCAAACAGAATCGCGGGCATTACTGTGGAGATCGGCGGCGATACTACCAAGCTGCAGACCGCATTGAAGTCGGTCAACTCTGAAATAAAATCAACGCAGTCACAGCTAAAGGATGTCAATAACCTTTTAAAGCTCGACCCCACCAATACGGAGTTGCTGACACAGAAACAGAAGCTCCTGACAGAAGCTATCTCCGAGACAAAGGAAAAGCTGACTACATTAAAAACTGCCGCAGAGCAGGCAAACGAACAGCTCCAAAACGGTGATATCACCCAGGAGCAGTATGATGCTCTCCAACGCGAGATTGTAGAGACGGAGGAAAAGCTTAAGTCCTTGGCCGACCAGGCGGCGGAGTCCAATGCGGCTCTCGTCAAAATTGGCGAAGCCGGCGAGACCCTTGAGTCGGTGGGTGACTCCATCTCAGGCGTGGGGAAGCAGATGCTCGGTGTGACTATCGCCGTCGTTGGACTCGGCACGGCGGCAGTGACCACCACGGCGGATTTTGAGTCGGCTATGAGCAAAGTCAAAGCACTTATCAGTTCGTCCTCGACCGACCTTGAGGGCGATATGGAACGGCTGGAGGCGGCGGCGAGAGAAGCTGGCTCGACCACCGTGTTCTCCGCGACCGAGGCGGCAGAAGCCATGTCCTACATGGGTCTTGCAGGCTGGTCGGCAGAAGAGATGATTGAGGGCCTGGACGGTGTCTTAAACCTTGCCGCCGCATCTGAGATGGATCTGGCAACCGCCTCGGACATTGTGACGGACTACCTGTCCGCATTCGGTCTGACCGCCGCTGACTCCAGCACTTTGGTGGATAAAATGGCGTATGCCATGAGCAACAGCAACACCAGCACGGAGCAGTTAGGTGAAGCTTATAAAAACTGCGCGGCGACCGCCACCCAGCTGGGCTACGGTCTGGATGAGACAACTGCAGCGCTGATGGTTATGGCGGATGCGGGTATTAAAGGCGGCGAGGCTGGCACGGCTTTGTCCTCTATCATGACCCGTCTCGGCAACAACACCAGCGGCTGTACGGATATGCTTGCCGAATATGGCATTGAGGTCTATGACGCGCAGGGCAACGTCTCCTCCCTCTCCGACATCCTCTCCGGGATGCAAGGCATCTGGGCTGACTTGACCGATGAAGAAAAAGCGAATCTCGCCTATACGGTAGCGGGGAAAACAGCGCAGTCAGAACTCATGACTGTCCTTGGTGAAAGCACAGGCAGTTTCCAGGCATACCAGGAGGGGCTGGCAAACTGCAATGGCACGGCGGAAACCATGGCGGAGATTATGCAGGACAACCTGTCCGGGCAACTCACCATTTTGAAGTCGCAGTTACAGGAGCTTGCCATCTCTTTTGGCGAAATCCTGATGCCGACCATCAAGGACATTGTCAGTTGGATTCAGAATCTGGTGGATAAGTTCAATGGCATGGATGATAGCACCAAGCAAACCATCGTAAAGGTGGGACTGCTGGTGGCGGCTATCGGTCCGCTGCTCATTGTAATAGAAAAAACGATAAGCACGGTTGGAAAGGCGATGCAGGGCTTCTCGTCCCTCGGAACGAGCATTTTGAAAATTGTGAACCACGCCAAGACCGGCACAGACACGATGGGGCATCTGGTGACTGCCATCGGCAGCATCTCCGCTCCTGTGGTGGCCGTTGTCGCTGTTATCGGCACTCTTGTTGCGGCCTTTGTCACCCTCTGGAACACCAATGAGGAGTTCCGTGAAAAGATAACATCCATCTGGAACGGCATCAAGGAAACCATCAGCGGATTTGTGGATGGCATCAAAGAACGGTTTGCCGACCTGGGCATCAGTCTAGAAGGACTCGGAGATGTGGTGGAGGTCGGTGAATATACAATGTAAGTGCAACAGTCAAAAAGACGAAAAAGAATGACTCAGCGCAAGGAATCCAGTACAATAGTGTTTGCGAGAACAACTATTATAAGAAAGGATTCCAAAACGATGAGCCATTACCAGCATCTTAACATAGAAGAGCGAGAAAAGCTATTGCTCATGTATACAGAAAAGAAAAGCCTTCACTACATAGCAAAACAGCTGAAGCGTTCAGTATCCACGATATCTCGAGAATTGAAACGAAATAGTGGGTATAGGGGAAAGTATTCCGCAGCCAAGGCACAAGAAAACTACCTCAAGCGTAGAAAGAACTGCCGGCGGCACAAGCTACTCGAAGACGCGGGATTGCGGGAAACGGTGAGGCGATTATTTCTGGAACAGCAATGGTCGCCAGAGCAGATTGCGCACAGACTAACCCTTGAGCAAAGTCAATACCAAATTAGCTACACGACAATCTATCGAGGCATTTACGCAGGGATATTGGATGTAGAAGGCTGTTCCTATGGGAAACATGGCATGAAAAAGCATCTGCGTCATCGAGGGAAAACAAGGCACAAAAAAGGGATAGTAGACAAAAGGGGAAAAGTCGTCATTAGCCATCGTATTGACGAACGGCCCCAGGAGGCCAATGAGCGGAAGGTCATCGGCCATTGGGAAGCGGACACAGTGGCGGGCAAACTCGGTTCTGCTTGTCTTGTGACCTACACAGATCGGTGTAGCCGATATCTGGTGGCTGGAAAAATCCCCAGAAAGCAAGCTAAAGCCCTCGAAGAGAAGACAATTGCCTTGTATGCGGCTATTCCCCAGAGTAAGATCAGAAGCATTACCCCGGATCGAGGAAGGGAGTTTACAAACCATGCTGCGATCACATCAGCTCTGGGCGGAGTGCAATTCTACTTTGCCAATCCGCATACACCCTGGCAGCGAGGCACCAATGAGAATACTAACGGCTTATTGAGAGAGTATTTTCCCAAATCGTTCGACATGGCCCTTTTCTCCGACGATGAGATTGCCGCCTTTGTGGACAAATTGAACAAAAGACCGCGCAAATGTTTAGGCTGGAAATCCCCCTTTGAAGTTTTCTTCGATACTCTGTTGCACTTGACTTGACAATTCAAGTCCTCAAAAATATATGGCTGGAATTCTGCAACCTATTGGCCCCCGTATTCGAGGGTGCTTTTTCGGCTATTTCCACCGTCCTCAGCACGGTGCTGGATGTAATCCTCGGTCTGCTGGATGTCTTTATCGGCATCTTCACCGGGGACTGGGAACAGGCATGGACAGGTGTCAAGGAGACATTCTCCGGCATCTGGGATGGCATCGCGGGCATCCTCTCTGCCGTGCTGGAAACCATCAAGGGCATTGTAAACGTGGTGCTGGGCTGGTTCGGTACAAGTTGGGAGGAATGCTGGGGTGGCATCAAGACCTTCTTCGAGGATGTCTGGAACGGGATCAGCAGCTTTTTCTCCGACATACTCACCGGGATACAGACAGTGGTGACTACGGTGTGGACGGCAATCAGCACATTCTTCTCTACGATTTTCGACACCATTTACTCCACGGTGTCGACCGTGTGGAATGCTATTAGTTCTGTTATCACAACAGTGCTGAATGTGATAAGCTCCGTGGTCACAACCGTTTGGAATGCTATCCAATCTGTGATTGCCATGGTTCTGAATGCTATCAGCTCGGTAGTAAGTTCCGTTTGGAACAGCATAACAGGCATTATAACCAACGCGATGAATTCCATCCAAAGTACGGTGTCAAGCATCTGGAACAGCATCAAAAGCGGAGTTTCCTCTGCGATGTACGGCATCTACAGCGCAGTAAAATCCGGCTTTGACACGGCGGTCAACTATATCAAAGGCCTAGCGTCCTCCGCTTTCAGCTGGGGCGCTGATATCATAAACGGTATTGTCAATGGCATCAAGAGCTGTATCAGCAAGGTAAGAGACGCCTGTTCCAGCGTTGCCAGCACTATTAAATCCTTCCTGCACTTCTCCGTGCCGGATGAGGGTCCGCTGACCGATTTCGACGAGTGGATGCCCGACTTCATTGGGCAGCTCGCCGAGGGCATAGAGAGCAGCCGTGGCATGATCCAAAGAGCAATGGCCGGTGTGGCGTCTGATATGACCATCAGTCCGACCGCAACGATTACCGCAGCGCCCGTTGGGAACAGCACTTCTTCCACATCTTCTGGCTCGGCGGCAAGCGGTGAACCCACAACGGGTCCGCTGATTGAAATCAAGGAAATGAACGTGCGCAGCGAGGAGGATATCCGAAAGGTATCCCAGCAGCTCTACCGACAGCTGCAGACCACCCGCCGTGCCAACGGATACACTTAAGGGGAGATGAAAAATGGGGTTTGTGTTTAACGGAACGACATCCAAAAGTATGGGCGTCCTTACGAAAATGACGACGGAAAACCGTGTGCCGGACTTAAACAACTATACCATAGAGATTGCAGGAAAGAACGGGCTGCTTGACCTGGGCAGCGCTCTTTCCGAGCGGATTATTGAGATATCCTGCCTCATCCCCCCAAAGAAAACGGACGCAGCACTCCTTGCGGCAAAGGATGCCGTCGTGGATTGGCTGAACCCCGACAGGGATGTGTGCGCGCTCATCCTTGATACCGAACCGGAGCGGGTGTATTACGCCAGGCTTCAGGACGGCGTGGCCTTTAGCAAGGTGGCGCGCCACTCCTCAGAATTTGACCTGACCTTCTTTTGCCCAGACCCGTTTGGATATGCTATAGACGATGAGGTCTTTGAAATCACAAAAGAAGGAGCGGATACAGTCACCAGGAAACTTGGCAACACAAGCTCCGATCCGGTTTATCTCCTGCGGGGCACGATCGACAGCAGTTCCAGCAGCTATATCACCATCACCACCAACAATTCGGAACTGAAAATCGCCGGTGCGGGTCTCACGGCAGCTGAGATTTTTGTGGTAGATACGGATAAGATGACAGCTTATGTGACGGACAGTGATGGCAACATCCTGCGAAACGGTCTGCCATATATCGAGAAATTGAATTTTCCGACCTTAGCGGTTGGTGACAACAGTGTAATTGTGGAATGCGGCAATGCGACTTTTACGAGTCTGACCATTCAGGCAAAAAGCAGATGGAGGTGATGAGCGGTGGCACTGAAAAAGATATTAAATACACAGCCGGACTTCACGGGTGAGTTCCCTGCAGAATATGCCAAGAGCGGTCTGTGGCGGTTCAATGAAAGTACGGTGGACGATAACGACAGCGTTTCCGATTCCTCTGGCTGTGGGCGGTCGCTGAAATTCATCAACTGGAGCGGCACGACCGCCTATCTAACGGAAAGCCAGAAAGGAAACTGTGCCAGAATCAATATCTCCAGTCCGACTACGGAGCAGTCCTATCTGTATGTGGAGAACGACGGCTCTATTTTTGAGAATATCGGTGAACGCATCATTGTGGGTGGCTGGATAAACCCTACCATCTACTCGGTGGGCAACACCTACTGCCCGATATTTAATACCAGATACGGTCCGGGGCAACCGATTTTGTATCTGTCCCTTTACTCCGGCAGGCCCAGGCTGATGCTGTATGACAGTTCCGGCAACCTAATTTTGGATAAAACGCTCTCCTCGGACTATCAGCTGAACAGCGATGTGTGGTATTTCATTGCCGCAGTCATCGAGCCGGATAACGGGCAGGCATGGTATGTGATAGGCGACAAGAACGCAGGCACGGTACAGATTTCCGATGTGATGACCTTCACGGGAACGCTGAACCCCTCCTGCACGGCAGACCTCATCTGGGGAATGCACGCCGACACCTATTACTACGCAGGCTTCTTTGACGACTGGTTCCTGGACGTGGATTCGGAACTGACTGCCGAGGATTTGAAGAACTATTTCCTTGCGGGGCTGCTTGCCAACGGCGGCGACACGAGCGGCGATGTGGACGCGCTAACTGACTCACCCAATGTCACGCTCCGCGCTGTGGATGGTGTCTACCCAACAAGTGGCATCCTGTATACGAGAGCGGTGGAATGTAATCTCTATGGCAGCGGGCAGGTAACCGTCTCCTGCGAGTATGTCTCCGGCACGACTGCGGTCACGGATATACAGACCTCTACTTCAGGTGATTTGGAAACATGGAGCGACTGGGTGGATGTCGGTGCTAATGGTGAGGTGGAATCCCCCAATGCCGCATACATCCGATTCCGCATGACGCTCACTACCACGAACACGAGCCAGACACCAAAGATAATAGGCATCCAGCTCTATGGGGAAGAAGAACCGCCTGGGGATACGGAACCGCCTGGGGATACGGAACCGCCTGAGGAGACGGAACCGCCTGGTAACACAGCGCGACCGGCATATGAAAAGCTCGGCTACGCAAGACCTGTGGTGCTGGACAGCAATGGCGCGTGGGAGGCTGTGCTGGAGAACGCCTACGACATCATTCTGACAGGTGAAGTCAACGGTGAGGATACGCTGTCCTTCTCCATCCCGTTCCAGGACGACAAGCGGAGCTATATCGATAACGAGAAGAAAATCCAGATTGTGGGGGATATTTATATCATCCGCACGGTGACGGACACCAGGGGCGCGGACGGCACAATTATCACCAGCGTGTATGCTGAGGCAAAGTTCTATGATTTGGCCTACAGCGTCCGCAAGGAAGAAAAGGAATTTGACGCGGCAACCGCTGCGGAAGCGATGGCCTATGCGCTGGAGGGCACGGAATGGCACGTGGGCACGGTCACGGTTTCCACTTTGCGGACATGGACTTGTTCTGAAACGAACGCGCTCTCCATCTTGCGTGAGGTAGCTGACCTGCACGGCGGGGACTTGGTATTTGACTGTCCAAATCGGCTGGTGCATCTCTACACTTTCAGCGGCACGGACAGCGGCGCTTTGTTTTCCTACCGCAAAAATATGAAGGACATCGAGCGGACAATCGACACCACCAGCCTTGTCACACGTTTGTATGCCTACGGCGCGGACGGTATGACTTTTGCCAACATCAACGATGGCAAGGCCTATGTAGAGGACTTCACATACTCCTCAGAGGTTCGTATCTCCTCACTGGACTGCTCCTCATTCACCAATCCCTATCAGATGCTGGAGTACGCCAGGATGCGGCTTGCCGATTACTGCAAGCCGAATGTTTCCTATGTGCTGAACGCCATGGATTTGTCGGTGCTGACCGACTATGCCCATGAGGCGTGGGCGCTGGGCGACTATGTCCGTGTGGAGGATAAAGACCTGGGAATTTCGGTCACCACCAGAGTTGTCCGCAGAGAATATAACCTGCAGGAGCCATGGAACACGGCGCTGGAGCTATCGACCACGCTCAGGAACCTTGGTGATACGTTAGCCGATGCGGTGGAGGGGCTGTCGGGTGTCGGAGATGTGTCCAGCACGGATCTCGCCAGCCTTGTGCCGTTCAATCATCTGCTCAATTCCAGAGCGGATAATGATATGGCTTACTGGACGAACTCCGGCTTTGAAGCCGATGCGGAAAACGGAGCCAGCGGCACGGCATCCTTCAAGGCGGAGGGAACGGCAGGTGCCACCAAGAGCATGAGCCAGACGGTCTACCCCGCCAACTGCGACTCCTACACCATCTCGGCGCAGATTGGCTCGGAGAGTTTGGAGAAGCTCTCTGACGACTCGCAGGTGGGCATTGAAGTGGTTATCGAATATGAGGATGGCACAGCTGAGAGCCACTTCATTGATTTGTACTAAGGAGGGGTCATGGCATATTTTTCAAAGACAACGGCAAAGATTACGCCGGAGGATTCCTCCCAGCGTATCTCGTCCATAACCGTCCGTGTCTGCGTCACCAGCTGCACGGGCAGTTTTTATATAACGGACATCATGCTCCAGGACGGGAGCCTCGCAACCGGGTGGGTAGGCCACCCGTCAGAAATCCAGTGGACGAGTGACGGCTAATGCCGACCTTCATCCGGCTTGGCGAAGCCGTCAACAAAAAAGAGGATAAACGGGTGGTGTCGGTGACCGTAAAGCCTATCATTACGGACTGCGCCGGCACCCTCTGGATCACCGACCTCATGCTACAGGAAGGGCCGTCCATTACGGGATATGCGCCATGTACCAAAGACGGCTATCTCGCCGAGATGAGTATTTGGAATGACGGCTACTATGACTACGACAAAGACGCCTGGTTTAACGGCATCGTCCGCTCCAAGGCTACCGTTGTCTTACTTACACTCGGAGAAGTGTCCGCCGGACTGGATATCCACCTCTACCCGAAGGATAATATGTCGGCGGGGAGTGTGAAGCTGTCCCAAGGTGCGGGCGGCCACAAGGTATCCTTTCCAGACACAATGTCCGCCGGAGATGATGTGGCTCTGCTTGCAACTACGAGGAAATGCACGAAGAACGGCGATACCTTCACGAAGAAGGGCTTCTACCAGTACAGCGCCGCCTGGGATTCCAAACACAATGTGACGTTGGAGGATAGAAAGTCAGCACGGGTGCTGTACACCATCCAGCAGATGCAGGAAGGAGTAAAACGCTGATGGATTTACTCAAAGGCAAAGAGATAATGGTCTGGGCATACATGGGCAACGCCCGCATGTATCAGGCGCTCCGTGATTACGGCGACCGAATCAGCCAGATTGGGCTGTTCTCCTTTAAGGTCAATGCCAGCGGAGAAATATACGAATCCGGCGTTTCGATTGCCACCGGCTCCACCATGCGCACCTACATCAACAAGTGGCCGCACATCACATGGCTGTTGACAGTTTCCAATGACGGGACAAACAGCATCTTTGCGGCTCTGCGGGATAACGCAAACGGCGCGCAGGATACCTTCCTGACTGAGCTTGTCCGTATCATGGAGGAATATGATTTCTGTGACGGCATCGACATCGACCTGGAGAAAGGTGACGATTATTCCACGGCAACGGCAAGCACGGCGATGTTCAAAAATATCTATAATGCCGTCAAAGCCTACGACAGAACCAAGCTCGTGAACATCTGCCTGCCGGGTATGACTTCGGTCAACGGTTCTGTCGGCGGTGAGAACTGGTGTGTCTATGCGGACTTGAACAGCTACTGCGATATCGCAGCTATCATGAGCTACGGCATGGCATGGGCTGGCTCTGCGCCGGGTCCCGTCTCTCCCCGCTCTTGGCTGGAGGGCATTTACGATTATGCCGTCACAGTCATGACGCCGTCAAAGGTGTTCCTCGGTATGCCTGCCTACGGTTGGAACTGGCGTATCCATGACACACCGGAAAACATGGGTGCGACCTATCGGGGAACCTCCCACACCTACTATGCGGCAAGGCACTGGTTGAAAGGCAAATACAACTTCACGGGCGATGCCCCTCCGCAGCCGTTCATCCCCTTCGTGGCATACTGGGATGACGACAACATGGTTCCCTATGCCTTTCCTCATGTGTACGATTTCATGGAAGGGCAGGACGCTACAGACTACAATTACCCCCAAATGGGTGGAACGTATAACGGCAGGAATTATCTCGTAGCATACGCCAAACAGCAGCACACCTCGTTCGGAGAGGTGGCCGTGGAACGCTCCGGCGATGATTACGATTCCTACAGCGGCGTTATCACCAAGTATGACGGCTATGTCACGCTGGGCAAAAACGGCTCGGTCGCCTACACCTTTACCGTTGACACGGCTGGAACTTATGATATTGCGGTGCGGCTCTGCTATCCCTTCTGGGATAAGAACGGCATCTATGTGTCGCTGGACGGCGAATCCGTCCACTTTTCTGAGGACAGGCTGTGGTGGCCGTACTGGAGGTCAACCTTCTGGATCACACTCAAAAGCGGAGTGGCACTATCGGCAGGGGAACACACCATTGTGGCATCCGTGGATGTGGAGGGTGCGCAGTTTTACGGTTTCTGTGTCTGCTCGGCATTTGAGGAGTACCCCACTGCCGGAGATGCCACTTTTACCCTTGCTCCCCGCCAGTTTATGGACGTGAACGGCGATATGGTGGGACCCGACACAGGCTTTAAGCTGACGCTGGAAATGCTTCGCAGGAAACCGGACTCGGCGCTCATCTGGTATGAGGATTTCAGGGACGGACTGCTCACCAGCTATTTCACCACGCTCTCCGGCGAATGGGATGTGTGGCAGACCCCCAACAGCACCTCCAGCCGACCATACTCTCAGCTGGAAGGCTACGGGCAGTTCGCTTGGCAGTACAGCGGCTTTGGCGACCTGCACATCCGTGCGCAGATTATCTTCCCGGCGGGCTTTTCCGGCAAGGCTGGTGTGTTCCTTGATTCGCTGTTCTGCTGCTTCAATTATGACAGCCAGTGCATCGAGCTGTATGAGGGCAACGCCTTGAAAGACAGCTACAACACCTCGTTCTCCACCACGGCAAAAGCTGACCTGCGGGACAATCCAACCATATACACCATTGAGATGCGCAAGCGCGGGACGAAGGTGCGTGTGTATTCTTCAAGCAGCAACACTCTGCGGTTCACGGCAACAGTCAGCGATGTGAGCGGCTATGCCGGACTTCAATCAGATAGCAAGGTCTGCTGTCAGCTCATCCGTCTGGGGGATGCCTGGACGTATGAGCCTTATGAGTGCTTTGACGTAACCATGCCGGACGGATCATCCGCCACCTTCGGCAGAATCGAGCGGAGCAATGCCACCTGGGATGAGGAGTTCCAGGTGTTCACGCTGACTTCCGATGTGGAGGAATCCGCTACCCGGAGCGAGAGCATCTCCTCCGATTATGACTTCTTCCACTCCGACACCATGACCGATGTGGTCTGTGGGAAAGACTACACGGCTGTTATCACTCCGAAGGACATCAACATCTGGATTTCCAGACTGTTCCTCGGCGACGCAGACGGCTTTTCCATTTTGTATTATCAGGATGTGGACAGCCTTGTCTACTGGGCAAACCAGGCGGCGTACCGCTGGGGACTGAAAGGAATGTGTATATGGTCGCTGGGGCAGGAGGATATGCGGCTGTGGGAGTATCTCCCGAAGCAGACATAAAATATATAATCTGAGAACAGGCGATTGTCCGATTGGGCAGTCGTTTTTTATACGCAAATTTCTAAGGGGAGGAAGTGGAATGCGTGGTTAACATCATCTGTGCACTAATTACCGCCGCTGCAACGATTATCTGCGCCGTTGTGGCAGCGCAGGAAAACAAGCTACTGAAAGCAAAGCGGCAGGAAGAAAATCTCGCGAAGAAACGCACCGAGGAGGCAAGGCTCCAGATGCAGATGATTGCAGCAAACAGTGATCTGACAGTGGGCATCGCCCTTGCGCTCCAGAGCGGACGTGCCAACGGGGAGGTTGAGAAGGGACTGGCGGCAGTCAAATCTGCCAACAGCAAGTACACAAAATTTTTAGAAGATCTAGCTTTAGACACTATCAACCAAAAGGAGGAATCACAATGAGTAAGGAGTTTTGGAAAAACACGGCAATTAGAGCGGTCAAGACGTTCTGTCAGTCTCTGGTAGCGGCGATTGGCGTGGGTGCCGCAGTGAGTGAGGTTGACTGGCTAGGAGCGCTCAGCGTCGCTTTTGTTGCAGGGCTGGTATCTGTGCTGACAAGCCTCGCCAGTTTGGATACTGTCTATGAACCCAGTGACAACGTCGATGGCGATGAAACCAATGACAGCGAGGCCAAGGGCTAACTAAAAGATTAACTATTAAAAGTCAACCCCCAAATGCGTGAATTGGAAGCTGCGTTTCTACCGAATCTCGCCGCCCTTGATAAACAGCATTCAAATGCTGGATGAATGTCAGCGAGGGCGATGGAAGGAATAGCAGACCAAGCCCAGCTGCCCTCGCAAAAACAGTGTAGCATTTGAACGCTTCGGTTCGTCAAGGGTGCGCTGCGCCGGCTCATGCTATGTTAAAAGCTCAGGCTCCGAAAGGAATTTGTTAGGCTGCTGGGCGATATGGCTCGCGGGATTTTTCCAGAGCATAAATCAACCGCACCAACTTTTTGGCAGCATGGGAAATGGCGACATTGTAATGCTTACCCTCCGCCCGCTTTTTAGCGAGATAGGCGGCAAAGGTTGGGTCCCAGAGACAGACGTATTTGGTAGCGTTGTAGAGGGCGTAGCGCAGGTATCGGGAACCACGTTTCTCCATGTGTGGGTAGCAGTTTTTGAGCTGCCCGGACTGGCAAGTTGAGGGAGACATCCCTGCATAGGCCAGCAGCTTGTCAGGAGAATCAAAGCGGGAGAAGTCTCCAACCTCTGCGAGAATCATAGCACCCATACGAGTCCCAATACCGGGAATGGTCGTAATGGGGGACTGGAGTTCATCCATGAGAGTATCAATGGTATCTTCAATCTCAGCGATCTCAGTATCCAGCTCTCGGATCAGCCGGATGGTGTGCTGTAACTCCAACGACTTGGCGGGCATTCTGCTGCCGACGGAGTTTCTGGCGGCATCTCGAATCGCCACGGCCACATCCCGCCCATAGCGCCCCCTGGAGACATCGGACAACAATGTCTTCAGGTGGGTCAGATGTGCCTCGGCGATCTGCCTGGCACCGGGAAGCTCTTCCAGGAGGGCGTAGACCGAAGCGGTATGAAGGCTGGATACCAGGTTTCCCAATTCCGGAAACAGGATGCAGACCAGTCTGGCCACGGACTGCTTCAGCTTTGCCCGTTCTTTTACCTTGTCAAATCTGTATCTGGTTAGTGACTTTAGCTCCTCGTTGTGGTATGCTATGTCCGTGTAGGGCTTGAGACCCACATCGGACAAAAGCATAGCTGCAATCGTGCGAGCATCCACACGGTCTGTCTTCGTCTTTCTGAGACTGAGGCTTTTCCGGTAGAGGTTTGTGTGCAAGGGATTCAGGACATAGGTGGCCAGACCGTTGTCAAGCAGAAACCCAAGAATGTTGTAGCTGTAATGCCCGGTTGCCTCAAGCCCTACTTTTATTTTGTCCTGAGGCGTAGTGCATTCCCGAATCTTTTGCAGCAGACACTGAAAGCCGCCCATTGTATTCGGAACGGTGAACCCATTTGCCAGCACCTCACCCTCCGAGTTGAGAATGAAGCAGTCGTGCTTGTCCTTTGCAACATCAATTCCAACAGAAACCATAATAAGACCTCCAACGGTAAATTTGTGATGCTGTATCCATAGGACACTTTGCTTTTGTAGCCTTGTTCCACATAAACCGTCTGGCGGTATTTAACTGATCAACAAACCTGCAAAGGGCTGTGGTTGGAACCTTTCAGGAACCATCTCGTGGTAGGAGGAATTAACCAATCCACAGCATCCTTTGCAGTGTAGCACATGTCCTTGGAGAGGGACACTAAAAACTACTACTCTATAATACAAGGAGGAATTGAGCATGGCAACAAAAACTAACACAGGACTGGTAGCGTACGCAAAGGCACAGGTGGGGCTTCCGTACTGGTACGGAACCTATGGGCAGACGGCGAATGCCTCTCTCTTGTCTGCGAAGAAAAAGCAGTACCCCGACTATTATACAGCTGATGATTTTAAGAGCCAGTACGGAAAGCGGGTGCACGACTGCAGCGGACTGATTAAAGGCTATCTCTGGAGCGACAGCGCGACCTCCACACCGACCTACAAATCCTCCTAGGACAAGTCGGCAACTGGGCTGTACACGGCGGCGACTATGAAGGACAAAATCAGCACCTTCCCCAAGACTGCGGGACTGCTGGTGTTCCGTGGCACAAGCACCTCAAATATTACCCATGTTGGCGTTTACGGCGGGGACGGTTATGTCTATGAAGCGAAGAACCATGCCAGCGGTGTCTGCAAGACCGCTTACAAGCAGTCTGACTGGAATTACTGGGCGCAGTGTTCCTATATCGCTGATGATACGGCGGCTGATGCGACTTCTCTGGCGGTGCAGACTACAGCGGCGGACGAGAAAGCCATATGGGATTACCTCTACGGCAAAATTGGCAACGCCTATGGTGTGGCAGGGCTGATGGGCAACCTCTATGCGGAGTCGGCGCTCATCGCCAATAACCTCCAGAACGCCTACAATACCAAGCTGGGAATGACGGATAAGGAGTACACGGACGCTGTGGACAACGGCACCTATACCGCCTTCTCTTCGGATTCCGCCGGATACGGCCTGGCGCAGTGGACTTATTCCACGAGAAAAAAAGCCCTGCTGGAGTATGCCGTGGCACAGAAAGCCTCTGTGGGCAACCTCTCCATGCAACTGGCGTTTCTCTACAAGGAGATGTCCGAGAGCTATGGGGCTGTGCTGGACACGCTGAAGAATGTCACCTCCGTCCTCCAGGCATCCAATATCGTACTGACCAAGTACGAAATACCCGCCGATACGGGGACTTCGGTGCAGACGAAACGCGCCGGTTACGGACAGACCTATTATGATAAATATGCAGGGATAAGCTCCTCTGCATCCTCCGGCTCGACCAGCACTTCCACTGTGACGGAGCAGACGGCAACCGACCCGGCGAAGTCCTTCAACAAGAGTCTCGTCGGTACCTACAAGACCACGGCGAACCTCTACATGAGGAACGGCACCGGTCAGGGCAAATCCGCGATGGTGGTGCTGCCGAAGGGGACGAGCGTGAAGAACTACGGCTACTACACATCTGCAAGCGGCGTGAAGTGGCTCTACGTTCAGATCACCTACAACAATGTCAAATATACCGGCTTCTGCTGCGGGACGTATCTCAAAAAGCAGTAAGCCACACAAGAGTAATGCCTGCTGGGGATTGATTTCCCTGGCAGGCGTTATTTTTTTGCTCAAACACCCCATCAAAATGGCCTCCAAATGTCCATATGTTGAGGAGGTGCTTTGGTATGACATCAGAACAAGAAATCCAAGTAACAGGTCTGCGTGAACAAGGTTACGGTTATGCCACCATCGCCAAGTCAACAGGACTTACTAAAAATGCTGTTGTCGCATTTTGTCGAAAGAAGGGGCTGACAGGCTGCAAAGCCGCAAATAGTCGTGTAGATATTCCATCAGACCGCTGCCTGCAATGCGGAAAACCCATTGAACAGAAAACAGGAAGAAAACGCATAAAATTCTGCTCTCCTGAGTGCCGCACGGCATGGTGGAACAGTCACCCGGAGGCTGTGAACCGTAAGGCTGTCTATTCCTTCGTATGTGCAGGGTGTGGGAAATCCTTCACGGTATACGGCAATGCCCATCGGAAATACTGCTGCCACGAATACTATATCCGTGACCGATACAAAGGCGGTGGTAGCGATGAATGAGAAAGAATTCAGCGCAGAGGTTCGCTATCAATCCGCCATATCCGTGGTAAAAAGTTTGTTCCGACAGGGGCTTCTGACCGCCAAGGAGTACGCTGAAATTGATACAAAACTGCTCGAAAAATATGCGCCATCTTTGGGTACATTATTCTCCGAAAATGACTTGATAACCGGCGAGTTTAGAGCGATATATAGTAGCGGAAAGGAGTGATTTTATGCGTAAAATCAGCAAAATAGAGCCGGTTGTCCCGGTGCTGCCTGTCCGCAAAAAGGTCGCTGCTTATGCCCGTGTTTCAAAGGATACCGAGCGACTGGCACATTCGCTGTCAGCACAGATAAGCTACTACAGCGGACTGATTCAGAAGAACCCCGAATGGGAATATGTCGGCGTATATGCGGATTACGGAATAACGGGGACATCCGCTGATGGGCGGCCGGAATTTATGCGGATGCTGAAGGACTGCGAGGATGGAAAAATCAATATTGTCCTCACGAAATCCATCTCTCGTTTCGCAAGGAACACGGTTGACCTGCTGGAGACGGTACGGCATCTAAAGGAACTGGGTATTGAGGTCAGGTTCGAAAAAGAACATATCAATTCGCTTTCGGAGGACGAGGAGCTTATGCTTTCCCTGCTTGTATCCTTTGCCCAGGAAGAAAGCCGTTCTATTTCGGACAACTGTAAATGGGGCATTCGTAAGCGTTTCGAATCCGGCGAAATCGGTACGGCAAATAAACATATCCTCGGCTACCGTTATGATGAGGAACAGCGAAAATATATCATCATCCCGGAAGAAGCAGTTATCGTCCGCAGGATGTTCGAGCTTTATATTGACGGCGTTTCTTTGCAGGGAATCTGCGATGACCTAAATGACAGCGGGTACCGAACCATCAACGGCTGCTTATTCCAAGAGGCATCGCTGATGGTTATGATTCGCAATGAAGCCTATGCCGGAGATACCTTGCGGCAGAAAAGCTACATGGCAGACCCCATCACGAAGAACAAGGTAAAGAATAAAGGCGAATTTCCAAAATACTATATGCCCGATACCCACGAAGCTATCATCGACCGTGCCACCTATGCAAAGGTACAGGATGAAATAGCTCAGCGTGCATCTCTTCTGAACCCGACCTACTACTTCACCAAAAAAATCAAGTGTGGCATCTGTGGAATGCCTTACACCAGAAAAATCAGCAAAATAAAAGGCAAGAAATTTGTTCACTGGATTTGCCGGACGAAAAAAGAGCCAGGAGTAACCTGCACCAGCATTAATTTCAGCGAAGCAGAGCTTAAACACATATGTGCCAAGGTTCTCGACACAGGCGACTTTTCAGAAGATGAATTCAATCGTCGAGTGTTGGAATTGACAGTTCTGGAGAACGGCAGCATCGAATTTCACATGATTGGCGGGGAGAAAACGCTGTGGGAAAATCTCCGCATCAACGAAAGTCGCCATATTCCCACGGTGACCGACTGCTTCAAAGGGAAACTGCTCTGCGGAGACTGCGGTTTGGAATACCACCGGGTGGTTGGCGCAGGTAAGTGGGTGTACTGGTACTGCATCGGGAAGAAACGCAAAGGGATATCCTGCTCCAATCGGAACTACGCTGACTACCAGTTACGGAACATCTCCGCATGGGCGCTGGGGCTTTCCGAATTTGACGAAACAGAATTTGATAAGCATATAGAGAAAATCACGGTACAGTTGGATGGTAATCTGCTGTACTGTTTTTATGACGGGAGGACAGTTCTATGGGAAAGGTAATCACGATTCCGGCAACGATAAGCAAGTACACCGCTACGCCTATCAATGCCGTAAAAAAACGCAAGGTTGCCGCTTACGCCCGTGTCAGTACAGACCACGAGGAGCAGCTGTCAAGCTATGAGGCACAGGTCGATTACTACACAAATTATATTAAAAACAGAGATGACTGGGAGTTCGTTTGTGTGTACGCAGATGAAGGAATAACCGGCTGTAACACAAAAAAGCGAGACGGGTTTAATACGATGGTTTCGGACGCGCTTGCCGGAAAAATCGATCTCATCATAACAAAATCGGTGAGCAGATTCGCCAGAAACACGGTAGACAGCCTGGCCACTATCCGAAAGCTGAAGGAAAACGGCATTGAAGTTTACTTCGAGAAGGAGGCCATATGGACCTTTGATGGTAAGGGCGAACTGCTGCTCACCATCATGTCCTCGCTGGCGCAGGAGGAATCACGCTCCATCTCAGAGAACTGCACATGGGGACAGAGAAAGCGTTTTGCAGATGGCAAAGTGAGTGTGCCGTTCAAACGGTTTCTCGGCTACGACAGGGGACCAGATGGGAACCTTATAATAAATGAGGATGAGGCGGTCATTGTCCGCAGGATTTACGCTATGTTTCTTGAGGGCATGACACCCTACCTCATTGCAAAGCAGCTCACCAGCGAGGGCATCCCTTCTCCCGGCGGCAAGCCGAAATGGGGAGATACCGTTGTAAAAAGCATACTCACGAACGAAAAATACAAAGGCGACGCTCTGCTGCAGAAGGTACTCACCACGGACTTTCTCACCAAGAAAAAGAAAGTCAACGAAGGCGAAGTGCCGCAGTATTATGTGGAAGGCAACCATCCTGCCATCATCTCTCCAAAGGTTCATGAAATGGTACAGCTTGAAATGGAAAGGCGCAGCAAAAACGGCAGGCACAGCGGAATGCACCTCTTCTCAGGCAGAATAAAATGCGGTCACTGCGGCAGTTGGTACGGCTCGAAGATATGGCACTCCAACAGCAAATACCGCAAGACCATCTGGCAGTGCAATCACAAATTCGATGGTGAAGAAAAATGCCCGACACCATATCTGACAGATGAGAACGTAAAGGAATATTTTATTTCGGCTTTGAATACACTGATTGTCCAGAAGGATGAGGTTATTGCCGATGTAACTGAATCCCTGATGCCGACCTTTGATACCTCGGTGCTGGAATCAGAGCGTGACCAGCTCCTGCAGGATGTCCAGATGCTTGCAGATGCCGTACAGAAAATCATCTATGAGAATGCCCACGTAGCCCTCGACCAGACAGAATATCAGGACCGTTACGATGCCCTGACTGCTCGGTATGAAGAAACCAAAACAAAGCTGGACACCATAAACGAACAGATAAGCGACAAACAGATCAGACGGGCATCAATCGAGGAATTTCTGGATACTCTCTCAGGGCAGGAAAACTCAATCACTGAATTCGAGCAAAATGCCTGGTGTGGGCTGGTGGATTTCATAACCGTCTACGGTGAGGACGATGTTCGAGTGACCTTCAAAAACGGCATGGAAGTCAAAGCCTGACAACATAAAACGACACCTCGTTTTGGAGCAGCCTATCACTCCGGCATGAGATGTTTTTTCTATAATTTATATAGTCACCGCAAGGCATTTAGTCACCGCAAAACTGCACATTTTAATTTTTCATACCCTTGTATCAATTTCTCGGTCTACATATCTGCGTACACGGAAACAAACTCCCAGTCGTCACGGCTTTTGATGTAATTGGTGTAATAATCGACCTGTGCCTCGTAGCTGGTCAGCTGTTCTTCCTGGTCGGTGCTGACACGGGCATAGGCAGCGATACGGCGTTTCTTTGTGCTGTTAATCGGCGCTGCCGTGAACCTGCTCAGTGTTGCCGGAATTGTTGTTACTGTCTTCGCCATCCTTGCGCCACCTCCTTTCTTTGCGGATAGCCTTGGTCTGTTTTATTCTGCGTTCCTCCGTCCAGGGATTGCCGACACGCCTGTTCAGATAATCATTCGACTCTGTGTGACCGTCACGGAAGTGGAATGTTACCGTATGTTCCAGAATGGATGCGCACTCGATGGCGGCGTCCATTTTATCCTCGTCAAATTCCGAAAGCCCCAGCACTTCGGCAACCAGACGCTTCATGGTTTCGTCCTTAATGGAGGAAGGGTTGGTATCCTTGTTTTTGTGAAGTTCTGCCCATTTCTTTTTCCGCTCCGGTGTCCACCAGTCTAACTTTGCCGTGGATTTGAATTCCCAAGTATGCGAAACCTCGGAGCCGCCTTTCATGTGAAAGATGAGAAGATTGTCCGGGCAGACCGTGATGCACTCGACTTTTTTCAGAAAAACATTCTCATCAAATTCATTTAGTTCCAGCACCTTGCAACAAGACTAGATCAGAGCTTCGTTCGGTACATTTTTGGCATCACAGAATCTGACGCCTTTATCATCTTTGCCACGGCATCCCCATGTGACAAATGTGTCATCCATCCGTTTATAGGAGTGCCTACGGTAACTCTTGCCGCAGTGTGAACATTTCAGCTTGCTAGTAAAGCAGGAAGTCGGGATGTGAGGGTTAGCGATTGCACCGAGCTTTCTGCGCCGTGCAATCTCATCCTGCACCTTCTGATAGGTTTCCAGGCTGATGATAGTCTCGTGCGTGTCCGGCACCCAATACTGCGGAAGTTCCCCTCGGTTGATACGGCTCTTTTTGCTGATGGGGTCAACCGTGTATTCTTTCTGGAATAGCAGGTTCCCCGTGTAGGTGATGTTGCCGAGAATCTGGCGGATGGATGAATTGCTGAAGTGCATACCCTTATAGGATTTCACGCCCATTTCTTCCAGTTGCTTTTCTGTGGCTTCTGCTGAGAGACCGTTTAGGAAATTATCATAGATGAGCCGGATAATTTTTGCTTCATCCGGTTCAATGACCAGATGGTCGCCCTCCTAGCGGTATCCGTAAATCTGGAACCGACCGTTCGGAATGCCCTGCTTAAACCGTTTAACAGTTCCCCATTTGACATTTTCCGAAATGGAGCGGCTTTCTTCCTGCGCAAAAGATGCCAAAATGGACATCATCAGCTCACCGTCACCGCTCATGGAATTGATGTTCTCTTTTTCGAACCGTACCTTCATGCCGATGTCTTTCAAGTGTCGGACGGTTTCCAGCAGGTCAACCGTATTCCGGGCAAACCGCTGAATCGACTTCGTGAGAACAATGTCGATCTGAACACGCACATTGATACAAAATAACGATGAACACGGATACCCCATTAACGATGAACACGCCACCCTATTAACGATTGTGAACAGGTGCAAAATGAGGGGTGTGCATAATTTAACGATAGAAAAAGCACCCGACCGAAGCCGGATGCCGTAAAAATCCGTATTCTGTTCAAACCTCTGTGCCGTCTCGGAATGTCACTCGGATGTCCTTATCGCTGTAGACTGTCACAAAATCCACCAGGCTCGTCCAAGTCTCCTCGTCAAATTCTGTAATGGGCTGCTGGCTTTCAATGGATATGATGAACTGTTCCATCTGCTTTTTTCTTGCGGCGTTATCCGCAATCGTCTGCGTGGCTTCATCGTACTGTGCTTTTGTCTTTTCGTAGCGTTCCACCAGACTGTTGTAGCGTTCTGTGTACTCGTCCTGGTCGAGAGCAACACGGGCATTTTCATTTACACACCGCTCGGTCAGTTCTACGATAACTTCCAGCTCACTGTGAAGCTCCGCCTGCCTTTTCTCCAGTTCAGTGCTGTCGCACAGCATGGCGATGATGGTCTGCACATTGGCAATCAGTTCATCCCGCTCGCAGAGCAGAATGTTGACTGCCCGGACGAACACTGCTTTGACCTCATCCTCGGTAATGTGCGGAGTGCCGCACTTTTTATCGCCTTTGTATTTGTTGTTGCACTGATAAATGACCCGGCGGTATTTATCGTTGGAGTGCCAGACTTTGGAGCCGTACCAGCAGCCGCATTCGCCGCATTTGATTTTAGAGGAGAAAACGCTCACGCCGCTGTAGCGCTGGCTGCTCTGGGAGCGCCTTTCCATCTCCATCTGCGCATAATCAAAAATTTTCGGCTCAATGATGGCTTCGTGGTTTCCCTCAACATAGTATTGCGGGATTTCGCCCTCGTTGGCCTTGCTTTTCTTTGTCAGAAAGTCAGTCGTGTAGGTTTTCTGGAGCAGGGCATCGCCCTTGTACTTTTCGTTGGTAAGGATGCTCTGAACCGTGGACATATTCCATTTGTTCTTTCCTGTTGGAGTCTTTATCTCCCTCTTAGTAAGCTCCGAAGCAATAGCATATGCCGTCAGGCCGTCAAGGAACAGCTTGTAGATAAGCCGCACAACTTTTGCCTGTTCTTCGTTTACAACGAGGTTTCCGTCCTTCCCACGGTCGTAGCCCAAAAAGCTGCCGAATGGCACGCTGACTTTTCCGTCCGCCATGCGCTTTCTCTGCCCCCAAGTGCAGTTCTCCGAAATGGAGCGTGATTCCTCCTGCGCCAGCGAGGACATAATCGTCAGGAGCAGCTCGCCTTTGCCGTCAAAGGTCCAGATATTTTCCTTCTCGAAGAAACACTCTATATTATGCTCCTTCAGCTTTCGGATGATTGTGAGCGAATCGACTGTATTTCTGGCAAACCTCGATACGCTCTTAGTTATGATCAGGTCGATGCGTCCTGCGAGGGCATCGCTCACCATTGTATTGAAGCCCTCCTGTCTTTTTGTGTTACAGCCCGTAATTCCTTCATCTGCGTACACGGCAACGAACTCCCAGTCATCACGGCCTTTGATGTAATTGGTGTAATAATCGACCTGTGCCTCGTAGCTGGTCAGCTGTTCCTCATGGTCAGTGGACACACGGGCATAGGCTGCAACTCTGCGTTTTTTCTTACTGTTAATCGGCGCAGCCGTGTACCGGCTGATTGTCGCCGGAATTGTCGTTACCCGCTTTGCCATTTACTGCTCCCTCCTGATATATTTTCTTTTGCCTTTGATGTACTGCCTTTTTTCCGTATGCCCGTCCCTGAAATGAAATGTGAGCATATCGCCTGCCGCCGAAATGTATGAAAGGCGCTGCGTCATGATGTCAGCATCAAATTCTTCTGTTCCAAGAACCTCCGCGATGATTACCTTCAGCTTTTCGTCTTTCATAGGGATGGGTCTTGGAATATCCTCATGGATGCCCATTTCCGCAATACGCTTATTGTGCTTATGGCACTCCCATGATAGATTTAACGAGCCGTCTGCGTGATAGCGTTTTTTGGCGGCAAGGTTTTCGCCGCACCCCTCGCACTTGATAAAAATCGACAGGTCATAGTGCAGATACTTCATGGTGGTGCGGGACTTGTAGATTTCAGCGTGGCGTTTTCTGTCCTCGTCTGTCCATTGCGCTTTTCGCTTCTGGCGGTCGGATTTTGTAATTTCACTGCCGCCGTGATAGAAGTAGCTCGCCTTTCCCGCTATGCCGTTTTCTATCTCAACACCGTAACGCTGTACAATCTCAGCTTGTGCGGCATCAAAGATATCCTGGCTTATGATAGCCGGATGCGTTTCTTCCGAATAGTACATCGGAAGCTCACCGTTGTTTTTCACTAATTTCTTTACTCCGTTATCATCCACATAATATTTCTGGAGCAGGGAGTTGCCCGTGTATTTCTCGTTTCGGATAATTTCGCCGACCACCGCCCCGGAAAAAGGCTTTCCCGTGTAGGACTTACGCCCCTCTGCATTTACCTTTTCGGCAACCTTATAAAAAGATAAGCCGCTCAGATACAGTTCATAAATCCTGCGGACGGTTTCCGCTTCCTCCGGTTCGATTTCGTACTGACCGTTAGCAGCGCGGTATCCGAGGATTTTAGCCGGTCTCAGCCTGCCGTCCATAAACCTTTTGCGGATGCCCCACTTACAGTTCTCTGAAATACTGCGGCTTTCTTCCTGCGCAAATGACGCAAGGATGGAGAGCATCAGTTCCCCATCCCCGCTCATAGAGTTGATGTGTTCTTTCTCGAACCGCACCTCCACGCCGATGTCCTTTAAATGCCGTACCGTCTCCAGCAGGTCTACGGTATTCCTGGCGAATCTCGATATTGATTTACAGAGGACGATATCGATTTTTCCATTTTCACAGTCCCTGACAAGGCGCTGGAATTCCGCCCTATGCTTTGTGCTTGTCCCTGTGACAAAACTGTCGGCGTACACTCCGGCATACTCCCATTCGGGATTTTTCTGTATCAGGCTGCTGTAGTAGCTTATCTGAGCCGAAAGCGAATGGTTCAGCCGTTCCGTTTCCATAGAAACTCTGGCATAGGCGGCGACCTTTTTCCTTGCCGCAATTGCGGGCGTGGTCTGCTCGATTTTCGTAATTTTAGCCATGAAATCACGCTCCTTTCCGCTACTATACATCACTCTAAAAGCCCCTTAAGTCAAGCGGGCGTCCGAAAATAATGTGCCGAAAACGGGGCGGTATTTCTCAAGGAATATTATATCAATCTGACGATACTCCTGTTCATTTATGATGCCGTTTTCCAGCATTCGCATGACCATGCTCATGGTCGCTTGGTACAGCTTTTCATTCTTCATCTGTTCTTCACTCATTGCCGCCGCCTCCCAACCGATGCTCGATGTAGCACTCATGACAACAATACTTCCTGGCAGCACTGCCATAAACTGAGAAGGTCTTTCCGCAGTTTGCGCAGATGACCTCACGCATCGCTCTGCGGTCAACCCGGTCGAGATGGGCATTCCACCACTTGTTCCGGCACTTATCCGAGCAGAACTTCTTCTCTTTGCGTCCTGGGTTCTGCCTGACGGGAACACCACAGCACAGACATTTGTGTTCAGTAGTATCTTGCTGAACCGGCTCCGGCTGCTGTGCATTTCTGCGGCAGAACGATTTCACTGTATTTTCCGAAATCCCAACCTTGCGGGCAATGGAGCCATAGCCCATGCCTTCTGCGCGGAGAGAGGATATCATCATTTTCTGTTCATTGGTCATCACAGTCCCTCCAATCGTTAAGGGATATATCCCTCTACTTCTGAAAGGACAGAAATGCGATTTTTCAGCGGACAAAAAAAAATAACGCCTGCCAGGGAAATCAATCCCCAGCAGGTGTCCATAAATATCATTTTTTAATTATTAGCAAGAAGTTTTTCTACTTGGTCTTTGCGCTCAAACAGAACACATCCACCAGCGTGATCCTCCATCAATACGTCCCCGTCTTGCAGTGCTGTAAATAGCTTGGAGTGCAGTGCTTCTCTAACAGACGTATCTCGAACACTTATGTCAGAATAAGGAGAGAATGGGCATGGCTCAGCGCCGCCGTGGGAATTAATGTGGAAAAACCCTCTTCCCGCAGCAAGGCATCCACCAGAGCTTTTCTCATCACCGGGGAAAGAGATGAACAGCATCTCAGGATACTGTTCCCGCAGTTCCATGAGCTTGTTTTTCAGAAATTCTCTTTCCTCATCTTGTGGTGCCAATTCAGTGCTGTCTTCGATGATGGGCACAAACTCAACATAAATCACAACCTTGCAGCCCCGCTCTTGGAGAACGGAAATAAAGCTGTCAGAAACTACTTCGTTCAGGTTAGAAGTCGTAACTATAACCGATGCTCCAAAAATCAGATGATTATCCTTTATCTTGTCCATTGCACGAATCAGGCTCTTATAGATTCCCGCTCCCCGGCGCTCATCCGTTTTCTTTTCATCACCCTCAATGCTGAAAACAGGAACCAGATTCCGAGATTTATCAAAAAGTTGTATGTAGCTGTCATTCAGCAAGGTTCCGTTTGTGAAAACAGGAAATAGGATTTCTGGGATTTGCACTGCCTTCTCCAGAATATCACGGCGCATCATAGGCTCTCCGCCTGCAAGGAGAATAAAACCAATTCCTAAATCACATGCCTCTCTGAAAATAGCATCCCATTCGTCTGCGGAAAGCTTGGCATACGCTTTTCCATCAGAGCAGATGTGGTTTCCCAATGCATAGCAGCCCGCGCAGTGCAGATTGCAGCTGCTTGTAATGCTGGCAATCAGAAATGGAGGGATGTGTTCCCCCTGTTCTTCCAGCTGGGCGCGTCGTTTGGATGACTTTCGACTTGCCAGTGCGTAACGCGCCATAAAAGCACTTTCCTTCGGGTCTTTCAGTGTTGCTCTAATGGCACCTTTGACGATATTTTCTACACCGCCCGTCATGTATTCTCCAAGATTGAATTCCTTTTCAGCCATTCCGTCTTACTTCCTTTCCGTTATTTCTGCTGCAAATTTCCTTGTAGCTTTCAGGTCATCCTGATTCGGGCGGCCTTTGTGAAGTGCTGTAAACTCCCCACGACAATAAAAGTTTTTGCTCTCTACTGGGATGCCTTTGTCCTGGAGCTTCTTCTGAATTTGCGGAAACGCACGTTCCGCAAGTGCAGAGGTAGAGAAAACGACGACTTTGCCGATCTTGCTTTTGTCCAGTGTCTGAATATACGCCTTGACTTCAGAACTAATGCCGCCCCAATATACAGACGCTCCTAAGAACAGAATGTCAATGTTGCCATCTATCGGCGCAGTAATCTGTTCGGCTTGGCAACCGACCGTCCCTTGCAATTTCGTCTGCCAGTTTTTTCGTATTTCCTGATTTTGAAAAGTAGCGCACCGCTACCTTTGATTTTTCCATAGCGAATTCCTCCAATTCTGCAGGAAGTTTAAGAAGCATCCATATTCTCGCTCTGAAAAAAGGCTTTACTCTTAAATCGCTACCTGCTATGATATAATTATAGGCATGGGAGATACCCATGTCAACTACGCATTTTTTATGGAGTAGGTACTAAAAAACTTATCTAAGGAGGAAATCGCGATGGCGAATGAACATATCTGTCCTTGTACCGTAGGGTGCCCTTTGCAAAAAGCGATAAGTGCAATAAGCGGAAGATGGAAAATGTCTATTTTATGTTCACTGTCAAATGACGGCGCGACCAGATACAATGACATAAAGCGTAAAATGGGGAGCATTTCTAATGCGATGCTTGCCAAGTCTCTAAAAGAACTTGAGGATGATGGCCTTGTAAAGAGAACGGAATACTTGGAAGTGCCAATTCGTGTAGAATATGAAATCACAGATTCCGTTCGTTCTTTGATTCCGATTCTTACGGAGCTTGCCGTATGGGGAAGCAATCTGGAAAATCAGAACATAGCAAGTGAAGAATAGATGCTGAAACCAATGCTACAGAAACATTAAAAATAATCCTCGAATTGCAATAGCAAGTTGCAATAGTTTTATCAGTGATGCTCGTTGGCAGATGCGTTTGGGTTTCACGGAGGGAGGGCGTAGCCCGACCGGAGAGAAGCCCAAACGTGCGGCTACTCAGGCGGCGTAAATGCGATCCAGTTCCTGCTCGAACAGTTCCTCCGGCGTCCGTTAGCCAAGGATTTTTCTCGGCAGCGCATTGATACGGTCGGCAAAGAATTGAATATCCTCTTCACTATAGTCTGCAATACTCTTGCCTTTTGAAATAAACCGCCGAAGCATCCTGTTGTGGCACTCGTTCGTGCCTCGCTCCCAGGAGGAATATGGATGCGCAAAGTACACCTTTACGTCAGCTTTTTTCAATTCGAACAATCTGGTAAACTCTGAGCCGTTGTCAGCAGTAATGGTTTGGAATACTTTTGAGAAGTGCTCACCGTATTCTGCTTTCAATTTTTCCATAGCTTCCATCATGGCATCTGCGGAGTGATTTTGGAGCTTCAGCAAGATAGATACCCGCAGTTTCCTCTCTGTTAGGGTCATAACGCAGGGTTCCTCGGTCGTCTTTTTTCCAAGCACAGAATCAATCTCCCAGTTTCCAAAATCCTTTCTGCTTTCTACACATTCCTCCCGCAAATCAATACTGTCACCCAGCTTTTTCTTATTTTCACGAACTTTTCACTTCTTTGTGTTCCGGCTCACCTTTTCTGGCAGATCAATGTTTTTCAGGGAAATCACTCCCAAATCAACATAATTGTAGAGCGTTTTGGTACACACCATTTCTTCCCACTGGAACAGGCCAGACTTCAAAGCATGACCCCAGCAGGCGTCCAACGACCAGCCTTCTTCTCGAACCATTTTTTCCACATACTGAAGGAATGGCACTATCTCCAGGCAGCGGTACTTCCGAGTACTGCTGTAACGATTCTCCTTGTACTTTTTTTCGCCGGCTTTAGCCTTGTACCGGGAGACCTTCCCGCCATATAGAAGTACTGTCCCACGCTGGATCTCATTCTTGATGGTGTTGTACGGTCGGCCCAAATGCTTTGCAATCTTGTACTTGCTCCAGCCGTCCCGCAAATGCACCTCAATATCGTGTCGTTCTTCTGAACTTATAGCAACGATCAAAATTACTAGCAGTAGTTTGACGCTCGGAACCACCCCATGACATCATCCTGCGTAACCAGGGCGAGGGCATCCGCCACAGCGGCAGGCAGCGCGTCCCTTACACGAACCTTCCATTTGCGAAGACAGGCTTTCATCTTTGACCACATCTTTTTAACGGTAACAACGTACGACGCTTCATATTCTCAATAATAGGATTCTCGTAGGGGATACGATGAAGTATTCCCTATGAACGAAAATGAACCATCCTCATAGGTCGTAAAAGATGCATTCTCACTTGCGGAATTGACAAAAATACTGCTGGAATTTTCTTTCGCAAAAGTTTGTATGCCAGATGCGAAAGCACATACACCTGTAATAATCAACGCCGTACAAATGCATATTATTTTTCTTGTTTTCATAAAATCAGATCCTTTCTTAATCTTATTTTATAAATCGTCATACCAGATAACTATTGTTCAAGTAAAAATAAAGCAGATTCGCTGTTATTCTAACTCTATGTTTAAAAGAACTACGTCTGTGATTGAAATTGAACCGTCGCAATTAACAATCACCACGAATTATACTTGATGCAATATACATACGTGTGAATCGAGCTTAAACAATAGCCAATAACAACCATATATGCAATTTAAATGTTATCTTATTTAATTTTATTATACTATACATGAAATAAAAAGTCAAATGCTTTTTTAAAATAATTTATGTTTTGCACAATAAGAAGCTCTTTATTTATGTAATTTGAACAAATATCGGGACAAAGAATCGGGTACAGCATTTCGATACGCTGCACCCGATTTTATGCTTTTTCTTCTGTCTTTCACCTTGAAAAGTGAAAACTGATGGAATTAGCGATTATTGCCTTTTCCACAGTTTTTCCCGCAACCTTTTTCATAAGACGGGTTACAGCAGTAGAAATTTTTTGCATCTAAGTCATCCTGTACCATACGCAGTGCCTCACCAAAGCATTGGAAATGGACAATTTCACGTTGTCGTAAGAATTTGATTGGTTCACGTACATCCGGATTTTCACACATTCGTAGAATATTGTCGTAGGTGCTGCGAGCTTTTTGTTCCGCAGCCAAGTCCTCTGTCAAATCAGTAATCGGGTCTCCCTTTGATTGGAAATATGCCGCCGTAAACGGAACACCAGCTGCACTCTGTGGGTAGATTCCTAATGTGTGATCTACAAAGTAAGTGTCAAACCCTGCTTCTTTAATTTGCTCCAGCGACAAGCCGTCTGTAAGTTGATAAAGTATGGTAGAAATCATTTCTACATGTGCAAGTTCTTCAGTAGAGATATCCGTCAAGATACCCTTTACCGAATTCGGCTTCATCACATATCACTGGTTCATATAGCGCAATGATGCAGACAATTCGCCATCTGGACCGCCAAGCTGCGAGATAATATATTTTGCTGTTTTTGCGTTAGGCGTTTTGATGCAAATCGGGAACTCTAATTTTTTCTCATATATCCACATACTTTAGTTCGCCTCCTTTTCCCATGGCCAAGGGGTTTGATTCCAATTCCAAGGCGAACCGCCAGCCTGATTTGGTCGTAACGGACCAAATCTTTGGGTATACGTCTGTACCGCTTGCTGTCGTAGATTTTGATACCGATTCCAAAGCTGCAAAGCATTTTGTGATTCTGGATGGGTATCCAGGTAAAGCTGCAAATCATACAACGCAAAATCGTATTTCTGAATCATGTGCAAACTTTGCTTCTCATCCACGACAACCACCTCCTTGGAAAGGTTTGTCTAGTGAGGGAAAGATGGTACCAATGGAGAATCCGGTGTCTACCGAATAGAGTGTTTCCCACTGCTCATAGGGGACATATGCCATACCGATGGGCGTCTGCTCCGGCAGAGACGAAATTGTTTCGTCATATACATTTTGTGTCATGTTGCACTCTGTAGCTGCCGGTACGTCCCGCAACAGGTTGCGCTGCATCATACCATATGGCTGCATACGGCCGAAAGTATTTTGTGCCATTTCATCACTCCTTTGTATATTCGGCAGCACTGCAATACGAGCATACATTATTGTGTAGCGAATAGCGTAAGAACCACTGTTACAAATTACAAACCTTGTTGTGCTGCCTTTGGTTTATTCTATGCATTGGTTTGTTATTTGGTGATGATTCAAATTTTTTACTTTTATTGACAAGCTTGAAAAAGTGTGCTATAATCATAGCATGAAAAACCAAAGGAGACAAAATTTATGCTTGTGCAAATAAGCAATCTTCATAAATATTATCACGGCACGGCGGTTTTACAGTCAGTCAATCTAACTATAGAGGACGGCGACCATATTGGTCTTATCGGTGAAAATGGCAGCGGCAAATCTACGTTGCTCCGTCTTCTTGTTGGAAAGGAACTGCCTGACCATATACAAGAAGGCGATGGTGAAATCATAATTTCACCCAAAACGTCGATTGGCTATCTGGAACAAATAAGTGGACTTGATAGCCAAAGTACTGTTTGGGATGAAATGAAAAACGTGTTTCAACCATTGCTTACAGCACAGGAACAAATGCACGCATTGGAGAAACAGATGCAGGAAGGCGACTTATCCGGCATTGAAATGTATCATCAACTGCAAACTTGGTTTGAGAGCAATGATGGCTATCAAATCGATGTGAAAATTCGCATGATACTCAGTGGTATGGGATTTTTTCCGGAAGAATATGGAAGATTAATTTCGAGCTTTAGTGGTGGGGAAAAGACACGACTTGCACTGGCGAAACTTCTCCTAGAAGCACCGAATCTATTGATCCTAGATGAACCTACGAATCATCTGGACTTTAAAACGGTTATGTGGTTGGAGGATTATCTGAAAGACTATAAAGGTACATTGTTGCTTGTTTCTCATGATCGGTTCTTTTTAGATAAACTGTCTACCAGTATCTGTGAGTTGGAACGAGGCAAACTGACACGCTATAAGGGCAACTATACAACGTCTATAAAGTTGAAAACAGCAGCTATTGAGCGACAATGGAAAGAGTATGAGCAACAGCAGAAAGAAATTGCAAAGCTTGAGGACTACGTGGCACGTAATATCACTCGTGCTTCTACTGCAAAAAGTGCACAGAGCCGTGTGAAACAGTTGGAAAAAATGGAACACATCGAAAAGCCAGCAGCTCGCCAGAAACAAGCTCGTATTTATTTCACCTATGAAGTCGAACCACCAGTGGAGGTATTAAAAGTACAGGACGTAGATATATCTGTGGGTAGTGGAGAACAACGAAAATTGCTTGTGTCATCCGTGTCGTTCGAGATACGCCGTGGCGAAAAGTGGGGGATTATCGGTGACAATGGTGTCGGAAAATCGACATTGTTGAAAATTGTGCAGGGAATGTTGCCACACTCTGGAAAAATTCGTTGGACAAGCAATGTGAAGCTTTCTTATTTTGACCAAGAAAGTGCAAATTTGCATTCGGAAAAAAGTGTGATGCAGGAGATTCATGATCGAGTTCCCAGTTGGACGAATTTGGAAGTGCGTAATCTGCTTGGGCAAGTTCGTTTAACGGGAGAAAATGTATTTAAGCCGGTAGGAGTCTTAAGTGGCGGAGAACGGGCAAAAGTTTGTTTCGCAGTCATGATGTTAGAACATGGTAATGTTTTAATACTGGATGAGCCGACGAACCATTTGGACATTGCAATGAAAGAGATTATCGAAGCAGCACTGGTGGATTTTACTGGAACGTTGCTGTTTGTTTCTCATGATCGTTATTTACTCGATAAAGTGGCGGATCATATATTAGAGCTGACACCTAGTGGCGTTATGGCAAAAATCGGTGGCTTTTCTGACTGGCTGGCAGCGAAGCAAAAAACAAAAGAAATGGAACAAAGCGTAATAATTGAAAAAGAGAGTAGTTCAAAAGAAAATGTGTATCACTCCAAAAAGCAACGATCAATGCAAGCAAAACTTCGTGCGCAAATGCGGCAGCTTGAGCAAAATCTCGACGAGATGCAGGCTGAGTTTGACGACTTGGCAATCGATCTCAAGCGAGAAGAGGTCATGCAAGATTATCAATGTATGCAAAAAAAATGCGCTCGTATGGAGCAGCTGCGACTTAATATGGATGACTATATGGAACAAATGATTGCAGTGGAAGAACAACTCAGTAATTAAACTAAAATATCGTCGATTTCATGAACGAAATTTGTGCAAAATGCATCTTGCAATCACGAGAAAAATCGAGTATAATATTAGAGTATAATGGTGAATTGTAGGATTTCGCTGCTTTTTGCACACCATTATCTAGTTCTGCGTCAGACATGAAATCTGTGTTTGGCGAATGATGAAGAAAGAGGAATGATTTATGTTAAAAAACAAGAAGATTTTGGCGTTTTTACTGGCATCTGCTATGATGTGTACCGCTTTCACTGCTTGTGGTGATGATTCTGATGAGGATTCTTCCTCCGAGGCAGTGTCTAGCGAAGCAGCGGAAGAATCCGCAGAGGAATCCAGTGAGGAAACAGACGGAGAGGAAAGTTCTCTTGCACAGGTGGAAACACAGGAATTTGAAGAAGCAGTTGTTGCCGAGTCCGGAAATGCTTATTTGAGCATGGTAGATAGTCAGTGGTGGTTGCAGTATTGGGGCAGCGATATGGATTATCTGACCTATAATGCAGGTGTCGTAGAAATTACCGGAGATGGTTCTTATACGGTTAGTGTCACGATTGATACAGATGCTTGTCGTTATGATACTACCGGCGATGCAAGTGGCGAGTTAGTTGCAAATGGTTCTGAATTCATGGCAGTACAGATTATGGATGGTGCCGACCTGTTCCCAGATGCAATAATTACGATTGATAGTGTAGTAGTAACTGGAACAGATGGTACAGCAAATGAAATGGAATTGACTGCTTCAAGCTATACCAACACAGAAGAAGCAGATGTGGACGACGTTACGCACAACAATATTCGTGCAAACGTTTATAATGCATATGTTTCGGATTTGCCAGATGATGCAAGAAGTACAGAAGGTTTGTTGTCTGATCTAGATGATGCTTCCGCTTATTCATCAACAATTATCGACAATTCTGCAATTGGCGATTGGATGACCATTGAAGTAAACTTCACTGTTAGCGGTACTGGTCTTTAATTTGTAAACAGGTACATTTGGATATTTGAAAGGGTACGATAAATCGTACCCTTTTTTTGCCATTTAGTTCGCTTGACAGATGAAGAATTTTCATGTATAATAAGGGTATGAAATAGAAAAGAGGGGAAAATAATGAATCAATTTTCTAGAACGCAACGGCTTTTTGGAAAAGCCGCTATGAATCGCTTGGCGTCTGCTCGGGTTGCCGTCTTTGGCATCGGTGGTGTTGGTGGCTATACAGTAGAAGCACTTGTACGCAGTGGTATCGGCAAAATTGATCTGATTGATGACGACAAAGTTTGTCTGACGAATTTAAACCGACAGATTATTGCCACGCACAGTACGATTGGCATGGATAAGGTCGATGCTGCAACTGCACGGATACTTGATATCAATCCCAATTGTCAGGTTGTACCACACAAGACGTTTTTTACAGCTGAGACGACGCATATGTTTGATTTTACCCAATATGACTACATAGTAGATGCGATTGATACAGTTACTGGAAAAATTGAACTCGTAGTGCAAGCAGAAAAGTGTGGTACACCGATTATCAGCAGTATGGGTGCAGGGAATAAGCTTGATCCAACAGCGTTTCAAGTGGCAGATATTTATGCGACTACTGTTTGTCCATTGGCACGTGTTATGCGTTATGCTTTGCGAAAGCGAAACATCGAGAAATTAAAGGTCGTCTATTCCACAGAGTCGGCTATGACACTGTTGGAGGATGCACAAATCGATTGTCAGGAGTATGATTCTTGTCCACCTGGACGCCATCAAATTCCGGGGAGTAATGCATTTGTTCCGTCCGTTGCAGGATTGATTCTTGCTGGTGAAGTAGTGAAAGATATAACAAATGAATTTATGTCAGGAGGCTAAAAATCATGCAATATACAACAGTTGTTTCAGCAATCTTTTTAGAACGTCCGAATCGGTTTATTGCAATTGTGAAAATTGATGGAAACTTAGAGCAAGTTCATGTAAAGAATACTGATCGCTGTCAGGAACTGTTGATTCCCGGTTGCTGTGTTTATCTGGCGTTGGCAGCACATTCTAACCGAAAAACACGGTATGATTTGATCGCTGTGAAAAAAGGACGCCCACATCAGCCACCGTTACTCATTAACATGGATGCCCAATGTCCAAACGTGGCAATGCGTGCTTGGCTGCAAAAAGGAAATCTTTTTCCAATTGGAGCAGAAATTCGACCGGAGGTTCGATATCGAAACTCACGTTTTGATTTTCAAATAACGAATGAGAGTCAAAGAGCGTTTTTGGAGGTAAAGGGTGTGACATTAGAAAAAGATGATATTGCTTATTTTCTGGATGCACCCACTCAGCGGGGGATAAAGCATATCCGAGAGCTGATTGCCTGTCAGGAGGATGGATATCAAGCATATTTATTTTTTGTGATACAAATGAAAGGAGTGGTGCAGTTTCGCCCGAATAATAAAGCACACCCTGCTTTTGGCGAAGCATTGCGCCAAGCGAAACAAGCTGGTGTTCATCTGTTGGCATACGATTGCGTCGTGACACCGGATACTGTGACACTAGATACTCCAGTTCCACTTATAATCGAAGAATAGAAGGGTAGTGTGTGTATGAAATGGCATAATTTTTGGGGACATCTCAAGACGATTACAAAGCATCGCCACATGGTGATACGCCACTGTTGTAAAGCAGGGATATTTTGGCAGGGACTACGGCACGATTTGTCGAAATACAGTCCCACGGAGTTTTTTCAAGGTGTCAAATATTATCAGGGGAACCGCAGTCCGAATGAGGCAGAGCGAGAGAACACAGGTTGCTCTTTGGCTTGGATGCACCATAAAGGACGAAACCGTCATCACTTCGAGTATTGGACGGACTATAATGCTGTGACGAAATGTGTTGACCCAGTACAAATGCCTATGCGGTATTTGGCGGAAATGTTTTGTGATCGTGTAGCTGCCAGTAAAATTTATAAAAAAGATCAGTATAATCAGACGTGCCCACTGACTTACTTTCAAAATTCCGGTGCCAGAAAGCGTGGCGCATTGCATCCAAAAACAGAGGCAGAACTGATGGAACTTTTGGAAATTTTGGCAGAACAAGGAGAAAAAGCAGCGTTCCAAGAGGTACGTCATCGTGTGAAAGTTGCACGAAGAAAAATTAAAGTGGAAAAAGGAATAATGTGTGATGGAAAATGAAATGAAGCAGTCAGAAGAAATTCCAATGGATAGTCCGCAAAAGAATGTTGCAGAGGTTATATCGGAAACAAATATGCCATACTTATCACGTCGTGTAGCAAAAAAGCGATTTGTTATTATTGGAATCATTGTTCTTGTAGTGATAGTTATTGTGATTTTTTTGGTGGGATTCGTCTTTGGTGGTACGAGCAAAGAAGATACCATAGAAAATTATTATCAAGCATTACAATCATGCGATGCAAGGCAAATGATGAAGGCTGTGCCAGACGAATATCTAAACGACTTGATGAAAAAATTGGATTATGACGAAGGTGATCTTGAGCAAGTAGTACAGGCATATATGAGAGATCAATATGGCGATGGCTTTGATGATATTACATACACCATTAATGGAGGAATTGAATTATCCAAAGAAGATCTGGAGGAGTACTTCGATTCTACAAGTTTGGAAATTTCTGAGGGCATTTCCTATAATGTCACCGTTGCCTATGATAACAGTGATAATAAAGAGGCAGAGACAAATCTAGTGTATCAATATCAAGGAGATTGGTATAACATGAAAGCAATGGTTTTCGTTAGTCTTGCAGTGCTGTCTTAAATATATCAGTATATGAGCAATCACCCCGAGATGTGGTACAATTTCGAGGTGATTTTTTGTTTTATTTGTCTTTTTTCTTTCGGAATCGTTTATGAAAGGATTTGTGCTGATTGAGATGGCTTTTCTGATAATTTTCGAGTATCTCATGTAGAGGAATATCGCTTCGTAAGGAGAAGAAAAAGTGTAACCGACTTTTTCGATGACGATTTGTAATGCTTGTATGAATTTCCTCTCGTAGTTCCTCGATGCATACTATAATTTCCGATTCTTTTGCGAATTGCTTGATTTTGACCATGAGCTGGGTGGAATAGATGACGTCCAAAACAAATACTCCATAGAAAAAACCAATGAAAAAAGAAAATGTTAGGTTGTCCGACAGCCATTGCAGTGCGTTTAAAATATGTAGGCGAATGAGGAAGTAATAAAATGCGCTGAGAATCATCCAGAAAAATGAAAATAGGGGACAAATAATGCCTTTTATATTACCACATTGATCGGAATAGTCCCAGAGTTGAATTTTCATACCGTGAATAAAAATTATATCCAGGTGGTTTCGATAGAAAGATAATCTTCTAGTCCAGCGAGGAGATAAAGTGTCACAAGACTAAAGCCATACAATGGTAAATATGGACCTACGAGAAATCCGGGGTTCATCCAATGATGTGCTGAAAAGAGACGACGAAACAGTACCTCAATGCCCCAACCGATGAGACTTCCAATAAAGAACAGAAAAGCGAGTGTTAAAAGCAAAAAATCCCTTCTTTGTATTACGTTTTTCTTGCTTGATACAGTTTTCTGGTATGTATTTTCTGTGATCAATACGCTCATGCTTCATACTCGTATTATATCATATTTGAGGAAACAAGACAATGGTCTTTTTTTGAAATTTTATTGTCGAATTAATAATTTCGATAAAGCAGAAATGCATTATGCACCGATTTTTGAAAATTTATTTTTTTATATACAATTGATACTGAATTTTATACATTACTGTTTTTATTTTAAAGTTAGAATTATGAAAAGTTAATTTATCAATGAAATTTAAAAATCGATTGACATAAAAAAAAAAATGTGGTATACTATATAAGTTATTTGATTAGATGACATTGAATATTGGGGTGTAGCCAAGCGGTAAGGCAGTGGACTCTGACTCCATCATTCCGAGGGTTCAAATCCTTCCACCCCAACCAAATGGCAAAATAGAGAAATCTATGCAAACACGAAAAAAATGTCGTGAGTGCATGGATTTTCTATTTTTTACAAATTGCCTTTTTGCACTCAAATTTATTAAAAAAAGCCAAAATTTGCCCTAAAAAACAACACGTTACAACACAAAAGTTGGACTTTTTTTAAAGGTGTGATTTTAACAATTAGTTTGACAGGGTACAAGAAAGTTTTCTGACTATGCATATCGGACGGAAATAATCTATTAGGTTCTATTTCGTAATGGACACTTTTGATTTTAGCTATCTCCCTTAGGACTTTCGTCTTTAAAAAAGTGTAAATTGCCAAGCACGCAGAAAAAAGAAGCGATAGATATTGACCTATCACTTCTTTTTATTGGATTATTACAGAAAAAATGAAATTTATTTTATTGACTCATGTCAATATCAAAGACATCATAACGTTTAATTGCCTTCTCGTTTAATTCTACAACTTGTGCAGCAACCCATTCATCTAGCAAATCGTCGAATGTATCTGCATATTTATTAGAAATAACTGTGTCGATATTATCCTCCGTCCACAAGTCATCCTCTGTCATACGGTCTTCAATGTCCAGTCGAACAATTAGATAAATACAGTTATTGTCTTCATCTTCTACGATGCCAGATACACCGAATTCAATATCGTCGCTAAAGATATAATTGTAAGCCGCTTCAGATGGCGTATATGTAATATCTTCTTCTTCGGTATCCTCGTCAGTGGTTACCTTTGCAATGATAGATTCGTTTTCATAAGGCGTCTCAGTTTCTGTGGTAGTTTCATCCTCACTTTCATCTTCTTCGGATTCAGTTGTTGTAGTGGTAGTCGTGGTAACGCTCGTGTCAGCGTCGTTTTTATCCGAAGTTGTGGTCGTTTCGGTATCACTGGAATCGTCTGCCACAGCTGTTGTTTCAGCCTCATCTTCTTCCGTTTCCTCTACCGTTGTCGTCGAGGTGGTTTCTTCTGCTGTTGTCGTAGTAGTAGTAGTTGTCATTGCGGCGATTTCGTTGCCATCTTCGTCTGTTTCAGAAGTTGCAGTTTCAGCAGCAGCTTCTTCGGAAATCGATGTGACATAAGCGTCGTATTCGCTTTCAATGGTATCCATTTTAGCGTTGATTTCGTCTGCATCACCGTCACAATCTTCCAATCGTTCCAGATACTCTGTCACCATATCCATCATATCATCTTTGCCATCATCATCCAACTCTTCACCATTGCCATCTGTTAGATCAAATGCAATATAGCGAACACGAGCATTGTTTTCAATGTAGTATTCTTGGATTTCTTCTTCTGTAACGCCCTCTGCACCATCGATGTCATAGTAATAGTAGAACAGTTCATTTGTCAAATAAGAGTTTTTAAGAACAAGCTCAATAGATTCAGAAGAAATGCCATTTGATTCATAGATTTCGCCATAGGTTTCCCAGAAGGAATCGATGGTGTCGGAAATTTCCGTTAGGTCATCATCATCCAATGTAATACTCAACTCGTCACATTTGTTTTGGATAGCTGCATACTGTTGACAGTATTCCAACGTCTTATTTTCAATCCAATCTTCTGCACTAACATCGTCCATAGTCTGTGCCTTGACTACATCATCATCTGTGACATCCAATTCAGAATTTTCTGATGACAGGGTAGAAGTCAACTCCGAATAAGCTGCATAAGAATAATAAATGTACATCCCTGCCCGAATCTGTACACCATCAATGGTCATAGCATAAGCAGTACTGCTTCCACATCCTGCCAACAACCCTGCAACTGCACCAGCAAGTAAAAGCGCCGCTGCTTTTTTCCATTTGAACATAAATTTGATACCTCCAATAAAAATTCAGACAGTTATGAAAGCTGTCATAATCAATACAATTTTTATTATACTACATTTTTTCAAAAAAGTCTATAGTTTCACGAAAATTTTTTTATTTTCTCAAAAAAATCGAAAATACATCTGCTATTTTTTCTTGGCTGCTTGCAAATGGTAATTAATTCTGGAAAGAATTCGTTCTGGAACTAGTCGAGATACTTGTACACCCAGACGTACAAACCAGCCTGGAATAATCAAAAGCTGTCCGGTCAATGCACCTAAAACGGCATCTTTTGCCACTTTTTCCGAAGTAAGTGCCGGTATTTTGAATTGAACGCCAGCTCTTTGGTTGAAATTAGTATTTACCGGTCCAGGACACAGAATACTAATAGTGACACGACTTTTTTCGTGACGTAGTTCCTCAGCAATTGCCAATGATAAGCGTACCACATAATTTTTTGAAGCATAATAGGATGAGAACAGTGGACCTGTCAAAAAACCGGCACTAGATGCCACATTTAAAATGCGTCCAGCGTTTCGAGAGCGAAACTCCTTTAAAAACAGCTTTGTCAAGATGTGAGTTGCACGGATATTCACCTTTAGCAAATTTAATTCGTCTTCCAAATCGGTTTCCGTGAACGCACCGAACACGCCGAATCCTGCATTGTTAACTAGAAGATCAACGTGCTTTCCGATACAAAAGCGATAGAGTGTAATGGGTGCATCATCTTCTGCCAAGTCCAGTGCAATGGTTTCCACAGGGACGGGGAGTGTACTTTTTAATTTTTCTAGTGTGTTTTCATCTCTGCCAGTTAGAATCAACGACCAGCCACGTTTGCTTAATTCCCATGCAATTGCTTTTCCAATACCAGAGGTTGCACCTGTAATAACTGCACGCATTATCATTTCTCCTTTACCTTGTTTTATGATTTACCTTTCCATCAGTGAATTTCGAAGAAAGGAATGATTGTTCCTTGTACAATCCGTAATAACCGGAGAGTAAATAGCTAACGGAAATTGCTAATAAATAGTACGGTGCGCCCGCAAACCCGAACAGTTCCATTGCAATTAACAGTGATGCTAGTGGACAATTGGTTACGCCACAGAACATGGCTATCATGCCAATCGCTGCACAAAAAGACGGGGAGAGTCCCACAACCTGTCCGAATAGACAGCCAAACGCAGCACCAATAAAAAAGGATGGAATAATTTCGCCTCCTTTGAACCTACCGGCAAGTGTAATGGCAGTAAAGAGCATCTTCATTAGAAAAGCATACCAAATCGTCTCTCCAGCAATCGATTGTGTGATACCGTTTGTCCCTAGTCCGATGTAGTCCTGATTGCGCACGAATAACAATAATATCCACAGCATTCCACTTGCGATTAGAATACGCAAATAAGGATTTTGAATATTTTTAGAAAAAAGAGTTTCTGCCTCACGAAGCAGTATACAAAAGAGGACGCTCACGCCTGCACAGAGTATGCCCAAAAGTAGTATTTTTAATGCAGGGATCACCGCCAAATCTGGTACATCGGTCACAGAATATGATGCAAGTGGCAATCCGAGTTTTGATGCCAACCAAGATGCTGTTAGCGAAGATATTGTGCAGGGGACAAGTGCTGCATAATGCATTGCTCCTACACATACTACCTCCATAGCAAAGATTGGTGTAGCAACCGGAGTTCGGAAAATTGCGGAGAAGGCCGCAGACATACCACACAATATCATGACACGTTTATCACGGACTGCTAGGTGAAAAATCCGACTCCATAAGCTGCCAATGCTTCCACCCAGTTGAAGTGCAGCTCCTTCACGTCCAGCACTTCCACCACAGAGATGCGTGAGAACGGTGGAAAGGAAAATCAACGGTGCCATTTGTACTGGTAGTTCCGTTTCAGAACGAAGTGATGCAAGTACCATATTGGTACCACGATCGTTTTGATCGTGGGTAATTTGATAAAACCAAACGATAGCCACGCCACCAAGTGGTAATGTCAGGAGAATCCAAGAGTGTGACAATCACAGGTTGGTGACATAGGAAATGGCGTAGACAAAGCCTACGCCGATGATTCCTACAATGCCGCCCATGAAAATAGAGCTGACGATCCAACGAGTCAACAGTCATAAGTGGGAGAAAATGCGAATCCCACTGTGTAAAATTCTTCCTTTCCAACGATAAAAGAGTTGATGGTATCGTCGCATGGACTTCATCTTCTTTGGGACTACTTTTAATAATTCTCCGCACGTATCATGAAGTAGGATTGCGGATGTTGACAGACAGGACAAATATCCGGTGCTTTTTTTCCGATGACAATATGCCCACAATTAGAACATTCCCAAATCACGTCTCCATCTTTTGAAAAGACACATTCCCCTTCGATGTTGGCGAGGAGCTTCCGATAGCGTTCTTCATGTGATTTTTCGATTTCGCCCACTGCTTCAAATAGTGCGGCGATTTGGGTAAAGCCCTAAGCTTTTGCTTCTTCTGCAAATTCTTGATATATATCCGTCCATTCATAATTTTCGCCAGCAGCAGCATCTTTCAAATTTTCAGTTATATCTGGTACTGCACCGTCGTGGAGCAACTTAAACCAGATTTTTGCGTGTTCTTTTTCGTTGTTGGCAGTATCCTCAAACAGCTTTCCAATTTGAACATAGCCGTCCTTTTTTGCCTTTGATGCATAATACTGATATTTGGTAAATGCTTGAGATTCACCAGCAAAAGCTGCCAGCAAATTCGCTTCTGTTTTGGATCCTTTTAACTCTGCCATAATTCCATCGCTCCTTTTTTGTTAGCATTGTCCACGCAAATCACGTTGACAAATTTTCTTCTGAGTTATAGGTTGAGATATAACTTTTTTTCTGCACACATTCTTTGCATAATCCTTGAAATACGATTTGATGGGAAAAAATCACCATGCCATGATTATCTAGAATTCTGTCGTTCAAGTCAGATTGATAGGGCATATCCACATCAAACACACGTTCGCACTGTTGGCACTCCATGTGATAATGTGGCACTGTGTAAAAATCGAAGCAGTCTGCACCATTTGGAATTGGAATATGCAAAATTTTTCCTTGTTCTGAGAGGATTTTCAAATTTCGGTAGACAGTTGCTTTGCTAATTTGGATGTCTTCCGATGCAATTTCTTGAAAAATTTCTTCTGCAGTCGGATGATTATGCATTTCCTGAACCGTTTCAAATACCAATCGTCGTTGCAATGTGTTACGCTTTTTCATATTCATCAGCCTCATTCAGAAAATCGAAAGTGTGTCAGTAAATAATAAAAGTTCTTAATTAATATTATAGTCTTTTTGATGATATTTGTCAAGAGGGCTTTCAAAAAAAGTACGGAAATCAATACCGTATAAAAGGGGTGGGAGAAAAGGGGGAAGGAAAATTGCCCGCCTGCAGTTTTTTCCTTCTTATATTTTGTACTTGAAGAACAAGATGAATCGTAGTTTTTGGAAAATAATGAGATTTATAAGTAAATATTTTTCCCGTAGGTCGTTTTTTCGTACCACTTGATTTTTTTTGGAATTTGTGCTATAATAACAAATAAGGCAAGATTTCGCTTGCCGGAAAGGATGAAATCATGGCAAAAAAATCATCAAAACAAACCTATGACAACGAAAGCATCACGATGCTGAAAGGCCCCGATAAAGTGCGCAAACGTCCGGGCGTTATCTTTGGCTCGGACGGTTTAGATGGCTGTGCACACTCGATTTTTGAGATTATTTCGAACTCTATCGATGAGGCACGGGCAGGCTATGGCGAGAAAATTATTGTTACGCACTATCGGGATTATTCGATAGAAGTACAGGATTTCGGAAGAGGTTGTCCGGTGGATTTTAATAATTCAGAAAATCGCTATAATTGGGAATTGGTTTTCTGTGAATTATATGCAGGCGGTAAATATGACGCAAATTCTGACACTTACGAATATTCACTTGGGTTGAACGGATTAGGCTTATGTGCCACGCAATTTGCTTCGGCTTATATGGATGTCGAAGTAATACGGGATGGCTGTCAGTATAACTTGCATTTTGAAAAGGGTGAAAATATAGGTGGCTTGCAGAAAAAAGTGACCAAAAACAAGCAAACCGGTACACGTACTCGGTGGCTGCCCGACCTCGATGTCTTTACGGAAATCGAAGTATCTGATGCTTATTTCGAAGACGTCCTCCGGCGCCAAGCGGTAGTGAATCCCAATTTATTATTTTTGTATCGTAGTGAACAGGTAGACGGCAGTTTTATCGAAAAGCGATATTTTTACGAAAATGGAATTGCCGATTATGTATGGGAACTCGCCGGAGAAACTTCTTTCACATCGATTCAGAATTGGAGCTGTCAACGAGAAGGAAAAGACCGAGAGGACAAACCGAGTTATAAAGTAAAGCTAAATGTTGCGTTGACTTTTTCAAATCAAGTCCAACAAATCGAATATTATCATAACTCAAGTTGGCTTGAGCATGGTGGTTCGCCGGAAAAGGCGGTAAAGCAGGCGTTTGTGTACCAAATCGATGCCTATCTAAAACAAAACAATAAGTATTTGAAGGCAGAATCAAAGCTGAAATATGAGGATGTTGAAGCATGCTTGGTGCTGGTATCGTCCAGTTTTTCCACGCAAACGAGTTATGAAAACCAAACTAAAAAGGCGATTACCAACAAATTCGTCTACGAAGCGATGACAGATTTTCTGAAGCAGCAACTCGAGATTTATTTTATCGAAAATCCAGACGAAGCTGAAAAAATTGCCACACAGATTCTCGTCAACAAGCGTAGCCGAGAAAATGCCGAAAAAACTCGCCTAGATCTTAAGAAAAAGCTAACTGGGGCTTTAGATGTCACGAACATGATACCGAAGTTTGTGGATTGTCGCAGCAAGGATTTGTCTCGGCGTGAACTTTACATTGTGGAAGGTGATTCTGCACTTGGTTCGGTCAAGATGGCACGGGATGCGGAATTTCAAGCAGTAATTCCAGTGCGTGGTAAAATTTTGAATTGTTTAAAAGCCGATTACACGAAAATTTTTAAAAATGAAATCATCACAGATATTATGAAGCTCCTCGGCTGTGGCGTGGAGGTACAAACGAAGGTGAACAAAGAGATTTCTTCCTTTCATCTCGATGGATTGCGTTGGAATAAAATTGTTATCTGTACAGATGCCGATGTGGACGGTTTTCAAATTCGCACGCTGATTTTGACGATGCTTTACCGGTTGACGCCTACACTCATCGATATGGGATATGTTTACATCGCTGAGTCGCCGCTATTTGAAATTACCACAAAAAAACGCACATACTTTGCCTACACAGAAAAGGAAAAAACCGAGATATTGGGAAAAATTGGGAACGAAAAGTTTACCATGCAACGGTCGAAAGGATTGGGTGAAAATGAAGCGGATATGATGGCACTGACTACAATGAATCCAGAAACTAGACGCCTGATTCAAGTACAAGCTGCCGATGTCGAAGAGACGGTAGCAATGTTTGATATGCTGCTTGGCGACAACCTGCAAGGACGCAAGGACTATATTGCGGAATTTGGAAGCGATTATCTAGAGTTGGCGGATATTAGCTAATGTGCAGTTCGTATGCGGAATGTTGTATGTGAATTTAGAATATAGAAAGTTCTGAACTTCTAGTTAAATTTATCTAACAATGGAGAATACAGTTTATGGCAAGAAAAAAGCAATCGGAAAAACCTAAAAAATCAACTATCCCCAACGCCTATATTGCAGGTGCTGGAATTGTTGAAGAAGAAAAAATCACAGAGACACTGGAAAAAAATTATATGCCCTATGCTATGAGTATCATTATTTCTCGTGCACTGCCGGAAATAGATGGATTTAAGCCATCTCATCGTAAGTTGCTTTACACAATGTACAAGATGAATTTGCTCAGCGGTGGGCTAACAAAATCCGCTAATGTTGTGGGACAGACCATGCGTTTGAATCCGCACGGTGATGGCGCAATTTATGAAACAATGGTGCGCCTGACACGTGGCAACGAAGCACTTTTGCATCCTTATGTGCAATCAAAAGGAAATTTCGGGAAGGCATACTCCCGAGATATGGCATATGCAGCTTCTCGTTACACAGAGGTAAAACTTGAGCTGATTTGTAACGAGCTTTTCAGTGAAATCGATAAGGATACGGTAGATTTCGTTCCGAACTATGATAATACCATGATGGAACCATCGCTATTTCCAACCACATTTCCGGCGATTTTGGTGAATGCGAATGTCGGTATCGCCGTATCGATGGCAAGTAACGTTTGTCCATTTAATTTGGCGGAAGTCTGCGAGACGGCTATCTCACTGATGCAGAATCCGAACCACGACATTCTCTCGACCCTAAAGGGACCCGATTTCCCAGGCGGTGGGTTTCTTTATTATGATGAGACCGAGCTAAAAAAAATCTACGACACTGGACGAGGCAGCGTGAAGGTGCGGGCGAAGTGGAGTTATAATAAAGCAGACAATTGTCTAGAAGTGAAAGAAATTCCTTACAGCACTACGATTGAAGCAATTATCGATAAAATCGTGGATTGTATCAAGCAGGGTAAGCTTCGAGAAGTGTCGTATGTACGAGACGAAACCGATATAGACGGTTTGAAAATTGCCATCGACCTTAAGCGTGGTACCGATCCTAAAAAGGTAATGCAGAAACTTTTCCGCATAACGCCGTTACAAGACAGCTATGCGTGCAATTTCAATATTCTGGTGGGCGGTGTGCCGAAGGTGATGGGCGTCCGAGAAATTCTCGAAGAATGGACAGCGTTTCGAATGGAATGCGTGCGCCGACGACTCACTTTTGACTTAAAGAAAAAGAACGAAAAGCTGCACCTTTTGCTTGGCTTGGAGAAAATTCTCTTGGACATTGACAAAGCGATACGTATCGTACGAGAAATGCAGGAAGAAGCTGATGTGGTTCCAAACCTGATGATTGGCTTTGGTATCGATGAAATCCAAGCAGAATATGTGGCAGAAATTAAGCTGCGCCACTTGAATCGGGAGTATATCCTCAAGCGTACGCAAGAAACTGACCAATTGAAGGAGGATATCGCTGACCTTGAATCCATCCTGTCGAGCCAGAAAAAAATGCGTCGCCTAATAATACAAGAGCTAAAAGAAACCGCAAAAAAATACGGTCAGCCTCGCAAAACGTTGTTCTATTACGCATCGGATATTGTAGAAGAAGAAATCGAAGATATACCTGACTTTCCACTGCATCTCTTCTTATCCAGCGGTGGGTATTTCAAGAAGATTCTGCCGGCTTCGCTACGCATGAACAGTGATCAAAAACTAAAAGAAGACGATCGCATCATATTTCATGCTGAAGCCAATAACCGCACCGAACTTTTATTTTTTACGAACCAAAAGCTTGTCTACAAGAGTCATGCGAGTGAATTTAGCGAAACAAAGGCGAGTGCGATAGGGGATTATGTACCGGCAAAACTGGGATTCCAAGAGGGTGAATTCGTAGTACAAATGATTGCCACAGCAGACTATAATGGTGAATTGCTTTTCTTCTACGAAAATGGTAAGGTTGCCCGTGTTCCACTGGCATCCTATGCCACAAAGACGAATCGTAAAAAGCTGCAAAAGGCATATTGTGATAAGTCACCTCTCGTGCAGGTACTGTATCTATCAACGGAAAATAAGAAACAGCTTGTTTTTTTGCGCACAGATGGCAACCGTGCGATGTTGTTTGATGTCTGTCAAGTGGCATCGAAGACGACCCGAGACACCCAAGGTGTGCAGGTGATAACGCTGAAGGCGAAGCAGCTTGTGTGCGAAGCACAGTTGGTAAATGAAGAAAAGGCACAAGGACTTAAACGTTATCGAGTAAAAAATATCCCGGCAGTCGGCAGTATCGTCAAGGACGATTTGCCAGGTACAGGACAAATGATGTTGCCAAATAATTCATAAAATTCATAATATGTATTTTATAACGAATTGCATATTACTTTTGATGATCTGTTGTCTCTTAGAAGGGAATGAAACCATGTATACAGCATATCTTTTTTCATTTGGTACAATCGAAATAGAGTATCATGGCAATGTATTATACAAATTGCGTTGTACGCCCAGGCAGATGGAAATGACGCATGAAATAGTGCATAAACATTCATCATACAGTGATGATATTTTCAATCAAGTAGAAGAATTTTTGGCAGGAAAACGAACAGATTTTCGGATTACCTATCAGTTGAACGGAACGCAATTTCAAAAAAACGTGTGGAATGCCTTGTTGGATATTCCATATGGCAAAACGAAGACATATAAAGAAATTGTACAGGCAATAGGGTGTCCAGGTGCAAGTCGTGCGGTCGGTATGGCGAACAACAGAAATCCGTTAATGCTTATCATACCGTGTCATAGAGTAATTGGCTGCAACAGCAGTCTAGTGGGTTATGTGGGCGGATTAGAAATGAAAAAAACATTACTTGCAGTGGAACAAAGTAAAAATACAATCGTTGATTTCAAGGACGATTTTCCGAATTTTGGGCAAATGTCATTGAAATAATAGTACGAAATATAAAAAGGTCATGTAAAATTGCATGACCTTTTTATATACTTAATATTCATAGTTTATGGTTGTTTCTATGGTAATGTCTGTTATATCATTCGTTGTATTTGTTTCAGTTGTAGCATTAGTAGTAAGTTCTGTCACCGTTAAGATGAAGCCACTGCGATTGTCACCGGAGACAGAGTAAACGGTGCCTTCGAGTAGTTCCACAGTAGTTGTACCGCTGGCATCGGCAGGAATGTAATATATTGTATAATTTTGACCATCACAGGTATAAGAATATCCGTCAGTGTTCATGGTATAATTTTGTAAAAAGTTTAGGTATTCCTCCAAACAATAGTTATTTTCATGCATGATAGAGGCGTGAACTTTTCCCACATATCGAAAATGATGCGGAGAGTAGGTTATACCAGTGATGTCTGTTTTATCAGAGGGATAACGCAGTATAAAGCCATACTCCCAAGAATTTGAAACCATCCATTCATTGTGTTTCTGAATATAAGCAACCACTTCACCTGTACTAGTAATGAGTCCGATATCAAAGCTATATCCTGTATCACGGTCGGGAAGATCATTGGTGTAGAGATCAGTAGAACTTAAAGTAGACTGCTGTGTGCTATAAATTTGTAAATTTGCCCAGCCGGTATATGTGGCATAATCATCAAACATTTCACAAAGATTGTCCAATGTTTCCGCCTGAATTAGAAATGAAGTATCCCTTGTGACAACATTAGAGTCGGAAATACTGGAGAAATCCGAAAAATTTTGCGTTCCGTTATAGGGATGTGTATCATCCACTAAAATCAAGTTGCCATTTGCCATATCTTCTGTTGTGAGGTTTAGGATAATTGAATTGGATATGGTTGTCTCTTCTGTTGCTTCTGTGAGATCATCAGTGGTGTTTTCACCACTAGCAGTTGAGGAAGATATCGTCAAAGAAAAGCTGCCAGTTCCAACTATATTTTCAGTTGTCGTCTGAAAAAATGTCCGTAGGATTGCATCTGCTGCAAAAATAATGCCGATTAACAAAAGCAATACCAAGAGAAAGCCAGCTGGGCTGAGATATCTTTTTTTACGGTTGCTCATAGCGGAATCCAGCCTCCTGTCTTGTGAGATTTGGTTCATTGTAGCTTTTCATCTTTAAAAAGCTACAGAGCATTACCGATTTAGACTGCTATGCGCTAATGCTTCAGATGGTATATCATCAATACACGCTGTATGCAGTTGTTGTACTTTCACTAGTATCAGTAGAAGTGTCATCTGTAGAATTTGATGTATCAACAGCTACTTCTTCAATCGCTAAATCCGTCGGCATAGTATAACCTCCGTCAATGATACCATAGATTGCAAATGTATCATAGATTGCCTGTTTATAAGTTGTGCTTTTTGCAATAACGCAAATGTAAATGCCACCATTGTCATCAGTAGCATAGCTAACTAGGCAATTTCCGGCTTCATCAGTATAACCAGTTTTTCCGGCTTCAATTGTCAGACCAGTGACCTCAGTGCCATACATATGACTAAACATAGTGCTTTCTAGTGCAATACCGTCCGGATGCTGTGTTGTTTTGGTTGTGGTATATTGATAGGTACTTAAAACTTCACTACAAATATCGTTTTGCATTGCGGCATACATCAAAATAGCAATATCAGAAACTGTGCTGTAGTGGTCTTCGTCATGTAGTCCACTTGTGGTAACGAAGTGTGTATTATTCATGCCTAGTTCTTCTGCTTTTTCATTCATCAGTTCTACAAATGCTTCTTCCGAGTCGCTGACGTATTCTGCAATTGCTGCAGTTGCATCAGCACCAGAGGGCAGTGCTGCGCCATAGAGTAAATCGGTAATGGTAATCGTCTCGCCGTCTTCGAAGCCAACACGAGATGCTTCTGCTTCAATCAATGGGTTGATGATGTCTGCAGTCATGGTGAACGTGTCAGTAAAATCTTCAATGTTTTCTGCAGCAACTAGAATTGTCATAACCTTTGTCATAGAAGCCGGATAAATTTGCTCGTCCGAATCACGTTCCGCTAGAATCGTTCTATTGTTGACATCGACGAGAATTGCATTTGTTGTAGCAATATTATTCTCAGTCAATGTGAATATATCGTCCGCTTCAGTAAGCGTACCCAAAAGTGAAATCTCATCAGATACATCGGTTTCTTCTTCAATGATTTCCGCTGTACTTGTTGCAACGACGCCATCTGATTCAGACGCTTGAAAGACAACAGCAGTAGAAGAAGATTGAGAAACAGATGATTGACCAGTTTGTGTAACTAGTACTACTACGAAAACAACAACAATAATAATGCAAAGTATAGCAATTGCAATGTTGAGCATCAGGTGAGAGTTCCCTCTGTATTGTGCTCTGGCGTGAGCAGCTGATTTGGGACTGGCATATACTCTAGATCTCGTAGAGTCGACAGGATATTTTCGTTTTGACTGATTAGTTCGGCGTATAGATTCATCTTGTTGTGCTCGACTGCTTCGTTGTGACTGGCTATTTCTGCGATAAGATGAATCTGTAGATGTGGGTGACGTTATACGTGATGTTGGACGAGAATGTCGATCCTGCGAATAATTATTGTTTTTCATATTACACCTCTACGTGATAATGATAATATTTTGATAATAGGGTATTTCTAAAACGGTATGTCAAGTAATTTGTTTCAATATACGAAATACACCCCTGCTATATATGCTTTCTTCTCTGTAAAAAGCATCAAGAATAAAGCACACTTATTATTTATTATACTGCATTTTTTTGAATTTGTCAACGTTTACATCCCAATTTTTCTTGCTTTTTTAGATAAAAATCGGTTTAAAAGGGTGATTTATGGTAAATGTGGCGAAAAAAATACAAATACAATGTTGGAATGACTCGTCCACTCTGTATTTTTTAACACTTTTTACTGTTATTTCTGCCATATAGATAAATTTTTTAGTGGCAAAGTTGGGATATATCATAAAAAAATTGCAAAGACACCATTCATCATTTCGCTGCATAAATTAGAAATAGAAGTAACCCACTTCGAATTTTTGCATAGAAAAGGGGAGTAAACAATGCCGACAGTTTTTTTAAGCCCGTCCACTCAAGAATGGAATCCTTACGTTGGTGGTGGTAATGAAGAGGTATATATGAATCAGATTGCAGATCGTATGGAACCATATCTCCGCTCTAGTGGTATCACATATGTACGAAACGATCCAGATCGGAACGTGACAGGAGCAATCAGTGACTCCAATGCAGGACATTATGATGTGCATTTGGCACTGCACAGTAATGCAGCACCAGAAAATCTGTCAGGGCTGCTTCGTGGAATTGATGTTTATTATTCACCATATGATGAAAGCAGTCAGACACTTGCCATCATCACAGCAAACAACTTTATGAGCATTTATCCCTTGCCAGACAAATGTACTGCCAGACCAACAACTTCCTTGGCGGAGGTTCTGCAAACAAATGCAACAGCAATTTTATGTGAAATCGGTTATCATGACAATGAACAAGATGTAAATTGGATTCGGGATAACTTGACAAGTATTGCAATAAATTTAGTGCAATCATTATGCGATTATTTTGGAATTCCTTTGATTGAGGCAGGACCTGTATTACGTGGTACGGTTGTGACAAATGACAGTGGATTAAATATTCGACAATTCCCATCAATCGAAAGTGCTGTTATTGGTTCAATTCCAAATGGTGCATCCGTAACTGTTTACAGCAGCACAAACAATTGGGATGTCGTATCTTATCAAGGAATGACCGGTTATGCAAGTAGTGAATATATTGTAATATAAAAATACGCATCTGAAGGTATCTATAAAGTACTTCAGATGCATATTTTATTTATGCGCCTACAGATTCCAAAGCTTCTTCAAATGTCACATAGCATTCTAGTAATCTGCCATTTCCGCTTAATGTTTTTTGACGTACCAAGGTGTAAGAAAATTCGCCATCAATATATGCCCAATAGTTATTGTCTTCATAGGGGATCAACTCTACAGTATGCGTGCTATCATCCGTAAGAACATAAGTTATAGATAGTGCTACAGCATCTGCATCGTAACCGGGGTCTTTTGCATCACTTTGAATTTCTTCGTAACTGAGGTTAGCTGCTTTTTCAAAGAATTCGCTATATGCATCTACTGTATCTTCAGAATCCGAAAAGTCAATGCTGTTGCATGAATAAGTACTGTTTTCATAATCTATATCGATTGTCGTTTCAAAGTCTAATGTTTTGTCATTATATGATCCACTATAAGAAACAGTCATTGATGCTACAGTGTCTTCGCTAGGTTTATATAGTGTTTCGAGCATATAATCGCTTGTTTCTGCCTGTAAAAAAGAGAGATAAGAAGAGTCAAAAATATAAATTTCGCCTGTTTCCATATGCAGACAGTTAATATAACTTGTTACTAGTGAATCATAATCTTCAAATAACAAAGTGACACTATTTCCATTTTTTTGTTCGAAGTAGAGAGTGTATCCTGGATTATCAAAACCATATTCTGCGTAATCACTTTCCGTGATATCACTTTCTCCAAAATCATCAATTTCCATTTCTTGCAATGAAATAGTAAGAGAGGAAATTTTTGAGCTGTCCAGTAAAATTGGAATATCGTAGGGAACGAGCATATCCCATTCTCCCTCGTCTGTCAACTCGAGGTCATAAATTACTTCGTCACCTGCTTGTAAAGACAAACGGCAGAAATCAGATGTGAAATCCTCTACCACGTAACGATTACGCAGTTGCGTTTCGTTGACCGCCAAATATCCAGCAATACTTGCATCTACTAGATACACATGATCGCTGCCATCACACATCATATAAAAATACTCACTTGTCGAGGTCTGATTCCCAACATAAATAGTTACTGTATTTGTGTTTACATCACTGCTGTCGTCGCTATCTGTGCTTGTAGAATCAGCGATATAATACATAATAGAAATCGGATCACTCAGTCCATAATTTTCAAGAGTACTGGAATCTAAAATTCCTAAGTCCTCTGTTGCTGTTAAAGAGCAGCCATAAGAACACAGAGTATTAATATAATAGGTGTTGATATAGGATTGCTCACCTTCTGTAACAACCCAGCTGTTGGATTCGTCATCTGCTTCAATGGTATAATCCAGGTCAGGCGTGTGAATATCTAATTTTACAACATTACCGAAAGAGAAGTTGCTGATCTGCAACGCAGCTGCTTCTTTTGCCGCTTCTTCTGTTTGTTTTGTTTGATAAGAATCTATAAAGAAATAAGCTCCAATTGTAATAAAAATCATTAAAACCAAGATCAATCCCAAAATCAATTGTCTTTTCATGGAAATCAGCCTCCCTGCATACCTTAAGAATTACGGCGTTTTACCCAAATTACAATGCCAACAGCCATAATGACAATTGGGAAGATGGTTAAGACAACAATGAGTTTTTCTGCAAATGATTCATCCTGCAATGCAATATAATCATAGCTAGTAGATTTTGCTGAAATTTCCATATCCACGTCGCTATCACACATCCAGCTAACAGTACTCAGCATTAAATAAACAGGAATGATAAAATACTCTTGAGAAGCATGGTCATCATCTAAAAATTCAGCATTTCCATACACAACCATTTTTGAAGAATTTCGTGCATTTGCAGTGGAATATGCAGCCAGTACCATAGATCCTTCGATATCCTCGGGGTCATCGCTGACACCACCGTATGCTTCGCCAACAGCAGTATCATAAGTAGTGATCAGGGAAGCAATCGTATACTTTCCGCCTTCATCATAATAAGTAAAGCTTCTGGACTCCGGCATATACGTATAAAGTCCCTGATCAATCAGAGACGATGTCAAATCTGCAGCGTCGCTATCATCATCTAATTCTGTTAATTCGCAAAGAATTGTTGTATCATCGCCAGAGATATGATAATCGGAATTGGTTTCATAGATGTGATCGTATTCCATAGTAATTCCATAATCTGCCATCACATCCTCAAAATTTTCGTATGCAATGGCATTGCTACTAGGCGACATCATCATTGTAATACATCCACCTTCATCTAAGTATGCATCTAAAACTTCTTTTTCTGCATCCGTTAAATCTGAAGTTGGTGCACAGACTAAGATGAGTGCAGCATCATCAGGTACAGCATCTATTTCTGACAAGTTTAGCGATTCAGCCTGATAGTTATAATTGATTAAATTTGTTGTAAAGATGGAATACTCATCGACAGATTTTTCTCCGTGACCAGTCAAGAAATATACAGTTGGTGTATATCCTTCAACGACGCCCTTGATAGAACCAGTGATTAAATTTTCTCCGGAAAATTCTTCGCTTGTGGTATTACCATCATCGTCTGTATATGTTGTATACATATAAGTGCCGGGAACACGGCGTTTATTATCGCCATAAACAAAAATCATATCGCCAGTTGAAAGCGTATATTCATCATCAGGATTGATTTCATCCAGTGTCTCCGTATCTGTGTTTGGATCGAAATCAATCAGGTTAATGCAGTCGTGTGATTCATATGCCAAAAGCGTCCGATATAATACCAATGTATCCATATCGTCTTCCAAATCTTCCATTTCTGCAAGCAAATAGAAATCTACTGTCACACCTTGTGCATCTAATTCGTCTAGATATTCTTTAGTCGTATTCGTCAAACTAAATTGTCCATTCGAAGAAATGTCCCAGCTGAAATCAAAACGATTGACAATCATATTGACAATTATTGCAATAATTAAAATTAAAATGACCAAAATCCATGCCATGCTAGAAAATTTGGTGTTTTTCCAATTGAATGATCTCCGTTTGTTTCCTTTTTCTTGGTTTTTTGCCATTGTTTATTACCTCCTGCTCCAACGTCTTTTTTCAATCGAAATAATCGTCCAGCTTAGGAATACGATAATTTCTGTCAAAAAGCCAACCAAATCAGAGATTTGAATGAGTCCTTGTGAAAACACATCGAATTTCGTTTCCGTGGAAAACCAATCGACAACATCAGACAGTACTGGAATACTGGAGATAAATCCGGTTGCGCCTAAGTTATCCATCAATAGCAGCAACAGCATACAAAGTTCACTAATTAAAATTGCGATAATTGGCATTTCTGTTAGTGAAGAAACAAGAATTCCCAAGGAAATGCAGACTAGTCCGAAAAGGAAAAAGCCAATGTATGTACAAACCAAGCTAGACCAAATCACTCTGCCATACATGGTTGTAATCAGTGGGAACACCATAGATACAACCAGCATAACTAAAAGAACAGTGGCAGTTGCCAAAAACTTTGCCATGACAATTTGCGTCACATTCAACGGACTGGAAAGCAGCAATGTTTCTGTTCCGTTTTTTCGTTCTTCTGAAAAAGTACGCATGGTAAGTAATGGCAACAAAATGATAAAGTAAAATAAGTTTACATAAAAAATCGATGCAAATGAAAATTCATAGGTAGAAGAGGTGACACTTGCGATCTCCATAATAAAAGTCAGTGAAAAGGTTGCGATAAAAAAAGCAATGACGAAATAGGCAATTGGTGATAGGAAATAACTTTGTAATTCTTTTTTATAAAGTGCAAACATAATCGGTTATTCCTCCTCTTTCTCGGCATCAGTAGGATCTGTTTGTTCTTCAGATTCTATTGTTTCATCAGATGCTTCTGATTTCTTTGCTTCTGCTTCTGCTTCCATTTCGTCTAACAAATCTTGCAAATTGGTACGCTTGTTCGGCTGGTTAACAAGTTTTACGAAAACCTGTTCCAAATCCTTTTTCTCGGTGGTAACCTCCAAAACTTCCAAACCATTTTGCAGTAGTGCCGACAGCAGTCCATTTCTCGAGCTTTCACTCTCCAGCTCCACATCGTAGGAGTATACACCTGTCCGTACAAATTGTACATTGCTGACACGCAGTACACCACTTGCTTGTCTGGCAACACGAGGCACAGCTCGAGAACTCCCTTGTACTGTCAATCGCAGCAGAACGCTGCCGGACTGAGAATCTTCTTCTAGGTTCTCTAATGTATCGTCTGCCTTAATTTCACCTTGATTGATGACAACGACACGATCACAAACTGCGCTGATTTCGCCCAAAATATGGGAGCTTAAAATAATCGCATGATTGTGACGTAAATCTAAGATGAGATTGCGCACTTCCATCAGCTGTGTTGGGTCAAGACCAACTGTCGGCTCGTCCAAAATTAAAACAGGTGGATCACCAATTAACGCTTGTGCAAATCCCACTCGCTGTTTATATCCCTTCGATAGGTTGCGAATCAGACGTCCTTGCACATCAGTGATTTTCAAAAGCTCCATCACACGTTTGACTTCAGTGCTTTTCTTGTGCGCTGGAATTCCTTTTAATCCAGTCACAAATTTTAAATATTCCTTGACTTTCATATCCGGGTATACCGGTGGAATTTCCGGTAAGAAACCGATTTGCCGTTTTGCCTTAACCGGCTGTTGGGCAATATCATAGTCTTGAATGGTGACCGTTCCACTGGAGGAGGGGATAACTCCCGCCATAATATTTAATGTAGTGGATTTTCCAGCACCGTTTGGACCCAAGAAGCCAAGCACTTCATTTTCACGCACTTGAAAGCTGACGCTTCTTAGGGCAGATTTCTTCCCATAAAATTTGGTCAGATTTTGTATTTCAACCATAAAACGCTCCTTTCCGCTTCTCGTCAAATTACATAATTAGCGAGAAAGCAATACTTTTTTATTATCGCAAAATAATATGTCCTTGTCACGTTGAATGTGTGAATATTCTTTTAAATGTAGGAAAGATAGATAAAAAATCGGATTGCTAATGAATTAGCACTGCCACACTGTCAGAAAAATGGACAACAAGCTGTATATGATACAAGAAAAGTATCGCATATTACTGTAAAAAAGACGTGAAGAAAAGTCGTATGTTGGACGAAAATTAAACTTGCACAGTAATTTTTTTGACATAGACGAAAGGCTTAGGTAAAATTGCACAAAAAAACGGCGTCCAACTTGTTCAAGTATACAAAAATGTCGCTTTACCTTTTTGAAAATTGTGCAAAGGATTGACGAAATCAGAAAAGAAGTGTATAATGTCAAATATGAAAGCGAGTGTCCTTGTGTGTATTCTGTGAAAGCAGAATGGAACGTCGCTGCGATTTGACTGTTTCACTCATACAAGAAGTGTGGGTTCTGTAGAGAGGCTGCCGTACAAGGCAGAGTGAAACGGAATAGCGGTTTTTTTCTTTTTTATCATTTATTTTTATACTTTATTGAAAGGGGAATTTTTAAACTATGCAATTCAAGAAAAGTAAAACCTTTTTGGCTGCAATTCTTGCTGCTGCAATGACTTGTTCTGCAATGCTGCCGACAGTTGCATCTGCTGCTGGTGATCGTACAAAGGATGAGGCTTACGGTGACGAGACATATGCTGCTCGGTTTATGTCGTTGTATCAGGACGTAGTCGTTGACGGTGTTGAGAACGGCTATATGTCCTCCACTTCTACTGTTGATGATGGTTTAGGTATTCCTTACCACTCGGTAGAAACCTTAGTAATTGAAGCACCGGACTACGGTCATGAAACGACTTCAGAAGCATTGTCCTATTTGGTATGGGTTGCTGCAATGCATGATAACATCGTAAACGATGCGCAGAACGGCGAGGTTACTGTTGCGAACACATCTGACGATTACGGCACAATGGACGCTTCGACAGAAGATGTTGGCGATTTATCAAAGGCTTGGTTGACTTTGGAATCTACCATGATTCCGGATACACAAGCGAGTTTTATGAGCAAAGGCAGCGAGCTTAGTGCAACTTATAGTGACGAGTGGGAACAGGTTGAATACTATCCGACTGATATGGATAGTGGTAAGACGGCAAAGAACCCAATTCACCAGTATTTCTGCAATGCTTATTCTACTGATGGCGGTCTCTACCTGATGCATTGGTTGGCTGACGTAGACGACTGGTATGGCTATGGCAGTGCAAACGGATATTCATATTCTCAAGAAAATGTTGACGGCACGTTCACACTAATCAATACGTTCCAGCGTGGTGAACAGGAATCCTGCTGGGAAACTATTCCGCATGCTTGTGTGGACTTACACAATAAGGGCTATGGTATCACCTCAAATGGAGAAGGCGGTATGAAGGGTTTCTTCAATACAGAGTCTAATCCGGCTCAGCAGTATTCATATACCAACGCACCGGACGCTGAAGACCGTGCAATTCAGGCGGTTTATGATGCAGAACGCTGGGGCGTCTCGGATCAGACTGTTGATTCCAAGTGGGGCGGTACACAGAGCATCACAGCACTGGCAGCAAAGATGGGTGACGAAACTCGTAATAATATGTATGATAAGTATTATCAGGCAATCGGCGTAGGTACGACAACAACGGTTGGTACGAGTGCAAGCTGGAACGGCGGCTATGGTGATGCAAGTGTTGGTAAGCATTACCTGATGAACTGGTACACCTCTTGGGGCGGTGCTCTTGATGGCTCTTGGGCATGGCAGATTGGTGCATCACATATGCATGAATTCTATCAGAACCCATTGGCTGCATATGCACTGGCTTATGATGATACATTGAGCAGTGAAATGGATGCACAGAGTGCAGTTTTTGATTTCCAGACTTCTCTGGAACGCCAGATGGAATTCTATTTGTGGTTGCTGTCATCTGATGGTCCGATTGCCGGTGGTGCAACGAACTCCTATGCTGGACGTTATGAGGGTTATCCGGATGGTACTTCTACATTCTATAATATGGCATATGTAGAACACCCGGTATATGCTGACCCTGGTTCGAATCACTGGATTGGTAACCAAGTTTGGGCAGTTCAGCGTCTGGCAGAACTCTATTATCAGGTAACGCAGATTGATACCGAGAATGCAAGCATCACCATCGGTCAGACTGGTATGACATTGCAAGAGTCCTTGGAAACGATTCTTGACAAGTGGGTCGGTTGGTTCTTGGATAATACGATTCTGGGTACTGCTTCTGAAACATACGAATATACAGATTATTATGAACCGTACGATACTGAAAAAACAACTTGGGAACTTCCAGATCTGTCTACCGTTACAGATGATGGCGTTTCTTACTCGATTCCGTCCAGCTTGATTTGGGATGGTCAGCCGGAAATGTGGACTGGTACGTATCAAGAGAATACGGATTTAACTTGTATGATTGTCGGTTATGGCAGCAGTGACTTGGGATGCGTTTCCTCGTTGGCAAATACGTTGATTTATTATGCAAAGGCTCGTGGCGTATCTGGTGATGATCTGGATGCTGCTGAGACCTCCTATAAAGAGACTAAGGTAAATGGCGATTCTTATACCACATTGTCTACTACGGAAGAGGCGCAGCAGGCTTTGTATCTGGCACAGCAGTTGCTTGATAGAGAGTGGGAGTCCTATCGTGATGATATCGGTTTGAGTCAGTCTGATGTAAACTCTAACTTGGTTCGTCTATGGGAAACTGAACTTGTTTTGCCGAATGGCACTCGTGCAAATGGTGATGGTCAGGTTCTTTCTGCTAGCCGTTATGTTGGCTATATGCCGAATGGTGACTACATTGCTGATGGCGTTGCATTCGTTGACATTCGTTCTAACTATGAAGATGACGAAATGTATCAGGCAGCATTGGTTGATTATGAAGAAACCGGCACAACAGATAACTATAGCTTCAAGATTCACAGATTCTGGCACGCTGGCGATATTATGATGGCTCTGGGTACTATGTACGAGTTGTATCCAGATGTTACACCGACAACCGTTGAGGCAGAAGATACCTTTGAAGTTACTATTGATCCGACCTCGATTGGCGTTGGCGAGACTGCAACCTTAACAGCTACTCTGAATGATGAAACAGTTGATGGCGTAACCTACACAATTAGTGATACTTTTGTTGCTACAATCGATGGCAGCACAGTAACTGGTGTTGGTGAAGGAACAGCTACTGTTACTGCAACTTACACAGATGCAGACGGCAACACCCTGACTGCAACTGTTGATATCGAAGTAACGGCTTCTGACGAAGAGCTAGAGATGGAGATTTCTCCGTCTGAAATTGCTGTTGGTGATACTGCAACAGTTACTGTAACAAAGGGCGGCGAAACTGTTGATGTGACTTTGACTGTAGATAATGAATCTATCGCAACAATCGATGGCACAACAATCACCGGCGAATCCGAAGGCACTGTTACAATTACTGCTACAGATGCTGATGGCAACACTGTAACAGGAACAGTTACCGTAACTGCATCAACAACTACTACAACTGATGTTACTACCACTACGGAGTCCACAACTGGTGATGAAGGCTCTTCAACTGCATCAACAACTACTACAACTGATGTTACTACCACTACGGAGTCCACAACTGGTGATGAAGGCTCTTCACTGTTGGGTGACGTTAACTTGGATGGTGCCGTAACGTTGGCTGACAATATTCTGTTGACGAAGTATATTGATGGTTCTGTAGATTTGAACGCTCAGGCTTTACTGAATGCAGATTGTAATTCTGATAATGGCGTTCAGGCAACCGATGCAGTGTCGCTGTTGAAGTTCTTGGTACAATTGCTGGATTCTATGCCAGAGTAATTTTCCTTGATTTTTAATCTTTTTGATTTATAATAAGAAAAGCATTGCAATTTTTTCGGAAATTGCAGTGTTTTTTTGTGCTTAATTGGGGAAAATTTCAGTTTTCCTCTTGATTTTTATTTTCAAAAATGGTATAATAAAAATTGTATAGGTATACGCAATCGAAAGAAGGTGAAACACTATGAATAGCATGACCGGTTATGGGCGTATTTCCACGCAGTCCGGAGGATATGACTTAGTACTTGAAATTCGATCTGTAAATTATCGATTTCTGGAAATTTCGGTCAAGCTTCCACGAAGCTATGGTTATTTGGAAGATAAAATAAAGGAACGATTTCAAGGGAAAATTAGCCGTGGGAAAATAGAAGTTTCGATGACGTTGCGACGCATAGAGGGAAAAGAACAAACAGTACAGATTCAGCACGAAACAGTTGTTGCCTATATGCGGACCTTGCTCGAAGAAAATCAGCGCTTGGCACTGGAATTAAAGGGAGGCGTTTCTGAATGTGCTTTTCTGCAACAAGATCTGGGACTTTCTATGCTGCTGCATTTGCCTGACGTTTTTCGTGTGCAAGCTGTTGAGGAAGATGAAACGCAAATTTGGGAAACGGTATCTCCGGCGTTAGATGAAGCCATTAATAGCTTCTTAATGATGCGTGAAACAGAGGGCGTTTACCTAAAATTGAATATTGCTTCACACTTGGATGCGCTAGAGCAAATGGTAAAACAAGTGGAACAATTGGTTCCATCCTCAGTGCAATTATATTATGACAAGATATACGCAAAACTACAAGAATTATTGGCAGAACAAACCATTGATGTGTCGAGACTTGTAACGGAAGCTGTAATTGTTGCGGAAAAAACAGCGGTAGATGAAGAATTTGTTCGACTTCATAGTCATATTACACAGTTTCGAGCATTATTAGAATCTGAAAAACCAATGGGTCGTAAAATGGATTTTTTGATACAAGAAATGAATCGAGAGGTTAATACGACCGGCTCAAAATCTTAGTCATTAGAAATTACACGACTCGTGGTTGATATGAAATCAGAAATTGAAAAAATTCGAGAGCAGATTCAAAATGTGGAATAAGCTGAAAGAAAGGATTGAAGCATTTGAAAAAAGGGACTTTGTTTATAGTTTCGGGTCCGTCTGGATGTGGGAAAGGTACGATTTTAGCAGAAATTATGAAAAATCCAGGTTTGTATTTTTCCATTTCTGCTACGACGAGAAAAAAGCGATCTGGAGAAGAGGACGGCGTAAATTACCACTTTATGACCAACGATACTTTCCATGAACTAATACAAAACGACGGCATCTTGGAGTATGCAGAGTATTGTGGAAATTATTACGGTACACCCAAAAAGCCGGTGGAAGAACATCTTAATGCTGGTGACGATGTCATTTTGGAAATTGAGATAATCGGGGCGATGAAGGTACTTACAAAGTGCCCGGACGCCGTATCAATTTTTTTGCTCCCGCCGTCGTTATCCGAATTAGAACATCGACTTCGTAGACGTGGGACGGAATCAGAATCTGTTCTACAGGAACGTGTGGCACAGGCAGCAAGGGAAATTAAGCAATCGAATAAATATGATTATGTAGTTGTCAACGATACATTATCACAGGCAATTGCAGATGTAAAAGCTATTTTACGGGCAGAGTCCTGTAAAACCAGGAAATGTCAAACAATAATAGAAGAGGTGTTGAAAAAATGAATATGTTAAGACCTTCTGTCAATCAATTGATTACAAAAAATGAAAGCAGTTATTCACTCGTTGTAGGTGTTGCAAAGCGTGCGAGAGAGGTTGCTGATGAACTGTACATGGAAAAACAAATTTTAGAGGAAAAGCCAGTGAAAACTGCGGTACGAGAGCTTGCAGCTGGAAAATATCGAATTGTAGAAGACAATGAATCCGTGCATTAAGAAGATAGAATCACAGAAGTGGTGTGTCGGTGTTGCAATTTTCGCTGCTTCTTATTTCTATGATAAACTATTTTCCTATGCTACGTCAAAGCCTATTTCATGTGGATGTCGTGTCGTTATTCCATTTGGTAAATCCAATGTTAAGCGAATCGGTATTGTCTTATCATGTGATTTATTAGAGAAAACAGACTTGCAATTAAAACAAATTTTGTTTGTTGTTGATGAAACGCCAATTTTATCAAATGAACTATTAGAATTGGTGTTTTGGCTGAAAGAAATGACATTTTGTACATATTATGATGCAGTTAAAACGATTTTACCTGTTGGTATGCAAGTGCAATTGATAGAAGAAATTCGCCTTTCAGATACTGCTTCTAATGCAGAAAATGTACTGTCAGAGCAAGAATTGAATTTTTATCATCGATTATGTATGGCAAAAACCAAACGAGAATTTCGTCAGCTGCTGAATCAAGTTGACAAAAGTGTGGTTGATACTTTAATTACGAATAACTTTCTAATTCGTCATGAAACGGTGAAAGAACGTACTCGTAGACAAAATGGTACAGCAATACTTCGACTTGTAACAAACATTTTGACGACAACGAAATTGACACAAACACAGCAAAAACTTGTAAATGTTTTGCTAAAGGCTGGTGATACATCTGAAAAAGAGGCTTGCTATCTCAGTGGTGTATCGACTTCAACGGTAAAAAAATTAGTGACAAAGGGTGTAATTGAAAAATATACCAAAAGTCCACCGCTATATCCTTATGTTACACTTGAACAAACAGAAAATCCGATGAATTTACAGTTGACATCCGAGCAAGACATGGTCTACAATCAAGTTGTGGATACGTTGAAAAACGGAGTACATTATTTTTTACTCCATGGTGTTACTGGCAGCGGAAAGACAAGTGTGTTTATTCGATTGATTGATACAGTCATTAAGCAAAACAAACAAGTGATTTTGCTTGTACCAGAAATTGCTTTAACGCCACAAATTGTGGAACACTTTTACCGCTATTTTGGTTCTTGGGTTGCAGTGATTCACAGTGAGCTTTCTTTAGGACAACGCAGTGAAACATGGCGAAAAATTGACAGTGGCATCGTCAAAATTATTATTGGTACAAGAAGTGCAATTTTTGCACCAGTACGCAATCTCGGTCTCGTGGTAATTGACGAAGAGGGGGAGCGAACCTATAAATCAGATTTATCACCTCATTATCATGCGATTTCAGTAGCAAAGAAACGCTGTCAATATCATAATTGTCCGCTTTTATTAGCATCTGCAACGCCATCTATTGAAAGCTACTACTACGCAGAACGAGGTTTTTACACACTTTTAGAAATGAAACATCGTTATAATCAATCACCATTACCAGAAGTAGAAGTAGTGGATATGCAGCAAGAACGCTCCGTTGGAAACGATGGAATGTTTTCTGAAAAATTAACACTTGCTTTACAAGAAAATCTGCAAAATGGAAATCAATCACTGTTGTTACTAAATCGACGAGGGTATCATACAATTATCAACTGTGCTTCTTGCAATCAGCCAATATATTGTCCAAATTGCAGTGTTCCAATGACGTATCATAAGGTAAATGATCGCTTGATGTGTCACTATTGTGGGCATACACAAGACTTGATGCAAAGCTGTCCAGCTTGTGGAAGTAAACATTTGAGACAAATGGGATTTGGCACACAACTTGTGGAAGAAGAATTACAACGTATTGTTCCAAATGCTCGTATTCTTCGAATGGATGCAGATACAACTATGTCACGTAGTGCTTATGAAGAACGATTTTCAGCATTTCGAAATGGCGAATATGATATTATGCTAGGAACACAAATGATTGGAAAAGGCTTAGATTTTCCCCGTGTGACATTAGTCGGAGTTTTGTCTGTTGATAAAGCGTTATATGCCGGCGATTTCCGTAGCTATGAGCGGACATTTTCTTTAGTAACGCAAGTTGTTGGAAGAAGCGGAAGAGGCACTCTGAAAGGGCGTGCAATTCTGCAAACGTCAATGCCAGATCATTATGTCATACGACTGGCAGCACAACAAGCGTACGAAGCATTTTACAAGCAGGAAATCATATTGCGTCGGCAATTGATTTTTCCACCAATTTGTGATATTTATGTAATTGGTTTTACAGGTATGGAAGAGCAGAGTGTTCAGACAGCTTCTAAAATTGCTACACAAATTTTAAAACAAGAAATTCAAAATCAGCATTTTTTCTATCCAATATGGGTACTGGAACCAGTACCCTGTGTATATGGAAAAATCAATGGAAAATATCGATATCAGTTGATTTTAAAATGTAAAAATACGAAGCCATATCGAGATTTGATTCGGACTGTTCTGACAAAATTCAATGCAGATAAACGTTGCACGAGGGTGTATATTTACGCAGATATGAATGGCGATATTGGCGTATAATCATATAAAACAACGGAGGGAAAAGCATGGCCATAAGAAAAATTATAAAAGAAGGAGATCCGATTTTGCGGATGAAATGCCGACAAGTAGTACAATTTGATGAAAAACTCCATCAGTTGCTGGATGATATGCATGAAACACTGACCAAAGCTGAGGGAGTTGGTTTGGCTGGTCCTCAAGTAGGTTATTGTCGTCAACTTTTTATCATGCATTTAGATGATGTACAATTAGAAGTGATCAATCCGATAATTCTTAAAAAAAGTGGGAAACAGCGTGTGCTGGAAGGATGTCTCTCCGTACCGAATAAATGGGGCTATGTGATTCGACCAAAAAAATGTAAATTCCGTGCGCAAAACAGAAATGGAAAATGGTATGAAATGACACTGACTGAATTGGGAGCACAGTGTATATGTCACGAATATGCGCATTTAGAGGGACAATTATTCGTGGACGTGGTGGAAGAATTTGTTGATCCAAAAGACTTGGAGGAAAAATGAATATTGTTTATATGGGAACTCCGGAAATTGCAGTTCCATGCTTGCAGTTTCTAGAAAGTCAAACAAAGCATACCGTAATGGCTGTTTTTACGCAACCAGATAAGCCAAAAGGACGTGGACAACATTTTGTTCCTACGCCGGTTAAAGCAGCTGCTTTGGAATATAATATTCCGGTATATCAGCCGTTGTCTCTGCGAAAAGGTGACAATGCAGAAAAAAGTTTACAAATTTTACAGCAATTGAATCCAGATTTGATTGTCGTTCTGGCATATGGGCAAATTTTGCCGAAAGATATTTTGAACTTGCCAAAATATGGGTGTATCAATTTGCACGCATCTCTTTTGCCGGCATATCGAGGAGCCGCACCAATTCAGTGGTGTATTTTAAATGGTGAAAAAGAGACTGGTATTACGGCAATGCAAATGGCAGAAGGACTGGATACTGGCGATATGCTGTTGAAAAAATCTATTTCAATTGGAGCAGAAGAATCCGCAGACGAATTATCTGGTCGATTGGCTGATTTAGCAGCAGAAACTTTGTCAGAAACGCTTTATGCATTAGAAGCTGGGAAACTACAACCGGAAAAACAAGATGACGATAAATCTTGTTATGCAGAGCGAATTACAAAACAAATGTCCGCATTAGATTTTACAAAACCGGCACAGACGCTGCATGACATCATTCGAGGTATTACTGGATTTACTACATTCGATGGCAAGCGATTGAAAATATATGCCTCACGGGTTGTTCCCAATATTTCAGCTGCACCTGGAACCATTACGGATGCAAAGGAATTTGTTGTGGCTTGTGGGGACGGAAATGGTTTGAAATTAATTGAAGTCCAGCCTGAGGGAAAGCGCCGCATGACTGCTAAAGAATTTTTGAGAGGAAAAAATTTAGAGATTGGTACACAATTTACTTTATAGTGATAAGGAGGAATAGCATATGTATATTTTTTATGGTGGATATGGCTTATTGATTTTAGGACTAATTATTAGTTTGCTGGCATCTTGGAATGTCAAGGCAACATTCAATCGCTATAAAGATAAGTACAATAGTCGTGGTATAACGACGGTACAAGTAGCTAGACAGATCTTAGATGATAATGGACTATATCATATCACCATAGAACGTGTTTCAGGAAATCTGACTGATCACTTTGACTCTAAAGCCAACGTGTTACGCTTATCTGATTCTACTTATGATTCTGCATCTGTTGCTGCGATTGGTGTTGCAGCGCATGAATGTGGTCATGCAGTACAGTATGCGCAAGCATATGGACCTATTAAGTTGCGCAGTATCATTATTCCAGTTTCTCAGTTTGGTTCTAAATCATGGTATATTGTATTTTTAATTGGGCTACTTCTCAGTGGATCTTACATTGGAGAAGTACTTCAGCTAGTAGGGATTTTCTTGTTTTGTTTGATTATCCTGTTTCAATTGATAACACTTCCGGTAGAGTTCAATGCCAGTCACAGAGCAATGCAAACATTGGAATCTCGATATATTTTAGTTGATGAAGAATTGGTTAGTGCAAAAAAGGTTTTGACTGCAGCAGCACTGACTTATGTTGCCGCCTTGGTAAATAGTATATTGCAGCTGATACGGTTGCTAAATCGCCGAAGATGAACGGCAGAAAATTATCCATACAGCTTTTGAACCAAACGGAACAGGAACAATGTTATTCAAATCTGCTGCTTGATCATGCACTGTTTCATTCCGATTTGGATGAACATGAAAAACGCCTTTGCGCATTGCTGTATTATGGCGTCATAGAAAGACGAATTACGTTAGATGCTGTAATTATGCATTATAGCAATAAGCCAATTTCTAAAATAGATCGAACAGTTCGAAACGTTTTACGTTTAGGGATCTATCAACTTTTATATTGTGAACAGATTCCGGCAAGAGCTGCCGTAAATGAGTGCGTTTCGCTGACTAGATCATTTCATAAAGCAAGTGCTTCTGGTTTTGTCAATGCAATTTTACGAAGTTTTCTTCGGGACGATTGTAAAATTCCTTATCCAAAAGAAAAAGATGCTGCAATGGCAGTGGAATATGTCGTCCCCATATGGCTGCGGTATTTTACAATATTCTACTTGTACAATTTTACCGGAAGAAAACGAAAAAGTAGTACAATGTTTTTTGGAAAAGCATCCGGAATTTCAGTTGGAACCAATTGCACCGAGATTTGGCAACTTATTTTGCAGTACGATGTTGACACTTTTGCCAGAGCAATTTCACAGCGATGGATTCTTTTTATCTAAATTTCGTCGAAAAACATGATGAAAACATAAAGTATGTAAGTAAGAAATGCTCTTTCGCACTTTTGATGGAGGACATTTATGGAAAAAAAAGATATTCTTTCTATGCCATATAACCAATTAGAAGAAGAAATATATTTGCTTGGAGAGCCGAAATTCCGAACAAAACAGATTTATACTTGGCTACATCAAAAACAAACGACTGATTTTTCAAAAATGTCTTCACTTTCTCTCCAATTGCGAGAACGTTTAGATAGAATTTTTTGTATAAATAGACTAAAAATCACAAGAAAGCTTGCATCTTCTATTGATCATACGGTAAAATACTTATATGAACTTCCAGACGGCAATTATGTAGAAACCGTTTTGATGGAATACCATTACGGAAAAAGCCTTTGCATATCGACACAAGTAGGCTGTAAAATGAGGTGTCAATTTTGTGCGTCTACAGTTGCCGGATTCATTCGCAATTTGACACCTTCAGAAATGCTGCTACAGATATACGAAACACAGCGAGATATTGGTATCAGAATTAATCATCTTGTGTTAATGGGAATTGGTGAGCCATTAGATAATTTAGAAAATGTTTTGACGTTTTTTCAACTGCTATCGGATCCCAAAGGATTCGGTATGAGTTTGCGTCACGTAACACTTTCTACGTGTGGCTTGGTACCACAAATCAAACAACTTGCCGATTTGCATCTTGGCTTGATACTATCACTTTCGTTACACAGCCCTGAGAATCTCCGCCGTAGTGAAATTATGCCAGTCAATCGACGCTATCCAATTGAAGCGACTATGGAGGCTTGTCGCTATTATTTCCAAGTGACTGGTAGACGAGTAACGATAGAATATGCAGTGATAGATCATGTAAATTGTTCCAAATTAGATGCAAAAAAATTGGCAGCTTTACTTAAGGATATGTATTGTCATGTAAATTTAATCCCTGTCAATCCAATTGCAGAGAAAAATTTTCAAACGATGCGTCAAAATGTAGAGCTATTTCAAAAAGAATTGGAGACACTCGGCGTAAACGCAACTATACGCAGAACGTTGGGCAGCGATATTCAAGCTGCTTGTGGGCAATTGCGACGAGATGCGTATCAAAATATCAAAGAAACATAGACTTATTCCATGGAGGTGGTAGAGATTGGTAAGTGCATCGCAAACACATATTGGGTACGTACGAGATGAAAATCAAGATTGTGTGGACACAAGGCAATTTGGAAAAAATCAATTGCTGTTGGTTTGCGACGGTATGGGTGGGGAGCGATCCGGCAAAAAAGCGAGTACAATGGCATCAAAAATTTTTTTCGAGCATTTTATAGAAGGATATTCTGAAGATATGGATGCTTACAGCGTGCGCTCTTTGTTGCTATCGTCTATTTCCGCTGCAAATTCTGTTGTGTATATAACCGCTCGAATGGATTATCAAAATTTTGGTATGGGTACAACATGCGTAACAGCTTTTGTAACAGAGTCCTATATCGCTGTCGCTAATGTAGGAGACAGTCGGGCGTATCTGATGGAAAATGGAAAATTGCGACAGATTACAAAAGATCACACTGTTGTAAATATGCTGCTGGAGCGTGGTCGAATTACAGAAAAAGAAGTGCGAACGCATCCACAACGTCATATGCTGATAAAAGCGGTAGGCGTAGAGAGAACTGTTTGTCCGGATTTCTTTCGAATTGATCTGGAGGAGCATCAACCGTTTCGATTACTTCTTTGCTCTGATGGATTGTCTGGTTTTTGTACGGATGCCGAAATAGCCACAATCCTGAGCGGTACGTTTTCTGCAGAAGAATTGACGGAACAACTAATTCAGGCGGCATTACAAAAAGGTGGAAACGATAACATTTCTGTTGCAGTAGTAACAGCATCATAATTGGAGGAACTGTAGGAATGGATAAGAATCAATTCATTGGAACAAGGTTGGATGGTCGGTATGAATTAACGGAGCTTGTCGGTGAAGGCGGAATGGCAAATGTATATCGTGCCATCGATGTTTTGGATAACCGAATGGTTGCTGTAAAAATTTTAAAAAAAGAATATTCAGAAAGTGAAGAATTTCAGCGTCGCTTTCGAAATGAATCCAAGGCAATTGCCGTTATGTCACACCCAAATATTGTAAAAATTTACGATATGGGCTTTTCAGAACGTGTACAATATATTGTTATGGAATTTATCGATGGAATCACGCTAAAGGACTATATTGACAGTGAAAAAGTCTTAAACTGGAAGGATGCTGTACACTTCGTTATTCAAATTTTGAGAGCATTACAGCATGCACACAATCGAGGCATTGTACACCGTGATATTAAACCGCAAAATATTATGTTGCTGACAGATGGTACTATTAAAGTGATGGACTTTGGCATTGCCAAATTTGCACGAGAAGATAGCAGAACAGCAACAGATCAGGCAATTGGTACAGTACATTATATCAGTCCTGAGCAAGCCCGAGGTGACGTGATAGATGCTAAAAGCGATATCTATTCTATTGGCATCATGTTCTATGAGATGCTCACAGGCTGTAAGCCATTTGATACAGATAATCCAGTGTCAATTGCTGTGATGCATATGCAGAATGTGGCAGAGCGACCTAGAAATATTAATCCTAATATTCCGTCTGGTTTGGAAGAAATTATTATGCATGCTATGGAAAAAGATGCATCAAAGCGGTATCAATCTGCTTCCGAGATGATTCGTGATATTGAGGCATTTAAAGCAAACAACCAAATTATCTTTGGTTATTACAACACGGCACCACTGCAAGGGCAAATACAATATTTTACAACACCACCGAGTGATCGTACAAAACGTGAAGATTCTATATATCAAGATGATGATACAAATTATTATTCGGATGATGAGGACGAGGGAGAATATCAGGAACAAAGTAAGTCACTTGTTGTCCCAATACTGACAGCAGTCACAATTGTTGTTGTAGTTGTTGCAGTGATCGTCATTTTTCTCATTGTCAGCAATGGAACCGGGAGTTCTAGCAGCACGACCGCAGAAGTTCCTAATGTAGTTGGTATGGATTATGATGAAGCTGTTTTGAATTATCCGAATGTAGAATTTCAAATTGAGGAAACTGACTATACAGATCAATATGATGAAAATGTTATCTATAAACAAAAATATGATGCTGGTGAATACATCAAGAAAAATGATGATGGAAAAATTGAACTACCGATTGCAGTTAGCCTTGGTGTACAAAAAGTGACTATTCCAGACTTGACGAATTATACGTATGAGCAAGCAGAAGAGGCACTATCATCCTTTGGTTTAGAGATTGAACAGAAAAAGATAGAAAGCACCTCAGAAGAAAATATTGAAGCGGGACACGTCATTAAGACGGATCCTGAAGCAGAGACAGAAGTTGTAGTTGGCGATACAATTGTTGTTTATGTCAGTCAAGGAATTGCTGTAGATGAAACCGACGTACCGAATTTTGTTGGTATGACGTTGGAAGAAGCACAGGAGGAGTGTGAGGCAAGAGGTCTTGTCATAGAGACAGTCGAAGAAGATTCAGAAGAAGAGAAAGATGTTGTGATTGCACAGGATGTGGAAAGTGGCTCTGTTGTAATATCGGGAACAACGATTACTTTAACAATCAGTTCCGGTGTAGAACCAGAGGGAACAGTTTCCTATGGAATCTTAAACTTGCCGGATACAATGAGTGGCGCATATACGTTGAATTTTTCTACAGATGAAGGCGTAATTCAAAGTTATCAATTCGTACGAGAAAGTTTGGACGATGGCTCCGTCACAGTTCCAATTACAGGAACAGGTTCTAAAACGGTGTCCGTATCGATTTCAAGCTCTCAAAGTGGAAAAACGGCGTTGATTGGAACTTATACGTTTGACTTTACAAATGAAACATTTTCAGCGATTAGTGAAGATTTGGATACTGCATTGAATTCTGTCATTTTGGTTACAACGACGACAGTCACAACAGCGGAATCAGTGGAAGAGTCTGAAGGAGAATAAAAATATGAGCTGTGCTGAAACAGAAAATCCTGCAGCAGCACGGGGCAGAATTATTGCATCTGTGGGAGGTCTCTATACGGTAGAGACCTCTTGCAATATCTGTACCTGTAAAGCGAGAGGTATATTTCGAAAAAAAGGAATCATTCCGTATGTGGGAGATTATGTCAACTTATCAGAAGATCAGGTTATCTATGAGATTTTACCACGACGTAATGCAATTCTACGTCCACCTGTCGCAAATTTAGATCAAATTTTCTTTGTGGTATCTTCTTGTAAACCTAGTCCGAATTTACAACTTCTGGACTCTTTTTTGACAGTGACAATTTACTTGAAAATCCAGCCAATTTTGATTCTAACGAAGGTGGATTTAGACAATGCACATGAGCTATACGAATTATATGACCACGCTGGAATACCTGTGTATATAGTGGATTATGAAAAACCGAAATCAATTGCAGCAATTGGGGCACTTATGAAAAATCGTACCGGTATGATGACTGGAAATTCCGGTGTAGGAAAGACAACACTCCTCAATGCAATTGAACCGTCACTAAAACTTCCAGTAAATGCAATTAGCGAGAAACTGGGGCGTGGAAAACATACAACACGAGAAGTGAGACTGTTTTCTTGCGCTGGCGGATATTTGGCCGATACACCTGGATTTTCGACATTTGAAGTAGAACAGTATGTGAAAATGGAGAAGGAGCGAATCGCAGTGTGTTTTCCGGAATTTCGTCCCTATTTAGGAAGGTGTCGTTTCTTGGATTGTGCACATATATGTGAAAAAGGATGTGCAGTCGTAGAAGCAGTAATGACAGGGAAGATAGCACAAAGTCGTCACACTGCCTATTGTAATCTTTATCAGATTGCAAAACAGAGAAAGGCATGGGAGAAATGAATCGTGCGGTAATATTTGCCGGAGCACCAGTACAACCGAAATTACAACCACCGGTACCGAAAGCATCATATTATATCTGTGCAGATGCAGGTTTAAGGCTCGCAGATGCATTGCAAATACAACCAGATTATATTATTGGCGATTTTGATTCGCTGCAGTATGTGCCGACATCAATAGACTATGAAAAAATAAAAAAAGTTCCTGTACAAAAGGACGAAACAGATACTATCCTTGCTGCACAATACGCAATATCTCAAGGATGTACAGAGTTGGTTTTTTATGGAGCATTGGGTGGCAGAATAGATCATATGATTGCCAATATACAAATGCTGCAAATGCTTGCAAATGATGGCGTGCAAGGAATTCTGATAGATGAAAATCATTGGATTACTATACAACGAAATTGTATTCAACATTACATGAAACGTGATGGCTATTTTTCACTATTTGCTTTGACGGAACAGTGCAAAGGCGTAACAATGACAGGTGTAGCGTATCCGCTGCAAAACAGTACTTTACGCTCGAATTTTCCGATAGGAGTTAGTAATCAAATCATTGAACCTGAAGCAACAGTCAAGGTAGATGATGGAGACTTGTTGATCATTTTCTCAAAAGATTAAAAATCATGAATAACATTAAGCCACCTCTAAAACGCCCCAAAATCAATTTTCATTCATCAAAGACAAATAGCTTCACATTTTCAGGATACATGGAAATATCATGGTTACTGTTTTAACTTCGTTTGCATCCAACGTCATGGAAGCTGATGCGTTCCCGTTAAAATAGGAAAATAGATGTGGTTGATATACCACTCGTTCTGTGATCTGATACTTGACCGTATTGATGTAAATGACACGTATCACAAAAAGTGCAGCGAGAATAGCGGCAAGTAAGATGCCAATTCCCAAACGCAGCTTACGACTTCTGCTCATGTAAGAATCCTCCCCGCTTCCATCTTGAATATCTGGTCAGACAATTGCTCTAGTTCCTCTCTGTCATGACAGGCAATCAGAATGACCGATCCTTTTTCTTTCAAATCATGTAAAATGGCACGAACATTCTGCATGCCGCTTTCATCAATCGCATTGATTGGTTCATCCAGAATGACAAGCTTCGGATCTCCCATTACCGCTGCCGCAATGCCAAGCTTTTGCTTCATGCCAAGCGAATATTTATGATTTTTCCACAGCCATTTTTCCCTTGCACGCCGTAGACATTACCGCCTTCTAATTCCAATGAGATATGATCCAGAACGGATACGCCTTTGATGGTTTTGCAGACCTCTACAGGCGGTTCTGCTCGGGAATTTTCTTCGGATGTACGACGGCTCTTAAAAATAAATGGTCGAATTTCTGAAACATAGTTGCAATGAAGAAAAAAGCGTGGTATAATAGAATTGTGGAAAGAATCAGCGACTAGAAAAAAATAGAAACTTTTTTGCGGTTGTTTGCTAGTTGTTGATATTCCTAGTAAATTAGGTTTCAAAACTTTTCTAATTGCACCAAATTTGTATTTGGTGCAATTAGAAATAAGAATTTGGTGCAATTAGAAATAAGAATGAGGTGTTTCCATGGAAATTAATCGTAAGGAATGTCCGGATTTTTTTCTGGATTATATTTTGTACATCACTGTTACAAAGTCTCTTTCTGCACGTACTGTGCAAGAATACTATCTCGATATTCGATTATTTTTAAAATATCTTAGAATGATGCATGAATCACAATTTGCAGATGTCAATGATTTGCGACAGATTCCAATTAAGGATATGTCTGTTGAAATGTTAGAAAATGTACAATTACAAGATCTGTATAATTATTTATACTATGTTACGGAAGAACGGGAAAATCATGATCGTGCTAGAGGAAGAAAAGTATCGGCATTACGTAGCTTTTTTCGGTATTTGTGCTATCACCAGAATGTAATTTCACATGATCCAACAGAACGACTAGAACTTCCATCGCCTAAAAAATCGCTTCCTAAATATTTAACTCTGGAGGAAAGTAAAAAATTACTGCAATCTGTTAATAGTACTTACCCAGAACGAGATTACTGTATACTTACGCTTTTTTTAAATTGTGGTATTCGTCTAAGCGAATTGGTAGGTCTGAATATGCGAGATATCAATTTTCAAGAATCAAAAATACGTGTTTTGGGCAAAGGCAACAAAGAACGAATGGTATACTTGAACGAGGCTTGTATGAAAGCACTACAAGCATATTTAGAAGTACGAGAATCGCCCGATAATTCGGATGAAAAGGCTGTATTTTTAAGTAAACATCATACCCGAATCAGTAAACGACGTGTGCAGCAGATTGTGGAAAATGCACTTGTACAAGCTGAATTAGATGGGCAAGGCTATTCCACACACAAGCTGCGTCATACAGCAGCAACACTAATGTATCAATATGGCGATGTAGACGCCTTGACATTAAAAGAAGTGCTGGGACACGCCAGCACTTCTACAACGGAAATATATACGCATTTGTCAAATCAAATTTTAAAAGACGCCACGGACAGTTCTCCCCTTGCACATTTTGAAAAACGTGACCCAAAAAAGAAATGATATTAACAAATATTTTGAATAGTTATGCCATGCACATTGTCCTGCGTATTGTCCTAAACGCCATGCACATTCCAGATTATAGCCACCGCATTCTCCGTGAAGATCTAGTATTTCTCCAGCAAAAAAACAATCTAGGGATATACTGAGATTGTAGAGTTGCATCTATTTCAGTGATTGGAATGCCACCTGCTGTTACTTGTGCTTCTTGCCATGTACCTCTAGATAGTATTGGAAATCTCCAGTTGTGGCAAAGCTTTGCTAAGTTTTCTAGTTCTGAAGCGGTCAACTGATAAGTCTGTGTATCCATCGACACTGTAACACCGCTTTGTCGTAAAAGAGATATACCAATTTTCTTAGGAAATAATCCTGTCAGAAAATTTTCCAATTTCCACATAGAGCGAATACTATAAATGTTCCCCAAATTTGTTAATGTCTGCTTAATTGATTCGTTTGGCAACAAATCGACAGAAAGATAAGATGGATTCTTTCCTTCACTACATTTTGCTAATAAATTCATTATACAAATACCAGAAAGACTATGATCTGTAAATTGAATTTCACCGTATTCTTCTGATAAGCACTTTCCTTCTGCTGTATATGCAGAAACATTTCCTTATATGCGAACGCCCTTTAAACCACGCAATTGTTGTGGCTGCGTGTAAAAAGGCACTAGTGCTGGTTTTACAACAGAATGAGAATGACCTAATTTTTCTAATACAGAAAACATCTTGCCATCCGAACCGGTTTTGGGTGCTGCGAATCCACTTGTTGTAATAATAACTGCTTTCGCTTGAAAAGTATCCAGATTTGTTTGAACAAGAATATTGTCTTTTCGTGGGGATAAATTATAAACTATACAATCGCAATACGTTTCTGTACCGATTTGTTCTACAGTAAAACGTAACGCATCTAGAACAGATGCAGCCTGATTACTTTGAGGATATTGATGTCCTTCTTGATCCTGACGGCAAAAAACACCCATTTCAGCAAAAAAATCTTGCGCATTTAAAGTTTGTTTCATAACTTGAGGCAACAATACAACGAGCGAGCCACGATATGTATCAAGGCGTTGATTTGCGTTTCCCAAATTACAGCGACCATTTCCAGTAACCAATATTTTTTTCCCTATGCGAGAATTTTTTTCACAAATACAGACGTTACATTCTGGCGAAATTCATTTGATTGCAATAGCAGCGGCGAGACCAGATGCACCGCCGCCACTGATTAAAATATCTGTCTGTTTCATTAGTTTTTGATGCTATGCATGGGTGCAGGAATTCTACCGCCACGTGAAATAAACTTTTCTGAGGATTTCCGATTAATTGGCATAACCGGTGCGCTTCCAAAAAGTCCGCCATATTCCAACATATCTCCCTCTTTCGAACCTACCGCCGGAATAAGACGTACTGCAGTGGTTTTATTGTTTATCATGCCAATCGCCATTTCATCTGCAATAATGGCGGAGATAGTAGACGGTGAAACATCACCTGGAATTGCAATCATATCTAATCCAACTGAGCAAACTGCCGTCATTGCTTCAAGCTTTGTTATTGTCAATGTTCCATCAACAGCAGCTTCAATCATACCTGCATCCTCCGATACCGGAATAAATGCACCGGATAATCCACCTACGTTTGATGAAGCCATAACACCGCCTTTTTTGACTGCATCATTTAGCAGTGCAAGAGCTGCTGTGGTACCGTGTGTTCCACAGGTTTCCAACCCCATGGTTTCCAGAATATGTGCAACACTGTCCCCTACCGCTGGTGTAGGTGCTAAAGACAAGTCCACAATGCCAAATGGGATATTCAGCATTTGTGATGCCTTTGTCCCGACAAGCTGTCCCATACGAGTAATTTTAAAGGCGGTTTTCTTAATAATATCCGCCAATTCATCAATAGAAGCATCTGGATATTTCGCAATTGTAGATCGAACAACACCAGGACCGGATACGCCAACATGAATGACACAGTCTGGCTCTCCTACTCCGTGAAATGCACCAGCCATAAATGGGTTATCTTCCGGTGCATTGCAGAATACCACAAGCTTTGACGGTCCAACACACTGTCGATCAGCAGTACGCTTAGAAGATTCTAAAATGACTTCACCCATGATGCGAACAGCATCCATATTGATACCACTTTTAGTAGAACCAACATTGACAGAAGAGCATAGGCGTGTAGTAATATCCAGTGCCTCTGGAATGGATTGGATCAATGCCATATCGCCGGCACTGAATCCTTTATGTACCAGTGCGGAATAACCGCCAACAAAATTGACATCACAAGTTTCTGCTGCACGCTGCAATGCCTTAGCAAATTTCACAGGACTATCTTTCGGACACACAGCAGCTAGCATTGCAATTGGTGTAACGGAAATTCGCTTATTAATAATTGGAATGCCATATTCCTTTTCAATTTTTTCTCCGGTTTCCACAAGCTTTTCTGCCTTGGTTGTGATTTTATCATAGACCTTATTGCAAGCCTTTTGAATATCTGGATCAATGCAATCTAACAGAGATACTCCCATTGTGATGGTTCGAATATCCAAGCACTCGTCCTGTATCATTTGAATGGTTTCAAGAATATCTCCCGCATTAAACATCATATTATTCATTTGGTTTTTTCCTGCTTTCTTTTATCACAATTTATATGCGATGCATTGCATTGAAAATATCTTCATGCATCGTATGAATGGAAAGTCCTTGCGATTCTCCAAGTGTAGTTAGCTCATTGCAGAGCTGCGTGAAGTCAGCATTGATATTAGAAATATCTACCATCATAATCATTGCGAACATCTCTTGTAGTACATTTTGTGTAACCTCCAACACGTTCGCATGATATTGGGTACAAACACCACTAACTTTGTGTAGAATTCCAACGTTATCTTTTCCGATTACGGTAATGACAGCTCGCATTATTTTCTCCTCCAATTTTTATTTTAAAAGCAGTTTTTTCATACGCTGCATTGCTTCAATTGTTTGACTCCAATCGCCAAATGCAGTCAAACGAAACCATCCCTCGCCGTTCTTGCCAAAACCTTCTCCCGGTGTGCCAACGACAGCAATTTCATGCAGCAGATAGTCAAAAAATTCCCAACTCGACATTCCCATCGGGCATTTTAACCAAATATATGGCGAATTCTTACCACCTGTGTACTGAATATCAAGCTCCTCCATCGTCTTGGCAATGATTGCAGCATTTTCCTGATAATAGGCAATATTTTCGTGAATTTGTTTTTGACCTTCTTCTGTAAACACTGCTGAAGCTGCACACTGTACAGGGTAAGAAACACCATTAAACTTACTCCCCTGCCGTCTTCCCCAAAGTTGTGCAATGCTAATGTCTGTACCGTCAGAGCTTGTTACATGAAGTGCGGTTGGTACAACGGTATAACCGCAGCGCATACCGGTGAATCCTGCCGTTTTTGAGAGAGAACACATCTCAATGGCACATTCTTTTGCACCTTCTATTTCGTAGATGCTGTGTGGAACATCTGGATCTGTAATAAATGCTTCATAAGCCGCATCATAGATAATGATAGCTTTATTTTTTTTGGCATAGTCTATCCATTCTTTCAGTTGTACTCTCGTATATGCAGAACCTGTTGGATTATTCGGAGAACAAAGATAGATTAAATCAGCGTGTACAGATTTATCAGGCATTGCTGCAAATCCATTTTCTTCGTTGGAATCTGCATAGATGACTGTTCTGCCACTCATTTTATTGGAATCCACATAAACTGGATAGGCTGGATCCGTAATCAAAACAATATTGTCATCGCCAAAAATATCCACGATATTACCACAATCGCTCTTTGCTCCATCGTTAATGCGAATTTCGTCTAGTTCTAGAGATACATCAAACTTCTGGTAATATCCAGCGATTGCTTCTTTTAAGAAGTCATAACCTGCTCCGCTGTCTTCGTAACCTTTAAAAGTTTCTTTAACGCCCATTTCATCTGCGCCTTTTTTCATAGCTTCTATACAAATAGGTGCAATCGGCAAGGTTACATCACCAATTCCCATTCGAATTAGCGATACATCTGGATTTTTAGCCAAAAAAGCATTTACCTTTTTGGCAATATTGATGAACAAGTAATTTTTTTCCAGTTTCAAAAAGTTTTCATTGATACTTGGCATTTTCTTTCTTCCTTTCAAAATTTTTAAAATATAGTGATTTAAAACTCAGGAACTTCCATTTTACCTTCAAACACAAATGTTGCGGGACCAATCATGGTTACATTTTCATCTTCGTGGTAGATGATACGTAAATCTCCACCACGCAAGTGTACTAGAATTTCATCTTCCTTCCTGCAGTATCCATTCAAAACAGCTGCAACTACAGATGCACACGTACCAGTTCCACAGGCAAATGTTTCACCACTCCCCCGCTCCCAAACTCGCATTTGCAACGTGTGGTCATCGATAATACGAACAAATTCGGTATTTACACGGTTTGGAAACAGCGGGTAATACTCAAAAGATGGTCCGATTTTTTCTAAATTTAACGTATCAATTTCTGGTAAGAACACAATTGCATGAGGATTTCCTATGGAAACGCAGGTCATGCAGTACTGCATACCATCAATGGTTATCGGCTGCGCAACAAATCGATCCAAATTTGAGTTCATCGGGATCTCTCTTGGAATCAAAATTGCTTTTCCCATATCAACTTTAACACTTTCGATTTTTCCATCTACGCCGGGATATAACGTTAAATACTTGATACCTGCATTTGTTTCAAGTGATACATTTGTTTTGTCAGTCAATCCCATGTCATATACATATTTTCCAACGCATCGTGTTCCGTTCCCACACATCATCGCTTCAGAACCATCAGCATTAAAAATTCGCATTCGAAAATCGGCAATTTCAGATGGCATAATTAAAATCAGACCATCTGAGCCAATACCAAAGCGAATATCACTGACAAAAATAGCCAGCTTCTCAGGGTTGGGAACAGTTTCTTGAAAGCAATTGATGTAAATGTAACTATTCCCAATGCCATGCATTTTTGAAAAGGTTAGCATAAAACAATCCTCCTGATAAAATTCATAAATACAAGTTTAGTATACAAAAAAAATAAAAAAAAATCAAGGCAATTTTGAAACTTTTTTCAAAACAAATCTTCTCAAAAAAATGCTCCGGCATTTCCGGAGCATTTATTCTGGCTATCCTCTAGCGAGAATACGCAGACCCTTTACCTTAATCATAATTAAAGATAGTTTTTAATCAAACTTACGCAAGATTTGCAAATTTTTTTGTTATTAAAATCAATCAAATCTTTGGTACGAGAACAAAGTGCACAACTTACTTGAGCCTTTTGAATAATGACCTTTTCGCCTTCTGTATAGATTTGTAAGTAATCATTACACTCAATTTGAAGCTGACGACGAAGCTCTTTTGGAAGCACAAAACGACCAAGACCGTCTACACGACGCATAATTCCAGAGTCTTTCATATACAAGCCATCCTTTCTTTTCTTTTTTTGACATCTTAACAACCTCGCAGAAAACATCTGTCCCCATGTTAGCTGCGATGAAAACATACGAGATATAAGGTTTAGAAAGCGATGCGATATAGCTTTTTTAAAGATACCAAAAATAGAAAACAAATACACATCTTATGTTTTCAATTACCATTATAAACCACTTGACGAAAATTGTCAACCTATATCATCCTTAATTTTACCAAATCGATTTAATTTATGTATTTATAAATTTTCTTTATTAAAAAAACCAAAAAAAAAAGCTTGACAAGTTCTCGATTCTATGTTAAAATAATATTTGTTGATTGGTTAATGTGAAAACACATGAGATATTAGCTCAGTTGGCAGAGCATACGCCTTTTAAGCGTAGGGTCGAGGGTTCAAATCCCTCATATCTCACCAATATCAAAAAAAGCACGCAATTTTGGAAAATATCTGAGACTGCGTATTTTTTTTATTTCCGCAATTTGTTTTTCTTGCTTAAATTTGCTAAAAAACCGTATTTGGCACTGTTTTACATATTGAGTTGAAATACTGTCACTTCCGCTTTTGGGAAATACAATTTCAATCCCAGAGCAATCTGATTTTGTCAATAATAGTTGGCAACTTTTTTATACATTTTACATAAATTTATATCAAACAGCTTGTACAATATCGTAATACTACTGTTGCTTTACAGCAGTCGGCACATTATAGCCATCGGTTTTTCAATTCTCATGAATGATTTTTTGTAAATTTTTTTACAATCTGTTCCGCACAGCGTAAACCGTCTACTGCTGCTGATGTTATTCCTCCCGCATAACCTGCACCTTCACCACAAGGATACAGACCAGCTAATGATATTGATTCACAAAACTCGTTTCGCAGAATTCGAATTGGAGATGAACTACGACTTTCGATACCAGTCAGAATAGCATCTGGCGAATCAAATCCTTGTATTTTTCGTGCCATTGCCGGTATACCCAGACATAACGTATCTACGACAAAATTTGGCAAATATGATTCTGGCGCAGCTATTGTCACACCTGGGCGATAGGTTGGTTCCACGTCACCAAGTGATTTTGACATTCGATGATTTAAAAAATCTCCGACAGTATAAACTGGTGCAAAATAATTCGAATCACCAGCATGAAACGCTGCCTCTTCTAATTTCTGTTGAAAGTACATTCCAGCTAAAGGGTGTGTATCGTGCAATTCATTCGATGTAATACCAACCAAAAGTGCACTGTTAGCATTTACGCCATTTCTTGCATAACGGCTCATACCATTTATTGCTAATCGATTGGGTTCGGAAGATGCCGTAATCACTTCCCCACCTGGACACATACAAAATGTGTATAAACTATGTCTATTTGGAAGATGTACCGCCAATTTATAATCTGCTACCGGCAAATCTGGAGGTGCTGCATCTCTGTCGTACATAACTTGATTGATTGTTGCTTGTTTATGTTCAATCCGGATACCTATAGAGAAGTTCTTCTGTTCTAATAAAATCTTATCCTGATATAGCATCGAAAACACATCTCTTGCACTATGACCAATGGCAAGAATGCATTGCTCTGTTTCAATGTAATACAATTGTCCATCTTGTTCATAAATCACACCAATAAGTTTTCTATTTTCCTGCTGTAACCTTTTCATACAAGCTTGAAAATGAATTTCACCGCCAAACGCTTGTATTTTTTCACGCATGGTTTTTACCACTTGTACCAATCGATCTGTCCCGATATGTGGTTTTGCCAGATATAAAATTTCTTTTGGTGCACCGCATGAAATAAATGTTTCTAATATAAATTGAATACGAAAATCCTTAATTCCAGTCGTTAGCTTCCCATCAGAAAAGGTCCCTGCACCACCCTCACCAAATTGTACATTACTAGACGGATTTAGTTGTCCAGTTTTCCAAAAGAATGCCACATCTTTCTGTCGCTGCTCAACGCATTTACCGCGCTCCAATACAATCGGGCGTAATCCAACCTTTGCTAAAAGATAAGCTGCAAACATTTCAGCCGGTCCAAACCCTATTACAACCGGACGACTACCGAATTCTTTCAACGATAGCTTTGGTATATTGTAGAAATGTGGTTTATATCGTTCGACATCATGGTCATTTTTGTATCGTTTATATATTACTTCTTCTTGCTTTAACTTCAAAAGAAATGTCCAAACAACAAAAATATTTGGTTTCTTTCTTGCATCAATCGATTTTTTAATTGGCTGTATATGGATAATATCAGTTTTAGAAATTTTCAATCGTTTTGCAATTGCTTGAAGCAGCTGCGATTCAGTACAGCCGATTGGTGTAGATAGATTCATCAATTTAATCATAATTTTCTCTATAATTTACAAAAAGCCTTTTGAAATGATACATTCAAAGGCTTTTTGCATATTTAATCACAATGTTGTAAGTGTTCTTCTCGAATATTTTCAGAATTTTTTAACATTTCCTCTAACGTATGCCATCCGAGTACTGCACATTTAACTCGAGCTGGCATATGAGAAATATCCTGTAGCGCACCGGCTTCTTCCAATTCTTCCAAATCTTCTTCGGTTGCTTTTCCTTGAATCATATTTAAAAAGAGATCTGCCAAATGCAATGCTTCTTCCTTCGGACGTCCAATCACTAAATCTAGCATGATATCAGCTGATGCTTGTGAAATTGCACAGCCACTTCCTGTAAAGCTGCCATCTGTGATAACATCATTTTCATTCAATTTCAATTGCAGAATAATATCATCCCCACAGCTCGGATTGATTCCTTCGTGTTCTAAGTGTGCATCATCCAGTGCATACTTGTGATATGGATGTAGATTATGCTCGATTAAAATTTCATTATAAAAACTTCGCTCATTCGCCATAACCCATTCTCCTCCTGATTGTTTTGACACTTTCCAAAAAACGATCTATATCTGCTTTAGTATTATAAAAAGCAATGCTTGCTCTTGTAGTGGATGAAACGCCCAAATGCTGCAAGAGTGGCTGTGCACAATGATGCCCCGAACGCACTGCTACGCCATCGGCATCTAAAATGCTGCTAACATCATGTGGGTGTACACCATCAACCAAAAAGCTAATAATACCACAATGTTCCTCCGGATTTGGCGACCCTTGTATCTGAATAAATGGCAGCTTTTGTAGACCTTCCATCGCTCTCGCTGTTAATATTTTTTCCCTTTTTTCTATGGTACGATATCCAATTTTTTGCATAAATGAGATTGCAGCCTGCAATCCCCAAGCCCCAGCTGCATTTACCGTACCTGCCTCAAATTTATGTGGCAATTCAGCATATACTGCACCCTCTCGTGTAACCGATTGAATCATTTCTCCACCGGACAAAAACGGCGGCATTTCTTCCAATAATGCTTCTCTACCATAGAGAACGCCTAATCCCATAGGTCCGTACATTTTATGAGCAGAAAATACTAGGAAATCAACTCCTAGTTTTTGTACATCAATGGGTGTATGCGGTATACTTTGTGCTGCGTCTAACACTACAATTGCGCCACTCTGTTTCGACCTTATGACAATTTCTTTAATTGAATTTTGTCGACCTAGCACATTAGAAATATGCGTAATTGCAACAAGTTTTGTTTTGGAAGAAAAGGCGGCTTCAAACTGTTCTTCTGAAAATGTGCCATCTGGTTCACATTCTAAGAAACGTAGTGTTGCATCGATTTTTTTCACTACCATTTGCCATGGCAATAAATTACTATGATGTTCCATAATGCTAACAACAATTTCATCGCCCGCATGTAAATGTGACAATCCATAACTATATGCTACCAAGTTAATCGATTCTGATGCATTTTTTGTAAAAATAATTTCCCTAGAGGATGCTGCATGGATAAATTTTTGCACACACTCTCTTGATTCTTCATAATGAGCGGTTGCTTCTATTCCCAATTGATACAAGCCTCGCAGTGGATTTGCATTATATTTGGTATAAAATTCATTTTCTGCTTGCATCACACAATCTGGTCTTTGCGATGTAGCGGCATTATCTAAATAAGCAATGTCATTTTCCAAAAGAAGTGGAAAATATTTTTTATAATTTAATTCAATTGGATTTTCCAAATCTCATCACCTCTGTAAGATATTTTTCAACACGACATCGAATACTTTCGTCGCCAATTCGACGACAGACCGCATCAATTTTAGAACGTGCCAATAGGCAACAGGCTTCAGTTTCGCTAATTCCACGAGTCCCCATATAATACAATACATCTTCATCTGGTTGACCAATACTTGCACCGTGACTTCCCTGTACATCTTCTTCAGCACAAAGAATCAATGGAACTGTACGATTAATTGCTTTTTCTCCTAAAATTAAAATATTTTCAGTTTCTGCACCAACAGATCCAGAAGAACCATTTTTGAAATCAATTGTACCTCGAAAAATTTTTTGTGATGTATCATCTAGTACACCATTGGCACGAATCTGACTTTCTGTTTTTGGACTAAGATGATCCGCAATATAGTTCATATCAATTTTTCGATTTCCTTTTGCATAATAACCAATATCGGCGGAAAACTGACTTTTTTTTCCATTCAATACTGTATAACATCCAGTATAAGTGTCAGCATCTCCCAAAAATAACTGTATCAATTCAAATTGCGCATTTTTTTCGCAAGAAACACCAATATCATTCAAAAATCGAAACGGCTTTTCTAGCAACTGTATCTGCACCAATTTTACATGAGAATATTCCTCCAATTTCATTTTTGTTTGCAATGCACAGACGCCTTCTGTTGCTTTTGTACCGGAAATAAATTGAAAAATGGTAGTATCACTTTGTGGCATCGCTCTGATTTCCGATGCAAAATAGCCTTCGTTATTCTTATCACACAAAATTTCCCATGTCTTTTGTACTTTTGTATTTTCCTTAATACAAATAGAAATCTTTTTTGGCATTTGCAGCTGTCGCATAGATTCTCCCATGCCAGTTGCTATTTTTTCTAAGGAAAAAGTTGTGCTTGCAGCCACTTCTTCCCCAATTACACGAAGCTCTGGTGGATAAGCAGACAATGCAATCTTTGTATTGTTCATGCTTAATTGATTCCACGTAGGCACCGGAAGTGTATTGATTTCTAAATTTACGAATTGTTCCATTTCCAATCCTCCTTATCCGATACTGCCTTTCATTTCTAATTGAATCAAATTGTTCATTTCCACGGCATATTCTAATGGAAGTTCTTTTGAGACATTATCTGCAAAGCCACTTACAATCATAGCTCTAGCATCTTCTTCACTAATGCCACGGGACATCAAATAGAAAACGGCATCGTCGCTAATTCGACCGATTTTCGCTTCATGTCCTACATCGGCGTAGCATGTCCGAATATCCATTGCTGGAATCGTGTCAGAACGTGATTTTTCATCCAGCATCAAAGATTCACAGGAAACGGAAGATTTGGTGTTTTTGGCATTTGGACCAACCACAACAGAACTTCGGAATGTACCAATGCCACCATCCTTTGAAATAGATTTCGTGTTAATATACGAAGATGTCCTTTTCCCACCGTGTACAACCTTTGCACCAGTGTCTAAATTTTGTCCTTTACCAGCAAATGTAATACCAGTAAATTCCATTTGCGATTTATTCCCCTTCAGAATGGTCATAGGGTATAAATAAGATACATGAGATCCAAAAGAACCAGAAATCCATTCCATAATGCCGCCTTCTTCTACGATAGCACGTTTTGTATTTAGGTTATACATATTTTTCGACCAATTTTCAATTGTAGAGTAACGAAGCCGTGCATTTTTTCCAACAAATAATTCCACACATCCGGCGTGTAAATTTGCAACATTATATTTTGGTGCAGAGCATCCTTCAATGAAGTGAAGATCTGCTCCTTCATCAACAATAATCAAAGTGTGTTCAAATTGTCCAGCACCTGGTGCGTTTAATCGAAAATAAGACTGCAACGGAATTTCTACACGAATTCCTGGTGGAACATAGACAAATGATCCGCCAGACCACACTGCACCATGTAGGGCAGCGAATTTATGATCCGTTGGCTTTACGAGCTTCATAAAATGCGATTTCACCATATCGGCGTATTTTCCTTTTAATGCACTCTCAAAATCTGTATAGACCACGCCTTGTGCAGTAACTTCCTCTCGCACATTGTGATAAACCAATTCAGAATCATACTGTGCCCCTACGCCAGCCAATGATTCTCTCTCCGCTTGTGGAATACCCAATCGTTCAAACGTATCTTTGATGTCCTTCGGAACATCTAACCATTTCGCAGACATTTTCGTATTAGGTCGAACATAAGTAGCAATATCATCCATATTCAATTCGCTAATGTCCGGTCCCCAATTCGGAATATCCATTTCATTGTAAATTTTTAATGCTTCTAGTCGAAATTGCTGCATCCAAACAGGGTCATTCTTTTCCTTGGAAATTTGCTCTACAATTGATGCATCTAATCCCGTTTGAATCCGATAAGCGTCACTTTCCTCATCTTTGATATCATATACACTTCTGTCTACATCACTGACATAAGTCTTTTCCTTCATGATTCCAGCACCCTCCTGTTTGACATTTTATTTTTGCTGCATTTGATCCAAAAATGATTCAAATCCATTTTGATTAATTTCATCAATCAATGCAGCAGATCCAGTACAAACGATTTTGCCGTCTACCATAACGTGCGTATAATCTACTCGTAGAGATTCTAGAATACGTGTACTATGAGTAATAATCAGTAGCGAACCCTGTTGATTTTTTTGGTATTCCTCAATTCCCTTCGATACCGTCCGTACTGCATCTACATCTAAGCCAGAATCCGTTTCGTCCAAAATTGCAAGCTTCGGTTTTAACATCAACATCTGAAGAATTTCTGCTTTCTTTTTTTCGCCACCAGAAAAACCTACATTCAAATCACGATCTGCATAGAACTTGTCCATGGACAAAAGCTCCATGGCTTGTTCCATTTCTTTTTTAAATGCAAATACTCGAATCCGTTCACCACGACGTTGTTGAATAGAAGTTCTTAAAAAAGAGCTTAGTGTAATGCCGGGAACTTCCAATGGATTTTGAAAAGATAAAAAAATCCCCTCTTTAGCACGCTTGTCTGGTGTTTCATTTTGAATTGGCTTGTTTTCAAATAGAATTTCGCCATCATCTACATGATAACTTGGATTTCCCATCAGTGCATACCCCAAGGTAGACTTTCCAGCACCATTTGGTCCCATTAAAACATGGGTTTCTCCAACGCCTATGGATAAATTTACGCTGTGAAGAATGGACTTATCTTTTACACTGACAGACAGCTCATTGATTTTTAATAATTGGTCTGACATACACGAAACCACACCTTTCCCATAATGTTTATGCTTCTTGCAATGGAATTTATCTAATTATCATTGAATTTCTTGCATATTATACCACACTTTTCTTGTAAAGTCAATGGTTAATTCATTCATCTTTGTTATATAAAATCATTTGATTTTGCAGATGGTATATGTTTTTATCGGTGAATTTATGCATTTTAGAATGCTTTCTAATTTCATTGCCGAAAGTATAAAAATGTTGTAAAATAGTGAAAAAGCTATCCATACAATAAGAATTACAAATCTGTTAGCAGATTATGCAGTTCCTGACTATTTCGTTTTAATTTTATCTTCTAACACCTGCAAAATTTCCCATAAGCTATTTTCTTCAAAGGGAAAATGTAAAGTTTCTTCAATTTCCGCCTTATCTGAACATAAATTTCCATGCCAAAGTTGTAGTAAAAGTTCATCGCCCGGTGTAATTTTATAACGCAAGGAACAATAGCTTCCAGTATATACATTTTTAAATTCAAAATAGGAGAGCGGTGGCAGATAAAAATGTGCAGATTTGATTTTTTCTTCCATTGTTTAAAGCTCCTTATTTTCAAGTAGTAATGGAATAATTTTCTCCAAATTAGAAGCAACGCCCCATAGGAGTGGATGAAAACACGTTTCTGGCGGTGTCATATCTGGCACCATGATGACCGAACAGCCAGCAGAAAACGCAGAGATAATTCCGTTTGGTGAATCTTCTACTGCTGCACATTCCTTTGGTTCGAGTCCCAGCTCCGACACTGCTTTTTGGTATATATCTGGTGCGGGTTTACCACAAGTCACATCATCGCCACCAATGATTTTTGAAAAAACTCCACCCAATCCTGCCATTTGTAACCGTATTTCTGCCAATTCACGGGAAGTAGCTGTTGCAACTGCAACCTGAATGTTTTGCTCTTGACAAAAGCGTATCAGTGGGAAAATACCCACTTTTTGCTGTACACCATTTTTTTCGATATACTGTGTCACCAACTCCCGACGTCGTTCTCGAACGTCATAATAGCAAAAATCCTCTCCAAATAACCGCTTGAAATATGGCTCCGCATATTTAGAACAGCAGCTGCGTACAGCAAAAATCGTTTCATCCTGCATTTCAAATCCAAATTCTTTTGCGCTTTGCTTCCAGCACTGAAAATAAATTTTTTCCGAATCCAGAAGAACGCCATCCATGTCAAAAATCAATCCATGAATCATTTCAATTCGCCTGTAATAAAACATTCTGCCGCAACAGTACTAAATCAAAACCATTTACCCGAGAATCTTTCGTCAAATCAGCGCACAAGTATGCCTGTGAACTCAAGGAACGATTTCTAATCAAGTAACACTGTAGTGCAATCACATCTGCTAAACCGACATTGTCATCTAAATTCACATCGCCTATCAGAATATCATCCGCTTCTTTCGTAGAAGAAGTAGTAGTTGTTGTCTCTGTCGCTGATGTTTCTGTTGTTGTCGTTTCCGTTATAATGTCTGTATCGGATGATACGGTTGTCTCTGTTTCACTTGTTTCTGTCTCGCTTGTAGTTGATGTGATTTCTGTTGTTTCTGTTTGGGAATCTGTCGATATTTCTGTAGATGAAGTTGTTGATTCCATGGTTGATTCTGTCGTCAACCCTGTAATAGATTCCGTTGTTGAATTTGTTGTGTCAGTTGTAGTGATTATAGACGTGGTAGTAGTTGTTGTTGTTGTATTTGTTGTCGTTGTAACCGGATTGTCAGTGTTGCCATTGACATATGACAAAATCAATTCAGACCAATACTCGCCCATGCAAGCATAACCCTCATCATTTGGATGTACACCATCATCTAAGCCTGTTTCCATATCTACCACGCTGTTGATATCTGAAAAATAAATGTTGTACCCTTCTGCTTGTTTCTCCTCTACCAATGCTTCAACCGATTCATTATAAACGTCTACATAACTTTCTACTAAAGCAATGAAGCCTTCTGGATCATCTGAATAGTACGTTCCATAAGTATAGCCATAAGCCGTCAACCAGTCATTGCGTACTTCCGCATCAATATCCGGAACAGATGCAACAAAAAGTACTGCACCATCATCCAAATAAAGCTCAATCTCATCAATCAATTCTTCCAAACGATCCGTGATTCCATCGTTATGAGCGTCCAAAAGATCATTCGTACCGATTTGCAGTAAAATCATATCTGGTTCATATGCTTCAATCATATTACCTGCTTCATTCCAGTCAGAATCGTAGTACATCGTATCAAAAATGGTTTCGTATATACCAGTTCTTTCAGAGTAGCTTTGGATGGAAAAACCACTATAACCAGCGTGTGCCGGATCATAAGTAATCGTGGTGCCAGCAGCTATGCCATTTGCACTGGTAGACAACGTATAGGTTGTGGAGTCTGTCCAATTGCTATTAGGACCTACCATGTCAAAATCGGTAAATCCAGCATTTTGCAAATAATAGCAAAGATACTTTCGATAGCCATCCGTACTGCTATTATAGCCGTGTGTGATAGAATCACCTACTGCCAAAATTTTCAGTGTATCGCTGTAATCAGCAGCAACTCTACTACTAACAGTAGAAGCATATCCCATGCCTACGCAGCCAATAGCAGCAGCTGCTGCTGTCAAGATAGAGAGAAAACGATGTTTCATAAAATCAACCTCTTTTCAATATTAAAACGATTTCCCGTTTACGATTCCATTAAGCTTTGAATAACCGGGGTTAATGCATTTACAATTACTGTACCACCTTCGCCATCAGGATGTTGTCCGTATACTGTTTTTGATGCATTGGATTCATCCGCAAGCAGAGATGCAACATCAAAGTAAACAGCACCATAATCTTCTGCAATTGTTTCTACCCTTGCATTATATTCTGTTCGAATTGCATCCAACTCTTCTGTTAAGTCAAATGGCGGAGAATTCCATAAAATCGTCTGAATACCTGCACTCGTACAAGCATTTGTAATCGTACGAACTGCCGTTTCAATTTCCTCCGCAGAGGAAGAACCACCCTCGCCGTATGCACCACTGATAATGTCATTTGTTCCAAATGCAATGGTGACAATATCTGCACCGGCAATCGCTCGTTCCAGCCAATCGCCATCAGTTGCGCAGTCTGTTGCACGAGAATAACCAAGTCCCAGATTCCATAAACTATAACTGTCTGTTCCTAATTGTTCCAATGTCTGTGCAGCCCAAAAGTCTTGTTCAAATTCAGTCGTCTGACAACCTTGCGTAACAGAATCACCCAATGTGACGATACGTGCTTCTACTTTTCGATCCACGCCAATAAGTTGCGGCAATGGAATTTCGTTGGTATATAGAAATCCTTTGTCGTCACCTTTATCTTTGTAAGAATATGCCAAATTCGACATACAAATTGCTGGAATATTTTCACCGGAAATTGTCCATTCCCACAATAGGTAATGCCCTTCCGGTACATCAAAGCTTACAGGATCACTCCAAAACGTTTCATCCGGTAAAACCTCTTTTGAAGTTTCGCCTAAAAAAGTGATAGATACTGTTGTTTCTGGATCGATATTCGCATCGAATTCCGTACCACCGTCAGAAATAGAGGCACTTTCAATGGTATAGCTTCCTCCCGACATACCAACATAAGAAACAAAACCATCATCATATGTAGAATCTACCGTATTGGAAAAATAAAAGCAGTAATCAAACTCCCCTGATACCTCCACTGGTAACCAAGCACGATATGTCACACTATCGGCACTCTTAATAATCGTATTATTTCCTGTGGCAATCACTGTATTGGAAACATAAGTATCAAATAATGTTGGCTCTGCAACCATCTCGGTTTCTTCTACTATAGTTTGGCTTGACTCAGGTTTGCTATCAGAACTGCAAGCAACGAATCCAGAAACCGTAACACCAGTCAACAAAAATGCAGCTGCACGTTTCCAAAAAGACAGCCGAATTTTCTGATGCATGGGAAAAACCTCCTTTAACGAAATTTATTCCTTTTTTATTTTATCATATTTCATGCGCATTTGTCAAGAAAAATTAGAACATTTTTTATATGATTATAAAAAGAATGCAGTGTATCTCAAATAACACTGTATTCTTTTAAACGGCATACATTTTCTTAACAATAAAAGATTATGTGAAATCCTTTTCTAGTCGTATACGCAAATTATCTGCAACCAATGCGATAAATTCAGAATTAGAAGGCTTTCTATTTTGAATATACGGTATCTGTCCAAAGATATTGTGAATTATATCAAAATCTCCTTCTCGCCATGCGAACTCGATAGCATGACGAATGCTTCATTCAACTTGTTCTACGGATGAATTGGATGCTTACGCAATTTCCGGATAAAGCTGATGCATAATATGCGAAAGGTATTCCGGATGTTTAATTGCAAGCAAAATGCCAATTCGAAGATTCTTATGCCCTCTCAGATGTGCAGGAATTCCAATATTTTGAAGAATACTTGTCACTTGAAATTGCAAACTTTCTCCTGCATATGGAAAACTATCCCGTTCCATTTTCATCAATCGGAAAATTTGATTTTTCAGCATATTCCCATCATAGGGACTTCGGATAAAATATGCCCGTTTTGTCGTCATAACTTCATATTCAACTACATCATTAACGTAGAGAGAAATTACAATATACGCTGGTCAATTGGGCAGATTTCTTGTTTCCTGGATAACACCTAATGCATCGAAATGTGGCATGGTGACACCCATGATTACAACATCAGGATATTCTTTTTAGATGGTATCCAAGATAATTTTTCCATCTCTTTTCCTTGTGTAAGCATAAATTTCAGGACATCGTAACGTAGAAGCACATTTCAGTCCACTTTCTACAGCGTCTGAGCCGATAAGAACCTTGATTTTCTCCTTTTGTACGCAATTATTATTCATGCATAAGCCTCCTGTTTTTACAATATTCGTTGTTAATAGCAATTCATCTTGAATTATCATAGCAACATAATATTATTTTACCACATATGCAATAAAATTGTAAAGCACAAAATTTATCAAATTTCCATAAATCATGTCGAATCCTGTCTATACGGACGGAATTTATATGCATTTTGTACTATTTTGCAAATCATTTACTAAAATCGACATTATGTTCATTGTATTGAAATGCTTGACAATCCTTGAAAAATGTATTATAATAATTTTATAGAACAACATACTAATTTTATAATGGAGGATATTTGTCATGTTGGAAAATTATTTTGAGAATTTGAACGTTACACAAAAAAATATGTTCGTTGCATTAAGCAAATATGCGGCAATGTCAAATCATCGTTTAGATCAGGCAGAAAAAGACGCAATTGATGCATGGTGTGAGATGATGTCCATTAAAACGGAATCTTACCAGGTGGAAATACCACTGGATAAAGTTCTGTCAGAGCTTAACGCATCTTGCGATGACATTATCAAGAAAGTGATTTTTTCTGAAATTTTAAGCATTCTTGCTGTAGATGGTGAAATTGATGATGATGAACTGGCATTTGCGGAAAATGTTTCAAAATCTCTCGAAATTAGCAAAACTGATGCAGACGAAATGATTACAATCTGTATTCGTATTATGAACGACTATAATGCATTGAATGCGGTAATTTATCGGTAAGTGGAGAAGTATACTGTCCTTGCTACAATGTAAAAAGTGCATACTAAAGATCGTTAAATCAACCTTTAGTATGCACTTTTTATCAAATCAAGTTTGTTACCATGTCAACATAATCTTAGTTTATATCGCTAATTAACGATTGATACAATGTTATATAAGATCTTGCTGAAACATCCCAACTAAAATCACACTGCATTGCATGTCGTACCAATATATTCCAACTTCGCTTGTTCTCGAACAGCTTGTAAGCACGCTTGACTGCATCAAGCATATCATAGGCTTCATACATTTTGAATGTAAAGCCGTTGCCGTTATCACCCCCTGCGTCGTTTACAGTATCTTTCAAGCCACCAGTTTCTCGTACAATTGGAATCGTACCGTAACGCATAGCAATCATCTGCGCCAATCCACAAGGCTCGTTCTGCGATGGCATGAGAAAGAAATCGGCACCTGCGTATATTCGACGAGACATTGCAGGACGAAATCCCAATATAACGTGTACTTGATCTGGATAAGTTGCTTGCATCTCTTGGAAAAAATCTTCGTAGAGTTTTTCGCCACTTCCAAGTATAACAAAACGAAAGCCAATTTGAATCAATTCTTGGAATGATTGTTGGATTAACTGAATACCTTTATGTGCTACAAATCGAGTAACAATGCCGATTATCGGCATTTCTGTATCCGGTAAGCCACATTCCTGTAAAAATGCTTTGCGACAGTCTTTTTTTCCTTGTAATTTAGAAGATGTGTAATTTTTAGCGATTTCCGGATCTGTCTCTGGATTATAACTTTGTGTATCAATTCCATTTAGAATACCCACAATACCGTCTTGACGTCGCACAAGTTCTCGATCCATGCCGTAGGCGTACCATGGGTCAAGAATTTCTTTTGCATACGTTGTACTGACAGTAGTCACTTTATCGGCTGTTTCAATGGCACCTTTCATCAAGTTCACCATACCATCATATTCCAACAGATTTGTGTAGTAGGTAGAAATACCCATCAGTTCTGTAATAATTTCTTTGCCATAAACACCTTGATATTGGATATTATGAATGGTATAAACAATCTTGATATTCTCAAATTCTTGGTGATATTTGTATAAAACTTGGTAGAACACAGGTATCATCGCCGTCTGCCAGTCGTTACAATGGATAATATCCGGTTTCCAATTTAGTATCGGTAGAATTTCCAATACTGCACGACTAAAAAAAATAAACCGTTCGGCATCATCATAAAATCCATACATTCCATCTCGCATGAAATAGTTGGAATTATCCAGTAAATAATATGTTACGTTGTTTTCTTGAATGGTATAAACACCGCAGTATTGTTTTCGCCACCCTACTTCCACGATGATATTTTTTAAATAAGTCATTTTGTTTCGCATATCTGGTGTTACCGATTGGTATAGTGGCATAACAATACGACAGTCTATATCCTTATCTTGTCGTATAATTGCAGCCGGCAATGAACCACACACATCTGCTAGTCCACCGGATGCTGCAAACGGTCGTGCTTCGCTGGAAGCAAATAAAATTCGCATCTCTTTTTTTCCTTTCCATAACAAACAAGTTTCGCTTATTGCGATATCTTTTTCGTAAAAAACTGCCACAAGAACCGCTAACAGAATGCGGATCACATTTCTGTAAAATGGCAGCTCGTTGCAGCAGTCTAAAATTTTATTGTACGTTTAAATTTTTGCCCATTTTCCCAGATACAGCGGATAATCCGATGAACCGGTCAAAACACGATTTTCTGAAATGGTAACATTTTTATCGGCAATGATGGCATCTAGTGAACAGCCATCTCCAATGACCGATCCTTGCATAATAATACTATTGCGAACAACCGCACCTTTTCCGACTTTTACACCCCTAAACAAAACACAATTTTCCACTATTCCCTCTATCATACAGCCGTCTGCGACAAGCGAATGCTTTACGTTGGACTCTAAACCATATTTTACCGGAGCATTATCGCCAACCTTGGTGTAAATCGGTGCATTTTTGGTAAAAATGTTATTTCGAATATCCGAATTTAGTAAAGCTAAATTAGCTTTATAATAAGCTTCTAGACTGTCAATTTTGAAGAAATGTCCTTTGTGTTCATAGGCCTTAAAGACAAATTCATCTTTTCTCGCTTGCAAAATATCTCGGATCAAGCTTTTTTGGCTTTTGCTCAATGCTTCTGCTACAACCTGTTTCAAAAATTTTGTACTCATAATAAACATATCCAGTTCGATATTACATTCGCCGGAAAGCTGTGGATTTATCAAAACTTCTTTCACAGTATTCTCTTCATCAAGTTGCAAGATACAGCCGTTGATATTCTTATCCTGATTGTATAAACCCTTTGCGTAAATCACAGTAATATCTGCACCAGATGTTTGATGTTGTTTCAACGCATCTGTAAAATCAATCATCGTAATAACATCACAGTTTGCCAAAATGACATATTCTGCTCTTGTATTTTCAACAAAACTCCAAATATTACCCAATGCATCCAAGCGTCCTTGGTATGTTCCACCACCTACTTGGCTGAATGGCGGCAGTAGATGCAAGCCACCATTTTTTCGTGCTAAATCCCATTCACGACCTGATCCTAAATGATCTAATAAAGAACCATAATTAGACTTTGTGATAACGCCAACCTCTGAAATGCCAGAGTTTACCATATTGGATAATGGGAAATCCATAGTCCGATAACGACCACCGTAAGGAATGGATCCCATGGTGCGAAGCTTTGTTAAATCAATGACTGCAGAATCATTGATGCTTGCAAAAATTAACCCTAGTACTTTTTGATTAATGCTCATGTTTTCCACCACCCTTATAAATTTTCAGAAATGATTTCTTTCGGGAGTACACGCTTTCCAGAAGAAACTGTAATGTTGTGTCCCAAAACGGCAATGCCCCAATTTTCTCGATCCGGAACCATTTCCGGACTCATGCCAATCATAGCATCCGATTCTACAATGCAATCTTCTCCAATAATGGCGTATTCCACCACCGCACCTTTTTTGATTGTGCTGCCAGGCATCACAATGCTATATTTCACCGATGCACCCTCTTCAATTGTAACACCAGCGGAAATAATCGAAAAGTCCACTGTGCCATCAACAACACTGCCTTCCGTAATCATAGAATTTTCCACATGAGCATTTTCACCAATATACTGCGGTGCCATATTTTCATTACGAGAATAAATTTTCCAACTTGGATCATACAAATCTAACGGTACATTAGGACTGAGCAAGTCCATATTTGCTTCCCATAAACTGTCCAATGTGCCGACATCTTTCCAATACCCATCGAATTCATAGGCGAAAAGACGCTCATTATTTTCCAACATTGCAGGAATAATATCTTTACCGAAGTCCTTAGAACCGGTATTAGCATTTTCGTTTTCAACCAAATACTTTCGTAGCTTATTCCATGTAAATACATAAATTCCCATGGAAGCCAGCGTGGATTTTGGTTCCTTTGGCTTTTCTGTAAAGTCAACCACTCTGCCCTTTTCATCGCAAGTCATGATACCGAAACGTGATGCTTCGGAACGTGGAACATCGATAACTGCAATCGTACTGTCTGCTTCATTGTTGATATGATAATCCAGCATTTTAGAATAATCCATTTTGTAAATATGATCGCCTCCTAAGACGATAACATATTCCGGATCATATCGTTCGATAAACGGTATGTTTTGATAAATTGCATTTGCTGTACCTTCATACCAAGATGCACCAGCAGCTGTTTGGTAAGGCGGCAAAACGTGAATACCACCATGCATTTTATCGAGATCCCAAGGCTGCCCGTTCCCGATATACTCATTCAACACCATTGGCTGATACTGCGTCAGCACACCGACTGTATCGATGCCAGAATTGATGCAGTTAGAGAGTGGAAAATCGATAAAACGATTTTTTCCACCATAGGGGATTGCTGGTTTTGCGACCTTTTGTGTTAATGCGTAGAGTCGACTGCCTTGACCACCGGCTAACAGCATAGCCACACATTTCTTCTTGATCTTCATGAACTTTCCTCCTGTCCATATACCTTAAATTCTATATTGTTTAATTGATTGATTTTGACTCTATTTCTGTTGCATGAACAGTTGTTATTACCGACGTCGCTTTTTTCGGTTTTACCGATGCTTTTGTAGTAGTTGATTTGCGTGGCAGACGTTTTTTCTTCGGAACATATTGTAGATAAATTACAGAAAGTGGAGCTAATGTCAAAGAAATACACTGCGGTAAATTATGCATTTCAAAAGGTAACGTTTCTACTTTTTCTTCAGTAACTCCACTCCCACCATAGGCAGGATCATCTGTGTTAAAAATCAACTTGTAAGTGCCCTCAAAAGGAACACCAATTTTATAATCATTACGCTGTACCGGACAGAAATTGCATACTGCGATGATTTCATTTTCATCGTCATCAATTCGACGGAATGCAATGACGCTTTGTTGATAGTCATCATGAGAAATCCAACTGAATCCCTGCCAAGAATCGTCGTTTTGCCAAAGTGGTGAATGACTCAAATAAAAACGATTTAAATTTTGCGAGAACAATTCCATTTGCTTGTGCAACGGTTGTTCCAATAAATTCCAATCAAGTTCTGATTCGAAATTCCACTCGTTTTTCTGTGCGAATTCTTGTCCCATAAATAATAATTTTTTTCCGGGATGTGCCATCATATACCCTAAGAATGCACGATAAGATGCAAATTTTTCTTTTTCTGTACGACCACTCATTTTTTGCAGCATAGAACATTTCCCATAGACAATTTCGTCGTGAGAAATAGGAAGAATATAATTTTCTGAAAAACAGTAGAAAAATGAAAACGTTAACTTATCGTGATTATATGCCCGATAAATTGGATCCAATGAAATATAACTGAGCATATCATTCATCCAACCCATATTCCATTTAAAATTAAATCCAAGACCACCAATGTCTGTAGGCTTCGTCACCAGTGGCCAAGCAGTTGATTCCTCTGCAATCATGAGAATATTTGGATTTTGTGCAAATACTGCCTCATTTAATCGGCGTAAAAAGTCAACCGCCTCCAAATTTTCGTGACCACCGTATACGTTTGGACGCCATTGTCCATCTTGTCTGTCGTAGTCCAGATAGAGCATAGAAGCGACTGCGTCTACTCGTAAACCATCTACGTGAAAGTCATTCAGCCAACAGCAGGCACTAGAAATCAAAAAAGAGCAAACTTCTCCTTTTTCATAATCAAAAACTCTCGTACCCCAACCTTTGTGTTCCATTTTCAGTGGATCTGCATATTCGTAACAATAAGAACCATCAAATTCACAAAGTCCCATAGGATCTTTAGGAAAATGTGCAGGAACCCAGTCCAGAATCACACCAATATTTGCCTGATGAAACATATCTACCATCTTACGAAAATCATCCGGTGTGCCATGTCGAGAGGTAGGTGCGAAATATCCAGTCACTTGGTATCCCCATGAACCATCAAAAGGATATTCTGTCAGTGGCATAAATTCAATATGCGTATAAGACATCTTCTGTAGGTAAGGGATAATTTCTTGTGCAAAACCAATATAGCTCGGGAATTTCTCCTCTTTATGCCGTTTCCAAGAAAAAATATTTACCTCATAAATATTGATTGGACTTTTATAGGGTGTAATTTTTTTCTTATTCGCAATCCATGCAGTATCCTCCCAAGTGTAGGAACTTTCAAACACCTTCGATGCCGTACCTGGACGTCGCTCATAGTGCGTACCGTAAGGATCTGCTTTGTCAAGAATTCGTTCATCTTTGGATTCGATGCTGTATTTATAGCTGTCGAATTGTTTCAAGCTAGGGATTTTTGCTTCCCAAATACCATCTGCAATTCTCGTCATTGGATTTTCCTTCCGATCCCAATGGTTAAAATCACCAATAACAGAAACACTCTTGGCTGTTGGTGCCCACACACGGAAACGATAATATAAAGTGTCTCCTTGTCGAAAGGAATGTGTGCCAAAGAATTGATGCGCTTGATAATTCTTCCCTTGATGAAATAGGTAAAGTGGAAAATCGTTCTCATTGGATTGTTGCGTTGAAAGCATAAGTATTTCCTCCTTTGGCAGGGTAGAACTTGACTAAATACAAATCATATAAACGTTAGACCGTGAAACAAGCTTAATGAAAATTTACTTTCTTCATCGAATGATATAAAAATCCAATTAAAATCATCAAGATTTTTTTCACTTATTTCAAAAAAACATCATATCTCGCATTTTTGGCTTTTTGAGACAAGTCAAAATTTATATGAATTTGACAAAATATCAGAAATAATTCAACCTTACCATTTTTTATCCTTTTTCATTTTAGCATAAAAAGGCACACTTTGCAAGTCTAATTTATGGGTATTGACAAAATTTATATGAATGTACAGTTTTACTCATGAAAATTTGTATAATTTGAACAACAGATAAAAAATTAAGCTGGAAGTAGTTTTGCAGCGCAAACTGTAACATCGTCTCGTCTTGTACCGCCAGCAAAGATAGCGGACTTGTCACAAATTTCTGTGACAATTTGTTCTAAGCTGCCGTTTTGTTCCAGAAGCTGGCGAATGAAAGGATAAGTGTCCTCACTGACACCATCAGACAGCATCAATATTATATCGTTTGGGCACAATGCGACACGTCGAACGGATGCTTCTCTCTCTGGTTCTAATCCCAGGGGAAAGATTTGAGCACTGATACGGGAAACTTTATCGGCATGAAGAATCAGCGTTGCTGCTGCACCAGATTTCATAATTGTAAGTTCTCCGGCGTCTAGATCGAATTGTGCCACATCTAGTGTAGCGAATGTTTCCTGTGGTGATTTGGTCAAGAGCAGTCCATTCATCATGCGTACTGCTGCCATACCAGTAATGCCACCGTTTACAAATTTTCGAAACATTTCAGTTGTCATACGTGATTCAACTGCTGCATTTTTCCCAGTTCCCATTCCGTCAGACAAAACCAAATACGGGTTACCGGAGCAGTCGGTAAAGAGAATTGATGTATCACCGGAGATGGTTTCTTGACCTGCGTGTAGGGCGGAGGAATAATGTTCCAGTCGATACTTCGGACGTTGGCATAGTCGATAGCGTACGGTTTCGCCAGAATAGAATGGTTCAAGTTCTTCCAGTGTCATATTCAGCGTTTCAGATAGGATATGACGGATGGTGGGCATACATCCATTTAATTTCTTTCCAATACAAGTTAATTCAATCATCATGCGATCTGCAACTGTATAATATACAGCTGCTGTATCACATGGATAACCATAGTGCATCATCCGACGACGAACGCTTTCTGAAAGCTCGGCACTATAGCGAATATGTATTTGCGTTCCGGCAGCTTGTAGCAATTCTTCCGCAGCTGTGAGCTGTTCAAAGAGTACGGTGCGACTTTCAGCAGTATGCGCAGCGAGAAATTGTGCTTTCCGTTGTTCCGAAGCCAATTGTGCAAAGAGACTTTGCAATCGTTCTATACGAGTACAGTAAGAGAGTTCTTTTGGCACCGGTGGAAGTGAAGCAGCATGATGCGACTGCATTTTATAAAATCCAGATAGCGTTCGTTCATATTCTGACTCCCAGCAGCGTAATTTATTGCGACAACTGCCACAGACAATCTCACAGGCTTCCTTTGTTATATCACGGGGATATTCTTTTTGTGGGAGCAGATGTGCAATGGCATCAGTATCCTCTCGCACATTGTGGATAGCGTCTGCCATATGCCGTAGCTGCGTAGAAAGAGATTGTTCCGACGGCATTCTATTTGCAATATCAGTGATTATCCACTTATCGAGACAAGCAGCATCTAAAAATAAAAATGCAATGCTGCCCAAGAATAAATCTACGACAGTAGAAAAAGTGAAGTATTCTGTTCCAAATGTAATCAGTGCCATAAGAGAAAACAGAAAGAATGTAACTGTAATGACATAACGATTTTGAGAGGCTATATAACCTGCCAAAAGTCCACTAATAGGTAAAATCAACATAGGTAAACCATCAGCAGAGGAGCCGAGTATAACACCACAAGCAGTAAGTGCACCACAGATGACACCACCGGATATACGAAATTTTCTAGCGGCAATCAATGTAACAGCAACACCAATCAAGCATCCGGCATTCATTGCCGGAATACGGTAACAGGACAGTGTGGCTGTCGTTAAAATTAACACCACAGCCGCTGCACATCCATCGGTTGAGCGCAGTGGAATTTTTCCATTCTTTCGAATACCAGTAAAAACGGCATACATGAAATAAGATGCACAACCGGTTAATCCAGCAGTCATGGTATAGCCAATCACTTGTGTACCACTTGCATGAACCATGAGTGAAACGACGATTCCTGAAAAGAAAACACATAAACCGGTACTCCACATGATACTGACTGCTGATTTGGGCGGTCGTTTCAGAACCCGAAAGCAGACGATTATAACAAGTGCAAAGAGCAATGGCAGATTGTCTAAGATGGTGTGAAAGCATAAGTAAGAGAGCAAACTTCCTACCAAAACCGCCGTAGCACCAATAGAACTGAGATTAGCGGCAAGGGCAATGGGCAATGGAGAAGTCATTGACCCTACAGAAGTGCCAGCGAGAAGTAAACCAGCAAGGAATCCTCCTCCTGCCTCCAAAACGGTGTGCGGAATACGAGAGCTGCGCAGAAGATTGGTGTTTATACTTTGCATGACAGAAACATCCTTTCAAGATAAATATTAGGCATAGAAATGCCTTAAATATTATTATATAGGACAAGTTCAAAAATATCTGTCAGAATTGCTTGGAGTTTTTTTGAATATCACGATGGAGAATCGGTTACCAATTCTACTTTCTGCTTTTCCAGTCTAATAAAAGAAATTCCCGATATTTATATATCCGCAACTACACAATCTGCGCAGTTTCCTCCGTCGTGTGCATGACCAGTGACAAGTACATAACCATTGAATGAATTTTTCCATTGTCGAATTTGTTCATCCGTGTAAGGCGTGACAAGCAAACATAATTCCTGTCTGTCACGATAACAACAGTTTTGTAATAAGTGAGAAATCACAGTGGGACAATCAAGTGTCAGTGCAGCTAAAAATTCCATCATATAGTGATAACCGCTGCTGCCACTGTTGTACGGTGTTTTCAGAATCATATTTTGCGAATCGTTTTCCCCGGCTATAAGTCGAATTGTCCAGCCTCCTTTGCATAACTCCCATAGACACTGGGCGCATACTCGAATGCTATGCTCTAAAAGTAATTTATCCTGCGTCATTTTTCCAGAATCAGAGGATTGTGTCTGTAATGCTAATATTACTGTAATTGTTTGTTGTGCTGTTGGTTCTTCTTGTCGTACGAGAAGCCGTCCAGCGTGAGCAGAATCTTTCCAATGGATTTGGTGAATAGGATCTCCAAAAGCGTAATCTCTTATGCCAACTGGCAGACAGGGATCTGTAGACAGAGAAAAACAAACGGAATCCGTTCCAAAAGGCTGGCGCATTAGTTTCGGCAGCAGCAAACCAGCTTTAGTAAATCGCTTTGGAAAAATTTTAATAGTATTACCAGTATCCGATGCAGGTAAACTCAAGTGTACTGTGCCTAATAAATCAGTTGTGACAAGTACTACGTGTTCGACTTGATAAATCCCACGCTTTTGACATGATACTTTCCAGATACGGCGGATTCGTGCGAATCCTTTTACGGAGAAAAAGCCAGTGACAAAACGAAATTCTCCTGTGACGGCACAGTGGGTTTCTGGAAATTCTAGCCATTTTGGCACAGTCAACTCTGCTTTCAGCCACGGGACAGGAAGTATTTTAGCATTTTCCACCGTTTCGAAAAATTCCAGTGTATCCCCCTCCGTTGCTTCTTGATCAGAAAATGCACAACGATAGGATAAGCCGTCTAATCCGTGTTTCCGATACAAGCGAATTTCTCCAAACAAAATCAATAACAGAAGAACTGCACCGGCAACTAGTTCCATGTCGACTCCCTTGGCACAGGAACACGCTCTAGAATTTGTTGAACAATTTCTCTTGATTCCTTTCCACTGTCATCCCACTCACTTCCATGAATCACAAGACGATGTGCAATGCAGTCTACCGCAATCCACTTGATGTCATCCGGCGTAACAAAATTTCGTCCACGAATGGCAGCAGTTGCTTTGGAAATTTTTAAAAGTGCCAGCATACCGCGTGTACTAAGTCCCAATGAAATGTTATTACTACTTCGTGTAGCTTCTGCTAAATCCACAACATATTCACAAATCGCATCGCTTGCTTTGATATTGTCCAGTTCTTTTTGAGCAGCAAGAAGTTGCGAAATAGATATCACTGACTCTGATTTTTTTAGTACTTCTCTTGATGATGTGAGAATCGCCATTTCTTGTGTGCGATTCGGATAACCGAGCGTTAAGCAGAGCATAAAGCGGTCAAGCTGCGCTTCGGGGAGTGGAAATGTCCCTTGCATTTCCACTGGATTCTGCGTGGCAATGACAAAAAAAGGTTCCTCCAAAGGATAGGTAGTACCATCAACAGAAACCTGATGTTCTTCCATACATTCTAATAGCGCAGATTGGGTACGTGGTGTAGCACGATTGATTTCATCGGCAAGAAGAATATTTGAAAAAACTGGACCCTTTTGAAATAAAAAAGTATTCGTTTTCGGATCAAAGATACTAACGCCGGTAATATCACCTGGGAGGAGATCAGGGGTAAATTGAATTCGGTGAAACTTGCCACCAAAGGAGATGGCAAGTTGACGAGCAAGGAGTGTTTTACCGGTACCGGGAACATCATTTAGCAGAACATGACCGCCAGAAATTATAGCGGCAAGTACTTTTTCGATGACATCATCTTTGCCAAAAAGATGTTTCGCAATAGAAGCCTTACAAGTAGAAGTGAGAGATTGTATTTGCGACATAAAAAATCCTTTCACAATAAAATAATTGTTTTTATTATAACACGACGTATTGTATTCGTCAAGTATAATTTTATTTTAGTTCACGGAAAAATTTATAACAATTTATGGACTTTCATCGATTAAATTACGCTCATGCTGAACGAATCAATAAAAACACCTGTTTTCACATTCTTGAAAAAAAGGTGTTTTTATTTCCAGAGGTAAAAAAGAACATACAGTGCTCAGCACTGAAATCTACGCATTAATTTACTCCGCTATACTAACGTTGCCCGACGTTGTACCAGTACAAACTGCACCATTCTGGAGATTAACAGTGATACTACTGATGTCATCTGCGTCAATGCTTTCCGTCAGGTTGTCGATAGTATTCAATGTGAGAGTTCCCCCATTGGAGCCATCATTTCCCCAGCGTCCGATTGCAGCAGAAACAAGTTGTCCGCTGGCGGTAGAAAGTGTGTTTCCACCATTCAGATTGATAACGGAGCTTGTATTCGTAATGTAGAACATAGGTCCATCTGCATCGGAAGTAATGATAGAATTCGTCATAGTAAGTGTGGAAACGCTGCTGGTAGCATCTGAATCAGCCGCATCGCCGGACATACTTTGATAGAGCATGACACCATTATTTGCGTTTAACGTGGTAAAATTGCAATCGGTCATAGTGATGGAATTTTTCCCTTCGATAACACACGCCTGTGCGCCATCTGCCGTACTGATAACATTCTCCACTGCAATTTCGCCAGTAGAGTAAATGCAAGGACTGCCATCACCGCTGCACTGAACGACACTATTCGATACCGTAATATATCCGCCACCACGGTCTGTCGCAATGGGAGCACAGTGGGCACCACTAGTTGTAATATCCAAATGGTCAGCTGCAATTGTCCCCTCATAGGTTGCATATACGCCCCGAGAAGAGTTGCCCGAGGTAGCAATCATGAGATTATCTACTTGAATATTTGCACCAGCTGTAGCGAAAATAGCATTTGCACCACTGCTCTCTGAGGTGATATTACAATTCGTCATATTGACACTGCTGTTCTCACCAACACAAAGTACAACAGAGTTAACGCCATAAAAATTATAGTCGTCGGATACGTCCGAACTGCGTTCCGAATCGCTGGATCCTGCATTACCGCTTTTTTCGATTTTTGCATTGGATATGGTCAAGCAACCACCGTTAATAACAAGAAAGACGTTCTGATCGCTTTGAGTAGAAGTGTATATACCGCCTTCCAAGACAACATTCACACCGTCAATGATGTATGCACCATTGAGGTCAATTTGTTTGTTGCCAATGGATACCGTAGCACTTCCGGCGGACAACGTAGGATTATCTGCCGATGCCTCCAAAATCTCGAAATCACTCGCACCTGTGGTAGTGTCACTTGCCACAGTTTCTTCCGTAGTAGATTCTACCGTTTCCATTTCTGTAGTAGTGACTGCTTCTGTGGACTCTGTTGCATTGGCAAAGTCCGTTTCAGATTCTGTCGTTGTGATTACTGTAGTGCTAGTTTCTGTCGTTATTTCATCCGAATCGTCACTGCATCCAGTAATTGCTGACAGCAATGCAAGAGCAGTCAGAAATGCAAAGCTGATTTTGCTGATTTTTACGTGATAATGACCTTTCATATTACTGCAATCCTTTTAATAGGCTTTTTTTCATTTTATCACACTTTTGATTATTTTTCAAGAGGTTGATATGTGAATTTTGCGTTAATCATATGTTGTAGATCATATAATGAATTTGTGAAAATTGCCGATTGACATCTACCTTTTTTTGTGATAAAATAAAAGCATAATAAAAATGAATACATAAACGACACAAGTTGTGCTTTTCGCACGTAAATCTGATTACGGTATCTATGTAAATAGAACGTAATTTCGATTTGCAAATCGATTGGTGCAGCTTTTTTTGTGTGTTCAAAATGTAAAGGAGTAATTTTTTATGCCAAGAAACCAATTTCAGAGAATGATTTTTGCATTTATTACCGTAATTATCACGGTCTGCGCCTATGTTTTTTATAGCCTGTATGTCGTCAATGGTAGTACGCTAATGAATGCTACCGGTGCAGACAGTGTTCTCCACGCCATTAAAACACAAGGAGGTGTATATATGTTTGGTCGGATGCTTCCAGTCTGGGCGGTCATGCTTATCGAATTCGTTTTTGCCTACACTTTAGAGTGTACTATGGGCAGTCTCTGTTCGTTTAAACTCGCATGTAAAGTTTTTGACCCAACGAAGACACACCCGGTAATTTTCGAGTCGGCGATTATCTGTGCCACCGTAGGACTAATGGTGCCATCCATGAGCTTTTTAGCAACATTGTTCTATTATCCCTATAATACTGGTTTTCATTTCCTGACCATGCTTGCCAACTGGTTGCGCTTGATGTGCTACAATTTTCCATTTGCCTTTTTCACACAGTTATTCTTTATTCAGCCTTTTGTAAGGACAGTGTTCAAAGTCCTATTCCGAAAAGATTTAGCGAAACGGATGATCAATGGATAATACATATACAAATAATAATGGTTTCCTCTTCCTTTTTATGAAATTCTTTGCATATTATAGCACTTTTTCATAAAAAATCTTTGAAGCACTTGACATTTCTTTCGAATTATGCTATACTATATTAATTGAAATGTGGAGATGGTTTGGAATAGATGTTACTATGATGATATTATAAGAAACACACGCTTCTACACGTTGTTAGCACCCATTGAAGAAGGCTTGTCTTCTTCGATGGGTGCTATTTGAATCTTTTGTAGTGAAATAAACAGGAGAAATATATGAAAATTCAAACACGATTACGATTATGCAGTATTAGCTGCATTCTATTACGGAGCTTTTGTATTACGACGTTTTTCTCAGTTATCCTCCTCCCGCTTAGCTTTTTTGGTGCATTTTCCGATATAGGAAACCTCATAGAGAATCCCAAATTCTGGGGCATTTCTATCGGAATTACTGTACTCACTGAAACCATTCTCTTTTGGACAGGCATCATTCTCGTCTATCTTATCGCAAAACAGCTTGGACTGCGTTAGCGAATTCTAGGGATTATTTGTGGTTGGATTCCTATTGCACAATTGATTATGCTACATATAATTATTAAAACAGCGTTGGCGGAAGTTAAAACCGAACGTGCAAAACTGCGAACAAATTCGCTGCGTTATACTGAACAAATTTGTTGGACGAAATATCCCATTCTCCTCGTACATGGTGTATTTTTCCGAGATTTTGAACATCTCAATTACTGGGGCAGAATTCCAACCGAGCTGCAAAAAAAAACGGTGCTATCCTCTACTATGGTAATCACAATAGTGCTGCTGCCGTTGAGGACAGTGTCATAGAATTAGAACAACGAATTCTAGAAATTATACAGCAAACCGGCTGTAAAAAGGTCAATATCATTGCGCATTCCAAGGGTGGTCTTGACGCAAGAACAGCAATTGCCAAGACATCAATTGCACCAAATGTTGCAAGTCTCACTATGATTAATACACCACATCGTGGCTGCGAATTTGCAGATTATCTCTTGCAAAAGGCTCCAGATTCACTAAAAGAAAAACTTGCTTCTGTATATAATACAGCTGTAGCAAAGCTTGGTGATACAAATCCAGATTTTATTGCAGCGGTGACGGACTTGTCCTCCAGTGCCTGTCAAGAACGAAACAAGACAATTTTAGATAACCCCGATGTTTACTATCAATCTTTCGGTTCCGTGTTAAAGCATCCTACTTCTGGACGATTCCCATTAAATTTGAGTTATTTATTTGTGAAATACTTCGATGGTTGCAATGATGGACTAGTCGGAGAGAAATCGTTCCCATGGGGTTCCAAATTTCAAATGCTCCAATCTACTGAACGACGTGGCATTTCTCATGGCGATATGATCGATTTAAACCGTGAAAATTTTAGGGGATTCGATATGAGAGAATTTTATGTGCATTTGGTTTCAGATTTACAAAAAAATGGATTTTGAAAATATAAATGAATTCCCCCGATCATTATGCATCCTGATTTTCGTTCAAGAAAAGACTTGACAAAAATCAAGAAATATGGTAAAATAAAATGTATACATAATTGGTTTAGTGGTATATCCGTACTATAACGGAATATGCACACAAAAAGGAAAGGTTTAAAAATGAAAAAATACTTTACGTTTGGTGTTACTTCTGCACTAATTTTCGGGGCACTCCTTCCAACCAAGGTTGCTTCTGCACAAGATATAGATTACAGTGCATATCTTGATACTGTCGATATCAGTGGCACATTTACGATTGTTATGAATGACGAACGCCCCATTACTGTAAATATTGTCAAGAATACACCGGATGGTGTGATTTCCTACTATGAAGAAACGCTAGAAGAAAGTGGCAGCTATACGTTTTATTTGGATAGTTGCGAATTTGACGAGGATGATACAAAAGAATACATTTCTTCTTATACTGTCACAATTCAAAATGCAGTTGATGTCACTTGTTACCACAAATTGGAAGATTTGATTATTTATGACCCAGGATTTTTATCAGAGGAGGTAGGTATTACTATAACAAATACCGATTACATATGCAATGTCAACTCCACTTCTGTTACCACTGCTGCGGAACACATTTCTACTGAATCTACTTTAGACGTTATGATGACCGATGATGGCACTTATACCCAATCTTTCGATTTAGGGTTGTTTTATTACGATTTTCTATTAGGCGACGTTGACGACAACGGCACTGTTAACGTACGAGATGCTTATAGCGTTATGGTGGAAACTGCAAATATTAACGCTGGCATTGGTGGATCATTTACAGATATTCAAAATGTAGCTGCCGATGTTAACTACGATGGCGGTCTTACCATCCAAGATGCCTATAAAATCATGGTTTACTATTCCGAAATTGCAGCTGGAAATGATATTGATTGGGATTATATCAACGAAAATTATTAAACATAAGATAAATGCTCAAACACCCCATCGTGGAAATGTTCACGATGAGGTGTAATTTTTATTCACATATAAATTTAAATCATTACTTCTTCTACTGCAGTCAAAAGTGTATCTTCTGGTATAGCAATTTCCGTATCACAATCTGTGTAAGATTGCGTATAAGTGTAGCCATCGATTTCAAATGTACGCTCTACATCATTATCCACTATTGTTGTACCGGACAGCGTCAATAAACCTACTGCAAGCGGTTCTTGCCAATCATTTACATCTACACAAATCGATTGATTTTTCCAGAATCCGTCTTCTAATACAAAACAGCCTTGGTATACATTTGTAATCCGATAATTTCCGTTTGTATCTGTTTCTCCAAAAAAGAGCAACTTATCTCCTTCTTCTGGTACATAAATATCATAAAAACACCAAGAAAATTGTGCCAACTCTAATTCCTCTTCTGTATAATCTGCGTACATCTCATTTAAATCTGGGAGAAATTTGTCTGCATAAGTTTCTTGTGATGCCAATGTAGCATAATATGTTTTATAAGGCATTATGCCTCCCTCTACTACCAATTTTTCATCGACATAACTAAGTTCATTTCTGTAGGTATAATCTCTGTATAAATCGCATCGCTTCCGTCATATACCATAGACTCTGTTGATTCTACAGTAACTTCTGTAATAAAATCAGAGGTTGCTGCCAATTTCTCTAAGGAATCCGATATTTCAACAAAATCCGCATCAGATGAATTTGCACCTAAGAGAATACCTTCCTTCACTTTTTCGTTTGCACTCCCACAGCCCACAAGAATTACTGCACAAGAAACAAATACAACTGAGGTATAAATCTGTTTTCTCGTAAATATCACTCCTTCTTATTCCATATTTGTTATACCATGCTTCATTCAAAATATCAAGTAATTTAGCAAAAAGTGTCTTATAAATTTAGCAAATATACTATCTCGTTAAATAGAAATCAACAAGTCATATTTATTGACCTGTTGATTTCTATCTATTATAATAAAACATCTTTTAACTGTAAAATCCGTTGATTTGCTGACCCACGAAAAGCCAAAGAAAGAGATTTCTTTTCTTCTAGAAACGGTCCATCCACAAGAACATCTATCTCATGCAATAATGCATCCGTCACCTCACAACGATACATACTGTCTGACAATAATTCAGTTTCCAACACACAACCAGTATAGCACCAAATATCTTTTGTCTGTCCAAATTTTTGATGCACTGTTTGCACAAGTGGCAATAATACACGTTGATTCTCCGGTTCCATTGGTTCGCCACCAATAAGTGTTAATCCTTGGATATAAGATGGTTCCAACTGCTTTAAAATTTGCATAACCGTTTCCGCTGTAAAAGACGTCCCATAATCAAAATCCCACGTTTCTGGATTAAAACAGTTCTTACAGCAATGCCGACAGCCAGACACAAACAGAGACACTCTAACACCTGTACCATTAGCAATATCATGAGACTTGATTGTACCATAATGCATATTATTTACCCTCTAATCAAAGGTGCATCACACGATCTCGGATTTCCTGCGTACGCCCTTGATTCCAAAATTGTGTCCCAATATAGCCACAAGTGCGGCGAGCTACATTCATTTTATCTTGATCACGATTGCCACAATTCGGACATTCCCAAAGAAGTTTTCCATCTTCTTCCACAATTTGGATTTCTCCGTCATAACCGCAAATTTGGCAATAATCGCTCTTTGTGTTCAGTTCTGCATACATAATATTTTCATAAATATGCTGCATAACACCAATCACAGCCGGAATATTTTGCTGCATATTTGGCACTTCCACATAGCTAATTGCGCCACCTGGTGACAATTCTTGAAACTTTGACTCAAAGGACAGCTTATCAAAAGCGTTCATTGGTTCTGTCACATGGACATGATAGCTATTGGTGATATAATTCTTATCCGTAACACCAGGAATTATACCAAAACGTTCTTGCAAACATCTCGCAAATTTATAAGTTGTCGATTCCAATGGTGTGCCATATAGGCTAAAATCGATATTTGTTTTTTCTCTCCATTGCTTACAGGTGTCGTTTAAATGGTGCATAATTTCTAATGCGAAAGGCGTTGCGTCTGGATCGGTATGAGATTTTCCTGTCATATAGCGTACACACTCGCATAGTCCAGCATATCCTAGTGACAAAGTTGAATAGCCACCATAAAGCAACTTATCGATGGTTTCGCCTTTCTTGAGTCTCGCCAATGCGCCATACTGCCATAAAATCGGTGCAACGTCTGAAGGAGTTCCTTTCAAACGATTGTGTCGACACATCAAAGCCCGATAGCACAAATCCAATCGCTCATCAAAAATCTTCCAAAAGCGATCCATATCTCTACCAGAGGTGCAAGCAACATCCACCAAATTTAGTGTAACTACACCTTGATTAAACCTGCCGTAAAATTTATACTTATCATTTTCGTCTTTATACACTGTCAAAAAAGATCGACAACCCATACAAGTATAGCAATTGCCTTCCTTTAATTGCTTCATGATTTTCTCGGAAATATAATCCGGCACCATGCGTTTAGCGGTACACTGTGCAGCTAACTTTGTTAAATAAAAATATTTAGAACCCTCTCGAATATTGTCCTCTTCCAGTACGTAAATTAGTTTTGGAAATGCCGGCGTAATAAAGACACCCTTTTCATTTTTGACACCTTGTATCCGCTGACGTAGCATTTCTTCGATAATAATTGCCAAATCATCTCTTGTTTGACCCTCTGGCACTTCATCTAGATACATAAAAACAGTAACAAACGGTGCTTGACCATTCGTTGTCATCAACGTAATGACTTGATATTGTATCATTTGTACGCCTTGTACAATTTCCTTCCGAACCCGCATTTCAGCCACACGACGAATGGTTTCCTCGTCTGCCTGTTTGCCTAGCTGCTTGTATTCCCGGCGAACATCATTTCGAAATTTTTCTCGACTAACTTGTACAAACGGTGCCAAATGAGAAAGTGTGATACTCTGTCCACCGTATTGAGAACTTGCAATTTGAGCAATAATCTGTGTCGAAATATTGCACGCTGTTGAAAAGCTATGTGGCTTTTCAATCATAGTTTCGCTGATGACTGTGCCATTTTGTAGCATATCTTCTAGATTCACCAAGCAGCAGTTATGCATATGTTGCGCAAAATAGTCCGCATCGTGAAAATGAATTAATCCCGCCTTATGTGCATCTGTAATATCATGTGGCAATAGAAAACGTGTCGTAATATCCTTACTAACTTCCCCAGCCATATAATCACGCTGTACACTGTTGACAACGGGATTTTTATTTGAATTTTCTTGCTTCACTTCTTCGTTCTCAAAATTCAAAAGACTCAGAATTTTCTTATCTGTTGTATTCGAATGCCGTAACAAACTACGTTCATAACGATAGGTGATATAATTTTTCGCAACAGTGTATGCTGCGTGCTGCATAATTTCCAGTTCAACCCAGTCTTGAATCGTTTCTACATCTACTGCACGATTCATCGAACTGCAACGATCTTCAATTTCTTTTGCTATTTCTTCAATCATGGCTTTCGAAAGACGCTCTGATTCTACCACTGTAACATTCGCTTTGCCAATGGCAGCCTCAATTTTACGGCAGTCAAAAATATCTTCTTTTCCACTGCGCTTGATAATTTTCACGGTATATACCCTCCATATTTCCGAAAAGCCAGAAGCTTCTATGTTTCAAACAAGCTTGACTTTCTATAATTCGCATGATATAATAATAAGCAGTGTCCTGCCTTATAACATAAATATCGGATTCACCACATCCAAAAGCGGAATAACCTACTATATCTAGTACGTCTAAGACGATATGCATACTACATCTTGTGGTTCAATGATATTATATCATCATTCCCTGTAAAAGTCAAGCAATTTTTTTAAAACTATGATTTCAAATATCTCAGTCATCTGATTTCGATAAATTATGATGTCCGTCTTTTAAAATATAAAGAAATCAACCATACTGACAATACAAACTGCCAAAACCTCTGATTTTTTTCACTGAAAAGACGTATATTATGAAAAAATTTCTCCCAATTCAAACACCCGAACAAATTCAAATTCTAGCGAATCTTGCAAGCGAAATTTGGCATGAATATTTTCCTTGCATCCTCCCATCGGAACAAATTGATTACATGATAAACAAGTTTCAATCTTTCTCCGCACTTACTGAACAAATTGTATCAGGATATTAATATCAGATATTATACATCAACGAAAATCCTATTGGTTATTTCGGCGTTTGTTTACAGAAAGACGGCAGTTTATTTCTTTCGAAATTATATCTTAAAAAAGAATTTCGTGGAAAAGGTCTTGCACGAATAGAATTTAATGCTGTACTACAAATTGCCAAAACACAAAAAGCTCCGATTGTTTGGTTAACAGTCAATAAGCATAATATGCAAGCCATTGCAATCTATAAACATTTTGGTATGAATTGCATTCGTTCTCAGATTACAAATATTGGAAATGGCTTTTTCATGGACGATTATGTCTTTTCACTCATACTCGAAAAATAAAATTTTCATGCAAAATAACTCCCACACATCTCCATGCAGGAGTTATTTTTCAATTGTTTTAATGCGCTTGGTTTATACGAACAGACTCTTTCCTGTCATTTCCTTCGGCTGTGGCAATTCCATTGCTTCGAGCATAGTCGGCGCAATGTCCGCCAAAACGCCGCCTTCCCGCAACGGCTTATCCATTCCAACTACGATAAAAGGTACAGGATTGGTCGTATGTGCTGTAAATGGTGATCCATCTGATTCATACATTTTATCTGCATTCCCATGATCTGCTGTAATAAACGCTACACCGCCTTTTTCCTGAATGGCATTTACCATTCTGCCGACACAAGCATCCACAGCTTCTACTGCAGCCTTTGCCGCATCAAAAATGCCAGTATGTCCTACCATATCACAATTTGCATAATTCAAAATAATTGCATCATATTTATCACTTTCAATTGCCTCTACTACCCGATCTGTAACTTCATAAGCACTCATTTCTGGTTTCAAGTCAAACGTTGGAACGTCCGGACTCTGCACTAAAATACGATCTTCGCCTTCGAATGTTTTTTCCTCACCACCATTAAAAAAGAATGTGACATGCGCATACTTCTGGGTTTCTGCAATACGAAGCTGTGTTTTCCCACACTGACTTACATATTCTCCAAATGTCATGTGCAATTCTTCCGGCGGATAAGCAACAGAAACATTCGGCATTTCTGCATCATACTGTGCCATGCAAACAAATTGCACCGGAAAATAACCATTACGACGTTCAAATCCATTAAAATCCGGATCTACAAAGCAACGTGTCAACTGTCTTGCACGATCAGGGCGGAAGTTGAAGAAAATCATGCTGTCACCCGGATTTACTGTGCCAGCTTTATCTAAGACGGTCGGCAGCATAAATTCATCTGTAACCTCATTGGTATAACTATCCTTGATTGCTTTCACCGGATCTGCGCTAGATTGTACACCTTCGCCGTAGACCATGGCAGCATATGCTTTTTCCACACGGTCCCAAGCATTGTCACGATCCATAGCATAATATCTGCCAGAAATTGTTGCAATAGTTCCCACACCAATTTCATGCATTTTTGCCATCGCTTCTTGCATAAATCCTGCCGCAGATGCCGGTGGCTCGTCACGACCGTCTAAAAAAGCATGGATATACACCTTTTCCAAGCCTTTACGCTTTGCCATTTCTAATAAGCCGTACAGATGCGATATGTGACTATGTACACCGCCGGGTGACAGCAGTCCCATCAAATGCAATGCCGTTCCATTTTTCTTGCAAGCATCCATCGCAGCAGCAATTGCAGGATTTTCAAAAAATGTGCCATCCTCGATGTCTTTTGTAATTTTGACGAGCATTTGATAAACAATTCTACCTGCACCAATATTGGTATGCCCTACTTCAGAATTACCCATCTGTCCATCAGGCAAACCAACGTCCAAACCACTTGCACCAATTAGCGTGTGTGGTCCTTTGAGATATTCCTCTAAATGTGGTTTTTTCGCTGCTCGAATAGCATTACCATAATCCTCTGGATTGTAACCAAATCCGTCCATAATAATCAACGCAACTGGTTTTTTGCTCATAGTATATACCTCCTACTTATGGAAGAAAGCATCGACAAAAATCAAAAAAACGATTTCACCGATACTTTCTCCTTTCAGGTGATGTCATAGGATTTACTCTAATTTTTGTTTACTTTGAAGCCTCTTCCAACAATACACCGAACTTCTCAGCTACCAGCGATGCACCACCAATTAAGCCACCGTCGATATTTTCCTTCGCCAAAAGTTCTGCACAATTCTTCTCATTCATTGAACCACCATACTGAATGGTCATGCCATTTGCAATTGCTTTGTCAAACAAATTTGCAACCGTCGCACGAATGAATGCGCAAACTTCCTCTGCTTGTTCTGCTATAGCGGTCTTACCGGTACCGATTGCCCAAACCGGTTCATAGGCAATTATGACATTCTGTACCTGCTTATCGGATAAACCATGCAATGCAATCTTAATCTGCTTTGCAACGACTTCTTCTGTAATTCCCAATTCTCTTTCCGTCAGTGTTTCACCTACACACAGAATTACGGTCATACCAGCTTCAATGGCAGCAGTCGTGCGTTTATTGACCGTTTCGTCTGTTTCACCGAAATACTGTCTACGTTCCGAGTGACCAACGATAACATACTTCACGCCCATTTCCGTCAACATATTTGCAGAAATTTCGCCAGTGAATGCACCACTCTTTTCAAAGTGTACATTCTCTGCACCTACCTCGATATTTGTACCTTCTGTCAAGGTCAATGCCGTTTCTAGGTTGGTAAACGGTACACAAATAATCACACCACAAGTTTTATCAGCAGCGATCGGCTTCAATGCCTCAATGAGTTCTTTGGCCTCTTTCCGGTTCTTATTCATCTTCCAGTTCCCGGCAATAATAGCCTTTCTTAGTTCTTTATTCATAGGATTTCCTCATTTCTTTCTCAATCTTTATTTGCAATAGCTGCTACGCCCGGCAATACCTTACCCTCTAGATATTCGAGTGAAGCACCACCACCGGTAGAAATATGACTCATCTTGTCTGCAAAGCCTAACTGCATAACGGCTGCTGCAGAATCACCACCACCGATAATTGTCGTAGCATCTGTATCTGCCAAAGCCTGTGCCACAGCAACTGTACCATTCTTCAAAATCGGGTTTTCAAATACACCCATTGGACCATTCCAGACAACTGTTTTTGCAGATTGTACAGCTTCTGCGAAAATCTTCTGTGTCTTCTCTCCAATATCTAAACCTATCTTGTCTGCTGGAATTTCACTGGAGGTATATGTTTCTACTGAAATTTCTGCATCAATCGGGTTTGGAAAACTATCTGCTACAACGGTATCTATCGGTAACAACAGTGTTTTTCCATTTGACTTTGCTTTTTCCAACATTTCTCTGCAATAATCCAGTTTTGTGTCATCGACTAGGGAAGTTCCAACCTCATAACCTTCTGCTTTCAGAAATGTATATGCCATACCACCGCCAATAATCAAAGTATCACATTTTTCTAGCAGATTAGAGATAACATTCAGTTTATCCGCTACTTTTGCACCACCCAAAATAGCGACAAACGGACGAACCGGATTTTCTACCGCATTGCCCAAGAACCGAATTTCCTTTTGCATCAGATAACCAACGGCTGTCTCTTTGACATATTCTGCTACACCGACGGTGGAACAGTGCGCTCGATGTGCGCTGCCAAAAGCATCCATGACAAATACGTCTGCAATGCTTGCTAAATCCTTACTAAACGACTCAATGTTTTTGGTTTCCTCTTTTCGGAAACGGGTGTTTTCCAAAACGATAATTTCACCGTTTTGCATCGCTTCTACTGCAATCTTTACGGAATCGTCAACAACCATATCGGATGGAACAAACGTCACTTTTGCAGAAACCAGCTCATCCAACCGTTCAGCTGCTGCCTTTAGAGAAAACTTTTCTTCTGGACCATTCTTCGGTTTTCCCAAGTGAGAACAAAGAATCACTCTGCCGCCGTCAGCAATCAGCTTATTAATGGTCGGCAATGCAGCTTGAATTCGGTTATCATTGGTAATGATGCCATCTTTCATGGGAACATTGAAATCCACACGAACCAGCACACGTTTGCCTTTTACTTGTAAATCATCTACAGAAACCTTGTTTAACTCTGCCATTTTATTTGACATCCTTTCGAATAATGATGATACAGACCTCGCACAAGAGCGTAGTCTTCTACTTGATGTAACGTGTTTTTTCACGTACTTTTTTATTATACACTACTTTTCAAAATTTTGCAAGGGGTTTTGAAGGATTTTCTGAAATTATTCCATCTCATTGTTCCTATTACATACAAATCAATTGTTTTCATCTATTCATACGCCTTTTCTTTTAGATTTAGATATGGTTTCAGATACTTCCCTGTATAGGATTCCAAACAAACTGCCACTTGCTCTGGTGTTCCACTAATTACAACCATACCTCCTGTATCGCCCCCTTCTGGACCTAAATCCACAATCCAATCTGCTACCTTGATCACATTGAGATTATGTTCTATAACAACAACTGTGTTGCCATGATCGGTTAATTTTTGTAACACTTCAATCAGCCGATGAACATCTGCTGTATGTAGACCGGTTGTTGGCTCGTCTAAAATATAAATGGTCTTTCCTGTAGGACGTTTTGATAACTCTGTTGCCAACTTTACTCGTTGTGCTTCACCGCCGGAGAGTGTAGTTGCCGGCTGCCCGATTTTCAAATAACCGAGTCCCACCTCTTGAAGCATTTCTAGTCTACGATAAATTTTCGGATGATTTTCAAAAAAAATGACGCCTTCGTCCACAGTCATTTCTAACACATCATAAATAGACTTTCCACGATATTTCACATTTAACGTTTCCCGATTATAACGTTTCCCTTTACATATTTCACAAGGAACATATACATCCGGTAAAAAGTGCATCTCAATTCGCAAAATTCCATCGCCCTGGCAGGATTCACAGCGTCCGCCCTTGATATTGAACGAAAAGCATCCGGCAGTATAGCCCTTTGCTTTGGCATCGTTTGTTTTAGCAAAAAGCTCCCGAATATCCGTAAACATTCCAGTATATGTGGCTGGATTCGATCGTGGTGTTCTACTAATAGGAGATTGGTCAATATTAATAACTTTGTCAAGATACTCCATACCATCCATACTATCAAATACACCGTAACGTATGCGTGCCCGATTCAACTTTGCCGCCAAGTATTTATAAATAATTTCATTCACGAGTGATGATTTCCCAGAACCCGATACGCCTGTTACACACGTAAAAGCTCCTAACGGAATCTGTACATTGATATTCTTGAGATTATGTTCTCTCGCCCCATAAATAGACAAAAATTTACCATTTCCTGCACGTCGCTTTTCTGGCAGTGGAATACACCGCACTCCACTTAGATACTGTCCTGTAATAGATTGTTCACAGGCAAGAAGTCCTTTTACATCACCGGCGTAGACGATATTTCCACCATTCACACCAGCACCCGGACCAATGTCTACCACATAGTCCGCTGCTAGAATCGTATCGTCATCATGTTCTACGACAATCAAAGTGTTGTCCAAATCCCGAAGCTGCTGTAGCGTGGAAATCAATTTGTCGTTATCTCGCTGGTGTAGTCCAATACTCGGCTCATCCAAAATATACAGTACACCCATCAAGTATGATCCGATTTGGGTTGCAAGACGAATTCGTTGACTTTCTCCACCGGAAAGTGTTCCGGCATTACGAGATAGATTCAAATATTCTAGTCCAACATTTTTTAAAAAACCTAACCGCTTTCGAATTTCCCTGATAATACGTGCTGCTATAAACTGCTCTCGCTGTGTCAGCTCTAGCTGATCCAAAAAATTCAATGCACCAACTATAGAAAGTTCTGTCAGTTCGATGATATTTTTTCCACCAACTGTTACGGAAAGAATTTCCGGCTTTAATCGCTTTCCATGACAAATCGGACAAGGTACACTGGACATATATCCCTGTACATCTGCTTTTACACGCTCTGATCCTTCTCGAAATCGTCGCTCTAAATTGGGAATCACGCCTTCAAACGGGCCTCGATAACCTTGACTTCTTCCAAACGATGTGATACGATGCAAAAATAAAACATCATTCCCTGTTCCATAAAGGAATAGATTTAGCTGATTTTCAGTCAAATCTTTCACTGGTACGTCTAGTGAAACGTCATACTTCTTCGATATTTCCGTATAATACATATAGGCAATCGAATTTTCATCACTGATATTGCTCCAACCACTTGCTTTAATTGCACCTTGTCGAATAGATAAATCTCGATTGGGTATAACAAGATCCGGATCGATTTTCTGAAACACGCCTAATCCTGTACAGTTGGGACACGCTCCAAAAGGATTATTAAACGAAAACATTCGTGGTTCCAATTCTTCGATAGAAACACCATGTTCCGGACAGGCATAGCTTTGAGAAAAGGAAAGTTCTTCACCACCAATCACGTCCACCGTTATAAGTCCGCCGGTGAGTCCTAGTGCTGTTTCCAGACTATCTGTTAATCGTGTGCGAATAGTAGGTTTTACCACTAAACGGTCAACAATAACTTCAATTGTATGTTTGCGATTTTTGTCTAACGTAATTTGTTCTGACAAATCATATTGATTACCATCCACACGTACTCGCACAAAACCAGTTTTCTTTGCATTCTCCAGTATTTTTACGTGCTGCCCTTTTTTCCCACGCACAATTGGTGCCAAAAGCTGAAAACGTGTTCCTTCTTTCAATGCAAGAATCCGATCTACAATTTCATCTACCGACTGCTGTTTAATTTCCTTACCGCAAATCGGACAATGTGGTATACCAATTCTGGCATAGAGTAATCGCAAATAGTCATAAATTTCCGTCACAGTTCCTACTGTAGAGCGTGGATTTTTAGACGTTGTTTTTTGATCAATAGAAATCGCTGGAGATAATCCCTCGATGCTGTCCACATCTGGTTTTTCCATCTGTCCTAAAAATTGTCTAGAATAAGAAGATAAGCTTTCCATATAGCGTCGCTGTCCATCCGCAAAAATCGTATCAAACGCCAAAGAAGATTTCCCTGAGCCTGAAAGCCCTGTCATCACAATCAGTTTATCCCTCGGTAGCTCAACACTGACGTTTTTCAGATTATTCATTCGAGCGCCACGTACGACAATTTTGTCCAACATCGTCTATTTTTCCTCCTCCAAAGCTTTGATTTTATCTCGCAAATAAGCTGCATGTTCAAATTCCAATAGCTTTGCCGCTTCCTTTATCTGTGCCTTTAATTGTTCGATTAGTGCTTGTTTTTCCTTGCCTTTTAGCTTTTTATTCATCTTTTTCTCTACTTCCGATTTAGAAGTAATTTCGATGACATCTCGCACATCCTTCTTTATCGTCTGTGGTATAATACCATGTGCCTCATTATACGCCATCTGTTTTTCACGCCGTCGCTGCGTTTCGGTAATTGCTCGTTCCATCGAGCCAGTCACTTTGTCCGCATACATAACAACTTGCCCATTTGCATTCCTTGCTGCCCTTCCAATGGTCTGAATCAAAGAAGTATCACTGCGCAAAAAGCCCTCTTTATCCGCATCAAGAATTGCCACAAGCGATACTTCAGGTATATCCAGTCCTTCTCGCAGTAGATTGATACCAATTAGTGCATCAAACTCCCCTAGGCGCAAATCCCTGATGATTTTCATACGTTCCACCGTTTTAATGTCATGGTGCATATAACGTACTCGAACACCCATACGTTCTAGATATGCCGTCAGATCCTCTGCCATTTTCTTCGTAAGCGTTGTCACTAGTACTCGCTCGTTTTTTTCGGCACGAGTTTGAATTTGAGATAATAAGTCCTCAATTTGTCCTTCTACTGGCTTAACGATCACCTCCGGATCAAGCAAGCCAGTTGGTCGAATCACCTGTTCCGCTTGATGAAGGGTATGTTCTTTTTCAAAAGGGCCTGGTGTAGCACTGACATAAATCGCCTGATGCACATGGCTATAGAATTCCTCAAAATTCAGTGGTCGATTATCAAAAGCACTTGGTAGTCGAAATCCATATTCTACCAATGTTTCTTTTCTAGCACGATCGCCAGCGTACATTGCACGCACCTGTGGCAACGTCACATGACTTTCGTCTACCACTAACAAAAAATCTTCTGGAAAATGATCCAGCAGCGTATACGGTACACTTCCTGGCGGTCGCCCTGCCAGAACACGAGAATAATTTTCTATTCCACTACAAAAGCCGATTTCCTCCAACATTTCCATGTCATATTCCGTGCGCTGTTGGATACGCTGTGCTTCAATCAGCTTATGATTTGCTGTAAACCACGCCACACGATCGCACATTTCCTTCCGGATTTTTTGAATTGCTATCGATCTCTTCTCGCTGCCCACTACATAATGAGATGCCGGCATAATCGCAGCATATTGCATGGTTGCTGTTACCTCACCAGTAACCACATTAATCTCACAAATGCGATCGATTTCATCGCCAAAATATTCAACACGTATTGCTTTTTCTGAAGAAGATGCCGGAAAGATTTCTACCACATCACCTCGAACTCGAAACTTGTTTCGCACGAAGTTGATGTCATTGCGCTCATATTGAATCGCTACCAGTTCTTTCGTCAACTGTTCACGTGATTTTTCCATACCTGGTCGAATGGAAACGATATTTGCTCGATATTCCTCTGGACTGCCTAAAGAGTAAATGCAAGAAACACTTGCCACGACAATTACATCTTGTCGCTCCGCAAGAGATGCCGTTGCACTGTGGCGCATTTTGTCGATTTCATCATTAATCGAAGAATCCTTTTCAATATAGCTGTCTGTACTGGGAATATATGCCTCTGGTTGGTAATAATCATAATACGATACAAAATATTCGACCGCATTTTCTGGAAAAAATTCCCGAAACTCCGAACAAAGCTGCGCCGCTAAAATTTTATTATGCGCCAAAACCAAAGTTGGTTTATTCACCTGTGCAATGACATTTGCAATCGTAAACGTCTTGCCGGAACCGGTTACACCGAGCAACGTCTGTTCCTTTTCACCTGCTTGCACGCCTTGCACGAGCTGTGCGATTGCTTCCGGCTGATCTCCAGTCGGTGCAAAAGGAGAATGTAGGACAAAATGATCCATCACTATGCCTCCCATATCTGAAGATACATAAGTTGTTTCTTTTGAATTTTCTATTTCATCTCCATTAATCCTTTCGAATTTTAGATTTTGAAAGGATTGTCCCAAAAATACATTTTATTTTTTGCATTTTTCAAGAAAATGTGTTATACTTAAGAAATTAAGAAGCCAGAAACTACGGAACACAAAAGAATAGAATGGCTTGTTAATAATTACTAACTCTAATCTTTACTTTTCGTTTTTTTAACTTCTACTCATGGAAAGGAATACTGCTTATCTTTGGCAGCATATAGAAACATATGAAAGAATATCAAATTCAAGAAAACGATAGTGGGCAGCGTCTAGATCGTTTTCTACAAAAAGTTCTGCCGCAACTTCCGAAAAATCTTTTCTACAAATGGATTCGCACCAAGCACATCAAAGTCAATCGCAAACGCTGTAAACCAGATCAGCACCTATTTAGTGGCGACAGAGTTGTGCTTTATGTCAGCGATTCTTATTTCGATTCCGATGTACAGCAAACAACAGAAGACAAATTCAAATCATACGAATTTTTACAAGCACCAAATGAGCTAACAATTCTTTTTGAAAACACGCAGATTCTCATCGTCTGCAAGCCTGTAGGTCTCGTGGTACACTGTGACAATCGGCAGGTACCAGACACCTTGATTCATCGTATTTTGTACTATCTCTATGATACTGGTGCATACAATCCAGCGCAAGAACTGAGTTTTACACCTGCCTTATGCAATCGACTCGATCGGAACACTGGTGGTATTGTCATTGCGGCAAAAACAGCCGCTGCACTACGAGAGGTCAATCGCCTTATCCGAGAAAATCGTATTCAAAAAACCTATCTCTGTACCGTGGTAGGCACTCCACCGAAATTAGCGGATACGCTTTATGCTTGGCATAAAAAATCTGACACACACAACACAGTTACCATCTGTGATGAAAAATCCCCAGGATTCCAAGAAATCATCACAGGCTACCATGTCCTAGCAAAAAATGCAATACATAGTCTTTTATCAGTGCATCTCATCACCGGACGCACGCACCAAATACGTGCCCATCTCGCACATATCGGCGTACCGATTCTAGGTGATAATAAATATGGAAATGGCAAAGAAAATCGTCGAAGCCACTGTAAATACCAACAACTTTGGGCATATCAGCTTACACTAGAAACTAATGCAGGCACTTGTCTTGCTGACCTAAATGGCTTGACAATCCGCACTGCACTGCCTACCTTTGTACAAAAAGAATTTCCACAATTTCAACTAGCTGCAAATGAATTAGATTTAGATTAACCTTCGTTTAGCATACGAGTGACAATTTCTTTTACAATACCAGGATTTACCTTTCCCTTCGATGCTTTCATGCACTGCCCCACTAAATAGCCGAGTGCATTAGTTTTACCACCACGATAATCGCTAACGGACTTTTCATTTTGTGCTAATACATCCTTTGCCAGCTGTTCCAAAAATTCCATATCAGAATTCTGTTTCATGCCCTTTTCCTCGATGACAACAAGTGGATCCTGATCCTTCTCAATAATTATCTGAAAGACTTTTTTTGCAGAAGCATTTGAAATAACACCTTTTTCTACTTGTTCCACTAGTGCCGTTAGATGTTCTGGCGTCAAGGCTGTTTCCGGTATACTTTTTCCTGTTTCGTTGGAATATTTTGCAATATCGGATAGAATCCAGTTACTAATGCTTTTCGGCTTACAAGTGCCTATTGCTACGCAAGCATCAAAAAAGCTAGAACGAGAAATATCTTCAGAGATCAGCGTAGCATCCATCTGCGATAAGCCAAAATCAAATACATAACGTTGTAGCTTCACATTCGGCAGCTCCGGAAGGCTTTCTTTGATGGCTTGGATTTTTTCGTCCGATACAACAATCGTCATCAAATCTGGTTCAGGAAAATAACGATAATCCTGCGCATCTTCTTTTGAACGCATGACAATGCTTATACCCTTACTATTATCCCAACGACGTGTTTCCTGTTCCACCGTACCACCGGCTTCTAGCAGTTCCATTTGCCGTTTTGCTTCGTATTCGATTCCACGCACCGCAGCACTAAAGCTATTGACATTTTTCATCTCGCAGCGTGTACCAAATTCAGTCGCACCTTTTTCACGGACAGAAACATTGACATCACACCGAATTGATCCTTCTTGCATTTTACAATCGGAAATGTTCAGATATTGTAGGATAGACTTGATAGTTTCTAGATATGCCTTTGCCTCTGCGCTGCTGCGCATATCAGGCTCAGAAACAATTTCAATTAGCGGCACACCGCAACGATTCAAGTCCACCAGCGAACCGGCAAACGATTCGTCATGGAGCAATTTGCCTGCATCCTCTTCAATATGAATCCGTGTCACACCGATGCGACGCATCTCACCAGCCACCATGACATCAAGATAACCCTTCCCACAAAGCGGAACCTCCGCTTGTGAAATCTGATAAGCTTTCGGCAAATCTGGATAAAAATAATTCTTTCGATCCTGCTTGCATACACCATTTATTTTACAATGCATTGCATGTCCCATGCGAATGGCATATTCTACCACTTTTTCGTTCAGCGTTGGCAATGTCCCTGGCATACCCATACAAACTGGGCAGACTTGCGAATTGACCTCTAAACCAAATGCATTGCGGCAATTACAATAAATTTTCGATTGAGTGTTCAGTTCTGCGTGAACCTCCAAACCTATGACAGTCTCATAGTCTTTCATGCGTTTTTCCCTCCTGCACAAATCGATTCCGGCATGACGGAAAAACCGCCGACCAGTCGTTCATATCCATATGCTGCGTTTAATATTGTCTGTTCCGCAAAAGCATTGCCAACAAACTGCATTCCCAGTGGTAAGCCCATTTCTGACTTTCCACAGGGCACACTGATTGCCGGTAAACCGGCGATATTCACCGTCACTGTGCAGACATCACTGTAATACATTTTCAGCGGATCACCAATATTCTCACCAATACGGAATGCTGCAGAAGGTGCCGTTGGTGTGACGATCACATCACAGTCCTGAAAAGCAACTGTAAACTCTTGCCCAATGCGCCTTTGTACTAGCTTTGCTTTTTTATAATAAGCATCATAGAAACCAGAACTTAGCACAAATGTACCAAGCATAATCCGGCGTTTCACTTCGTCTCCGAAACCTTCACTTCGTGTCTTTTCATACATATCGGTCAAGTCTGTATACGACTGTGCCCGATAACCATACCGCACGCCGTCAAACCGTGCCAGATTCGAAGAGGCTTCCGCAGATGCAATAATGTAATAGGTATTGATGGCATATTCTGTACTAGGAAGTGAAATTTCTTTCACGCTTGCTCCATTTTGTTCAAGCAGACGAATACCCTTCCAGACCGCATCTTTCACTTGTGCATCGACACCAGCACCGAAATATTCTTTTGGCACACCAATACGAAGCCCCTTTACATCGCCATTTAAATTCTCATATAAGTTCGTATAAGTGCGATAACTCGATGTTGCATCCATCTTATCATGTCCTTGAATTAAACTTTGCAGCATAGCTGCGTCCTTTACGGACTTCCCCAATAGTCCAATCTGATCCAGCGAGGAAGCAAACGCCACTAATCCATAGCGTGAGACGCTGCCGTAAGTTGGCTTTAATCCGACCACACCACAAAGCGATGCTGGCTGACGAATCGAACCACCAGTATCAGAACCAAGTGTCAAAATCGCTTCTCCTGCGGCAATCGCTGCGGCACTGCCACCAGATGAACCACCAGGGACACAATCCAAGTTATGTGGATTATGCGTAGGATGAAAATAAGAAGTTTCCGTAGAAGAACCCATTGCAAATTCATCCATGTTCATTTTTCCTAGAATCACCATCTTCGCATCCCGAATTGGCTTCATGACGGTCGCATCAAACGGCGGCACATAATTTTCTAGTATACGTGACGAACAGGACGTGCGGATGCCTCTTGTCGAGATATTGTCTTTGATTCCAATCGGAATCCCCGCAAGTGGATGCAGTTTTTCACCGGCTACACGGGCATTATCCACTTGTTTTGCCTGCTCAAGTGCGTCTTCACAACGTGTGACATATGCGCCTACTTGTGACTCGACTGCATCCATTTGTGTCAAAACCTCTTGTGTCAATTCAACTGCACTACACTGTTTTGCCTGAAGCATTTCGGATAATTCCGCTGCATTTTTATTTATCAGCTTCATGAGTTTTAATTTCCTCCTTACTCTACCGTTTTTGGTACAACCAGACAGCCAGACTGCACCTCCGGTGCATTTGCCAGCATTTCTTCCCGGCGAAACTTATGCTCTACTGCAACATCCTCTCGCAATTGCATAGGATGTTTCGCATCCAGTGTCAATGCCTCGTCTACATCTGGCAAGTGTTCTACCATGTCAACGATTGCCGCCATATCAGTTTCAAATTTTTCCATTTTTTCTGGTTCAATCCAAAGACGAGATAATTTTGCAATATGTGGAATATCAATTTTCATTTTCAATTTCTTCCTTTCCATGTATTTTATTTAAAAATTCTGCTTCTGTTATAACTGGAATACCCAGTGTTTTTGCTTTTTCCAGCTTACTGCCAGCAGATTCACCTGCGACAACAAAAGAAGTTTTTTTCGAAACACTGCTACTAACTTTTCCGCTACAGCGCAAAATCATAGCTTCCGCATCCTTTCGTTTCAGCGTAGGCAGCGTACCAGTCAGTACAACAGTTTGTCCTGCAAGGCAGTTGCCTTGTGCAGTTGTCACAGCATACGTCATACAACAACCTACATCACGCAATTGAGCAATCAATTGCTGCATATACGGCTGTGCCATCGCGTTGACAACACTTTCCGCCAATGCATTGCCAAATCCATCAATTACAGCAATTTCTGTCTGCGTAGCGTTTTGTATTGCCTCCATAGAGGGAAATTGTTCGCAAAGCAGTTTCGCCGTCTGTATGCCAATTCCACGAATTCCAAGTGCATAGATCAATCGATCTAATGAATTTTTTTTAGATGCTTCAATCGCACGAATGAGATTAGACGCTGACTTATCCGCAAATCGCTCTAGCTGTAGCAAATCCGTCTGCGTCAGGTAATATAAATCTATAACTGAATGCACCAAACATTTTTCTTGCAATAACGCTAAATTTTGGGGTCCTAAGCCATCGATGTTCATGGCGTCTTTTGATACAAAATGAATTATTCTCTTTTTCAGTTGTGCCGGACAATTCGGATTTGGACAACGCAATGCCGCTTCTTTCGAGTCACGTACCGTAGCTGTGCCACACACCGGACAAGCTTCGGGAAGGCGATAGGGTTGTGCATTCACCGAATGCGAGACGCTCCGCAGTACTTCTGGGATAATTTCGCCTGCCTTGCGCACAACAATACGATCACCCAAACAAATATCCCGTTCGGTGATAAAATCTTGATTATGCAGCGTTGCTCGTGTCACTTCCGTTCCGGCAAGCTGCAATGGGTTGAACACTGCCACTGGAGTAATGACACCAGTTCGCCCTATACTGAGGATAATTTCTTGCAGCGTGGTTTCTTTTTCTTCTGGTGGGAATTTGAATGCAGCTGCCCACTTTGGTACTTTTGCCGTTGTACCCATTTCTTCTCGATTTGAAAAGCGATCAATTTTTACAACAACGCCATCAGTATCATATGTGTAATCACCTCGTGCTTGACCAATCACTTCGATTTCCCGGTGAATTTCATCTGGTGTATAAACTGCTTTGCTGTGAGGGATTACTTTTGAAAAACCGATTTTTTCCAGAAATGCCATAGATTCGAGATGGCTTTCTAATGTTACACCCTCCACCTGCTGCACATTAAAAATCCAGATGTCAAGGTTTCGTGCTGCTGTGATCGCTGCATTTTTTTGCCGCAGTGATCCTGCCGCCGCATTTCTGGGATTTTTAAACGGCGTTTCACCGTTGGCTTCTTGTTGCTCAACCAACGTATAAAAACTTTTTCTCGGCATATAGACCTCTCCACGCACCTCTAAAAAAACCGGTGCATATTGCAATTTTTGTGGAATATTCAGAATAGTGCGGAGATTTTCTGTCACATCTTCACCTACCATTCCATCTCCACGTGTGGATCCACGTACAAACACGCCATTTCGATATTCTAGCGAAACCGAAAGTCCATCTATTTTTGGCTCTACCACAAAAGCCGGTTTGTTTAACACCGCATCACAACGTTCTAAAAATAAATCCATTTCATCAAAGGAAAACACATCCTGCAGACTCATCATCTGCACCGTATGCTGTACCTTTTCAAACGTCTGTGATGCTGTACCGCCTACGTGCTTTGTAGGAGAATTCTGTGCAGCATATTCTGGGAATTGTTCTTCCAATGTTTCTAATTCCCGCAATCGCATATCGTATTCATAATCAGAAACGGTAGGATTGTCTAGTTCATAATACTGCACGTTGTACAATTCCAGCATTGTTTGGAGTTGCTGCATTCGTTGTTTTGCCGCATTTTTTTTCATGTCGAAATTCCTCACTTATATTTCATCGCTCACATCTAATTATTTTACCACATATTCAATCAAAATGCAAGTACTTCATCTATTTTTTTATTTCTGCAAATAAAAAACCGATACAGGAGACCTCTGCATCGGTTTTTATTGTAAACATTACACTTTATCATATTCAATTTTTTTATATTGAAATTTTGAAAGAACTTTCATTCTTTCGCTTCGTTTTCGATTGGACTCACTCCTTACGTTTTTTTTCACTCTCATCAAACATCGTATATCAATCACATAAAACACATCCTTCCATGGAATTCGTTCCATAATAATCTTTGTGATCCATTTCTATTCACGTATTTATTTCATGGGACTCACCTTTTCTCAAATTTTTTCAAGATGATACACACTTTTCCATGAGAATCATTCCTTTTTTGCATTCTCGCAAAAGATACTCAAATCGAGTAAAGCACCACATATAGCATAACACAATCCATATTACTTCATTGGAATCACCTAATTTGCATTACTTGCTTATTCAGCATATATATAAAAGCTATTTTGCTGAAAATTCAATGCCGTCATCGCATTGAATTGAAAAAACATATGCTATCAATTCAAATAACAAATAACAGATATTATATAAGATAATCTTTTACGCCGTGTATCAAAATTCTTCAAGTGTACGTTTTTTATCATTTCTTTCGTGCACTCAATTGATCTACATCAATCTCTCACCACACACTCATCTCTGTACAACCGACAAACGATCCAACATTGACAGCATATGCAACTGTGATTCTTCATTTACCATCGGACTTCGCCCTCCTTTTTGATATAATATCGTTTCCACAAGAAGCTTATGCTCCAAACCTTGGGAAACACATCGTTCGGAAACTCTATGTTGAAAAGTTTCTCGCCAACTTTCATTCACTGTTCCCTTTTCTTGATTATATAATATCACATTGTGTAAGCAATGTCAATCATTTTCCTCAACTTTTTTCTCAAAAACCATGTGTTTTAAACAAAAGAAAGTGAAATCTTATACTTGACTTTATTTTTTAGATTTAGATATAGTATTATTAAGTTAATGTCAACTTATCCATAATATATTAAAGTTAACCTTGTCTTTTTCTATAATAAATTTAAAATTCTCCTATAAAAAAAGTAAATTCATTATGATACACCCGGACCTGTTGATGCTTTTTTCTCTTAAATCATTTATATCAAAAGACTGCCACACAATAGCATCCGTGCAGCAGTCTGATATTATCTAAAAAATCTTACGCATCAGCTTTATTACGCTTTGCCTCTAGTTCAATCAATGCGTCCTTCCTTGAAAGGCTAATTTTCCCGTTTTTGATATCCATAACCTTAACAAGGATCGCATCACCCTCAGCGACAACATCTTCCACACGTTCTACACGTTCCTTATCTAGTTTAGAAATATGCACTAATCCGTCTCGACCTGGTGCGATTTCTACAAAAGCACCAAACGACTTTATGGAAACAACTTTACCTTTATAAATCGCTCCAATTTCCGGATCTATAGCAATTGTTTCAATCATTTGATATGCCTTTTGACAGCCGGATTTGGACACACCACTGATAAACACCTGTCCATCCTCGTTCACATCGATTTTTACATCGCAGTCAGCAGTAATCTTTTGAATCACCTTACCGCCCTGACCGATAACATCCCGAATTTTATCTACCGGAATTTGCAATTGCATCATCTTCGGTGCATATTTACCAACTTCAGGTCGAGGTGCTGGAATTGCCTTTAGCATAATTTCATCTAAAATATAGAAACGTGCTTTTCGTGTCTTTTCAAATGCCTCTTGAATTATCGCTGGTGTCAAACCGTCTACCTTGATGTCTACCTGAATGGCAGTGATACCCTTTTTCGTACCACCCACTTTGAAATCCATATCACCATAAAAATCTTCTAAACCTTGGATATCTACCATTGTCTTAAATGCGTCGCTATTCGGCAAAGTAATCAAACCACAAGAAATACCAGCTACTGGTGCCTTAATCGGAACACCAGCATCCATCAATGCCAAAGTAGAGCCACATATCGACGCCTGCGAAGTCGATCCATTAGAAGAAAGTACTTCAGACACCAAACGCATTGCATAAGGAAATTCCTCCACTGATGGCAAAACTGGAACCAATGCCTTTTCAGCCAATGCACCATGACCAATCTCTCGACGACCTGGTCCACGACTTGGCTTCGTCTCACCAACAGAATAAGACGGAAAGTTATATTGATGCATATATCGCTTCAAAGTCTCTTTGTCCAATCCATCCAATCGTTGTGCCTCACTAACTGAACCGAGTGTTGCAACCGTTAACACTTGTGTCTGCCCTCTTGTAAACAAACCCGTGCCATGTACTCTCGGCAATACGCCAACTTCTGCTGCCAATGAACGAATATCATCCATTCCTCTACCGTCCACACGTTTACCCTCATAGAGCCAGTTACGAACAATTTTCTTTTGAATCAAATACAGACATTCATCAATCAAGCCGATTTCATCACCGCATTCTTCGTCATATGCCTCGTGCATCGCATTTGTGATAGGCAATAATCGCTCTTCCCGCACGTTCTTGTCATCGGTATCCAGCGCATACTCCACCTGTCCGTGTACTATTTCATCGATTTTTTGATATAACTCCTCCGGTACAGTATGCTCTTCATATTCAAACTTCGGCTTTCCAATCTTTTCTTGAATTTCCGATACAAATGTTACCATTTTTTTGATTTCCTCGTGTCCTGTAAGAATTGCTTGCAACATAGTATCATCTGGCACTTCATCTGCACCGGCCTCAATCATAACAATTTTTTCCATCGTCCCTGCAACTGTTAAACGTAGTGCATTATGCGTACGTTGTTCCAGCGTCGGATTCAGAACAATCACACCGTTTATGAGTCCCACACTGACGCCTGCAATTGGTCCATTCCAAGGTATATCGGAAATAGACAACGCAATCGATGTTGCAAGCATTCCAGTAATTTCCGGTGAGCAATCCTGATCCACAGACAACACTGTCATCACAACAGAAACATCATTTCGCATGGATTTCGGAAATAATGGACGAATAGGTCGATCTATCATACGAGAAGTAAGAATTGCCTTTTCCGATGGCTTACTTTCTCGTTTCGTGAAAGAACCGGGAATTTTTCCTACGGCATACATCTTTTCTTCATAATCCACAGACAACGGAAAAAAGTCAATTCCCTCTCGTGGTTTTGCACTTGCGGTAACATTTGCCATTACTACGGTATCTCCGTATCGCACCCAGCAAGATCCATTTGAGAGAGCAGAGGTTTTACCTGTTTCTACAGACAGTGGTCTACCGGCAAATGTCGTTTCAAATTTTTTCATAGTTTCAAACATTTTTTATTCCTTTCCAGATTCCAACCTTTACTTTTTATAGTGCTAGTGCGTTAGCAAAAAGCTCTGATTTCTTGCAACAAATTTGACAAAAAATCACAATTTCCTGCTAACAACAGCTACTATTGAAATCATATATACCAAAAAGGCAGACAAAGACACCTAATGCGCTCTGTACTGCCTTCTCATTTGCTTCCTTACTTCCGAATACCGAGCTTTTCAATGCAGGCACGATAGCGGTTTACGTCCTTTTTCTTCAAATAGCTCAAAAGATTCCGTCTGTGACCAACCATTTTCAAAAGTCCTCTTCTGGAGTGATGATCATTCTTATGAACTTTCAAATGTGCTGTCAAATCATTAATCCGTTTTGTCAGGATAGCGATTTGCACTTCAAGAGAACCGGTATCATTCTCATGTATACGGTTCTGTTCAATAATTTCTGTTTTTTCTTCTTTTAATAACATAATTTCACCTCAATAAATATTTCCAATGGCATAGAAAAGGATTAGGTGAGTTCCCAAACATGAGTAAAATCCCTATTCCAAGCACACGGCTTAATATATTATAATACATTTCTCTCACTTTGTAAAGTAAATTTTTTGTGAACAGTAGATTCAGGAAATAATCTTTCCTTTGTGTCCCTTTGCAGCACCGGAGCCACCGGATTTACTAGACTTTCCGCCAGCTTTTTTCTTCGGTTCAATTGGCTTCTCCTTACCACCCATATCTTCGAATACCGTTTCTTCTTCATCTGTTTCCGGTATATTCAGTTCTGGATTCATTTCACCTTTTTGTTCATAATACGGATTGATGATATATTTTTGAATTATCGGATAACATTGCAGAACAACCATCAATCCAAGCCATGCAGCTGGAAAGAAAGGCAGCAAGAAAAAGAGAATCATCGCATACTGCAGAGGAACAAAAAACAATATTACACCATACACTGCGACCACTGCTGCCAAAATCAATAGCGTTACCACATTTTTCTTCAATGCTACAATTGCCAGTGCTAACGAATTTTTTAGCACATTTTTCATAGACAATGTCGTAGAAATCATCATAGGAAAAATATAAAAATTCATCAGCAGTGCAATGAGTCCGACGCTCAGTGTAATCGCAAAGAATACATAATAAATCTTACTTCCTAATTGGTCAATCAGCTCCGGATAGACATAAAATGCAGAAGCAATGCTGCATACTAAAATACAATCGATAATTCCAATTGGCAAGGCGTGTTTAAATTCTAATTTTAATGTTTGAAAAAAATCATGAACCACAAATGTTGGCTTCTCCATATAGAAATTTTTGAGTATCTTTGTAAATGCTGCTGTTGCTGGACCAATCAGGATGGCAAATAAAATAGCAAATGCAATTATCAAGACCACTGCTACGTTTGTCGAAATCGATTCGATAAAAAAGACCACCACCGCTGCCAAAAGTGGTAGGAAAAAACAAGAATATTCTAAATTCAGTTCAATCAGTTTCCAAAACTTCCTCCAGAATATTTCCCAATAACGAAAAAAGCCTTTTTTTTTCGGTGTATTTTTAGCAATACCCGAACTAGCACGTTCGTAATTGTTACCAAATAAAGCCATGTTCTTTTCCAACCTTTCTTTTTTACATACCTTTCAGCATCTAAAAACTATTTTATCCAATATTTCCAGCTGTGGCAAATGCGTAGAACGCCAAACTATACACACTACAAAACAACAATAACAAAGCACCTAAAACGACAAATCTCATCGCATACATACGAGTTTCATGCAGCATTTGTTCCATCGGTTTGTCACGGAATCCAAACACTGAAAAAATACAGGAGAATCGAAGTGATTCTCTTATTGCCATCACCATAAGTACTGATACTGCTACCACATATGGTAACAAACAGATTATTTAAATGATTTCTTCACTCTGTTGAATCAAGCTTCCACCTATGTAAAAGCCATATCCACATAGCAACAACAATATAAATGGCTGTCCAATGGCAGAAAAACCCATCAAAAAAATATCAATAAAAAAATTACGCTGCCACGAAAGCCCTCCCAGAATAACACAGACAGTGTACGAGCTGATGAAAAAAATTCCCCATCAAACCTGTCCATTGTAAAAAAGAATTCTGCTGTTGCAGCAACAGGAGTACACCATAAATTGCAGTGCCGAGCCAAATCACACCAAATAAAATCCAGAATAGGCGTTGTTTTCTTTCTCGAGTAGTCAAACTCGTCCGCTTTCGAATCATGAAGATCATCCTCCACTTTTTTTATTTTTGTTCAGAGGATATGCGGGTAGGCTCAGGTTTAGAACGATTTATTTCGATAATTCATAGGCACGCTTTGTACAACTTGTGCAAGCATCATCAACTACATCCGTTAATTTCCCAGCATAAAGTCGATCCAATCCTGCAAGAGTTGTACCACCTGGTGAAGATATCTGTCGAATTAATTCATCCAAATTATTGCCAGAATCTGTAATCATCTTTGCTGATCCAATCAATGCTTGTGCAAAAAGTTGCTTTGCTGCGTCTTCTGGCAGGTCAACCTTTGCTGCATAATCCAAAAATCCCTTTGCAAAAAGGTAGATAAATGCTGGACTACTGCTATTGACAGCAATGACTTCTTTCATTTGTTCTGGCTTCAGCACAACCGTTATTCCACAAGAATCAAAGATTTGACGAATGATAGAAAATTCCTCCGTAGTCACAGATACATCCGGTGCCAAAGCTGTTGCACCATATCCCAACAGCAATGGGGTATTCGGCATTGCCAAAACAACTTTTGCAAAGGGCTGTGTTAATTGGCGGATATAGTCTATACTCATTCCAGCAGCAATAGAAACAAGTACTGTATCTCTAGTAATGAAATCTGCAATTTTCGGCAAAACAACATCAAACATCTGCGGTTTAATTGCCAAAAACAAAATTTCACTAGACGATGCCACCTCCGCCTCACTTTGACAAAGCATCACACCATATTCCTGTATTGCTGTAGCTTTTTCCGTTGCTGGATCAAATGCAAACAGCTGCACGTTCTTCGCCATCTTACTATTAACAATACCCTTTAATATTGCAGTACCCATATTACCGGTACCTAAAAATCCAATTTTGACCATTTTAAGCACTCCTTTATTCGTAAAAATAGAATACTTTCTTATTATACTACAGGTTGCACAAAAAAGCAAGCATTTTTTTATAAAAAACTCCAAAAAATAAAAACGAACCTATTCGGAAATAAGTTCGTCTATCTATTCTTATGAAACGTTACACTTAAAATGCAATATTTTCCGCAATACGATGCAGCCTTTCATCATATGATTTTTCCATAGAAAGTGCTTCCTGAATATCAAAGTCTACAATCTTTCCATTCTGCATACCGACAACACGGTTACCGATTCCCTGCTCAAGGAGTTCAACCGCATAATAACCCATTTCTGTTGCAACAACTCGATCTTGAACTGTCGGGCAACCACCACGCTGTACATGACCTAAAATAGTAGAACGTGCTTCAATGCCAGTTTTTTCTTGCAATAGCTTTGCAATTTCGTCGGCGTGACCTACGCTCTCAGCAACAACGATAACGAAATTCTTTTTGCCTCTTGCCTTATATTCCAACATTTTCTTTGCGATCTTATCTAAATCATAGGGTATTTCCTTGGCGATAATCTCCAAAGCACCAGATGCAATACCGGTATTCAATGCGATATACCCTGCACCATGACCCATAACTTCCACAACACTGCAACGACAATGAGAATGACTCGTATCAGCCAACTTGTCCATCAGTTCCATTGCTGTATTCATTGCCGTATCATAACCAATAGTATATTCAGTGCAAGCAATATCATTGTCAATTGTACCCGGCAATCCAACACAAGCAATACCATGTGCAGAAAGATCAGCCGCTCCACGGAATGAACCATCCCCACCGATGACAACCAAACCTTCTAGTCCATGTGCTTCGCAAATTTCTTTTGCATGCAATACACCTTCTTCTGTGCGAAATTCTGCACTTCTTGCGGTATAAAGCATTGTGCCACCTTGTTTAATAATGCCAGCAACACTGAGTTCATTCATTTCCTCCATATCATCTTCAATCAATCCACAATAGCCACGCTTTACACCATAAACAGTCATACCTTTTTTTATCGCTGCTCGAACTACTGCTCGAACAGCCGCATTCATGCCCGGCGCATCACCGCCACTTGTCAAAACACCGATTTTTTTTATCATAACGTATAACTCTCCATTCTGCCGACAGGCATCTTTTTTTAAGGAATACAGTTTTTGCAAACCTACTAACATTATTATACTGATATTTCCCGCTTTGTCAAGAGGTTTTCAAAAAAATTAACTTCATTCACCTTACTTCTATGAAATTTCTTTATTTTTTGTTTGATACAACATACCAATTTTATCTTCAGACAGTATTCCATTAAGCTGATCATAGCTTTCTTTTGTTATCATTATTTTCCATTCGCTGCGAGGCAAGAGCATTTTATTTTGATCCGTTAAATAGAAACAAATCGGCGTATTTCCAGGATATTGTTTCACAACTGCTCCTACCGCATCAATGGGTATATTTTCACGGGAATTTATTTTCATACACAGTCGACAGTGTGAAAATGTGCGTTTCAATTCCTTTGGCGTCAAAATACTACTACAAACAACACTAATGGTATCTTCCTTAAAAGCAATTCTCCCTCGAATAAAAAGCACTTCATCCTGCTTTAGATTATTTTTTACTGTTGCATATAAATTTGAAAAAACCACACAATCCACGTCTCCAGTTTGATCTTCGCAGGTCAAAAAGTACATAACGTCACCTTTCTTTGTAACATGACGTTTTATCTTCTGTACTGTAACAGCGATCATTATTTCTTGTCCGTCTACAAGCTCAGATAACATTGCAGCATATCTAACATGAAATAACCGACCAATCCACGACACATCATCCAACGGATGACCTGACAAATAAAATCCAATACTTTCATACTCCATACGCAACAGTTCTGTTGTTTGATACTCCGGCATAGACGGTACTGCGAGCATTTCCTCTTTGTTTCTTGTCACATCAAATAATTGCAGCTGCCCTGAAACATACTTGGATTGCAATTCTTTACAACGTGCCAAAATTTGCTCATCATACAATATCATCTGTCGACGATTCCAACCCAATCCATCTAATGCACCGCAGAAAATCAAACCATCCAATGCCTGCTGATTCAATCCATATGGAATAATTCGCTTTGTAAAGTTCATAACATCCGTAAATTTCCCATTCTTTTGTCGTTCTGTCAAAATACCATCGATCACATTTTTTCCAAGTCCTCGGATCGCCTGTAATCCAAAACGAATGTTTTCACCAACATGAGTAAATCCTGTCATACTCTCATTTACGTGTGGTGGCAAAACGGAAATACCCTTATTTTGGCAAGCCGTTAGATATTCCATCAACTTTCCTGTTTCACCCATAACACTCGTCAGCAACGCCGCTATATCATCTGCAAAATAATGACACTTAAGATACGCTGTTTGATACGCCAACAACGCATAAGCGACAGCATGTGACTTGTTAAATGCATACGAAGCAAACCTAGAAATTTCATCAAAGATTGCATTTGCTATTTCTGCCGGAACGCTATTTGCCACTGCGCCACAGCAAGAAGAGCTGCCATCTGCACCATCACAGCCATAAATGAACACTTGTCGTTCCTGTTCCATCAGTTCTTTCTTCTTCTTCGCCATCGCACGCCGTACCAAATCAGCCCTACCATAAGAATAACCCGAAAGCACACGGCAAATTTCCATGACTTGTTCCTGATAAATGATACATCCAAAAGTCGGCTCTAAAATTGGTTTAAGAAGTGGGTGTGCATAACGTATTTGTTTCGGATTCCGACGATTTGACAAATATTTATCAATAGAAGACATCGGACCTGGGCGATACAATGCCAAAGCTGCTGTCAAGTCCTCCAAATTTTGCGGTTGTAGCCGAGCTAACAGACGTCGCATTCCAGAACTCTCAAATTGAAATACACCAATAGTGTCCCCTTGTGACATCATAGAATAAACAGCAGGATCATTCAGTGAAATCTGATCTATCGAAAAATTAGGTGCATAGGTACACACTCCACGGACACAATCACGAATAACAGTTAAATTTCGCAAACCCAAAAAATCGAATTTCAACAGTCCCATTTGCTCCAGTACCTGCATGGGGTACTGCGTCACAACAGTTTCATCATTCTTTTGTAGCGGTACAAGATCCATAATAGGCACTGCCGAAATCAGCACTCCTGCCGCATGAGTAGAAGCGTGACGTGGTGTTCCTTCTAATCGCATTGCCATATCAAGTAATTTTTTTGCCTGTAAGTCCGTTTCATAGAGATTTTGCAGTTCTTTCCCATCACTGCACTGCATTGCATCGGCAATGGTGCTGCGGGAATCAATCGATTTTGCAATTTTGTCGCAAAGAGCGTAAGAAATTCCCATAGCCCGTCCGGTATCTCGCACCGCACCTCTTGCCTTCATATAATCAAATGTGATAATTTCAGATACACGATCCGCACCATATTTTGCTATAACATATTCCTTTACTCGTTGTCTGCCTTCAATGCAAAAATCAATATCAAAATCTGGCATACTAATGCGTTCCGGATTGAGAAAGCGTTCAAATAACAAATGATAGTGAATCGGATCAACCTGCGTAATTTCCAAGCAATATGCACAAATACTACCTGCACCCGAACCACGCCCCGGTCCTACCGGAATATCTTCTCTCCGGGCAAAAGCAATATAATCCCATACAATAAGGAAATAATCCACATATCCCATCTTTATAATAACAGAAATCTCCCTTTTCATTCTTTCCAGGACTTCTGTACCAGGGTTTGTACCGTAACGTTTTCGCAGACCATCTTGACAAAGTCTAATAAAAAATGACTTCGTGTCTGTCACCCCATCCATAGTGAATTTGGGAAGGTAAATTTTTTTTTCTTCAAATTCCACCTGACAACGATCGGCAATTCTTTTGGTGTTTTCTACAGCCTCTGGTATCTGTACAAAAAGCGAAAACATTTCTTCCGTGGACTTCAAGTAAAATTCGTCCGTTTCAAACCCCATCCCACTGGGGTCTTGAATGGTTTTGTTCATTTGAATACTGAGCAGCACACGCTGCATTTGCGCATCCTCTTGTTTCAAATAATGGACGTCGTTTGTAGCAACCAGCGAAATTCCTGTTTCTCTAGAAAGACGCATAAGCTGTGGCAAATTCTGCAATTCTGCCGAGATACCATGATTTTGAATCTCAAGAAAATAATTATCTATGCCAAAAAGTTGCTGATAGCGCAGTGCTGTCTGCTTTGCACTACTATAATCTCCATCGGATAGCTGTCGTGGTATTTCTCCCGCCAAACAGCCGGACAAGCATATCAAACCATCATGATATTCGCAAAGCAATTCCCAGTCTACTCGAGGCTTACGATAAAACCCCTCCAAATTTGCCCGTGAAACCAAATGTACCAAATTTCGATAACCAATTCGATTTTGACAAAGCAGAATCAGGTGATAACTCCGACTATCCCATCGGTTATCTCGATCTTGACGAGTACGCTGTGCTACATACACCTCGCAACCAATAATCGGATGAATTCCGGCAGCCTTTGCCGCTTGATAAAAGGGCATTACACCATACATCACGCCATGATCCGTCAACGCCACGGCAGTTTGCCCTACTGCTTTTACCTGTTCCATCAGATTTGAAATACGACAAGCACCATCCAACAAACTATATTCACTGTGAACGTGCAAATGTACAAAGGCATCACTTGCTATCGCCATGCTTTTTCAACTCCTCCGCATATGCCGCAATTTTTTGAAAACGGTGATTCACACCGGAGCGTCCTAGCGGTGGTGTCAACTGTTCTCCTAACTCTTTTAGGCTAAGCTCTGGATTATTTATCCGCAAAAGTGCCAATTCTTTTAGCTCAGGAGATAGCCTATCCAATTTACCATGCTGCATCAAAAGACGAATATCCTCCGTTTGTCGCATAGCAGCACTGACAACCTTATTGATATTCGCCTCGTCGCAATTTCGCAGTCGGTTTGCCTTGTTTCGCATATCTTTTCGAATCTTGATATTCATCAGCTTTATGGTACATTGCTGCGCACCCATATATGTCAAAGTATCTTCAATTTGTTCGCTATCTTTCAAATATAACACTGACATATTTTTCCTTTGAATTTTCCTTCCACTGACGCCAATGTTTTTTAACAATCTTTGTAAATCCGAACAGAGAAGATCTGTTGGTATATTGAATTCCAAGTGATATTCTTTGTAGGGATTCATAATACTACCACAACCGAAAAAAACCCCCGCCAAAAAGGCACTCAAGCTATTGTTTACCAGATTGGACAGGCGAATTTCCCGTTTTTCTATATGAATATGATAGCTGTTGCAAATGTAACCGATCTGCTTCGTATCCACAATTGAAAAATTATAAATACTGCTACAATCGTTTTTCTTATGTACATCCTGTTCCAATGAAATATGTAGCACATTGTGGCATAATTCCGGCAAAAGCTTCGCTAGAACATCGCTCTCTGTCTGTAAAATAATTTCTGTTTCTGTAAACGTTCGACAGTAGAGTAAAATTCCATATAAACAAGCAAACTGTCGATCTCGATCATTGATTCCCCGGGTAATTTCCTCCCGCACCGCATTGGCAAAGGACATCATTTTTTCAGCTCCAACCCTTAAGAACGATCTTTTCCGATATCTCGATGCTGCTTCGTCACGTGCATTCCTTTAGAAATCAGATAGTCGCCAATTTTTTCTGTAAATGTAATCGAGCGATGTTTACCACCAGTACATCCAAAGGCAATCACCAATCTGCTTTTCCCTTCTTGAATATATAATGGAATAAGAAAATCTAACAGATTTTCCAGTTTTTCCAAAAGCTGCTGGGATTGTGTAAAAGACATCACATAGTCTTGTACACAAGTCTCTAACCCAGTATGATGTCGTAGTTCTGAAATGTAATATGGATTCGGAAGGCAACGAACATCAAATACCAAGTCCGATTCTGTAGAAACACCGTATTTAAATCCAAATGAAGTCACCTTTATAGATAAAAAATCAGAAGTATTGTCCAAAAATATTTCTCGGATTTGTTTTTTTAATTGTGAAGTCGTAAAATACGATGTTTCAATATAGAAGTCTGCCAGTTCTTTCACTCGGTGCAGCTGCTCTCGCTCATAAGCAATTGCATCATGTAAACAACCTTGAAATTGCTCATCCAATGGGTGTTTTCGTCTAGTTTCCTTGTAACGATTGATAATCACCTGATCATTTGCTTCGATAAAGAGAATCTTGACATCCAAATCCAATTGATGCTCTAATTCTGTCAACACGTGATAAGCATCTGTAAACATATCGCCGGAACGTAAATCTGCTGCAATTGCTAACTTTTGTAAATGATTTTCAGATTCCTGACATATCTTGACAAAACGTTCCATTAACTGTGGTGGCAAATTATCGATACAATAATATCCAATATCCTCCAAGACGTCCATCACCACAGATTTCCCTGAACCGGACATTCCTGTCACCACAATGACATGCATTTTCTCTGTTTCCTGCATCTCCCACACTCCTTTTCCAATTTGATAGCTCTAGTCACCCAATAACTCTACCTCTAGTTCTAAAGCATAGCCAGTTTTTTCTAATACAGTCTCTCGTACATATTTGCACAGCTCCAATACGTCTTTACAGGTGGCTTTTCCGGTATTCACTACAAATCCGGCATGTTTTAGGCTTACCTGCGCATCACCAACACTAGCCCCCTTCAAACCGCATTGATCAATCAAAAACGATGCATAACTCTCCACTGGACGTTTAAATGTACTGCCGGCACTGGGAAGTTCCAAAGGCTGCTTCGCACGCCGCCGACCAGACAATGTATCCATCTCTTTTTTAATTTCACCATAACTACCCGATTCCAATTGCAATGTAACCTCTAAAATAATCCAATTATTTTCACGGAAAATACTTTGACGATAACCCAACTGCATTTCATTTCGAGAAATTTCTGCCACTGTCCCATCCAAACACATATATTTTGCAAGTACTGTGACATGAGACATTTCACCACCATAGGCTCCGGCGTTCATATAAAGTCCACCGCCCACTGTTCCGGGAATACCGGAAAGAGGTTCCATACCGGTCAAAGAAGCCTCCAATGCAAAATGACCAATTTTAGAAAGTGTAGCACCAGCTTGACATATCAATCGATTTCCCTCTTGTCGAATCTTCGAGAACATCCGTCCCAAGTGGAGTATTGCACCATCATAGCCACTGTCCGTAGCTAAAATATTACTGCCATTTCCAATAACCGTAAAAGAAATTTGCTGTTTTTGACACAAACATAAAACCTGCTGCAGTGTTTCAATCGAATTGATTTCCAGAAACGCACCACAATTTCCACCAATACGAAAGGTTGTGTGATTCCGCATCGGCTCTTTGTGCTGTATGGTACAATTTAAACTTGCACATAAATCGTCCAACTCCTGCCAGTTTATCATTATTTTGTTTTCACTCCTAAGAAAATCTATTGTCGTTTTGTCCAACACAATGATTTCATTTTTGAATCAACAACACGTAAATAAATTCTATTGACTTCGTGTAGTGTTGCTTTTCATAAATAATATGTTCACTTAAAACGGATCGAATTCTTTTACTACATCCGGTTTTGCATCCATTTCAAGTCCTAGCTGATCCAGCAATTCTGTTGCCGCATTATAGCCCATCTTCTTTTGTCGATTGTTCATTGCTGCAACCTCTAGAATGACTGCCAGATTTCGTCCCGGTTTTACCGGAATGGTCAGAAGCGGTACTTTTACGCCCAAAATCGTTGCATATTGGGTATCCACCCCCATTCGATCATAAATTTTCTCCGGATTCCACTGTTCCATTTCGACAATTAGTTCAATTTTTTCCGTATTCTTAACAGCTCCGATGCCAAATAGCCGTCTTGCATTGATAATTCCAATTCCTCGCAATTCCAAGAAATGACGAATATTATCCGGTGAACTTCCTACAAGACTGATGTTCGAAACCTTTCGGATTTCTACCGCATCATCTGCTACCAAACGATGACCACGCTTTACCAGTTCAATGGCTGTTTCACTCTTGCCAACACCACTTTCACCAGTAATAAATACACCCTCGCCGTAAATCTCGATCAAAACACCATGCCGTGTCACTCTCGGTGCTAAATTCAAATTCAAAAAGGCAATCAAACCAGAAACAAAATTCGAAGTACTCTCTTTGCTTCGCAGTAGTGGCACTTGATACTTTTGTGCCAAATCCAACATCTCCGAAAAATAAGGCAACTCTCGTGCGATAATCAATGCTGGAATATGACGGGATATCAACGCCTCCAGACATTGTGTTCGTGTTTCTTCGTCAATCGTAGAAAGATAGGCAAACTCCATTTTTCCAATAATCTGAATTCGCTCCGGATTGAAATATTCATAAAATCCCATCAACTGTAAGCCAGGACGTGTGACATCATTTTCATCAATTAAAATTCCCTCCGGATCCTTCGGAATATAAATTGTTTCCAAATTAAATTCATCGATAATCTTCTTTAATGATATTGTAAATTTCCCTGCCATTGCAGATCACTCCTTTACTTCAGTATTTAGATAATCCATCCAAATACTTTTTATTCATATATCGCCCAACCGGATATGGTTTCGTCTATCTCTGTCTCTATCATTTCCTTGGAAAAAGAATCTGACGGCAGCAGTAGAACCGTATTCCAATCCGATGCATTGGCTTCTTTCCAGTCCATCAGCTTTTCCAGCATACTTGATGCATCCAAATCTAAAACAATACCGGACAATTCTAATTCCTCAGGACGGAACGCCTCTACTGTTCCATCAATGAGTGCATTGCCATCCGCTTCAAACATCAACGGTACGTTCACCGCATTTGCCAGTGTATTTAAAAGCTCTGTCAACACCTCGCCACAATTTTCATCCTGTACCGTTTCACCAATAAGTTCCAAGTCAGAACTGCGGAACGATGGAAAATTGACATCGCAACACCAAATTTGAGAAAAACCAGCCACAGCAAGTTCTGTCGTCAAATCTGTCAAATACGTAACAGTCACATCACTAAACGGATTCGCCCAAGGCAGTCCACCGTTTTCGGGACTATTGTCTAACCATCGACTGCCGCTGGACGCAATTACATAGCCTGCTGAAGCATCACCATCTGGAAGCAGACAGTCGTTCAACAAACTGCACTCTGCAATTGGAATCAACTCCGCTTGTTTTACCGTAGATATAATTTCATCTAATGTCAAACTGCCTTGTACAGCACCACAATTTTTTGCCAATTCCACATCGGTTTGATAAAGTACTGCACCACCTTCTATTTTTAAAGGTAATACTAAAAACGATAAATCTGGTTGTGCTTCCTTTGCTGCTGTAATAGCATTTTGTAGCGATTCCAAATCATTCAACGCTTCAGAATCCAAACGTACCCCGAGTCTAAGTGCAATTGTCACCACTTCTTCAATTTCTGTAGTGGCTGCTGTTGTTGTCGTTATTGTTGTTGAACTCGTAGTGACAGGTGGTGTCGTTATGACATTCGTCTCCGCTACCGAAAGTGTCTCCGTCTCGGAATCCTTTGAAGAAAATTGCAAAATCGGCTTTGCAATACTATACCCCAGCACACCAATTGCACCGGCAACAACAAATGTAAAACAAATCGAAAGCAGCGTACGCCCTGGTCCAACAATGTCTCGTTCCTTTCGCCTTTTTTCATACCGATGTACCTTCGGCTCTTTTTTTAATCGCATTTTATTCCCCTTTTATTTTCTATCTCATTGTCACATTGTTTTAATTACTCGAATAAAAGTATCTCCGCTTTTTTTCGAATGGTTTTCACTGAAGCGGATAAATCCGGCTGACGAAATAAGAAGCTGCCCATCACTAAAATTTCTGCACCAGCACGCAATACGTGAGATAACGTTTCATCGTTGATACCACCGTCCACTTCAATCTGACAAGATAAACCATGTGATTGAATGTAAATATGAAGAGATTCTACCTTTTGCACCATATCCCACAAAAACGACTGTCCGCCAAATCCCGGTTCTACGGTCATCAACAAAACCACTTCTACTTGATCTAAATAAGGAATTACCATTTTCCATGACGTACTTGGCTTCAAAACAATACCGGCTTTTGCTCCGGCACGGTGGATCGATGCGATCGTCTGTTCCGGATTGCTTTCACTTTCCAAATGAAATGTTACCAAATTTGCACCAATCTGTACAAATTGTTCCACATATTTCAGTGGATCAGAAATCATCAAGTGTACATCTAAAAATAAATTCGTCCTTGCGTGTATTGCTTTCAATACTGGCATACCAAAAGTAATATTCGGCACAAAATGTCCATCCATAACGTCAAAGTGCAGCATATCTAAACCGGCTTTTTCCATGTCAGATATTACTGCGTTTATGTTTCCCAAATCCGCACTCAAAATAGATGCGGACAGCTGCATTCGTTTCAAATGTACTATCGCTCCTCTCGTAGGTCATACGATTCCATAAAACTATTTTTATAGATACATATGGAAAACCTTACCCCTCTCTTTATTTTATATGTTTTCGTGTAAAAAATAGCGGTGAATTTTCTTCTATTTCATTATAACGGAAAATATTGATTTCGTCAATAGCATTTTTCAGAGAAATATGTTATTTTTTCTGATATGACAGAAGCATGGCTTTTTACGCTGTACTCTAAATTTACAATGTATTTGTTAGATACTTCCTATTTTTGATATTTTATGGCAATATTATATTTAAATTTTATCAGAAAGCATGAAAAAATCGCTGATTTTTGTTATTCTAAAAAAAATCCTGTCTGAAATGTAAAAAATCACTGAAAAAGCTGGACAATTCATCAAAAAAATTATATAATAAATATGGTGGTTTTTTTTTTTGAACTTGTAACGAATAAATAAGTCCATGAAAAAACACCTGACTTTCATGAATTTAAAGGAGATTTTCACAATATGAACGAACAGGAAATCAAAGATCAAATTTGTGACGTCTGCCATAAAATGTGGCAGCTTGGCTGGGTTGCCGCTAATGACGGTAATGTTTCGGTCAAACTGGAAGATGGCACGTTTTTTGCTACACCGACTGGCATGAGCAAGAGCTTTATAACGCCAGATAAACTGGTACGAATCAACGACAAAGGAGAAATATTGGATGGAGCACCTGGATTGCGTCCATCCTCCGAAATTAAAATGCACTTGTGCTGTTATCGGGAACGTGACGATGTCGGTGCTGTTCTCCACGCTCATCCTCCAACGGCAACCGGTTATGCTGTCGCCAATCAAGCACTCGATGAATATACAATGATTGAATCAGTCATCGCCATCGGATCTGTTCCGGTAACACCCTATGGTACACCCTCCACAGACGAAGTACCAGAGGCAATCAAGCCTTATTTACCGAAACATGATGTTATGTTGCTGCAGAATCATGGTGCGTTGACAGTAGGTACAAATATTATTACTGCATACTATCGTATGGAAACACTAGAGCTTTTTGCGAAAATTTCGCTTACTGCACATCTTTTGGGAGGTTCGCAAGAAATTTCAAAAGAAAATATTGATCGTCTTTGCAGTATGCGTACACAGTATGGCGTTACTGGAAAACATCCGGGATATAAAAAATACCCACATGGTTCAAAATAACGGAGGAGAAAAATGCTGAAACATATCCCCTCTATTTTAACGCCAGAGCTTCTGAAAGTTCTCATGGAAATGGGACACGGCGACGAGATCGTCATTGCAGATGGAAACTTTCCTGCGGCGTCTATAGGAAAACGACTAATACGGCTGGATGGACACAGTGTGCCAAAAGTATTAGAAGCTATTTTACAGCTCCTACCGCTAGATACCTACACCGAAAAACCAATTGCTCTTATGGAAGTTGTTCCAGGCGATCCGATTGTTCCTACAATTTGGGAAAAATATGAATCAATTATTCTAACCAAAGAGCCAAAGCGAAACAATACGGATTATATTGACTTTATGGAACGATTTGCCTTTTATGAGCGTGCTAAAAATGCATATGCTGTTATTGCCATCGGCGAAACAGAAATTTATGCGAATATTTTGCTAAAAAAAGGCGCTGTTTTGCCGGAGGAAATACTATGAAACGTTATGTATTAGCATTGGACTTCGGTGCTTCTTCCGGTCGTGCGATTTTAGTTTCTTTTGATGACATAAAAATCAAGTTGCAAGAAGTATACCGTTTTGTAAATGAACCTATCGAGCAAAATGGAAAGCTTTATTGGGACTTTCCTAAACTGATAATAGAACTGGAGACTAGCTTAAAAAAAGCTTATGATATTGCACCCTATGAAAGCATCGGTATCGATACATGGGGGGTCGATTATGGACTTCTTTCGGAAAATGGCAAGCTTATCGAAAATCCACGACATTACCGTGATACTCGAACTACAGGACTTGCTGAAAAAATCTCTTCAGCTATCCCAGATTTGTATGCACGTACTGGCACACAAATTATGGATATCAATACACTGTATCAGCTGCTCTGTCAACGTGACAACGTAGGATTTGATGATGTACAAACGATGCTGCTTATACCGGATTTGTTTGCCTATTATCTCACCGATACAATTTCTGCTGAACGTTCCATTGCCAGCACTACACAAATGCTCTCAGCACAGTCAAGCAATTGGGACGAAAAGCTATTGGAACAACTTCACATTCCGATACGGATTTTACCGCCAATTTGTGAGAGCGGTACGTCAAAGGGGGTCTTGTCGACAAAATTACAAAAAAAGTTAGGGTTGCCACCCATTTCAGTTACGGCTGTTTGTGGGCATGACACTCAGTGTGCTGCGTTTGCTGCACCTGCACAAACCAACAAGCACATCTTTTTAAGTTGTGGTACTTGGTCTTTATTCGGAACAGAATGCGCTACCCCAATTTTGACCAATCAAGCGAAAAACCTTGCGTTGTCCAACGAAATTGGGTATGAGAAGACTGTCACATTCTTAAAGAATATTATTGGTCTATGGCTGATACAGGAAACCCGACGAGAGTATCAGCGTCGGGGACAAAACTACAGCTTTGCAGAAATTGAAGAATTGGCAGTTCGTAATCAATCCACGCCATGTGCTATCGATCCGGACGATATGCGATTTGCTACGCCTGGCAATATTCCCGAGCGAATTCAAGACTATTGTAGAGAAACTGGACAACCTGTTCCAGAAACTGTTGGTGCAATTTTTTGCTGTATCTATGAAAGCCTGGCAATGAAATATCGCATAGCTTTGGAAGAGATCGAAGCTTGCACTGATGAGACTTATCCCATTATCCACATTCTGGGTGGCGGTGCGAAAGATCGTTTGCTCTGTCAACTGACAGCAGATTTTTGTCAACGTCCGGTAACGGCTGGACCGATAGAGGCAACCGCCTATGGTAATGCTGCAATTCAGCTGTTATCCATCGGTGCAATAAAGACAATATCTGCAGTGCACGAGACAATCGCCGCATCAGAAAAAATTATCACCTATACTCCAAAAAAATTTCCAAGCATACGCTATCGTATGTTTCAGTATTTCATCCATTCAAGAAAAAACAATTCATAAAAAAGTGAGGAATTTTTATGTATCCTAAAATTGGTATTCGTCCAGTAATCGACGGCAGACAGTTTGGCGTTCGTGAAGATTTGGAACAACAGACTGTGAATATGGCAAATGCTGCAAAAGATTTGATTGAATCAAATCTTTGTTATCCAGATGGCACAAAAGTGAAATGTATTATTTCCCCTACCACTATTGGCGGCGGTGCAGAGGCTTATGAATGTGAGACATTTTTTCAAACACAAAATGTTTGTGCGACCTTATCTGTAACACCCTGCTGGTGTTATGGCAGCGAAACCATGGATTTAAATCCACTGACCATCAAAGCCGTTTGGGGATTTAACGGTACAGAGCGTCCTGGCGCAGTTTATTTGGCAGCCTGTATGGCAGCCCATGCGCAAAGAGGATTGCCAGCTTTTTCCATCTACGGGCACGACGTGCAAGACAAAGACGACACCAGCGTTCCGGCAGATATCCAAGAGAAAATTTTGCGCTTTGCAAAGTGCGCCATTGCCGTCGGAGTAATGCGTAACAAGGCATATGTAGGACTTGGTGGTGTTTCCATGGGCATTGCAGGATCATACTGCAACTCCGATTTTTTCCAGAAATATCTGGGCATTCGTGCAGAGTGGGTGGATTTAACCGAGATTCTTCGCCGTATTCATCTGGAAATCTACGATCATGATGAATATAAAAGAGCACTGGATTGGGTAAAGAAAAATTGTCCAGAGGGATACGACGTTAACACAGAAATTCCTGTAGATAAAGAAATCGATCCTTTTGGCATTAAGACACCTCATACACCAGCGAAAAAAGAAGAAGAGTGGGAATTTATTGTAAAATTCACACTTATTGTACAGGATATTTTCTTTGGCAACTCGAAACTGTTGGAAATGGGTTGGAAAGAAGAAAGTCGTGGACGCAATGCCATTCTCGGCGGTTTTCAAGGACAGCGTATGTGGACAGACTGGCTTCCTAACGGTGACTTTACAGAAGCAATTCTTAACTCCAGCTTTGATTGGAACGGCAAAAAAGAACCAACCATTTTGGCTACTGAAAATGACGGGTTAAATGGAACGGGAATGTTATTTGGTAAGCTTCTCACCGGAACGGCAACTATATTTGCTGATGTACGAACCTATTGGAGTCCGGAAGCAGTGGAACGTGTTACCGGTGTGAAGCCCACCGGTAAAGCTGCAAAGGGCTTCATACACCTTATCAACAGCGGTGCCGCAGCACTTGATGGCACAGGTGCTTCAACAGATGAAAACGGAAATGGTGTCATGAAACCTTGGTGGGATGTAACTGAAAAAGATATTAACGCAATGCTAAAAGCGACAGATTGGGAACCAGCCAATCTGGGTTACTTCTGTGGTGGTGGTTTCTCCTCTCATTTTCGTACACGAGCAGAAATGCCAGTAACAATGATTCGACTGAATATTTTAAATGGCACGCAACCATTCCTACAGATTGCTGAAGGCTATACCATTGATTTGCCGGACGAAATCCATAAACCGTTAGATGTACGTACTGACAAGACGTGGCCAACCACTTGGTTTGTACCTAATCTGACAGGTGAAGGGGCATTTGCTGATGTTTATCAGGTGATGGCAAATTGGGGTGAAAACCACGGCTGTTTGGCATATGGTCACATCGGTGCAGATTTGATTACGCTGGCTAGTATGCTACGAATTCCAGTTTCCATGCACAATGTTCCTAAAGAAAAGATTTATCGTCCTCACACCTGGAGTGCGTTTGGTACAGACGACTTAGAAGCAGCAGATTACCGTGCTTGCGAAAAATATGGTCCAATTTATCAATAATTCAATTATTTTAATTTTGTTGGGTTCTGTGTGATGCCTCTTTTAAGAGGAAAAACATAGTTTCCATATATTCAGTTGCGAACAGAAAACTGCCTTTGAAATGCACTTCAAGGGCAGTTTTCCTTTTTATAAAATCGAAAAATGGATGTTCCCCATTTGGTTTAGGGGAACATCCACTCTTCAATGAATACTTAGTATTTCAAATGTCTAAGCTTCAAGATAACGTGATTATTTTTTCTTGGAATTTCTATATACAATTGTCATTGCAACAACTGCAGCAAGTACCGTTGGAATCAATGTCATTCGAATGGAATCGCCTGTCTTAGGTGAAGAAGATGTACCAGAACTGCTACTGCCACTCGAAGATGTACTCGATTTACTCGAAGTCGAACTACTGGATGATTTCTTTGATGTTGTTGTTGTAGTAGTAGAATCATCATCACTCAACGTGGTTGTTTCTTCATCAGATCCCGATGTGACGTTTTGCAAATCCGTTGTTTCCGTCGTTGAAGTCACTGTCGTTGTAGTGGTTGTTGTAGTAGTGGTTACAGTGATTGTTGTTGTTGTCGTCGTTGTAGTAGATTCCGTTGTAGTGGTAGTTTCCTCTGTTGTAGTAATTTCAGTTGTTGTGATCTCAGTGTCGCTTGAAATCGTTGTAGTTTCGGTCGTCGTAGTCTCTGTGGTAGTGGTCTCCGTTGTAGTGGTTTCTGATGTAGTCGTTGTAGTTTCTGTCGTGGTAGTAGTTGTTGTTGTTGTTTCTGTAGTCGTAGATGTAGTCGTTGTCGAAGTGGTTGTTATCGTTGTAGTAGTTGTCGATTCCGTATCAGTGAGTGAAACCGTTGATTCTGTGGTAGTACTGCTCGTTGTGGTGGTTGTTTCAGTGTCTGAAGTTGTATTTGTAGATGTTGTTGTGGTAGTAGTATCAGTCGTTGTAGTTGTTGTTTCAGTCGTAGTGTTTGTCGGTCCTGCCGTCATAGAAGATTCCGTTGTCGTAGTAGAACTTTCCGTCGTCGTTGTCGACGTAGTAGTTGTACTTGTTGTTGTACTTTCTGTTGTGGTTGTAGTATCCTCTGTCGTGGTTGTAGTCGGACCGGCAGTTGAAGCAGTTGTTGTTTCTGTACTTGACAAAGTTGTAGTTGTCTCCGTAGTAGCCGTGGTACTTTCTGTTGTTGTTGTATTGGTCGGTCCAGCAGTCGATGAGGTACTTTCCGTTGTTGTGGACGACGTTGTAGTTTCTTCAGTCGTTGATGTGGTAGTCGAAGTTGTAGTAGTTGTGGTAGTTGTAGTCGTTGTTTCTTCTGTTGTTGTAGTTTCTACGACTTCTTCGTCCATAACTATTAAAATCGTACCATCATCGGAAACTGCAACATCACCAGTTGTAACGCTGGTATATCCGGTAATCACGCCGTTCTCCACGGTAAATGTAAAAGTAGAAACCGTTGTGTAACCCTCTGGAGCATTTGTTTCCTCTAAGATATATGTGCCGTCAACCAAGCCGGTAAAGGTAGCGTCTGTTCCGGTAAATTCATAAGAAGTGCCATCAATTGTCACAGCTGCGTCACCATCAATAGATACTGTCACGCCTGTCAAATCCAGTGGATTGTCACTGTCATCGACACCGCTAATTACGAAAGTTGCTTCGCCGCTGTCGATAATCTCGCCACCCATGTCACGCTTGCTGATGGTGATATCTGTTGCGGTCGTGAGGGAAGCGTTTGGAACTGCAATGATATAACTGCCGGTCGTTACTTCGGTAATTACCAATGTATCATCATCCGCATCCATGGAACCTGTACCGCTGCTGGATGATGATACGATCCCGCTGACATCAACTTGCAGTATTCCATTCACCGCCGATGAGAATGTCAAAGTCACCTTGTTCGCAGTTTCAGAACTTATCACTTGATTAGACGTATCATTCCAATCAAAACCGCCCCATGCTTCGAAATAGTCAGCTGTCACATCTTCATCCAACCAAATGGTCACAAATGCAACATTATTCGTTGACACAGAAAAGCTCTGTGCAGATGACCAGTCGGTCGTCGTCGTTGTCCAGCTTTGCGTAGCAGAAGAAAAACTATCTGTATAATTCAAAGTATAGTATACTGTATAGCTTTCGGTCGCAGATGCACTATCGCAATAAACCCGAACCGCCGTCACGGTAAGACCAGCATTATAATCATTCATAAGATAGTGTATTGATTCTGCCGTAATACCCACCAACGATTGCGTGTGCAAAATTCGTACAACTACTATATTCGTCCGTATCTTTCAAGGGTGTACTATAAGCATAGTCACCTGAACCAACCTGATAGTTATAAGTTCCGGTAAACGTCAAATTTCCGCCGACTGCCGCACGTCCCTCTTCATCGGCAGCAGTTACAGTCATATTATCCCGAATAAAGGTGGCAAATTATGAAGCAATACCAAAAAAATATTCTGCTTCTGCATTTTTGATGGTACTCGCCGCCGAACCATCTGCCGCTTTCAGATCGTTTCCGTCTCCGACCAAAAGCGTCGCTTCCGACAACTCATATGGACTATATCCATTATTTGCATCCGATCCATACAAATTCTGAACCATATAGTCATCTGCATCTGCCGTTTGACCAATCACCCCCAAAAGTGCGCTCGTCACGACCATTGCTGCCGTTACTCGCAATTTTATTATAGCACACTTCCTTTCTCTTGTCAATTGCAAATTTTAAAATTAACGAATTTTTTTTCGAGAATCAACTTACATTCTATGCATTTTATACAAGTTTTTATGCCGCTTTCTCTCTCCTCTTCCTGCGATTGGGTCTCTTCAACAAAACCACCACCACAGTCAGCGCAATCGAGCCGCCGAAAATGTAATAAATATTTGTACCCGTGCCACCTGCGCCGAAGAGGCTAAACGTCTTTAAAGCGTTCGTGGCGGTGAAAGTGATGCCCTGTGTCTCAGTCTCTTGCAGCACGTAAATTTTGACGTTACTGATATCGGTACTCGACTCTCTGCCTTTTACAAGTGCGTATTTCCCTTCACCGCTATCAATTGTAACTCGCAAGCCATAACCAACATACCCAATCTCATCCACTGTATTCAGCTCGCCTAACAGGTCATAAAAAAATGCTGTTGCTTGATCCACGTTAGTCACAAGTTTTAAAACATAGCTACTTAACGCATTGTCTGTCGTTATTGCCGCCAAATAATAAGTGCCAGTAGAATCCATCAAATAAAACGTCGGTACAGAATAGACCCGATTATCCACCATAAATTTTTCACAAATCAATTCGCCATTACTATCCCGACACGGCACCAGCGTCCAAACGGCGGTCGACCGATTCGCTTGAATATAGCTATCAGACGTCACACCGTAATAATACAATGAATCATCTTTATCTGAATCTACAAGCGTAGCTTTCACTGAAAAGGGGATATATTGCACCAAAACTCCGGTTGTGTCCGTATCTGCACAAATCGCATAACCATCATATAGTATCGGGTAACTGAGAGATGTTGTATCCTCAGCCCCTTTTTGGGCACCGTCTGTGAGCAGAATCTGTATGGTATTATCATTTTTCAACGCTTCAATCATTGTCTGAAGTTCCGCCCAGCCGGTGATGCTCCAATAGTTGTAACCACTAAATTCATTAGAGTCCATCGTCTGGATATATTCCTCCAACACGGTCAGTTCTTTTACTTTATACTCGTAGCTCGCATCCAGCATTTCCCATGTATACGACCATTTGTTATCGTAGTTCACCGTCTGTTTATCCACTCGGACGTAGAGAGAACCATCGTCATCGTCAAAATAAGCATATAACAAGCCATCGCTAGCATCATAGCACTCCCCATCCGTCAAGGTAAACGACTTACTCTTTCCGTCGACATCAACCGTATACATTCCACCACTATAACTATAATTCTCCGATGTATACTGCCGAAACAGTCCCATCACAACTTCACTAAGATCTTTTGTATCATTATAATCGATTTTCTCGCCATTCTCGTCAATCCAAACCTTATTCGCCGTAACTGTGGCGACTTCTTTACTCTCATAATTCCAAGTAGGCGTCAAATCGAATGAAATCATCAGGTTCGAAGCACCACCGCCTCGCTCGATGTAATAAATCGTTAGTTCATGCGTTCCGGCAGATAATTCAAACGATCCTTCTATTACATCATTAGCGAAAGTTGTAATTTTTGTTTTGCCGGTACTAAAATTGATTTCGCCTTTTAATATACTGTGGTCGCCGCCCATTATCCAGCACCAGCTGGTCGTCAACGAAAATCCAAATGTCGTCGTCGCCGCTGAATTTAAATACCATGTCTCTGCTTTCTTCATTACCGTTGGATGTATACGTCAACTGATTTGTTTGACCACTTTCACTATACTCATCTACCGCATTCGGCAAGTAGAAGTCAACTTCCATATCCATGCCAAACCAGTAGTTAACGTATCCATCAGCCTGTGACCAGCTAGTTGCACAATCGTTATACGGCAAAAAAGAACCAGTGTTTCCACCCAGTGTCTGCGAATTATTATACACATAAAATCGACTATAGGTTTGATTATAAACAGCAGTTTCTGTTTGGAAATCAAACGTATACATTCCCGTAGAATCACTATAAGAAAAGAGATAATTTCCCTCGCCCATGTAATTTACACCAAGGTCATCGCCCGTATTTCCAGCGTTCGTATTAAATAACTTTTTCAGAATTCCAGAATCCGAACTATTTGCATACTGACCGCCTACCAAACCCGTCCAAGGATAGTGTATCGTCACACCACTATAAGTGGTGTTCCCTGTCCAGTAGTTCCAAGCACACCTGTTTGCCACTCTTTGCAAAAGACCATCAGATTTGGCTGTGTCTGTATTGAAAAAAACAAAACTTTTCTCATTGCATATCGCCAAACTACTGGATTCATTTGCTAAAAGTGGTGTTTCATACATAACGCCACTATCCGTCCAAGTTTCTGAATTCAGTCCATTCTGCGATAGAGACGCACTATAAAGGTTAAACAGATCGTTATAGTCGAACATATGAATCGTCACGAAATCACCGGTGTTTTCGGTTTGCAAAAGCGTACTGTTATTGCCATTAATATGATTATACGACTCTGCAATCCAATCCGCATAGAAAACGTTATCGTTGTTGAAATTGATAGTTGCTTCAACCGAACCATCTTCCACGTTATAATATTCCTCTGTAGCGATATTATACCAGCCCACAAGCTTATAGTCATAGCATTGTTCTTTTTTTAGGGCAACTGTAACATCACCTGCAACTGTAAAGTTATTAGTCGAACTAGTGTCAGTGGGTAAATCACTGTTACTGGGCAAGTTGATAGTTACTGTTCCATCACTGTTTTTCGTGACGCTGGACAAGTCGACTGTATATTGCAATGACGAACTAGTAGTTCCGGTATAATCCATAATGCTGGAACTCCCATTTCCATTTCCCAGATTCAAGACAGCCTTGTATTCTTTCGGAGAATAGTAGACGTTGGAACGACGTATATTATTACTACTTCCGTAATCACCAGTATCCTGCACTCTCACATACCAACCCTCATAGCTGCCACTCTCGATATGATAATACGAAGCATACGTTAAATTCGCCTTACCATCATTCGCATCTGGTGCATACTGAAAAGGACAATAATCCGTATCGTTTTCATTAAAATCATAATTGCTCAAACTACCAGATCTATCAGTGAAATATTTGATTGGCAACAAATAATAGGTTTCATTACTTTTATCTGTATATGTCAACACATCACTAATCGTTGATTCATTTGATGTCGGTCCCAAATTGCTTGTCGCCATTATACTACTATAAATCCAAAGGCGAAAACTAGAAACCGTTTCATACATCACTTCTTCCGCTCCAACCAGCTGCACGCTGCCATTTTGCAGCACAACTTCGGTTTCGGATGTGGTGGCTTCGGTCTCCGCTTCTGTTGAAGCCGTTTCTTCTTCTACGGATTCCTCTGCTGTTTCAGTTTCCTCTTCTTCTGTTTCCGTCGACTCCGTTGGCAAAATACCATAGCCGACAATTGTCAAGTCGTCAGCGGCGTATTCCACCTGACAAACGGCGTCGGTTGCGTCCTCCGTTTCGGCGTAGTCGCCCTCTATAACAGTGAGCGTGTTCGTCTCCTCGTCGATTGCAGTGACAATCCCCACGCAGTCGGCTTCAATGTCGTCGTTCGTGTCAAGAAAAATCAAGTCCCCCACCACCGGCATATAGTCGCCAGCCGTGGCATAAAGTCCGCTCTCCTCCAGTTTCACAATCCAAGCGTAAGCACCGGAAGATTCTGGAAAAGTTTCTGTGTCAATTCTTGCATAGTTCAGGCAAAAAGACGCAAACATTGCATCCCAATCGCAATAAATATTCTCTGCCCACTCGCCATAGCGTGTATAGCCTTTGTGAGTTGTGCCGTCTTCGCCGAGGGTATAGTTTCTCGTACTCTCCGTATAACCAAGCTGACTCTCCGCAACTGCCACCACGTCGTCCGCATATACGCCGGTCAGATCCGGCAGCGTTGCCTCCCAGTCTGCGGCAGTTTCCACATCGGCTGTGGTGTCGATGATACATTCAATCGTGTGTGTATGTTCCTCCATGCCACAAACCAGCTGCGGAAGATAGCAATCTTCTGTGTGTGTGCGCGTCTCACTCTCTTCCTGACCACACACGAGTACATTAATATAACAGTCCTCCGTGTGGGTGTGTTCTTCCATGCCACAATCTGTTTCGTTGGTCATGGCGATTCCAGTTGCGTGCAGCTGCCAAAAAACGGCAACTACAACAAAACACGCAAGTATGAAAAGCACAGCCGCCATACGGTGAGACTTTCGATGTGCTGTTTGAAATCTCCTGATATAAGATTTCACAATATTCCCCATAACTGCACCTCTCTTTCTCCAGCGAAGTTACGTCTGTTTATCCGTCCGTACACATCGCACCGTGACTCTCGCCTGACCGCTTAGGGTACAAGTGAACATGGTCAAATCCCACTCGCCGGTGTCCTCGATCATGACGTCCGTGTCTGTCGGCGCAAGAGTGAGAATTTCTTCCACTGCATAGTGAAATGTGTTACCATTGATATCCGTGAAATACAGGGTGTCCCCTGCCTCTAAATATTTCAAGTTTCCAAAATGTCGGGCATAGTTATGCCCACAAATAACCATGTCATCCGTCCAAACGGAACCCGCATAACGCCCCGGAGCAATCTTCATGCCTGCATAGCTCCACTCCGCCTGAATCGGCAGTTCCAGATTCAGTGTCGGGATTGTCAGCGTACCAATATAGCCGTTTCCGTCCACTTCCATCATTTCCATGCCGTCATTTTCATTGCTGTCGCCACTGTCAACCGAAACATCCTGTGTTTCCACGCTCTCCAAATATTCTTCCAGTGCGTCTACTACGGATGCGGCAGAGTCTCCTGCCCTCTCGTTTTCCCAGTGGTTGTAGGAAAGCAGTCCAATTGCGGCGGCAATCAGAACAAGCCCCAGCGTCATGCAAATTATTCCAATTTTTCTCATGTTTTCAATTGTTTCGGCTTCGTGTGCCATAAAATCCAACCGACTGCGAAAAGCAATACACCACCAATCGTCAAAATCGGAATGGGCCAATTCAGCTGCCCTGTTTGCGATAAGGTCTCGCTTGTAGATGGCGATGGCGTACTCGCCACGCTTTTCGATGCACTTGATTGACTGCCGGACTGTGTTGTCACCACCGAAGAAGATTCCTCGGACTCCGTTGCCGTTGCCGTCACTGTGCCCACCTTTGGCGTGACGTCCACGTCATACACCCAGACGCCGTCTTCCTCGATCGGAATGGTGACAAGGAAAGGGGCGATTGTCTCATAATCTGCGGATTCCTCCGTCTGCACAATCAAATACAATCCCAATTCCAAGCCGTCAAACGAAGCTATCCCAACTGCATCAATCACTCGCCTGGTGCCGTCAATTTGATTCGACTCCACATAAACGACGAGGTCGCTCGCCAGCGCAGTATCTTCCACATCCAATTCTGCGGTAAAATTGCCAAATGCTTCCGTTTTGGTGTAACCGTCGTCAGACAGTACCGCCACTTCATAGATACTGATGACACCGTCTGAAACAGGTTCGCCATCGTCGGTTTCCAATGTCAATTGCACTGAACCCGTTTTTGTTCTATCAATAAAAGATGCATCCGTAGCAGCTGTACGCAAAGACGTACCACACAAAATCTGCAGCAGCATCAAGCCACAACAAACCATGCCATTCCATAACCGCATACGAATGCACCTCCTTATTTCTTTTTTTGCCGTCTTGTAAAAATCAAAAGTCCAATGAGCAACAGAAGCAACAGCGGAACGGCTGTCACCGTCGCAACGATAATCACGTCAATTTGATATGCTTCGGCTGTCACGTGTAAGATTCCGGATTCTGTGTTGTCGACACGCACACCATGCACCAGTAGACGATGGCTGTTGACGCCATAGGGCGTACAGGTCATCAATGTGCAATAGTCTTTTCCGTCCACCACGTAAAGTTCTTCAATCTCCGTGGGCAAGACGATGGAAATCTGATCCACTTCGTATGTGTATACCTGATCCAACACCGTAATCGTGAACGTGTCGCCCACTTCCATCTGATCCAAATCGGTAAACAGTTTTGCACTGGGCAATCCTCGGTGTCCCACAATTACGCTATGCGTACTCTCGCCGCCAATGGGCAGGCTCGTTCCCTCCAGATGTCCTGCTCCAGCTTGCAGCGCAGCGGAACTCGTGCCGTGATAAATCGGCAGATTCACGTTGATTTTTTCGATGGTGACATAACCAATAATGCCCGTACCCGTGACATCGAGTGTATCCTCGTAATTCTCCAGCAGCTCTGGAGCAACAATCGTGTCGTATGAGCCGATTTTTACAATCGACTCGTTATACGCCTCCGCCGCTTCGAAATATGCGGTATAGTCCGCTTCGTCTATTTCCTCCACAATGGCGTCATAATTTTTAATCGCTTTCGTGGATACTCTCTTATTCCACCAGTCGCTGACCGTGGGATATAGCATCACGCTCAAACCCACGACAAACACCACCAACAAAAGGATTGTACCAATGCGGTCTTGTACCTGCGCTCTACTTCGTTTCCGCTTTTCCTTTTGGTTTCTCTGCAAAAATCATCACTTCTTGCTGCGCATCCGCCGTTTGGTAATCAGCAGCATACCAGCTCCTACGATCATCACGCCGCCAACCACATAGAACACCGTCGTACCAATGCCACCACCGCTAGGCATCACGTAACTGGAACTATTTTGAATCGTTGTATAAAGACTTAAAGTGGATGCTTCTACACTAATACTTTTACTTTGCTGGCTGCCCGACGGAGAAGTCACGTTTGCTTGTAAAGTCTTAACCGATGCCGTTCCGCCAGTATAACCCGTTGTAGCCGAAACAGTAAAGTAAATATCCTCCATGATGTTATAGCCGTCCGGCGTGGTGATTTCCATTAAGACGTAATTCCCTATACCTAAGCCGGTGAAAGCAAATTTGTTGTTCACGCCTGTAGTATCGCCTTCTGTTGTAGTAGGCATGGATATAAACTTATAATATACTCCAGAGTAATCAGCCGGCACAGAAGAAGAAGTTGTAATCTCCACCAACGAGCCATCATCCGAAACGTAGTAATATCCCTTGTCCGTTGTGACTTCTGACGAATCTTTAACTTCCTGATAAAGAGTAAATCCAGCACCAGCCAACGCCTCACTCTTTTCGTTCGTCTTTGTAATCATCAAAGTGAAATTGAAAACGGTGTTTTCTTCAGGCTCGCCTGTACCCTTGCTACTCGAGGTCGGGTCGTTGGAATATTCGAGATACGCCGTATTCGTGTTCTCGTTTAAATTCGTAGCATTCACCAAAATCTCTGCCGTATAAGTGACGATGATGACGGATTTCGAGTCAACAGTGATGCTACTTCCTTTTGATCCAGCCTCGTCTTTATATAGCGCATTGGTATCGGCAATCACAACGTTGAAATTTTCGCCAGTAATAATACCAGTTGTTGCCACTGTATATCCACCGTTCGAGCTGTATACAACGGTTCCAGCGTCAGAACCACCATTGTAACCATCCAGTGAACTATAAACAGTCACAACCACGCTATCTTCGTTGAAATTCAAGCCATCTGACAAGGCATCATGAAACGTCAATGCGTAGGTCTTGTATGCGCTATAATTGGAGAGAAGGGTCGCAACCAGCGTAAAAGGAACATCGTCGCCGACGGTGTAATCTGCGGTTGTTTTATCGTCGTCATCTGTATCACTGGTCACGGTTTTGTCAAGGTCTGGAACACTGGTCTTCCACTCAACGTTCGCACTCCCGAGAATCTGGAGGATATAAGCGGCATCTTCGACTTCCTGAGGAGTCGGATTCGAATCATCGAATGTTTTTACGAGGTAATAGCCAGCTTCACTCACCGTGATCGAGGCGGTTGTCACGCCACTCGAAGTTGTTCCCGTTCCAGAAGATCCGGTTGCTGTGTCGCTGATGTATTGCCCGATGACATAAGCGAATGTGTTTGCGTCGACATTGTCACTCGCAAGCTGAGAAGCAACGGTTTGTGCCGAAAAGCCATCGCTGGTAAAATTAAAGCCAATGCTTTCCAAAGCATCTTCCAAACTTGTACTGTTCACCGTTTTTGTGGTGTCTACATCGCTTCCCCATTCCACATTCGAGAGGGTATCGCCGGCAGTGTTTACAATGCCTAAAAAGATTTAATATGCGGTGTATGTATAGCCTTCTGTAGCATTTGTTATTGTAATGGTTAAGCCGTCTGCGCTTGCCGTCATTCCTGATACAACGCCCAATGTCAATAGCATCAAAACGGACAGCATAACATTTAGAATTGTTTTCGCCTTCCTTTTTATCTTTCTTTTTACTTGATTCATGGCTATCCCTCCATAATTTTGTCGTGCGGTTTCCTCTATGGTTTCGCCGTAATTCACTTGTTTCCAATTATTTATGATCCGTTCAAAAATTGAAAATGTTTCAGTGGCCAGATACAAAAAGCAACTTCTCCCACAATTTGGTCTTTCTCAATGCAGCCAATAGCACTGCTGCGAGAGTCAATCGATGTGGTTCTATGATCGTCCATGACGAAATAACGTCCCTCCGGTACCTGATACGGGTAGATCAAATCTGACTCGCCGAAAGCTTTTTCCGATAGATACGGTTCATCCAAAAGTTCACTGTTCACGAAAACATTGCCCTCATCGTCGATGTCGATGACATCACCCGGGCCGCCGATTATGCGCTTTAACAGCAGCTTGTTCTGATAGTAGAAGCCCACCAAATTACCGGTTTCATAATTTCCAAATTTTACCAGTAATATAATATCTTCATCATATAGCGTCGGCTGCATACTTGTTCCGGACACACGCAATACGGGGAAAAACAGCGTCGCAAGTAACACAGCGACTGCCGCAACCACAATCAACGCATAAATGGTTGTACGCATCGTCCGGCGAAAGGACTTTTGTTTCTCCAGTCGCTTTCGTTCTGAACTTACTTCTTCTTCACTGGGAAGCGTAACCGTTTTGGTTTCTCTCAAAATTCCGCCCCTCTCGTGAGATGTTAATTTTTCTCTTGCATTAGCCTTGCAAGTTCCGGGTAATCTTGCAGAAAGCGTTTCACCTTTCTTGCAAATATGTTCCTTTCCTCTTCCACCGCCTGCATCCCTTCCTGATACATCGCACGGCTCTTCTTTTCCTGTTCCCGTGCATACGCATCGGCAGCGGCTCGGACTTGCTTCGCTTGTATGCGAGCTTCGTCCACAATTTTATCCGCATTGTCGTGTGCATATTGCAGCGATTCCAGATACTGCGAAGCAGCGTCCTGTGCATCCTCAAAGATATGATGCAAACTCAGTGCAGCTTCGGCAATCGAACCGGCGTTTTCCATCCGCAAAAGCTTTTCTTTTAATTGATGACGCAATTTTTCGTTTTCTTCACGAAGCGTTTTTTTATTTTGCTGTAGTGCATAAATGATTTCAATCAGCTCAGTGCGATTCATTCTTCGCAATTCTTTTTCCGCCAATCGGTACACCTCCTTATTGCGTCTACGGCGTTGCTTCTAATGGAACTTTTTCAGTCGTTTATGCAAATCAATAGAAGTTCTATACACATTAATTTTAGTAGATTCCGTAGTCGTTGTCAATAGTATCTTAAAAATTAGCATGAAACGAAAGTGTATTTTGTATAGATAGCTAAACTTTCAGCTAAAAAAAAAAAAAAAAATTTTTAATATAAAAAAAAAAAAAAAAAAAATAAAATTTAAAATTTAAAAAAAAAAAAAAAAAAAAATAAAATAAAAAAAAAAAAAAAATTAAAAAAAAAAA